>SXGQ01350335.1_pt1 | contig 33723 bp, 25 predicted proteins | sample 3178371 | NCBI WGS metagenome assembly SXGQ01 (sample SAMN11356859, study PRJNA531348) | freshwater metagenome | isolation source: freshwater sample F1-20 | place: China: Fuxian Lake, Yuxi | collected 2017-12-25 | reverse complement strand
GCCCAAGGACGTGCGTGCGCTCACGAACCTCGCCCGCACGAACGGCCTGATCCTGCCCATGCTGGAAAATCTCCTCACCAGCAACGACCGCCATCTCGCGAGCCTGCTCCACCTCATCACCGAGACCGAGCACCGCGAAGTCGTCATCCTCGGCCTTTCGTTCAAGTCCAACACTGACGACTTGCGCGAAAGCCCGATGGTGGACGTGGCGCAAGCGCTTCTCGGCCGCGGCTACAAGCTGCGCATTTACGACCCCGCGCTGAACCTCGCCGCGCTGGTCGGCGCGAACAAGCGGGTGATTGACACCAAGATGCCGCATCTCGCGAGCCTCCTGCACACCGACCTCGCCACCGCCATCGGCCCGCGCGGCCTCATCGTGGCCGCGCAGAAGTGCGCCCCGCTGGCCGAGTTGAAGAAGCTCGTGACCGCGAACCACCACGTCCTCGACTTGAACAGCTGGGCGGACCTGAAGGAACTCCCGGCGAAGTATGAAGGGTTCTGCTGGTAGGTGGAGCAGGTGGGAAAGTGGGAAAACGGGATAGTGAGCGCCAATGACTTTTTCGTCACCACATGGTGTCCGCGTGAACGTCCTCGGCGTCGGCGTTAGCGTCCTGAACCTGCCGGGCGCGATCAACCAACTCACGCGCGCGGTGGCGGAGCGGCGCAAGGGTTACGTGTGCGTCACGGGCGTCCACGGCGTGAGCGAGGCGCAGGATGATCCGGAGTTCCGCCGCGTCCTGAACCACGCGTTCCTCAACACGCCTGACGGGATGCCGATGGTCTGGCTGGGCCGGCTGGCCGGGCATCGCGCGATGGGCCGCGTGTATGGGCCGGACTTGATGACGTTGGTGATGCGCGAATCCGTGGCGCGCGGCTGGCGGCACTTCTTCTACGGCGGAGCGAACGGCACGGCGGAACGATTGCGCGCGGTGCTCACGGAGAAGTTTCCCGGCCTGCAAGTCGCCGGCACTTACGAGCCGCCGTTCCGCCCGCTCAACGACACGGAGCAGGCCGCGCTCACCGCGCAGGTCGCCACCGCGAAGCCGGACCTGTTCTGGGTCGGCCTCAGCACGCCGAAGCAGGAGCGCTTCATGGCGGCGAATCTCGCGCGCCTCGACACGACGCTCATGCTTGGCGTCGGCGCGGCGTTCGACATGCTCGCCGGCACGAAGTCGCAGGCCCCGCGCTGGATGCAGCGCAGCGGGCTGGAGTGGTTTTACCGGCTGTGCCAGGAGCCGCGTCGGCTGGGGCCGCGTTACTTGAAGAACAATCCGCGCTTCGCGCTGCGCGTGATGGGGCAGTTGAGCGGGCTGCGGAGATACGAGTTGGAGCAGTGACCGGGTTTCCGCAGATTCAAGGCCAAAGGACAGGTTCCAATCGGTGATCGCCTTGAAGCAGAGGGCGTTTCCCTGCCAGGGCAGCGTCTCCATTTGCCGCACTTTTCCATGTGCATTGTGCGCAGGACTGTGGTTGTCTTCCGCGCCCTTTATGGGTCTGCCGACACAGTTGCACGATGATTTTGTGGCCGAGTTCAAGCACGACCCGGTCATCGTCGCGCGCGCCACCTGTGACATCACGGGCGAGGACGTCCTGACGAGGCTGGCGTGCGACGGCACGATGCTGGTCTGCTATTCGCGGCCGGCGGGCGGGGAGTTCTCCCGGCTGGATTACCGCATCGCCGAGGCCACGGCGCTGGAGATCGTGGAAGAGGATTCTCACGCGCTGTTGCAGGCGCGCTGTCCGGAGGCGGAGTTCGTCCTGCGCCTCCCGCCCGGCGAGGCCCAGGCGTTGGCCAAGCTGGCCGCGCTCCAGCCGCCCTCCGACTCGGTCAACATCGTCGCCGCTCCTGCCACGCTCACTCCACGTCTCGTCTGCGGCGCAGCGGCGTTCGCGCTGCTGCAAGCGGACGGCGAACACGCGAAGACGGAGCTGGACTGGGTCGTGGCGCGGTTCGGAAACATGAACGCCTTCCGTCGCGGCGGGGCGTGGGTGACGAAGCGCGGCTTTGCCGAGCTGCTGCCCGAGGCGAACCGGCTGCTCACGCTGGTGCAGAAGGAGAGCCTCCTTTTCAATCTCATCGAACTCGGCTTCGCCGACAGCTCCCTCTCGCGCACCGAGCGGACGATGCTCGACGAATGGCGGCAATCCATCGGCGTGAGCGAGGAGCGCTACGAGCGGGCTTTCGATGCGCTGCTGGCGCGGGCCTCCATCAGCGTGCTCGTCAACGAGACGTCCGCCGGCCCGGACTGGATGCCCATGAACTTGCTCTGCGCCTGTCTGCTGGCGGTCATCCGTCACCACCCGGAGAGCATCGAGCGTCGCACCAAGAGCCTCGAACGCCGCATCCAGTCCACCGACGCCATCAACGCCGGGCAGACGTATCTCGACCAGATCGGCACCGACGGTCTCGTGACCATGCTGCCGCACATGCTCAACGCCGCGCAGCGCCGGTGCGTGGTGCTCAACGTTCTCAGCGAGGCTTACTTCGACGGAACGCCTGGGTCGGAGGCCGGCACGTTCCTCCGGCAGGTGCGCGAGGGGTTGGGGATTTCAGCCGCAGACTTCGTTGCCGACACGGACATCTTCCGCACGCTGGGCGACCGCACAATATTCCGCGAAGCCGCCGCCGCGCCGCGCTGACCGGCGCAACTGCGTGCCACGACGCACCCGTCTCCCAACGTGAACGCCTGCACCTCGCATCAAGTCTGTTAACCATGCACCGCCGCGCCGCCCTTCTGCTGCTGCTCTCCGCCTTCGCGCTTCCCAGCTCCGCCGCCGTGAGCCACGGCTTCCGCGTGCCGGACGGCTTTGAAGTCTCGCTCTACGCGGGCGACGACCTTGCGCACGACATCTTCTCGATGACCACGGATGCGAAGGGCCGCCTCGCCGTCGCGGGCAAGGACTACGTGAAAATCCTCCACGACACCGACGGCGACGGGAAGGCCGACAAGGCCACGCTCTTCTTGAAGGCCAGCAAGTCCGGCGCGCATGGAATGTATTTCGACGGCCCCGACCTCATCCTTAACGGTGACGGCGGCATCCGCCGCTGGCGCGACACCGACGGCGACGGCGTGGCCGACGGCGAGCCGGAGCTCTGGCTGCGCACCGAGCGCGATGGCGATCATTCGGCCAACGGCATCGTGAAAGGACCGGACGGCTGGTTCTACCTCATCTGCGGCAACGACGCTGGCATCTCGAGCGAGCACGCGAAGCTCCCCGGCTCGCCCATCAAGCAGGTCAACGCCGGCGCGCTCGTCCGCATCTCGCCCGACGGCAAGACCAGCGAAGTCCTCGCGCACGGCTTCCGCAATCCCTACGACCTGGACTTCCATCCCCTCGGCCAAGTCTTCACCTACGATGCCGACGGCGAGCGCGACCACCATCTGCCGTGGTATGCCGGCACGCGCATCTTCGACATCGCCACCGGCGCGCATCACGGCTGGGTGCTCAAGGGCTGGGGCCACGCGTGGAACCGCCCGCCCGCCTGGCCCGACAACACCGAGCGGCTCTGGGAAGTCGGGCGCGGCTCGCCCACCGGCGTCTTCGTCTATCGCCACCGCGCGTTGCCTGAGCGCTACCGCGACGGCCTCTTCGCCATCTGCTGGACCTACGGACGCATCTACTTTTTCCCGCTCACGCGCCGCGGCAGCACGTTCGACACGCAGATGGAAATCTTCATGGAGACAGCGGGCGACACCGGCTTCGCGCCCGTGGACGCGGTGGTCGGCCCGGATGGCGACCTCTTCGTGGCCATCGGTGGGCGCGGCACCATCGGCAGCGTCTTTCGGGTGAAATACACCGCCGCTCGTGCCGGCGACTTCCAGTCGCCGCCTGTGGGCAACAGCAGTTCCAAGAGCGGCGACTGGAAGTCGCCGGCACACCCGCTTCACGAAGTCCTCTCCGCACCGCAACCGTTGTCCAGTTGGTCCCGCGCAAAGTGGGTGCCGCTGGCGAAGGAGCTCGGCAAGCCCGCCTTCGAGCAAGCCGCATTGAACAAGAGGCTCCCGCTCCTCGAACGCATTCGCGCCGTGGAAGTGCAAGTCGAACTCTTCGGCGGCCTCAGCCCCGAACTTGGCCACAAACTCGCGGCCAGCGGCGAACCGGAAATCGTCGCACGCGTCGCGTGGGCGCTCGCTCGCAGTTCGGAACCGAGTGCTGCCGCCATCCTCGCCGAGTTAACGCTCCGCGACGACCCGCGCATCGCACGAGCCGCATGGGAGTCGCTCCAGTCAGTAGCAGCCGACGTGAGGAGGCTCCATTCAGATTCCGCACTCCGCGTTCCGCATTCCGCATTTAATCAGAGCCTCCTCACGTCGGCTGCTACCCCGGATTGGTTTCGCGGCTTGAACTCCGACGACCGCCGCGTGCGCACCGCCACCGTCCTTGCGGCGCGGGCAATCGGCCCCGAAGTCTTCGCGCGCACTCCGCTGCCGCGCCAGCTCACCGAACGCCAGCGTCTTGGCATGTTGCGCATCTACGGTCCCGCACGCAGCGATGACCCGAACTGGCAATCCCACTACTTCAACAACGCCGCCTTCGTCGCCGCCACCTCGCGCGACCCGGTCACACGTCTCGACGCCGTGCGCCTGCTTCAGCTCGGCCTCGGCGACGTGAAGCTCGTGCAGGACAAGCCCGACACCTACGACGGCTTCGTCGCCAGCAAGACTGAGGACATCCCCACGCCGCTGCGCCAACATATCGTCGAGCGCCTCGCGTCAGGGTTCCCTTCCGGTGACACCGACCTTGACCGCGAACTGGGACGCCTGCTCGCGATGCTGAGCGCCGACGCACCGGGTTTGCTGGAGCGCGTTACCACCAAGCTCACGGACTCCAGCCCGGTGGAGGACGACATCCACTTCCTCATGGTCGCCGCCCGCTTGCAGGGGCCGCGCCCCTTCGAAGTGAGTCTTCGCGTCGCCCGTGCCGTCGCGGGCTTGCAGCACAAGCTGCTGGCCGACAAAAAGGAGGCGAGCCGCTTCTGGCCGGTGCGTGTGGCCGACATGTTCAGCCGTCTCCTGCAACGGGACGCAAAGCTCGCCGCCGCGCTCGTGGCCATGCCCAACTTCGGCCTCGCCGACCACGCGCTCTTCGTCCAGCGCTTCGAGAAATCCGAGCAGCCTGCCGCAGCGCGTCGCCTGCTCGCGGCGACGGCCTGGTCCAGTGAATTGGTGGCCTTCCTGGCTGTGCTGCCGGATGCCGAGCTGTTTCCCGCGCTGCGCCAGCAGTGGCCGCACTCGAGCCTTCAAGATGCCATCCTCCGTGTGCTGGCCCGCGCGCCGCAAACCGAGGACCGCGCGCGGTTCGTCACCGCACTCGGTTCCTTCCAGCCCGCCGTGGTGGAACTCGCTGCCAAGTCACTGGTGAAGTTGAGCGGAGAAGCCACGCCGAAGGAACTCGCTGCGGCGCTGACTTCGCTCCGCCGCCACTGCTCTGCGCCGAAGGAGAAGGCGGCACGCACGGCACTCGCCGACTTGCTCGTGAAATGGAGCGGCCAGTCCATCGCCGTCACGGAGACCGGCGACTTGGTGAAGGCGTATGCGCCGTGGTTCGAGTGGTTCGCCAAGACGTATCCAGCCGCTGCGAAGCAACTGCTCGGCGGCGACGAGGACACGGCGGCGTTTCTCAAGCGCTTGCCGTCCATCGCGTGGGACTCCGGCGACGCGAAGCGCGGCCAGCAGCTTTACGAGGAGCGTGCGTGCCACCGCTGCCATTCCACCAGCACGCGCATCGGCCCGGACCTGACGGGCGTGGCGAGCCGGTTGTCGCGCGAGGATTTGTTCATCGCGATTCTCGACCCGAGCCGCGACATCTCGCCGACGTATCTGCCGAAGCTGGTCACGACCAAGTTCGGCGGGAGCTACACGGGCTTCATGGTCTATGATTCTCCCACCGCCAAGCTGGTGCAGACCGGCCCAGACACGACAGTGCGGCTCTTGGGTGACGAGGTGACGGGCGTGGCGGACACGCGCGTTTCGCTCATGCCCACGGGCTTGCTCGCGGGGTTGAAGGACGGCGAGGTAGCGGACTTCTACGCGTTCCTGAAGACGCTGAAGAAGTAACGAAACACTGTTGCGAATCCCCTCTCCCCCCATCGGGGGAGAGGGGAAGGGTGAGGGGGCGGGCTGCGAAGTCAGTGCGAGCCGTGTAGGCAAGGCAGCCCGAGAAAGTTTTCCGACTCCATTTTATGCAAACGGAATCACGCTTTTCCCCTCACCCCGGCCCTCTCCCCCAGTGTGGGAGAGGTAGAAGAAAATGCTCAGAGTTTCGCCATCGCGTTGTCCAGCGCGGCGTAGAGCTGGTTCATCGTGGCGGCCGTTTCGTCGCCCATGTTCGAGAGGCGGAAGGTCGTGCCCTTGATTTTCCCGTAGCCGCCGTCAATCAGGAAGCCCTGTTCCTTCACGAGCTTCTGGAGCTTGGCGGCGTCCACGACGCGGCCGCCGGGCTTCGCGCCGTTGTTCACGCAGCAGAGCGTGATGGACTCGAAGCCAGCCTCGGGGAAGAGCGTGAAGCCGTGCTTCGCCGCCCAGTCGCGCGTCATCTGGTTCGTCTGCGTGTGGCGGGCGTAACGGGCCTCGAGACCCTCGGCGAAGAACTCGTCCAGCTTGCTCGCCAGCGCATAGAGGTGCGGGATACTCGGCGTGCTGGGCGTCATGTTGTCGGCGGCGTTCTTCTCGAACTCCACGAAGTCGAAGTAGTAACCCCGGTCCTTCGTGGTCGCGGCCTTCGCGAGCGCGGCGGGCGAGCAGGTGAAGACCGACAAACCCGGCGGCAGCGCGAAGGCCTTCTGCGTGCCGGCGAGCAGAACGTCGATGCCCAGCGCGGTGAAGTTCAGCGGCAGCGCGGTCATCGAGCTGACGGCGTCCACGATGAACATCACGTCGGGATACTTCGCCTTAAGCGCGGCGATCTCCGCGACCGGCGACATGGTGCCGGTGCTCGTCTCGTTGTGGATGAGCGTGAGCGAATCGAACTGGCCGGTGGCGAGCTTGTCGTCAATGGCCTCGGCGCGGACGGGCGAACCCCACGGGACTTGCAGGCCCTCGGCGTCCTTGCCGCAGCGCTTGGCGACGTCGAGCCATTTGTCGGAGAACGCGCCCTTCATGCAGCAGAGGACTTTCTTCTGCGTGAGGTTGCGGAGCGCACCTTCCATCACGCCCCACGCGCTGGAGGTGGAGAGATAGACTAACTGCTTCGTGCCGAGCAGCGTCTGGAGCTGCGGCTGCATCTTCGCGACGAGGTCTTTGAAGCCCTGGCCGCGATGGCCGATCATCGGCGAGCAGAGCGCCTTGAAGGTTTTTTCGCTGACCTCGACCGGACCGGGGATGTGGAGTTTGACGTGCGCCATAAAAGCGGGCGCGAAAATTTCACAAGGGCGGCGGCGAGGCAAGGAAACTTCCCGTTTTGACAAGGGAATCTGTCGGAAATCTGTCGGCGTCAGCAAGCGGGGTTCAGTCAACCGGGCGGCTGGACGGTGTAGCGGTTACCCCACTGAATACTGAACACTGAACATTTTCGGGTTCTACGCGACGACCGTGAGCAGCGACAGCCCGTGCTGCCGCACAAGTTTCGCCATCACGTCCTGCTCCAGCAGCAGCGTGCGGCCAGCCTCGAAAGCCACCACGCGGACGCCGCTGGCGGCGCAGACTTCGAGCGTGTGCGGACCGACGCAGGGGATGTCGAAGCGCAGGTCGTGCTGCTCCTTGGCGACCTTCACGGCGACGGCTCCGCCGCTCTTGCCGGCGAGTTCGCCACCACGGGCGAGCGCCTTGTCCGTGCCCTCGAAGCCTTCGACGGCGAGCACGGTGCCGCCCTTGACCACAGCGGTCTGGCCGATTTCGAGCCGGGAAATCTCCTTCGCGATGCGGAAGCCAAAGCGCACATCAGCGGCCTCCTCATCGCTCAACGGCTTGCCCATGGCGAAACCAGGGCCGGCCATGAGCGGTTGAAGCCACGGCATGGCGGAGATGAGTTCCACGCCGTCTTTCTTCAACTCGTCCGCGATACCGCTGAAGATGGTGTGGGCATTCTTTTCCTTCAGCCGCATGAGCAGAGCGACGGCTCGGAGGTCGGGCCGGAGATCGAAGAGGTTCTTGGGCGCGATTTGCCCGGCCATGACGCAGTGGGCCACGCCACGCTCGATGAAGGCGGAAATCAACTTGCTGAGCTGGCCCACGCGCAGCCAAACGATCTCGTCCACGAGCTTGGCGAGCGCGGGATCCGTCTCGCCCTCGAAGGCGACGGCGACGAGGCGAGTGACGCCCATGGTGCGGGCCTGGCGCGCGAGGAGGAACGGCAGCGTGCGGTTGCCGGCGATGATGCCGAGCGTCTGGATGGCGGCGGACACGGGCGGAGCGTAGCGGGGCGGCGCACGGTTGTCAGGGAGGGAAAATGAAAGGAGCAGGGTTAGGATCAGGATTACGAGCAGGGGAGTTCGTTCTCATCGGAGGCGAAAGTATCGAACTTCAGCAGTCTCCTCTTGCCAATGCGCGGGGCGTCCGCTTGAGTCTCGCCCGCACCGCGCCGATGCAATCACCCGATCACCCGAAACATTACTGCGGAGTCTTTGGGATTTACGGACACCCCAACGCGGCGGAACTGGCCTACTACGGACTTTACGCGCTCCAGCATCGCGGCCAGGAGAGCGCGGGCATCGTCACATGTGACGGCAGGCAGTTCCGCGAGCACAAGGGCATGGGCCTGGTGCCGCAGATCTTCGAGGGCAATGTCCTTCACGGGCTGGTCGGCCACATGGCGGTTGGCCACACGCGTTACTCGACGACCGGTTCGTCCCATATCCGCAACGCCCAGCCGCTCACAGTGGACTGCGCGCGCGGGCAGATCGCAGTGGCGCACAATGGCAACCTGACGAACGCCGCTCAGCTCCGCGACGAGCTTGAGGCGAAGGGCTCCATCTTCCAGACCTCGGTGGACAGCGAGATCATCCTGCACCTGATGGCTCAACCCACGGGCGCGCGGGAGGAAAGCAGCCTCGTCCAGACGGTCCGCCGCATCGAAGGCGCGTTCTCGCTCGTCATCATGACGGAGCACGAGCTGATCGGCGTGCGCGACCCGCATGGCTTCCGCCCGCTGTGCATTGGCAAGGTGGGCGACGCGTGGGTGCTGTCGAGTGAGACCTGCGCGCTGGACCTGATCCACGCGAAGTTCGTGCGCGACGTCGAACCGGGCGAGATAGTCATCATCAACGCGGACGGCTTGAAGAGCGTGCAGGCCTTTCCCGTGCATGAGCGGCGCGCGTTCTGCATCTTTGAATACGTTTACTTCGCGCGTCCAGACAGCAACATCGCCAACCGGAACGTTTACAAGGTGCGCGTCGAGATGGGCCGGCAACTGGCACGCGAGAACAAGATCGAAGCCGACCTCGTGATCCCCGTGCCTGACAGTGGCAATTCTGCCGCGCTCGGCTACGCGATGGAGTCGGGCATCCCCTACGAGATGGCGTTCGTGCGCAATCACTACGTTGGCCGCAGCTTCCTCCAGCCCTCGCAGCTCATCCGCGACTTCGCCGTGCGCGTGAAGCTCAACCTCATCGCTGAGCTGGTGCGCGGCAAGCGTGTCATCATTGTGGACGACTCGATCGTGCGCGGCACGACCTGCAAGACGCGCGTGAACAGCCTCAAGGAAGCTGGCGCGAAGGAAGTTCATGTGCTCGTCTCCTGCCCGCCGCACATGAACCCGTGTGTTTACGGCATTGATTTCCCGGACCGCAACAAGCTCATGGCGGCGAATTATTCCATTGATGAGATCCGCAAGTATCTCAACGCGGACTCGCTCCACTATCTCTCACAGGACGGCATGGTGGCGGCCACTGGCCTGCCGCGCGCCGGCTTCTGCATGGCCTGCTACGACGGCGACTATCCTGTGGCCTACGATCCCAAGCTGGAGAAGAACATCATGGAGCGCCGCCGCGCCCGCGTGGAAAGCCTCGGCGAAGCGCTGGCGAAGGATCAGAAGCAGACACGGCTGCTGTAGCCGGCAGGAATGTGTGATGAAGGTTGAAGTATGAACGGACGGCCGTTCACCACCTCGGCCTCTTAACTCAACTGCGCGGCGATCATCTCTGCAGTCCGTTCGGATGCCCCCTGATTGCGCTGCACGACTCGCAGCGCGTTGGCTCCGAGCTGTTCGCACCGGGCTGGGTCTGGCAGGAGTGCGGTGAGCGCGGCTTCAAGGGCGACAGCGTCCGGCACTTGAACCGCTGCGTTGTTCGCGACGAACTCGGCGGCGATGGGGCGGAAGTTTTCCATGTGCGGGCCGAAGAGCATCGCCTTGCCCAGCGCTCCCGGCTCAATGGGGTTTTGTCCACCTTCTGCGGTGAGGCTCTTGCCGACGAAGACGACCGCGGCGTGGCGGTAGAAATGGCGCAGCTCGCCGGTGGTGTTGACGAGGAGGCAGTCCACGGTGCCGGCCGTGAAGGTTTTGCCATCCGTCAGCTCCGTGCGCAGCGAGAGGCGGAGGCCGGTGGGGCGGAGTTCCTCGACGACGGCCTTCGTGCGCTCGAAATGGCGCGGGACTAGGACGAGGAAGAGTTTCGGAAAACGCTCGCGGAGGCGGAGGAACATTTGCGCGAGCAGGAGTTCCTCGCCCGCGTGCGTGCTGCCAGCGACGAGGAGTTGCGCGTCCTCGGGAACGCCGAGCTGGCGCAGTAGCGTGGGCACGTCGAGTGAGCTGCCGCCTGTGGGAGCGGCGGCGTCGAACTTCGCGTTGCCGGTGACGAGGATGGCGTCTGCGCGGCAGCCGAGTTCGCGGAGGCGCTCGGCGTCGGCGTCGTTCTGCGCGCCGACGGCGGTGAAGTTTCCGAAGAGTTCGCGGAAGAGGAACTCGGCGCGCCGGTAGCCGCAGAAGGATTTGTCCGAGACGCGGGCGTTGGCGAGAAAGACGGGCAGGCCACGCTGATGGACTTGCCAGAGGTAATTCGGCCAGAACTCCGCCTCGACCAGAACGACAGCGGCAGGGCGCACCGCGTCCAGCGCGCGGCGCACGGTCCACGGGAAATCCACCGGGTAATAAATGCGGGTCACGTCGGCGGGGAATTTCTTCTCCAGCTCGCCCATGCCGGTCGATGTGGTGGTGGAGACGAGGAATTTCCAGCCTGCCAGACGCGGGCGCAGCGCGGCGATGAGTTGGAGGGAGACGTTTACCTCGCCGACGCTGACGGCGTGGAGCCAGAGAACTTTTGCGCCGGCGAGGGTCTGGAGCTTCCCTGACTCGATCCTGCCGAACCGCTCGCCGAAGCCTCGCTGCCAGCCGCCGCGCCGCCACATTTTCCAAAAGTAATACGGCGCGCTCAACAAGAAAAAGACCGGGAAGAGCAGGTTGTAGAGGAGCCGCACGGGCCGCAGGTTGAAACAAAACGACGCCCCGTTACCAAGCTTAAAAGCGGTCGCTTACCGGCGCACCCTCACGTCGGCGGCTACCAGAATGAGAAAACACTCGCCTCGCCGGAGGGCGTTGCCCAACATCCGCCTCGTTTTCGCGGGCACTGCCCGCTTCGCAATGAAAGCCAAAATCATCATCACGCCGAAGAAGGCCGTCCTCGACCCGCAGGGCAAGACCGTGCAAAGCGCGCTGGAGCACATGGGCTACCAGGGCGTCGTCGGTGTCCACGTGGGCAAGTATGTGGAGATTGACCTCGCGCCCGGCACCGACCGCGCCGTGGCCCAGCAGGCGCTCGACGAGGCGTGCCACCGGTTCTTGAGCAACCCGGTGATTGAGGATTACAAACTGGAAATTGAGTGAAGTCAGAGGGTGACAAGTGGCAGGTGACACGTGACAGGTCGTCGCGTGTTCGGACCCGGTCCGTGTCACCTGCCACTTGCCACCTGTCACCTTCCCCATGAATTTCGCTGTCCTCCAATTCCCCGCTTCTAACTGCGACCAGGACGCCGTGCACGCCGTGGAGTTGCTCGGCCACTCCGCGCGGTTGGTCTGGCACAAGGACAGTGCCCTCGGCGACACCGACGCGGTCATCGTGCCGGGCGGCTTCAGCTACGGGGATTACCTCCGCTGCGGGGCCATCGCGCGCTTCAGTCCGGTGATGCAGGCGGTGAAGCAGTTCGCGGACAACGGCGGGATGGTGCTGGGCATCTGCAACGGCTTCCAAGTGTTGTGCGAGGCGAATCTTTTGCCCGGCGCGCTCATCCGCAACCGCTCGCTTCAGTTCCGCTGCGAACACATCTACCTCAAGACCGCGACGCACGACTCGGCGTTCACGTCGCAGATTCCCCCTGGCAAGCTGCTGCGCGTGCCCATCGCGCACGGGGAGGGCTGCTACTTCGCTGACGCCGACACGCTGGCCCAGATGAAGGCCAACCGGCAGATACTCTGGCACTACTGCAACGGGCAGGGCGAACTGACCGACGACGCCAACCCCAACGGCGCGCTGGAGCACATCGCCGGCGTCTGCAACGAGCGCCGCAACGTGGCCGGCCTCATGCCGCACCCCGAGCGCGCCTGTGAATCGCTGCTGGGCAGCACGGACGGGCGGCTGATCTTCGAGAGCATGATCCATGCGCTGGGGCAGAAGCCGGCGGCGCTCGCCGCTTGAGCGTCTGACGGGGTGTTGAGATACAGTCTTTCCCTCGCTTGCCTTTCCCGTCGCCAATTGCCTAACATCCGCCCGAAATGCACCGATTCGTTTTCCACCGTCGCGCCGCCCGGCCTGGCGTTCCGTTGGTTGTGTTTCTCCTGCTCCTGCTCGCGGGGCCATTCGCCCATGCGCAAGCGCTGAGGAGCATTTACACGTTGCTGGACGGAGGCCAGAGCCGAGCCTTTGAGATCGCGCTGGATGAGGTGCATGTGCGGTCCGTTAATTCGGTCCAAGCACTCCGGTTCGACAGCATGGCTCAGGCTGATGCGGTGCGACTTCACGCCGAACTTCTTTCCACGACGACCGGGAAGGAAACCGAGTTGGTTCTCTACGAGGCAGGCGCGGCGCGTGAGGTGGCCTCGCGCCGGGTCTTGACCAAGCAGGTGTTAGTGCGGTTGGCACCCGGGATGGCGGCTGGCCCCCTAGCGGCGGCGAGCGGGGCAACCGTCGGCGGCGAGGTGCCGTATTTGCCGGGCCACCATCTGTTCACCGCACCCCAAGCGGGGGGATCCCTCAACCTGGCCGAGTGGCTTCGGGCGCAGCCGGGCGTGATGTCTGCCCATGCTCAACTGGCTCGGCAGATGATCAGGCGATTCGTGCCCAACGACCCGCTGTTCACAAACCAGTGGCACCTTCTGAACACCGGCCAGAACGGTGGGACGCCAGGGGCGGACATCAATGTCACCAACGTCTGGCGCGCGTTCCGCGGCGCGGGAGTGACCATCGGCATTGTGGACGACGGACTGCAGGGGACGCATCCCGACCTGACCAACAACGTCAACTTCGCCCTCGGCTACGACTACAACTTCAACGACAACGACCCCAGCCCGAACGTGCTCTTCGACTTTCACGGCACTGCGGTCGCGGGTGTGGCTGCAGGACGTGGCGACAACGGATTGGGCATCTCGGGTGTCGCCTTTGAGGCCTCGTTGGTGGGCATCCGGCTCATCGCAGCACCAGCTTCAGACGCGCAAGAAGCGGCGGCGATGCTGCACAGCAACTCGGTGGTGCTCGTTAGCAACAACAGTTGGGGACCGCCGGACGGCGCGCAGAACCTCACTGCACCGGGGCCGCTGATGAGCGCGGCCTTTGCGTCCGGCACGGCAACGGGGCGCGGTGGTCGGGGCACGATTTTCCTGTGGGCTGGAGGTAATGGCGGGGAGATTGGTGACAACTCGAATTACGATGGCTACGCGAACTCGATTTACACCATCGCTGTCGGTGCCCTGAACGATCGGGGCCAGCGTGCTTCCTACAGCGAGCCCGGTGCGAATGTCGTTATCTCCGCGCCGGCGGGCAACGATCTGACCCGGCCGCAAGGCACCTCGACAACAGATCTCGTGGGTCTCGACGGCGACAACAACGGAACCACCGGCGATCCCTTCGAATACAACGACGCCGATTACACATCCCGTTTCAACGGCACCTCCTCCGCCACCCCCATGGTCGCTGGCGTGGTGGCGCTGCTGCTACAGTCGAATCCAAATCTCGGCTGGCGCGACGTTCAGGAAGTGCTGATGCGTTCCGCTACTGTGAATCAGCCGTCCGATCCCGACTGGTTCACCAACGCCGCCGGTTTTCACTTCAACCACGACTTCGGCGCGGGCCTCATTAACGCCGCTGCCGCCGTGGCACTGGGGAGTAACCACGTCAACTTGGGCACGCAATTGAACTATGCCGACCAGCGGAGCGGTCTCAGCTTCGCCATTCCCGACAACGCCACCAATGGCGTGCTCGTCACATTCAACGTCACCAGCGCCAACCTGCGGCTCGAACACGTCACGCTCACCGCCAACATCACGCACTCAGCGCGCGGCCAGCTCGCGATTGATCTCATCTCCCCTCAAGGCACCGTCAGCCGTCTGGCCGAGCGTCATGGCGACTTCAACGCCAACATCACCGACTGGACCTACATGACGGTCCGCAACTGGGGTGAGCTTTCCGACGGCGTCTGGACGGTGCGCGTCTCCGATCGGACACCAAACATCGGTGGCATACTCAACTCCCTGAACCTGCGGCTTTACGGCACCTTCACCAACATCAACCAATCTCCAACCAATCCCCCGACGATCACCGCCCAGCCCGGGAGCCGCACGGTCACCCAAGGCTCCACTGTCAACTTCAGCGTTGGCATCTCCACCAACGCGGCCCAGCCGGTGCGCTATCAGTGGCGCTACAACGGCGCCGACATACTTGCCGCCATCAATCCCATCCTCACCTTGACCAACGTGCAGTCCAGCGCTGGCGGTCTTTACTCCGTCCTCGTGGCGAACCCGGTCGCCACGAATGTCAGCGCCGACGCCGCGCTGTTCGTCAACGCCCCGCCTGTCGTGACCACTCATCCGCAGAGCCAGACCACTGTCCCTGGCTCGAACGTGACGTTCACCGTGGCGGCCGCCGGTTCCCCGCCGTTCACCTACCAGTGGCGGCGCAACGGCGCAGTCATCAACGGGGCAGTCAACGCGAGCTACACCATCACCGGCGTGCAGCCCAACCAGGCTGGCTCGTATGACGTGCTCGTCGAAAACGCCCTGGCCTCCGTCTTCAGCTCCAACGCCACGCTCGTCGTGCTCCCGCCCTTCTCGATCTCTCCGCAGCCGGTGAGCCAGTCGGCGATCGTGGGCAACAGCGTCACGCTCACCGCAGGCGCAGTCGGCCTCGGGGCTTTCACTGGGCCGTTCAACTTCCAATGGACTTTCAACGGCTCCGCGCTCGCGGGAGAGACCGGGACATCGCTCGCCCTCACGAGCCTTCAGCTCAACAACTCCGGTAACTACGCGTGCGTCGTCGGCTCGTCGCTGGGCTCGATCACCAGCACCAACGCGCTCGTCACGGTCTTCAATCCATTCACCGTCGCCCCACCGGCCTTCCTGCCGGGCGGCCTGTTCCAGATGAGCATTGCTGGCGACAACGGCCTGGCCTACCGGCTGGAATCCTCAACGAACCTGATCATCTGGACGCCAGTGGTCACCAACACCGCCTCTGGCGGCACGGCCAGCTTCACGGACAGCGGAGTTGCCAGCCAGGTGCTGCGCTTCTACCGCATCCGCCTGCTGCCGTAGCGCGGATTCGTCCGGCCTCAGGCCGCGAGGTCGGTGAAAATCCTCGTCCGCTCCCGCTCGCGCAACACGCGCGCCAGCGGAGCCCTTCCCGAAGGCAAAAGTGATTCCCGCAGCGCCTCCTCCTTGCCTGCACCGGACGCCAGCACCCAAACCTCACGCGCAGCCGCTATCGCCGCGTAACCCAGCGTGATGCGTCGCGGCGGGGGCTTGCTCGCGGTCACGCTGCGATAGACGGCTTGGGAACTCATCACGTCCTCCGACTCACTTGGAAACAGCGAGGCGACATGCCCGTCCTCGCCCATGCCCAGCAGCACGAGGTCGAGCACGGGCTGGCCGGCGGTGTTGGTCGGCGTGAACCGTCGCAACTCCGCCTCCGCCTCGCGTGCGGCACCCTCCGGCTCCACCTCGCCGCGAATTCGGTGAAGATTCTGCGGCGGTAAGTCCAGCGGCGTGAAGAGCTGTTCCGCCGCGCTGCGGTAGTTGCTCTCCGCGTGGTCCGGCGGCACGCAGCGCTCGTCCGCCCAGAAGAAGTGAACGTGCGCGAGAGACTGGCCGCGCTCCTTCGCGACGCGGGCGACAGAGATAAAAAAACCCTTCGCGATGCGTCCGCCAGAAATCGCGATGCACTTCCGCGCGGAGGGCGAAGCCAGCAGCGCAAGGCAATCGGCGGCGCACTGGTCCGCCACGGCAGCAGCGTTGGCGAAGTGTTTCAGTTCCCAGTTTGGCATGGGCGGAAAGTCCGCAGTTGCGCCGGGCGTCACTTCGCTGGCTGCGGGTCGCGCCAGACGTGGCCGGTGGGCGCGAGCAGGTCTTCCGAGGCCACCGGACCCCACGTGCCGGCGGAGTAGAACTCGCGGTTCGTCAGCGGCTTGTTGTCCCAGCCCGCACGGATCGGGTCCACGATGCCCCACGCCGTCTCCACCTCGTCGCGGCGGATGAAGAGCGTGGCGTCGCCGGCCACCGCCTCGAGCAGCAGCCGCTCGTAAGCCTCCGGCGTGTAGGCCCCGAACTCGGAGTCGTAGCTGAAGTGCATCCGCACCGGGCGCACTTGCAAGCTGGCGCCGGGCACCTTGCCGTTGAAGCGCAGGGTGATGCCCTCGTTGGGCTGGAGGCGTAGCGTGATGGCGTTGGGGTCGAGCTTCAGGCCGCACTTCGCGGCGAAGAGCACGTTGGGGGTGGGGCGGAACTGGATGCGCACCTCGCTCGCGGAATGCGGCAGCGACTTGCCGGTGCGCAGGAAAAAGGGCACGCCCGACCAGCGCCAGTTGTCTATGAAGAGCTTCAGCGCGAGGTAGGTCTCGACGTTGGAATCGGTCTTCACCTTCTCCTCCTGCCGGTAGCCGTTGCGCAGTTTGCCGTCCACCATGCCGGCGAAGTATTGGCCGCGCACGACCTGCGTGCTCACGTCGCGCACCGGGCGGATGGACTTGAGCAGCTTCACCTTCTCGTCGCGCACCGACTCGGCGTCCAGCGACACCGGCGGCTCCATCGCGATGAGCGAGAGCACTTGGAGCAAGTGGTTCTGCACCATGTCGCGCATCGCGCCGGACTCCTCGTAATAGCCGCCGCGCCCGCCCACGCCGACTTTCTCGGACACGGTGATCTGCACGTGGTCCACCGAGGTGCGATTCCAGAGCTGCTCGAAGATGGCGTTCGAGAAGCGGAACATCAGGATGTTCTGGACCGTCTCCTTGCCGAGGTAGTGGTCAATGCGGAAAATCTGTTTCTCATGCACGAAGCGCGTCAGCTCGTTGTTCAGCTTGAGCGCCGAAGGCAGGTCGGTGCCGAAGGGTTTCTCGACGACCACGCGTTGCCACTCGCCGGGCGTCTCCACGCGCTTGAGCAGGTTCGCCCCGCAAAGCTGCTCGACCACCGCGCCGAACTGGCTGGGGGAAATGGCGAGGTAGAACAGCAGGTTGTTCCGCAACTGCGGCACACCGAACGCGGCGAGCTTCTCGCCGAGCCGCGCGTAGGCCGCCGCATCGGTCAGGTCGCCTTGGCAGTAGGAGACGTTCGCCGCGAACTCTGCCCACACCGCCTCGTCCACCTTCTTGCTGCGACTGAACTGCGCCACGCCCGCCTTCAGCTCCTCGCGCCACGCCGCGTCGTCCTTCTCGCGCCGCGCGAAGCCGACGATGCGCACCGGGCTGGGCAGCGCCTTCTCCGCGAACAGGTGATAGAGCGCGGGGATGAGCTTGCGGATGGTGAGGTCGCCGCTCGCGCCGAAGATGACGATGGTGCAGGGAGTCACGGCCTTGCGCCCGTCGTCGAGCCGGCACGCCATGAGTTCGTCGAGTTGGTTTAGGTCGTCCATGATTGGGTGATAGTGAAGTTCCGGGTTCAAAGTTCAAAGTTCAAAGTCATTCGTGCTCGAACCAACTTTGAACTTTGAACCTTAGACCCCGAACTCCACCCTTCGCGCATGGACCTCTCTGGCAAAGCCGCTGTCGTCACCGGCTCATCTCGTGGTGTGGGCCGCGCCACCGCGCTCGCCCTCGCCCGACGCGGCGGCCGTGTGCTCATCAACTACAACACCTCGCGCGACGAAGCCGAGCGCACCGCCGCTGAAGTTCGTGCGCTCGGCGGCAAGGCCGTCTGCTTCGCCGGCAGCGTGGCGGACGACTCCGTCTGCCGCGCGATGATGGACATGGCGGTGCGCGAGTTCGGCCGGCTCGATGTGCTGGTGAACAACGCCGGCGCCACGCGCTTCATCAACTTTCCCGACCTCGAAGCGGTCACCGACGAGGACTGGAACCGCATCTTGGGCGTGAACTTGAAAGGCCCGTTCCAGTGCGCCCGCGCCGCGCGCCCGCATCTCGAGCGCCACGGCGACGGCGTCATCATCAACGTCGCCAGCGTCGCGGGCATCGTCGGCGCAGGCAGCAGCATCCCCTATTGCGCGTCGAAGGCAGCGGTCATCAACCTCACCCTCGCGCTGGCCCGCACGCTCGGCCCGAGCATCCGCGTGAATGCCGTTGCGCCCGGCTTCATTGACGGCGAGTGGCTGCGCAAGGGCTTGGGCGAAGACTTCGAGTCCGCGAAGGATGCCAAGGCCAAGCACGCCGTCCTCGGCAAGGTCTGCCAGCCCGAGGACATCGCCGACGCGATCCTCGCGCTCATCTCCACCGATCTTGTCACCGGCCACACGATGGTCGTGGACGGCGGCCACACCATCGGCCCGCGCGTGAGCCACGGTATCAAGTAGCGCACCGCGCGTCTTCTCCCTCTCCCCCGATGGGGGAGAGGGAACCTGCCCGCAGTCGTCTCTCGCACTATTGCTTTTGCCCTTTGAGCTTTCTCCGCACGCTTTTACAGTCACGCGCACATGAAGCACAAGGGCACAGTCTATTTGGTCGGTGCGGGACCGGGCGACGCGGGCTTGTTCACGCGGCGTGGAGCCGAGCTGCTCGCGCGCGCCGACGTGGTGGTCTATGACGCACTGGTCAATCCCGACCTGCTTCGCCTCGCGCCGAAGTCCGCTGAGTTCATCTACGGCGGCAAGCGCGCCGCCGCTCACGCCATCCCGCAGGAGGAGCTGAACCAGTTGCTCGTCACGAAGGCGAAAGAGGGCAAGACCGTCGTGCGGCTCAAGGGCGGCGACCCTTATATCTTCGGACGCGGCGGCGAGGAGGCCGAGGAGCTCGCGGCGGCGAAGGTGCCCTTCGAGGTCGTGCCGGGCGTTTCTTCATTCGTCGCCGGGCCGAACTACGCGGGCATCCCCGTCACGCACCGCGACCATTGCTCCAGCTTCACCGTGCTCACTGGGCACGAAGACCCGACCAAGGACGAGAGCAGCATTGACTGGGCACAACTCGCGAAGTCCACCGGCACAAAGGTCGTGCTCATGGGCGTCGAGCGCATCCGCCGCATCGCGGAACAACTCATCGCGCATGGGATGTCGGCGGAAACGCCGGTCGCGCTCGTGCGTTGGGGCACGACGGGCCGACAGCAGAGCATCGAAGGCACGCTCGCGAATATCGCTGACGTGGTGGAGAAGGCGAAGTTCGCCGCGCCTGCCGTCACCATCATCGGCGGCGTGGTGAAGTTGCGCGGGAAGCTCAACTGGTTTGAGCAGCGCCCGCTCTTCGGCCAGCGCATCGTCGTCACGCGCACCCGCGAGCAGGCCAGCGAGCTCGCGCATCAGCTCACGGAGTTCGGCGCGGACGTGCTGGAGGTTCCCACCATCAAGATCGTCGCGCCCTCAAAGCGCGAGGTTCTCGCCGAAGCGATGAGTGGCCTCGGCACTTACCAGTGGATCGTCTTCACCAGTCCGAACGGCGTTACGAGTTTCTTCGACTACTTCTTCAAGGCCTTCGATGACCTCCGCTCGATTGGCTGCGTGCGCATCGCTGCAGTCGGCCCGGCGACGGCGGCCAAGCTGAAAGAGTTGCACCTCTCCGTGGACGCGATGCCGGACAAATACGTCGCCAAGGACATCGCCAAGGCCATTGCTGCGAAGGACGACTTGGAAAACCTCCGCGTCCTCCTGTTGCGCGCCGAGGTGGCGAATCCCGAATTGCCGAGGCTCTTGGAAGAGCAGGGGGCCATCGTGGACGATGTGGCCGTTTATCAGACCATGCCCGAGACCGAGGACGTGACCGGTGCCGCCGCGCGTCTGCTGGAGGACGGCGCGGACTGGCTGACCTTCGCGAGCAGTTCGGCGGTCGAGAACTTCCACGCGCGATTCCCGCTGCCGGAGTTGCTGAAGAAGTTCCCCGCCCTCAAGACCGCGAGCATTGGTCCGGAAACCACCAAGGCGCTCGTTGCCCTCGGCCTCAAGCCGACGGTGGAGGCGAAGCAACACACGATTGACGGCCTGGTGGTGGCAGTTCAGGGCTGAGTTGACGCGCTCCGTTCCATCGCCGGGCTTGCCAAACCGCCTGCGACCCGCTGCCATCGGAGCATGTTCCAATACCTGACGCGCGCCGACCAGAAGGCCTGGCAGACCGGCCCTTACGCCGGAGTTGAGCTGAAAGTCCTCCACAAGCACGAAACCACCGGTGGCCTCGTCGTCCTCCGCAAGTTCGCCGCCGGCACGCAAGTGCCCGCGCACACGCATCCCGTCACCAACGAGTGGGCCTACATTCTGTCTGGCGAATGGGTCGAGTCCGATGCGAGCTACGGCCCCGGCACGCTCTTCCACGCGCCGAAGGGCGAGCGCCACGGCCCGCACTTCGCCAAGACGGAGGTCATCAGCCTTACGGTCTTCGACGGCCCGCTCACGGTGGCGTGAAATCCTTTCTATGAACTTGACGTCGCCCCAACACCCCTCACCCGCCCTTCGGGCACCCTCTCCCCTCCTCGGAGGAGGGGAGAGGGATGGGGTGAGGGGTGCGCTTCTTTCCGGTTCATGGTCCGAACGCGCGGCTTTCGAGCCGTGCCGGCTTCCCATGAAGCACCACCACAATTCCGAGTTGGCCGCGAAAGAACGCAAATTCCGCAAAGGACTTTTTTCTTCTGTCTTCCTTTGTGCTCTCTGCGCCCTCTTGTGGCAAATCCTCCCCCTCGGCGCTTTTGCTGCGGAGCGTGGCATGGTCGCCACCGTCCACCCACTTGCAACCGAAGCTGCGGTGGACGCGATGCGGCGTGGCGGAAACGCCGTGGACGCCATCGTCACCGCCGGCCTCGTCCTCAGCGTCGTGGACAGCCACAACTCGGGCATCGGCGGCGGGTGCTTCCTCGTCATCCGTCGGGCGAACGGCGAGGTCGTGGCAATTGACGGGCGCGAGATGGCACCGGCGAGGGCGACGCGCGACATGTTCCTCCGCAACGGCAAGGCCGTTGCCGAACTCAGCCAGACTGGGGCGCTCGCGGCCGGTGTGCCCGGCGAAGTCGCTGCGCTTCACCTAGCCGTCACGAAGTTCGGCAAACTCCCGTGGCGCGACCACTGCCTCGCCGCCGCGCGCATCGCAGAAAACGGTTTTCCAGTGACGCGCAGTTACGCCAGCCGACTCGTTGGCGTGGCGAAGGACATCGAGAAGTTCCCAGCCAGCCGCACCATTTTCCTCAAGCCCGACACTTCGCCATGGAAGTCCGGCGACACGCTGCGCCAGCCAGACCTAGCTAAAACTTTCCGCGCGCTGGGAGAGCAGGGGAGCGACTGGTTCTATCGCGGCGACTTCGCCAAGGCCACGGCGGACTGGATGCGTGCCAACGGCGGTCTGCTCACGGAGGCGGACTTCGCCAGCTACGTTGCCAAGCCTCGCACACCGCTGCGCACGACCTATCGCGGCCACGAAATCATCGGCTTCCCGCCGCCCAGCTCAGGCGGCGTCCACGTCGCCCAGATTCTCAACATCCTCGAACACTTCGACCTCAAGGCACTCGGCGTGAACTCGCCCGACTTCGTCCACGTCGTCACCGAGGCCATGAAGCTCGCCTTCGCGGACCGCGCGCATTGGCTCGGCGACCCGGACTTTGCGCCCGTCCCGCGCGGGCTCGTGGACAAGACTTACGCCGCTCAACTCGCCAAGAAGATTGATTTGAAGAAGGTCACACCTGTGCCGAAGCACAACACGCCGCCGAACTCCACGAGCGACGTCTTCAACAAGCACACCACGCACTTCTCCGCCGCCGACGCCGCTGGCAACTGGGTGGCCTGCACCGCGACCATCAACACCAGCTACGGCTCCAAGGTCGTCGTGCCCGGCACCGGCGTCCTGCTCAACAACGAGATGGACGACTTCTCCGCTCAGCCTGGCACCGCGAATTTCTTCGGCCTCGTCGGTGCGGAAGCCAACGCCGTCGCGCCCGGCAAACGCCCGCTCTCCAGCATGTCGCCGACACTCGTGCTGCGGAACGGCCAGCCCATTCTGAGCGTCGGCGCGGCCGGCGGCCCGACCATCATCACGCAGACCTTGCTCGCGATTATCCACGTCGTTGACTTCGGACGCGACCCGGCGGAAGCGCTCGCCCAGCCGCGCTTTCACCAGCAATGGAGTCCCGACGAACTGCGCATCGAGAAGAAGTTTCCCGCCGAACTGCGACGCGAACTCGAACGCCGCGGCCACAAGCTCAAGGAACTCGACTCCATCGGCGCGTGCCAAGCCGTGGGTCGCACAAAGGACGGCAAAACTTTCCTCGGCGCCCCCGATCCGCGCGTGACCGACGGCAAGGCAGCGGGATTCTGAGCCTTCGTAGGAGACGGCGTGAGGAGTCTCAGACCAATTCCCGACGCAAACCGGTGGAATGCTCACCGGACGCTACGGCACACGCCTTCTCCCTTCCTCGGAGGAGGGGAGAAGGTGGCCGCAGGCCGGATGAGGGGTGTAGCCGCCAACTCCGACGCACGTCACCCCTCACCCCGACCCTCTCCCCTCCTCCGAGGAAGGGAGAGGGAGTCGATGCGCGTCGCGACCTCAATGTCATTCCGCCGAAGGCCATGCGGAATAGGCATCACTTGTCTGCACCCGGAAGTCAGAGACTCCTCACGTCGTCTCCTACGCGTTGATTGAAGTGATTGTCGGCAGCTTGGCAGCTCGCTAACGTCCACCCACTACTTCACATGAGCACACGCCTCGACGTCCGCAAAACCTACAAACTCTACATCGGCGGCAAGTTCGTCCGCAGCGAGAGCGGCCGCAGCCTCGAAGCCAAAGGCCCCGACGGCGCGCACCTCGACAACTACTGCTGGGCCTCGCGCAAGGACTTCCGCGACGCCGTCGTCGCCGCCCGCGCCGCGCAGGACGGCTGGGCGAAGGCGACCGCCTATAACCGCGGCCAAATCCTCTATCGCGCCGCCGAGATGCTGGAGAGCCGCCGCGAGGCGCTCGCCGCCGAGGTCTCCCGCTCCCACGGCGTCACGCTGGAGCAGGCGCGCACCGGCGTGGGCCGCGTGTGCGACCGCCTCGTGCATCACGCGGGCTGGACGGACAAGTATCAGCAGGTCTTCGGCAGCGTGAACCCGGTCGCCTCGCCGCACTTCAACTTCACCACGCCGGAGCCGATGGGCGTCGTCGTCGTGCTCGCGCCGGACCTGCCGGTGCTGCTGCCGATGGTCTCGCTGCTCCTGCCGGTGATTCTCAGCGGCAACACCGCCATCGTCATCCCCTCCGAGCGCGCGCCGCTGCCCGCGCTGTCCTTCGCGGAAATCCTGGCCACCAGCGACCTCCCCGGCGGCGTGGTGAACATCCTCGCCGGCAAGCGCGCCGAACTCGCGCCGCACATCGCGTCGCACATGGACGTGAACGCCATCGTGGACGGCGCGGGCGTGCCGGAAATCTCCGCGCAGCTCCGGGCCGGCGTCGCCACGAACCTCAAGCGCTACTTCAACCACGCCCTCCCCGAGGCCGACTGGTTCACCGAGCGCGGCGAAGACCCGTATTGGATTCTGAACACCGTCGAGATGAAGACCGCGTGGCATCCCATCGGCCTGTAGTCGCCGAGGTGAGGAAGCGGAACTAGCGGCGCTGATTGAAGTCAGGCCGGGAAAACTTTTCCTCCGCGAGCTCCTTCGCCCATTGCGCCAAATTCGTTGCGGCACCGAGAGGTTTCCAACTCCCTTCAGCGCTCATCGCATCTTCCCATCGGCTGCGCTTCAAGCCAATGGGCGGCGGTTGCACAGAGCCTTGGATGAGCAGGCCCAGCTTGTTCCGCCGCTGCGCAGCGCCGGCGATTTTGCGGCCCTGCCAGAGCACGTCGAACTTCTCCCAGCCCACGAAGCATTGCCCCGGCGTGGACTTGCGGCAGCAGTCGGCCAGCTCCGTCGCCACGCCGAGGCGGGCGAAGGCGGCGCGAATCCACTCGTGCATCCGGCGGTAGCTGTCCACCGCGTTGAGCGCGTGCCACGGGTGGCCGGGCGGGATGCCGACGCTGTAGGTCCAGTCCGCATCGTGCGGCACAAGGCCGCCGCCGGTCGGGCGACGGATGAGCGGGCGTAGTTGTGTGGTGCGCTCAATCTCCGCGTAGTGCTGGAAGTAGCCGAACGTGGCGGCTGGCTCGGTCCACGAGTAGAAGCGCAACACCGGCTGGCCGAGGCTGGCGACGGCTTCGAGCAAGGCTTCGTCCATCGCCATGTTGAAGGCGGGTTCGCCCGGGCCTGAGTTAAGGAGGAGCCACGATTCACTTTTGGCGTGAGGAGAGGCTGGGTCTGCAAGCGGCCTTTCCCCCTCACCCCGGCCCTCACCCTCCGGGAGAGGGAGAGACGTAGCCAGCGGTGGGTTGGAACGGACGCGCTCTGAACCACGTGGCGTGGTCGTGGCTGTTCCCTCTCCCCGCGGGAGAGGGTCCGGGTGAGGGAGAACGGGTGCCACGACCTGAAGCGACAGTGAACAACGCGACTTCTACTTCCCCTCCTTCGGCAAAGTATCCACCAGCACGGGGCCGGCTTGCGGTTGCTCGGCTTTGTAATCCAAGCCCAGCAACGCCGCCGCGGTCGGTGCGATTTGATTTTGCGTCACAGTCGGCACGTTGGTTCGCTCCCCGAGTGCCGGCGTGTCCGGGCCGAGCGCGCCCATCCAGATGAAGCGTGAGTCGGCGATATTAGCCCCGTGGTTTTTCCACGACGCGTTGCTCGTGCCGCGCCCGTGGTCGGTGACGAGCAGCAGCGACGTGTGGCCGCGCATTTCCGGGTCGGCCTGCGCGGCTTCCCACAACTCGCGCACGAAGCGGTCGAAGTGCTGGATGCTGTGCAGATAGTTGTCGTAACGGCCTTCGTGCGCCCACTCGTCCGGCTCGCCGTAGCAGACATACATCAGTCGCGGCTTCTTGATCTTGAGATGCTCCAGCGCGGCGGCGTGGATGAACGTGTCGTAAGTCATCAGTGTGCCCCACGTCGGCGTGTGGTCGGCCACGAGCTTCTCCAGCAGCGCGAGGTGCGGACTCAGCTTCGCGTCGGTCTTCTCGAAGCCCGTCCAGATGGGCACGCGGCTGCGCTCGCGATTGATGATGTAGGGAATCACGTCCCAGTTGCCGAAGGCTGCGACGTGTCCGGCGAAGGCGGGTTTGCCGTTCAGCCATTCGAGCACAGTCACGTTCGCGTTCGGCTTCTTGGCGTTGCTGTCGATGCGCGGGTCGTTGAAGCCGCAGAGGATTTCGCTGTAGCCGGGGTAGGAGAAGTTCTTGCTGTTGGTGACGTGCGCGGTGCTGCCCTTGTGCTGGTTGCCGTAGAGTTGGCCCTGCTTGGCGAGCGTGCTCCAGAAAAACGGCATCAACGCCGCGCGCCGCGCCTCCGGTGTTTCGCGCCAGAAGGCCTTGCGGATGTCGTTCGTCTTCGTGATGCCGCCGTGTTCCTTGCTGATGAGCTGCTCCTCCGCGCCAGTGAAAACTTCCTGCCAACGCACGCCGTCGGCCATGACGAGCAGGACATGGCGCGTCTGAAGCGCAGGAGCGGCGAAGGCGCTGTTGTCCACCAGCAAGAGCAGGGTGGCCAAGCGCACGAAGCCCCAAACATCAAGGAGGCGCGTCCGGCCACGCATTCCGCCATCCGCGATTGGAGCTTGGAGCCGGAGATTTCTTTGGAGCTTGGAGCAACTGCCGAGCGCCGTAACTATCGCGAGCACGCTAGTCAAGGCGGCGACGGCGATGCCGAAGTGTTCGAGGAGCGGTTGCATCGCGGGTGGCGCTTACTTCGCGGTTGGCAGGTCCTTCGGGCGCTTGTTGGCCGCGATTTTTTCGATGACCTGATTCAGTTCCTGCACCTGCTTCGTCGCGCCGCCGGTGGTGAGGAAGAACCAGCCGTCGCGCACGCCGGCGTTGATGGTTTCCTTCGCCTCAGTCTTTGCGTTCGACGCGGTGAAGCGCGCCTTCGCGAGCGGCTCCCAGTCGCCCGCGAGCGTTTGCACCCAGCCGTGGCCGAAGCGCGCGCTGCGGGCTTCAGTCGCGCTCTTGGTGTCGCGCCGGAAGTCCTCGACGAACGAGTAGAGGCCGCGCATCGGCTTGCCGCCGGTCTTCGTGCGGAAGGTGACGAGTCGTTTCCACTCGCGTTTGTCGTTGAGGAAAAACCAGCCGGTGTAAGCGGTCTTGTCGCCCTCGACCTTCGCCTCAACGAGGAAGCGGTTCGTCTCGCCGAGCTTCCATGTGTGCGGGAACATGCTCTTGCCGCCGGTGCCTTCGCCGCCGAAGCGGTTGACCTTCACGCCCTCGCCCTCGAAGAGCACTTCGACGCGCTGCTCCAGCGGGACGGCCTTCGCGTCGTCGCCCTTTGTTGGGTCCCACACAGAGAAGATGACGACCTTGTCGTTCGAGTTGCGGATTTGCTGGATGCCGAAGTAGCCGGTGTTCCAGCCACACGCCATGAAGTAACTACCATTGACCGACTCATCCACGACGGCTTCGTTGTAGAACGCCGCTGCATCCGGCGCGGGAAAGCCGAGGTGTATGGAGCGCGCGGCGCGTGGGGCCGTCGGCGCATCGGCTGCAAACACCACGGCGGGCGTGAGGACACAGAGCGCGGCAGCAAGCAAAGGCAACTTCATGGCTCAAGCGTAGCGGTCGGGCGAAAGCAGTCCGAGGTCAAACTCGGGCGGCTCGTCAGAGAGGATTTGCGCGATGAGCTGGCCGGTGATGGGGCCGAGGCTTAGGCCCATCATCGCGTGGCCGGTGGCGAGGGAGAGGTTGGCGAACTTCGCGGTGCGGCCAATGTAGGGCAAACCGTCCGGCGAGCAGGGACGCAGACCACGCCACGGCTGGATGCCGTCGAAGTCCGATTCCTTGAACGCAGGAAAATACTGGAGTGCGGACTTGATGATGCCGCGCACACGAACAGGGTTGACGTCCTCGTTGAGGCCGGCGATTTCCATCGTGCCGCCAATGCGGAGCGCGCCGCCCATCGGGGTGACGGCGAGGCGGGCCTCAGTGCAGATGGAGCAGAGCTGCGGGAGCTGCGGCGGTTTCGGGAGCGTGAGACTGTAGCCCTTGCCGGCCTGGATGGGCAGGTGCAAACCAAGCTCATCGGCGAGCACGGGCGACCATGCGCCGCCGCATAGGACGACTTCGTCCGCCGTGAAGTCGCCCCGGGAGGTGCGGACGGTCTTGAGCTTGGTGCCATCGCGTGTGAAGCCAGTGACTTCGGTGTTCCATTTGAAGCGCACGCCGGCGGTTTCGCACTGCGAGCGGAGCGCGGCCATGAAGCGGCCGGGTGTGAGGTGCGCGTCCTTCGGGAACAGCACGGCCCCCACGATGTCCATGGTGATGGCGGGGTCGAGGGCGGCGGCGGCCTTCGCGTTTAGGACCTGTGCGGGCACGCCGAGCGCGTTTGCGCGTGCGGCGAGCTTGGCCTCTTCATCCAGCGCGTGCTGGGTTTTGCAGAGCATGAGCAAGCCCCGCGTGGTGAGGCCGAAGTCGTCGCCCAGCAGCGCAGCGAGCTCCTCGAAGCACGCGCGGCTGGCGAAGCTCAGGTCGCGCAGCAGCGGGGCGGCGCGGTTGACGCGGCCGGCGGTGGAGGCCTGCCAAAACTTGAATCCCCAATCGAGCAGCCCGAAGTCGAGGCGGGGCTTGATGTAGAAAGGCGACTCCGGGTTCCACATCCACTTCAGTCCGAGCGCGACCATGCCGGGCGCGGCGAGCGGGACAAAGTGGCTGGGCACAATCATTCCCGCGTTGCCGAAGGAACAGCCATCGCGGGCCGGCCCGTCGCGATCCAGCAGCGTGACCTCATGTCCGCGCCCGGCGCAGTAGTAAGCGGTGGTCAGCCCGATGACGCCGGAGCCAATGATGACGATGGATTTTTCTTTAGCCACAGATGGAAGACGGATTGAACACAGAGGAGGCAAGCGAGCGAAGCAAAACTTCTCGCTGCTTCATCCTTGTTCAATTCGTGCTAGCGAATTCCCCAGCAGAAGGGGTCGCGTTCATCCAGCAGGAGGGTGGACTCGGCGTTCACGGAGGCGGTGCCGGTGATGAGGGGGGCGATTTCGCCCTTTGCGCGGTCGAGCCAGCGGAAGGAGCCGGTGAACTGCGTGCCAAGAATGCTTTCCTGAATCCAGTCCGTGCCCTCGGCGAGTTTTCCTTCGGCGGCCAGGCAAGCGAGCTTGGCGCTGGGGCCGGTGGCGCAAGGGGAACGGTCGTAGGCCTTGCCGGGGCAAAGGACGAAGCTGCGCGAGTGGCCGCCAGATTGCGGCGGGCCGAATAGCTCGATGTGGTCCACCTCCGGGAAGCCTTGCGCGTTCACGGCTTGGCGGATGCGCCAGCTCGCGTCGGTGAGTTGCTCGACGTTCTTGAGGTCGAGAGCGAGGCCGTGGTTTTCGACGAGGAAGAACCAGTTGCCGCCCCACGCGAGGTCGCCGGTGATTTTGCCGAGGCCGGGCACATCCACGGGCGCGGCTTTCACCTGCCGCCAGCTCGGCACGTTCGCCACGGAGACGGAGCCGTCCGCGTGCAAGGTGGCGGTCACGACGCCCACGCAGGTCTCGATGCGGTGCTCGCCGGGGCCGATGCGCCCGAGGTGCGCGAGCGTGACGGCAAGGCCGATGGTCCCGTGGCCGCACATGGCGAGGACGCCGACGTTGTTGAAGAAGAGGACGCCGGTGACGCAGGTCTTGTCGGCGGGCGGGCAGAGGAGCGCACCGACGAGCACCTCGGAGCCGCGCGGTTCGTTGACGACGGCGGAGCGGAAGCGGTCGTGTTGGTCGCGGAAGACTTTGAGTTGGTCCGCGACGCTGCCGCCGCCCAGGTCGGGGCCGCCGCTGATGACGATGCGCGTAGGCTCGCCGCCGGTGTGGGAGTCAATGACTTGGATGCGGTGCATGGCAGAGGGGGACTGGCTGACAGAAAGAAGGAGACAGAAAAAAATCGGGCAGGAGCGCGGCTCACCGTTTGCTCGGTTTCTGGATAAGCGCGAGCACGTCGCGAGCGCTGACGGCTTCGTGGAGCGTGATGAGGGTGCGCTCGGCTTTCGGGCTGGTGGAGTCGCCGGCCTTCGGCGTGGGCACGCTGGGCAACGTGGTGATGGTTGTGACATGGCCGATGGCGTTACCCAACTCGTCGAGCACGGCCGAGCCGCTGGAGCCGGGCGCCCAGTCGGTCGTCACGTTGAGGCGCGTGACTGGTGGGAGGTTTGTGCTGTTGTTGGGATGGCGCGCGAGGAAGCGGTTCACAATGCCGTCGCTGAAGTAGCCACGTTGCCCGAGCGGGTCGCTGAAGCAGAACGCGCGGTCGCCGGGAAAGACATTTGTGCTCAAGGGTAGCGGCTTCAAGTCGCGGGCGCTGGTGCGGATGATGCAGGCGTCGGTGCGCTCGTCACCGGCAAGGATTTCGGTGACGGCGTGCATCCGGCCTTGCTCGTCCGTGGCGATGAGGAAGCCCTCCTTGAAGTTCGCCGGCAGCTTGACGACGTGGAAGCAGGTGGCGACCGCGCCGTCCTTGGTGAGCGCGTAACCACCGGCGAGGTTCAGGTGCCAGTTGTTGCACTTGGTGCAGAGAAAGTTCCAGCCCACGCGCACATGGGCTGCGCGAGACGCGGCCCACAACTCGCGTCCGGCTAGCCGGGTGCTCCTGGGCGCGGGCAGGGCGAGTTGGCAGCTTGTGCGAGTGAACTGGTTCGTCAGCACGGTTTCCCGCGAGAGCGCACCCGCATCGCGCAGTCGTTTGGCCTCGTCTTGCAAGCGCGTGTCCGCGCGCGAATCGGCGGGGTAAAGCGGGACCGTGGGAGACTGTGCGCGGCCGATGGTCACGGTCACGACGGCGCAAGCAAGAAGGAGGAGTCGTGAGCTCATGGTGAGTTCAATGGGTTTTGCTCAGTTTCGCCAGCTTGGGCCGTTTGGCAATCGCGTCGCGGATGATTTTGAGCACGGCTTTCCGTTCGTCGCCCGCGATGGGCAGGCGCGGGGCGCGGACCCACTCGACACCGAGGCCGGTTTCCTGTTCGCACAGCTTGATGTATTGGACGAAGTGGACGTGCGTATCGAGCTTGAGGAGCGGCTGGAACCAGCGGTAGAGCGCGCGGGCCTCGTCCCACTTGCCAGCGCGGGTGAGTTCCCAGAGGCGTTGGTTCTCGGCGGGAAAGGCGATGCCGGTGCCCGCGACCCAACCGTCGATGCCGAGGATGGCCGCTTCCATCAGCAAGTCGTCCACGCCTGTGAAGACGGCGTAGCGGTCGCCGACGGTGTTGCGCAGCTCGGTGACGCGGCGCGGGTCGCCGGAGCTTTCCTTGATGGCCACGAAGCGCGGTTCGTCCGCCAGCTCGGCGAAGAGCGCGGGCGTGATGTCGTTCGCGTAGCTCAAGGGGTTGTTGTAAATCATGATGTTCAACCCGCCGTCCTTCGCCACGGTGCGGAGGTAGGTCATGCTCTCGCGCGGGTCGCCCTTGTAACTCATCGGGGGCATGAGCATCACGCCCGTCGCGCCGAGCTGGGCCACATCGCGCACGTAACGGACGGCCGCGCGCGTGGACGACTCCGCCACGCCGCTCAACACCGGCACGCGCCCACGCGCGGTCTCGACGGCACAGCGCACGACGGCGCGCTTCTCATCGGGGCCGAGCGTCTGGTTCTCGCCGAGCGAGCCGCAGACGATGAGGCCGGTGACGCCGCTCTCGATGAGCGCATCGAAGTGCCGCGCCGTGCCGGGCAGGTCGAGAGATTGGTCTTTGTTGAGTTGGGTGGTGCAAGCCGGGAAGACGCCGGTCCAGATGTGTTTCATAGTTTGTTGGTGGTAGCCGGAGAGGGGCTCGCGGCCGGGTGAGTGTTCAGTGTTCAGTTAACAGTTTTCTGTTTCCAAAATAGCTAACGCGCGGTTCAGCGGAGCACAAGGTTTTCGATGAAGAACTCCATCATCCGGTCGCGGTTGATGGTGACATGGCCAAGGTCGGGGCCGGCTTGAACCTCAAAACTTTTGCCCGCACGCTGGAGCGCCGCGATGAGTTGCATCGTGTTGTTTGGATGCACGTTGTCGTCCGCCGTGCCGTAAAAGAGCATCAGTCGGCCCTTCAAATTGGGCACGTAAGTCATGATGGCCGCCGCGTCGTAGGCGGCCTTCGCCTCCTGCGGAATCCACATGTAGCGCTCGGCGTAGATGCTGTCGTAGTTCCGGTAGTCGGTGACGGCTGACGAACTGCACGCAGCATGGAACACATCCGCGTGCCGCAGAATCGCAGTGGCGGAAACGGTGCCGCCGTAGGAAGTGCCGAAGATGCCCACGCGGCTGCGGTTCAAATAGGGCCGCGACCAGAGCGACTTCACTCCGGCGGCCTGGTCGTCCACTTCGACGATGCCGAGCTTTTGGTAAAGGGTGTCGAGGAACTGCTTCCCGCGCCCGCTGGCTGTGCGCGAGTCGAAGGTCGCGACGAGGAAGCCAAACTCCGTGAGCGAGTGCGGCAGCGTGAACGTCTCCCGCGCGCCGACGGTTTCCGGCCCGGCGTAAACATTCACCAGCAGCGGATACTTTCGGTTGGCGCGGAAGTTCGACGGGAAGTGCAACAGACCGAACAAGTCCGTCGCGCCGTCGGCCGCCTTGAAGCGAAGCAGCTCGACGGGCTTAAGGCCCAGTTGGTTCGCGCGGGTCAAGTCGCTCGCCGCCAAGCGGCCGAAAATAGTTCCGTCAGCCGCGCGTAGCCAGCTCGTGGGTGGTTGGTTGTGGGTTTGCTCGATGTCCACGAAGTGGCGGCCGTCCGGCGCGAAGTCCACGGTGTGATGGAAGGCGGGGTCGGTCAGGCGGAGGTCGCCCGTGCCGTCGAGGCGCACGCGATGGAGTTGCACCTTCATCGGATTGCCGCCGCTGCGTGCGAGGTAGTGCAGCAAGCCCGAGTCCTCGTCCACGCGCGCGATGCCGGCGACCTCGAACTCGTGACGCGTCAGCGTGGCCAGCAGCTGTCCACCCAAGTCGTAGAGGTAATAATTCCGCCAGCCCGTGCGGTCGGAGGCCCAGATGAAGCGCTTGCCGTCCTTGAGCCAGCGGATGGTTGGTAGATTCTCCGTCCAGCTCGCCGGCCATTCTTCGCGCACGATGACGCGGCATTTGCCGGTCTCCGGGTTCACGGCGCAGAATTCCAAAATGTTCTGCCGACGGTTGGTGCGGTGGAAGAGCAGCTCCTTGCCGTCGCTGGTCCACGAGACGCCATAGACGTAGTGGCCCACGACCGAGTTGTCGAACGGTCGGCCATCGCGCACGTCCACGCGCACCCTGCGCTTCGTCGCGAGGTCGTAGATGAGCAGGTCCACCACGGGGTTCGTGCCGCCGGACTTCACGTAAGGTTCCACGTCCGACGTGCTCAGGATTTTCGTCTGGCCGAGTTGCAGGTGGAAGTCGGGCACCTGACTTTCATCGAAGCGGTAGAACGCCAGCTTCCGGCTGTCGCCCGACCACCACATCGCAGTCTTCTGAAACAGCTCCTCGCCATATACCCACGTCGCCGTGCCGGACTTGACGCGGCTTTTGTCGTTGCCGTCGGTGGTGACAGCGAAGGCGTTCACGCCGTTCGTGTCGCCCAGCCAGAGATTGCGATCGCGGTAAAACGCCTTCTGCTTCCCGTCCGGCGAAAGCGCGGAAGTGAACTGCCGTCCGCGCACGGGGTTTTCGGAGCCTGCCCGCTTTTGAGCTTTCGGTGCGGTGCCCTTGCCTGGCGGAGGAGGCGGCGGTGGCGGTGGCAACTCCGTTCGCTCGCCGCTGACCAAGTCATGCCGGTAGCGCTTCCCAGCGTGCGCAAACTCCAGCGCCTTGCCACCGTCCTTCCAAGTCACCGCGACCGCACCGGACGTGAACACGTTCGTCGCCGCGCGGCTCGTCTTGGTGAACTGCTCGTAGCCCGGCATCGTCTTGAGCCGGTCTTGCGCGTGAACCGCGAGCGCGAGGAGAGGAAACAGCAGTGTGAGAGCTACTCGCCTCATATCAACGTGCCCTTGGTTCCACGTTCAACAGATGCCGCACAAAAAAATCTGCGCGCCGCCGCCGGCCATAAGGCGATTCGGCAGCGCCGTGGCCAGCCCCCGTCATCAAGAGCAGCTCGAAGTCCTTGTCCGCCTTCTGGAGCGCGTTGGCGACCTGAAGCGTGCTGGCGGGGTCCACATTCTTGTCGAGCTCACCCACCACGAGCATGAGCTTGCCGACGAGGTTCTTCGCTTGCGTCACGTTGGACTGCTCGGCGTAGTGCGGGCCGACGGGCCAGCCCATCCACTGCTCGTT
>SXGQ01788455.1_pt1 | contig 33727 bp, 25 predicted proteins | sample 3178371 | NCBI WGS metagenome assembly SXGQ01 (sample SAMN11356859, study PRJNA531348) | freshwater metagenome | isolation source: freshwater sample F1-20 | place: China: Fuxian Lake, Yuxi | collected 2017-12-25 | reverse complement strand
GCGCGAGGTCGTGCGCGAGCGCCCGAAGGGTGTGGATGTTACGAGGAGTCGGATTCGCAGGCATAAGCGTGAACGGTTACCGAGGATGACTTTTAGCGCATTTCAAAGGAGACTGCAAACCCACGCGCCGACTTTTCGCGCAGGGGAAAGGAGACTTGCCATGGCTGGCCGACGAATCGGCGCGAGGCGTGAGAGTCTTACCGAGCTTCACCAACGAATCGGTGGGAGGTACCGGAGTCCTACTGTGCATAGCCGACGAATCGGCAGGAGGCTGTGGAGTCTTACCGTGTTTAGCCAACGAATTGGCGGGAGGCTACGGAGTCTTACCGTGCTTAGCCGACGAATCAGCGGAAGGCTCCGGAGTCTTACGATGCTCAGCAAACGAATCGGCAGAAGGCTCCGTAGTCTTACCATGCTCAGCCGACGAATCGGCGGAAGGCTCCGTAGTCTTACCGTGTTCAGCCAACGAATTGGCAGAAGGCTCCTGAGTCTTACCATGCTAAACCGACGAATCGGCGAAGCTCACCGGGAGGCACACTGTGCCGTGGCTCATTAGTATCCATGGGCTGCGAAGTCGCTTGCGACTGGGAGCGGCGACATTTTTGTCGCCGACAGCGTGCCATCCTCGAAAATGCTAGAGTTTTCAGGCTCCGGAGCGCTGTCGGCGACAAGAGCCGTAAGACAGCCGGAGACAATGTCGCCGCTCCAATACCCCCCGCCCCTCCCGAAGCCCGGCGGCGTGTGATTGAAAGCGGACCGGCCGCTTACGCCGAAGGCGTTGAAGCAATCAGCCCAAGGTTGCCGCGACGAACGCGCGGCTACCTTGGGAAGTCGACCAAACGAACCTCTACCCCGCTGGGGTCCCATCCAATCCCCGCGCCACCGATGAACCCCCTGCGGGCTAACCGCCCTATGGCGACCCCTTCCCAGCGTAGCTCGTCCCTCGCAACCGCCGGGCTCAGTGATGCAACGCCTCCGGCCTATCCCCTCTCAATCCCACTAACCCGGCGGGTCATTTATCGTAATCGCCGGCGACAATGGTATTCGGAAGGGCCGCTTTTAACGCCTCCACCGCTTCCTTTGTGAGCCCGGTGCAGCCTTCGAGAATGAGTTCCTGCAAGCCTTTGAGGCCGCGGAGCCCATCCACGTTCTTCAGCCCGGTGCACACAGAAAGGTTGAGGAGTTTCAGCGCTTTGAGTTCCCGCAACGCATCCACATTCGTGAGCGCGGTACAACCGCTGAGACCCAAATGCTCCAGATTTTGGAGCTCCTTGATCGGATCGGTATTCACAAGGATAGGGGAACCATTAATCCCAAGCATGGTGAGCTCCTTCATGTCCTTGAGCGCATCGATATTGGACAGATTCGGGCAGTCGCCAAACACAAGCACGGTCAAATTCGAAAGGCCCTTGAGTTGCGACAAATCACGCCATGGAAAGGTGCCGTTGATTACCAATCCTTTTGGCGTCAGCCGGCGGACCAATTCGAAGTCGCGCTCTAATATGGTTTTGGTTGGAATGTGCAACTCCCGTCTAGTATCGCTCCACGTCTCTTTACGAAACGCGGCCCGCCAGTCCTTGCCGATGATTGCGTTGGGGTCGTTGTAATAAAACCTCCAGCCGCGCTCCTCCGCCTCCTTCACCGCCTTTTGGAAATTATAATGCCTCCATCCACCCCACCCGAAGACGACGACAAACACGACAAACGCCCACCGCAGCAAATGCCATTTGCGGCGCGGCTCGGTGGCGGGTTTTTCGGGAAGCATGGTGCTTTTTACTAACGGAGCGGGCCTCTCCATGCAAGGAGCGCGCGGTTTTATCTCCGGCGCGGACGAGGTTGCAGACGGCTGCGAGTGGGATGGGTGGGCGATCGCGGGGTGGTGTGGCATTTCGCGGTTGAACTTTTTGCGGATTGCCCTTTTCTCCCCCGCCTTATGCTTCGAATCCGTGCTTTTCAAGGGCTCGTGCCCGATCCCGCTCAAGTGGCCGATGTGGCCTGCGTGCCGTATGATGTTTTGAACACCGAGGAGGCGCGGGTGCTCGCAGAGGGCAGGCCGAATACGCTGTTGCGCGTGGACCGCGCGGAGCTGGAGCTGCCGCCTGAGACGAATCCTTACAGCGATGCGGTGTATTCGCAGGCGAAGCGGAATTTTGAGCGGCTGCAGACGGTGGGAGCGCTGCGGAGGGAGTCGGCGCCGGCGGTTTATTTGTATCAACAGCGCATGGGCGCGCATGTGCAGACGGGCCTGGCGGCGGTTTGCCATGTGGATGACTATGTGCACGAGCGGGCGGAGAATGCGAAGGCAAAGGACGTGATCAAAAAGCACGAGAAGACGCGGCAGGATAAGGAGGACGACCGCACAAAGCTCATCGGCACGCTGCGCGCGCAGACGGGTCCGGTGTTCCTGACGTACCGCGCGCAGCCGGAGATTGATGCGCTGGTTTCCGAGCAGCAGAAGCAGGCGCCGGTGTATGATTTTACCGCGCCCGATGGCATCCAGCACACTGTATGGCGCGTGGCGGACGCTGCGGTGATTGCGGCGCTGACTGCGGAGTTTGCGAAGCTGCCCGCAGGGTATGTGGCCGACGGGCATCACCGCACGGCGAGCGCCGCACGCGTGGCTCTGGAGCTGCGAGCGAAGGGCGAAGGGTCGGTGGATTCGGATTGGTTCCTGTGCGTGCTGTTCCCGGGGAATCAATTGCAAATCATGCCATACAACCGCGCGGTGAAGGACCTGAACGGGCTGACGAAGGAGCAGTTCCTCGCAAAGGTGGGCGAGGCGTTCACGCTGACAAGCGGGGCATCGCCAAAGCCGGAGCAGCCGGGGGACATCCGGATGTATCTCGACGGCGCGTGGTACGGGCTTTCGTGGAAGCCGGCGGCGGATGCGGATCCGATTTCGCGACTGGACGTGGAGGGCCTGCAACAACGGCTGCTCGCGCCGGTGCTGGGAATCGACGATCCGCGCACAAGCAAACGCATCGATTTCATCGGCGGAATCCGCGGCACGGACGAGCTGGTAAAGCTGGTGGACGGAGGCAAGGCGGCGGTGGCATTTTCGATGTACCCGACGACGGTGCAGCAGCTCATGGACATCGCCGACGCGGATCAAATCATGCCGCCGAAGAGCACGTGGTTTGAGCCGAAGCTGCGCTCGGGACTTTTCGTGCACACGTTTTAGCACCCGCGATTTCGCACCGCAGGGCGGGGTGACCGGCTAGTAGGTTCCCCTGGAGAGCTTGCCGCTGATGAACCCCCACGCCATGCCGATGACGAGGCCCGCGCCGTGCGCCATATTGGCGACGTTCGGGATGAGGCCGACGGCGCAGACGAAGAACCAGATGAGCATCATCTGGACGATCGTGTTGTCCATCGTCCACGCGAGAAAGCGGTCGTGCTTTCCGCGCATCCACAGGAAGCCGAAGATGGCGTAGTTCACGCCGGACATGCCGCCAAAGAGCGGGCCAGACCACAGGAGTTGCGCGTAGTTGCTGAGGGCGCCGCTGATGAAGACAAGCACGGCGAGGTAGAGCCAGCCGAAGCGATTGTGGACAAAACCGCCGAGGTCGCGCAGCCACATCATATTGAACACAAGGTGCAGGATGCCCGAGTGGATGAAGATGGGCGTGATGAGCCGCCAGACCTCGCCGCTGCGGACTTCGGGGAGCGTGGAGTCGGCGCTGCGACGGAGGATTTCGCGGGGATTGGCGGCAAGCGCCTGAATGTCCTCAAGGCTATCGGGCTTCAAACCATCGAACCGCGGCGGGCGGAATTCGGTGATCATGAGCTTCGAGAACACCGTGGTGCGCCACTCGGTGCGTTCCTCTTTTTCCAGCCCTTCAGGCTGCATCCGCTCCGGCAGAAACTCGAGCGAGCCCGCAACAATCGTAATGGCGAGGGAAAGCACGGCGAGCAGCATGGGCAGCCACGCAAACGCGGAGAAGTTGCGCTCGTAGCCGAGCCGCTCGGTATTGATGATGCGTGACTTGCGCTTCTTGTCTTCAAGGGCCTCCTGCTTGCGCTTTTTCTCGGCCTCGGAGTCGGCGCTGAACTCGGGCGCAGCGGGGTTTTCCAGGAAGCTGTCGAGGTGCGCGCGCGCGGCATCGAGCTGGGCGTCGTCGTGCACCCAGATTTCGAAGCCTTCGCCCTCCGCGTGCTCCACGTCGTTGTCGATTCCCTTCACATAAAGGAAGTCGCCGAAGCGGTATGCTTCCTCCTCGCCGGGCATGGTGCCGATTTTTCGCATGGTTCGCAGGTATCAGTTCGCCGCCGCTTCGCCAAGCAGAGCGGCAGAATCGGTGTCGATGTAAAGCGTGGCCGCCGCGTGCCGCCGCATGATGGTCGCCGGGCAGGCGGTGGCAATCGCATCGTGCACCGTCGCACGGACCGCCGCCGCCTTGCGCGGACCGGGCACCGAGCAAAACAGCGCGTGCGCCGCCATGAGCGAGGGAATGGTGAGCGTGATGGCGTGCGTCGGCACATCGGCGAGCGCGGGGAAGCAGCCGTCATTCACCTGCTGGCGGCGGCACATGTCGTCGAGTTCCACGACCTTCACCAGCGCCGCATCCGCGAAGTCGGCGACCGGCGGGTCATTGAAAGCGAGGTGCCCGTTTTCGCCGATACCGAGACAGCACACATCAATCGGCGCGGCAGCCAGCAGCGCGGAGTAACGCGCACATTCCGCCGCGGCATCCGCGCTTTCACCGGCAATGCCGTGAAAGGCGCGCGGCGTGATTTTCGAAAGCACCCGCTCCCGCTGGTAGGCGCGAAACGTCTGCGGATGATCCACCGCAAGACCGAGGTATTCGTCCATGTGGAAAATCGTGATGCGGCTCCAATCCAGCGGCTCGGCGAGCAACGCGGCCAGCGTCTCGTTTTGAGAAGGCGCACTTGCAAGGATGATGCGCGCAGCTCCGTTCCGCTCGATCGCGCGGGAAATGGCGCGCGCTGCATCCACACCCGCCGCAGCTCCCATCGCGGCGCGGTTCTCGGAGATTACGACGCGGAGCGTTCCGGCGGTGAATTCTTTCATAGGGAAAGTGGTGGGCAGTGAGGGATTCGAACCCCCGACCAACTCGGTGTAAACGAGACGCTCTACCGCTGAGCTAACTGCCCGTCGCCGCGTTTATTCGCGTACGGTGACCGGCATGCCAATCACAGAATTCTGGAAAAAGTGCGTCGCCATGAAATGCGGCAGCCGAACACAGCCGTGGGAAGCCGGATAATTCGGCACTTTGCCCGCGTGAAGCCCGTAACCCCCGTGGAAGCGCATATAGAATGGCATCTTTGCTCCGATGAACGTGTGCCCTTCCTCCAGCTTCATTTTGCTCATGTCCGCATCGCTGGTGACGGTGCCGCCCTCGGCATCCTTGATCACGCCATAGAGATTCGAGCGGTGATCCTTGTTCTTCTGCGTGACCTTGTATTCGCCCGGCGGTGTGCCGAATCCCTTCTTGCCGCTGGAGCACTTCGATTCACCGACGAGTTGGTTTCCTTTATAGAAATAAGCCCGCTGGTCCGAGAGATCCACGACGATGCTCGGCGCACCCTGCACGCCGTCGCCTTTCCACCAGCCCACCGGGAGCGGAGTCGGCTTCGGCGCGGGCCCGGGCGGAACCACGGGCTTGCGCGGAGTGGAAACGCAGGCGCTGAAAATGGCTGCTGCCATTGCGGCGGCGAGAATCGGAGTTGCAAAGCGATGGGCGGTCATAACGGGCGACGATGCTAGCGCACCTGCGCCACTTTGCAAATGGTTCATGCAAATCGCAACTTCGCGGGCGGAATCACCGCACCGCTACAGCCAGCCCGCGCAATTTGCTTCACAGGACCATAAAAAGTTTGACGCACTGCCGCTGCGCCCGCTTCATTCCGCCCGCTTCCGCGCGGAGTGCGCGGCCCGTTTTAACCAACCAGCAATGCCAAAAGGTAAAGTAAACATCGCCATCGTCGGCCTCGGTTTCGGGGCGGAATTCATCCCGATTTATCAGTTGCATCCCAATGCAAACATGTACGCCATCTGCCAGCGCGACCCAAAAAAGCTGGACGCAGTCGGCGACAAATTCGGCGTGGAAAAGCGCTACACGGACTTCAAGGAACTGCTTAAAGACAAGAGCGTCGACGCCGTTCACATCAACTCGCCCATCCCCGACCACGGCTGGATGAGCATCGCCGCCCTCAAGGCCGGCAAGCACGTGAGCTGCACCGTCCCGATGGCCACGAGCATCGAGGAGTGCGAGCAGATCGTCGATTTGGTAAAGAAGACCGGCTTGAAATACACGATGGCCGAGACCGTCGTTTACGCCCGCGAGTATCTGTTCATGAAAGAGCTGCTCGACACCGGCAAGCTCGGCAAACTCCAGTTCGTGCAGGCCTCGCACCAGCAGGATATGGACGGCTGGCCGAACTACTGGCCCGGCCTTCCTCCGATGTGGTATGCCACGCACTGCGTCGGCCCCGTCTCCGGGCTCATCGGCGCGCCTGCGGAATACGTGAGCTGCTTCGGCTCCGGCACGATTCGCAAGGAACTCCAGAAGCACTACGGCTCGCCGTTCGCGGTCGAAACTGCGCACATTAAATACAAAGGCAGCGACGTCAGCGCGCGCATCATCCGCTCGCTGTTCGACACCGCCCGCCAGTATCGAGAGAGCATCGACGTTTATGGCGACAAAGCCTCCGTCGAATGGCCGCTCATCGAGCACGAACCGCTCGTGATGCACACCGCGAAGCTTCCCGAGCCCAAGATTCCGAAGCTCGTCAAAACTCCCGACTTCGCCAAGCGTCTGCCCAAGCCGATTCAGCCCTTCACCACCGGCGGCGTCTACGGCGCGAAAGGCAAGAAAGCGCATCGCAGCTTCGTCCAGGGTGCAGGACACGGCGGAAGCCACCCGCACCTCGCGCACGAGTTCGTCAGCGCGCTCGTGGAAAACCGCGATCCATTCCCGAATGCGAAGCAATCTGCAAACTGGACCTGCGTCGGCCTCTGCGCCCACGAATCCGCAATGAACGGCGGCAAAATCATCAAACTGCCCGCTTTCACGCTCTAATCACTCTCCTCAAAACAAAAACAACCAACACACAACCCTACCAATTCAATGTCATCTCAATCTGAAGGTATCACACCAAACGCCAACCGGCTCCTATGGGCCGGATTCATGGCGATTCTCGCTGCCGGCGTCGGCTTTGCCATTCGCGGCGGCATTTTCGATAACTGGGGCGGCGAGTTCGGCTTCACCGCCACTCAACTCGGAGCCATCGGCGGCGCAGGCTTCACCGGCTTCTGCTTCGGCATCATCATCGGCGGCGTCATCGTGGACAAAATCGGATACGGCAAACTCGTGGCAGCGGCGTTCGCTCTCCACGTGCTTTCATTCGTGGTAACATTCATGGCTTCAACGCCGCAGAATGCATACAAGATCCTCACGATTGGTATGTTCATCTTCGCTTTCGCGAATGGAACGCTCGAAGCCGTGGCAAATCCGCTGATCGCGACAATTTTCCCGACCAAGCGCACGCACTACCTGAACATCCTCCACGCATCGTGGCCTGCAGGTATGATCATTGGCGGCGTTATCGGCTGGGTCCTCGACGATAAGCTTCAGGTGCCTTGGAAATGGCAGCTCGCCCTTTATCTCATCCCGACCGTGCTCTACGGGCTCATGTTCATGGGTCAGAAATTCCCGAAATCAGAAGCTGCTGAAAAGGGCGCCAGCATCGGCGAAATGTTCAAGGATGTCGGCATCCTTGGATCCGTCGTTGCCTGCTACCTGCTGTCGCTCTTCTTCGGTGGGAACCTCGGCCTCGGCGACAATGTAGGCTACATCATTGGCGGCGTGCTGCTCATCGGAGTCGGCGTGATCACGAACTTCTCGATTGGTTCGGCTCTGCTTTTCGTCCTCTTTATCACCCACGCTCTCGTTGGTGCCGTCGAGCTCGGAACCGACGGATGGATCCAGAACATTACTGGAAATCTGTTCACTTCCGAGCAGGGCAAGGTGCTGTTCGTGTGGACATCGGCAATCATGTTCGGCCTCCGCTTCTGCGCCCACTGGATCGAAACCAAGCTCGGCCTCAGCCCGGTTTCGCTCCTGTTCGTCTGCGCGGCACTCGCAGTTGTGGGTCTCCAACTCGCCAGCGGGATGCAGTCGTTCGCTATCGCACTCATTGCGCTGGGTATCTACGCAGTTGGAAAGACCTTCTTCTGGCCCACGATGCTTGCCGTCGTTGGTGACCGCTTCCCTCGCTCCGGCGCGGTTGCTATGTCCATCATGGGCGGCATCGGAATGCTCTCGGCCGGCTTGATTGGCGGTCCGGGCCTCGGATATGCGAAGGATCGCTTCTCGGCAGAGGCTCTCAAGACCGCGGATACAGCAACCTATGAAAAGGTGAAAGCGGAGAAGCCGTCGACATTCCTCATGTTTGAACCGGTGACCGCAATCGACGGTGCAAAGCTCGGTGAGGCTCAAAAGGTCGCAAAAGACAAGCGCACCCCTGCGGAAGCAGCAATCGTCGAGTCGAGCATCAAAGGTGATCGCAAAACCCTCAAAGCTGACTCCGCAATTCCTGCGGCAATGGCTGTCATCTACCTGCTGATGGCTCTCTACTTCAAATCTATCGGAGGCTATCGCGCTCTGAAGATTGAGGAACAGAAGTAACCTCAGGGAAAACCAATTCACAGACGGGGCACGGTTCACGCCGTGCCCCGTTTTGTGTACTGGAACAGGCACGATGTGATTTAAGATTCGACCCGCCCCGCACGGCTCCTGCTAATTACGCCCAATCTGATGCATCGACCCATTCCGAATCCAAACGCGCGACGCTCCGCCGGACCTCCTGCGCGTACGCAAGCTGCGGTCGAATCGGAATGCCCGAAGCCGCATCCCATCGGGACAACGGTTGCGGTGATGATTCTCGCAATCACGCTGCTCACGCTCAACGGCCGCTACCCTTCGGAAGTTGCCGCAAACGCCGCAAAATACACCGCCGTCGCCCTCGCCGCGACGATGCTCTTCGATTTGCAAAAGGGAATCGCGAATGTGATTCGCGCCGACATCATGGCGATGCTGGCGTTCTACTTTCTGACGCTCTTCGAGTTCCTCTTCCCGCAGCGGAAATTCGACACCATGGCGCATCCGGTCAGCGCTTTGATTGCTACGCAGGTCGTCATCACCAGCTTTATCGGCATCCTGATTGGGCGGCATTTCTTTCATCCGAAAAAGCAGCCCTTCCAGCGCGTAATGACCTACGAGATTCCCTCGGGCCTTCTCATCCTCATCTTCTGGGTCGCATTCTGCGTCGGCTACATGCACCAGTGGACCGCGCCGAAAGTGAACTGGGATCCCGTGAAGTGGATCAACTACTCGATGGCCGCGCGATTCGAGCAGCCGTGGGGACGCGGGAAATTCGGCGATTTCCGGGCGCTCATCTACGAGCTGAACATGCTCATCAATCTCGTCCCACCGCTCGCCGGCATCATCCTCGCGCGACGGCAGCGCTTTGGAAATATCGCGCTCGGACTCGTGATGTTTGGCTACCTGCTTACGCTGTTCCTCGCGTTCGCCGGCGGCACCCGCAACGTGCTCGCGACGTTCCTCGTCACGTTCCTCATCGGCTTTGCATTTGCCTCGCCGAACGGCCGGAAAAAGGAACTCTTCGTCCTCTCCGGAGCCGCCGCGGCACTCCTCGTATTCGGGACGGTGACGATGATCCACTTCCGCACCGTGGGGTTGAAGCGATACATGTCCGACGACCTGCCGGTTTTCGTGGGGAAGTCCGAATCCGTCTATGTGGACTACAACCTGTTCAATATCTCGAAGCTGACGGAGGTTTTCCCGAAACGTGCACCATACCTCGGGGTCGAAGTTGCGTATCTCGCAGTCATCCGCCCCATTCCACGCGCCTTGTGGAAAGGCAAGCCCGAGGGGCTCTCCAGTAGCATTGAGAAAGCGCTCGGCTACGATGGAGGAAACGTGACCATCTCTGCGAGCTACGCGGGCGAAGCCTACATGGCGGGCGGGTTCATCGGTGTGATTCTGTTTTCGTTCTTCTTCGGTGCGGTAAACGGATGGTGGTCGCACCTCGCATCGCCGAAAAACTCGGAGCTCGGCATCCTCATTTACTCCTCGGGGTTCTTCGCGGCGGTGATTTCGATGCGCAGTCTTTTCACGTACACGACAGCCCTGCTGCCCACCGTCGCAGCCATCGTCGGCAGCACCTACCTTGTCCGCTACCTGGCAGAGAATGCCCGGCGCATGGCGTTCGTCGGAGGCAATCGAGCACGCCACCTCGAGCGTCCGATGCCACCGCAACCTCGTCCGCCGATTCCGCCGCAACAATGAGCACGCCGCTCGTCACAGTTACGTTCGTCGGCTGGCAGCGTCGCGAAGCTCTCGAACGCGGAATCAAAAGCGCGCTCGAACAGGACTACGCGGCCATCGAGGTGCTAGTGCTCGACAATTCGCCGACGGACGAGATTCACCGCTGGCTGCTGGATGCGTATCCGGAGGTCAAAAGCATCAAAACCGCACACCCGATTCCGCTGCCCGCCGCGCGCAATATCCTAGTCGCCACCGCGCGCGGAGAGTTCGTGGTGTTTCACGATGACGACTCCTTTTTCTCCACTCCACGCGACGTGAGCACCGCCGTGAGCTACGCGCTTTTGCACCCTGAGGCCGCTTGCCTTGCCTTCCGCGTCGGCGACGGGAAGGACGACTGGAATCCGCAATTCGACGCGCCCGAGGCCGGGCCGCACTACACTTTCATCGCATGCGGCACGATGTTCCGGCGCACGGACTTCGCAGCGGCAGGCTGGTATTATGAGGACTTCTGGCTCTACGGCGAAGAGCGCGTCATCAGCCTCGCCTTCTACGGAATCGGAAAGGAGATTCACTTTCTCCCAACCGTCTCGAGCATTCACCTGCCGGAGACAAAAGGCCGCGCGAGCGACAACGGCGCGCGCTACAACCTGTGCGACGTCGTAATGGTCGCCGGCACGGCGTTGCTGAAGTTCCCCTTCCCCGGCGTGCTGTTCTGGTATCCCGCGCTGCAACTTTTCTACTTCCTCCAGGTGCTGCTCGTGCGCCGCCGCCCCATCGTCGCGCTGAAAGGACTGCTCGTCGCGCTCCGGATGATTCCTTCCTTCCTCCGCAACCGAAACCCTATTTCCCACGAAGCCTACCGCCGCTGGCGCGAAGTCCGCAGCCGCGTGAATGCCGACTACCTCCGCCGCACGGGACGCTGGAAATGGTATCACGCCTGGCTGCCCGCCGCCGGATGAAAGTCGCGTTCGTTTCAGTTCTGCCCTCGCCTTACCAGCGCGACCTTTTCGCAGCTCTCGCCGCGCGTCCGGAAATCGACCTCAGCGTCTTTTACATGGAGCGCGCGGCGCCGGATTCCCCGTGGCCGGAAAAGCCGCTCGCGACCTACGAGCAAATCATGCCGGGCTTCTGGTTCGGGCTTGGAAAGGCTCGCATTCACATGAACCGCGGCCTTCCACGTGTGGCGGACTACGATGTCACTGTCATCAACACCCTCACCGTTTCCATCACCGGCCAGTGGCTCATGCGCACAAAACTGCGCGGCAGAAAGTGGATGTTCTTCGGCGAAAAACTCGGTCCCCGCAGCCGCAAGCAGGACTTCCTCACCGCACCGCTGAAACGCGCCAGCGGCATCGCGGCAATCGGGTCATGGGCCGAGCGGGACTACGCCGCGCGCTTTCCCGGCGTGCCGGTTTTCAACATCCCGTATCACTGCGACCTTCAGCCCTTTTTCGACGCCCCTCGCGCGCGCCGCGAGCCGGGCACGGTGACTTTCCTTTTCTGCGGACAGATGATCACGCGGAAAGGTCTCGACCACCTGCTCGCAGCATTCGCGAAGCTCCCGGATAACGCGCGCCTGCTCCTCGTAGGCCGCGAAGCCGAGCTGCCGCAATTGCTCGCGGCGCTTCCGGAGGCGCTCCGCAGCCGCGTGAAGTATGCCGGTTTTCAGGCGCCGGAATCGCTCGCATCGTTCTTCGCGCAGGCCGATGTCTTCGTGCTTCCCAGCCGCTACGATGGCTGGGGCGTCGTGGTGAATCAGGCCATCGGCGCAGGACTGCCGGTCATTTGCAGCGACCAGGTCGGCGCGGGCCACGACCTCATCACCAATGGCGAAAATGGATGGATTTTCAAAGCGGGCGACGTCGACTCACTCGCCGGCAAAATGCAACGATTCACGCAGGACACGTCGCTGGCTGAGAGCATGGGCACCGCCTCCCGCAAACGCGCCACCGACTGGACACCCGCCCGCGGAGCAGAGCGCTGGGTCGCCGCGATCAAGAGCATCGCCACATGAAAATCCTCCTCGTCAGCAGCAGCTCCAGCTCGCGCGGTGGCGGCGAGCTTTACCAGCTTTACCTCGGTCGCGCTCTCCGCGAGCGCGGGCACGATGTTTCGCTTTGGATGTCCACACACGAGCGCATGGACGAACTCGAACGCCTCTTCGCGCCCATCGGCACTGTAATCCGCGCACCGTACACAAACACCTACGACTACCGCTTCCGCTCCCTCAACCACCTGCTCGGCGGCGGCATCGCGCGCCGCGTATCTGCGGAATGGCGTAAGCTCGGGCCCGACGTAATTCATCTCAACAAGCAGAACCTCGAAGACTGTCTCGACCTCCTCGAAGCCGCACGCCTCACCGGCATCCGCAGCGCCGCGACCATCCACATCACGCAGGACGCGAGATTCCTCCGCGCCAAATACGCCGCCGCCCGCGACTGGGTCTCGCGCCATTTTCTCCGCAAGTTTCCGGGTGTTCTCGTCCCCACGCTCGGACAACGCGAGCGCGAGCTTCGGGAGTTCGTCGGTCCGCAGGCCGACATTCGAACCGTCATCAACGGCGTCCCCATGCCCGACCTCACTCATCGCGACTCCCTCCGCGCTGAAATTCGCGCCGAACTGAACATCGCACCCGCTCAGTCACTCATCCTCGCCGTGGGCCGCGTCGTTCCGCAAAAGCGCCCGATGCTGTGGCTCGACTGGGCGGAGAAAATGCACCGCGAAATCCCGGAAGCCCGCTTTGTGTGGGTCGGCAGCGGCGAACTCGCGGAGGAGTTCGACCGCACAGCCGCGCAACGTAAACTCCCCGTCCAGCGTGTCGCCTGGACAAATGACGTCCCGCGCTACCTGCTCGCCGCCGACGCGTTCATGCACACCGCGGAATTCGAGGGGCTCTCTTTCGCCCTGCTCGAAGCACTTTCCGCAGGCCTTCCTGTGCTCATCACCGAGAACCTCCTCGCCGAACTTCCCTTCCTCACGCCCGCAGTTTCCGTCGCCCTTTCAGACAGCGGCGGCTGGCAGAGTGCGGTGAAATCGCCGGGCACTCTCGCGCGTCTTCGAGGGAATGCACGATTGCTCGCGGAGGAAAAATTCAGCTTCGCGAGGATGGCACACGACTACGAGGCGCTATACTCACCCCAGTGATCATTCATTTCCACGAACCACCAGCCGCGCAAAGAATAGGCGGCCTCGACGCTGCGATTCGCAGCATGCAATCGGCTCTCGAGGCGCTGGGGCACGCGGTTCTTATCAACCCCGACCGGGATGCAGCGCGGCCCGACATCGTTCATTTCCACGGCCTATGGCAACGAAGATTCCCTGCGATTGCGACCGCCGCACGGAAGGCGGGCGTGCCGGTAGTAGCGTCGCCACATGGAATGCTCGAGCCCTGGGCACTTGATCACAAACGCTGGAAGAAACTCCCCTACTTCCACCTCGTTGAGAAGCGCTGGCTCTCTCTTGCGTCGAGCATCCTTGCCACCGCAGAGCCTGAAGCCGCGCGACTTCGTGAGATGCTGCCGGCCACCCGCATCGACAGCATCCCGCTCGGCCTCACAAGCGATGCCCGGCCCGACTACGCTGGGGCCCGCGCCAAACTCGGGTGGCGCGATGACGAGACCGTCCTGCTTTACCTCTCGCGCATTCACGAAAAGAAGGGCCTCGACCTGCTCATCTCCGCGCTCGCTTCGTCGCAGATGCGGCAGGGCACGCGACTCGTCATCCTCGGCCCCGAGGAGCAGCCGGCATTCGCGCAAAAATGCCGGAGAATCGCCGAGCAGCACGCGATGAGACTTCCGCGCATCGATTGGATTGGCCCGGTCTGGAGCGAGGAACGCTTCGGCTACTTTCAAGCCGCCGACCTTTTCTGTCTGCCCACGCATTCCGAGAATTTCGGCCTCGTGGTTCTCGAGTCGCTTCAAGTCGGCACTCCGGTCCTCACGACCACCGGTACGCCGTGGGGCTCGCTCAAGCCGCCCGGCGGCTACATCGCCGAGCCGCGCGAAGACAGCATCGCGCCGCAGTTGGATCGTTTCTTTCAGAACCCGGCTCTCTCCGGTGAACAGCGCGACACGCTCGCGGCCTCCACGCGCTCGCTTTACCACTGGGAGCAACTCGGACCGCGCTACGCAGCGCTCTACGAAAGTCTGCGCTGACCCGCGTTTTACCTTTCGCGTTCCGGCCCTGTCTTCGCGTATTGCTCACGGGAACCGTGAAACTTTCCACCATCGCAGCCACACTCGCCGAACTCGGCGCAAAGCCGACGCAGAGCCTCGGACAAAACTTTCTCCACGACCAGAACCTCGCGCGCTGGATCGTCGAACAAGTCGGCATTCAGGAGAATGACACGTGGCTCGAAATCGGTCCCGGCCTTGGCGCGCTCACGGAGTTCGCACGCGAACGATCGAAGCGCGGCATTCTTTTGGAAAAGGACGACCGGCTCATCGACTGGCTGCGCGCGCAGTTTCCGGAATTGGAAGTCATTCACGGCGACGCGCTCGACTTCGACCCGCGGGATCTTTTCCCGCGCGGGCCGGTGAAAGTGTTCGGCAATCTCCCCTACTACGTTTCCAGCCAGCTCATGTTTCAGTTTGCCAGCGAACCGAGCCCGGCAAACGGATTCGTTTTCACGCTACAGCGCGAACTCGCCGAGCGTCTGTGCGCAGGACCGCGCACCAAGGAATACGGCGCGATTACCGTGCTTCTGGGCCGCCGCTGGGTGGCGAAGCTTCTGCGCATTCTCCCCGCGCACATTTTCACGCCCGTGCCGAAAGTGGACTCCGCCGTCATCAGCCTCATGCCGCGCGAGGATGACAGTCTACCGGAGTGCGACGGCGCGCTTTTCACGAAGCTCGTGAAGGCCGCGTTCAGCCAGCGTCGCAAGCAAATGAAGAAACTGCTCCAACTCGAACGCTGGCCGGAGATCTGCGCCGAGGTCGGCATCCTGGAGACTGCGCGCGCCGAGGAATTGGGTCTGGAGCAATGGGTCGCACTCACAAACGCGGCATCCGGAGCAATCGGCGACCACTCCGCGAAGGCACAGGATTTGAAGGGCGAAATCTTCGACATCGTGGACGAGCACGACAACGTCATCGGCCAGCGCCCACGCGGCGAAGTCCACCGCGAGAAGCTCCGGCATCGTGCGGTCCACATCTTTGTCTTCAACAAACGAGGCGAACTATTCCTCCAGCGCCGCTCACGGTGGAAGGATGCGCATCCGCGCGTTTGGGATTCCAGCGCTGCAGGCCACGTCAATTCCGGCGACGACTACGCCGGCACCGCACCGCGGGAACTGGAAGAAGAACTCGGCGTCAGCGCGCCGCTCACCGAGATCGGCTCCATCTCCGCCTGCGCGGGCACGGGTTGGGAGTTCGTGAAAGTGTATAGCGCGCGGCATAACGGCCCGTTCCGCCTGCCGCCCGCCGAGATCGAGTGCGGAGGCTTTTTCACCATCGCGCAAATCGAACGCTGGATCGAGGCGCGTCCCGGCGACTTCGCGAGCGGCTTCCTCGAATGCTGGCGCACGGTGCGAGATTCCATTTGAGTTTTCTACGTCACCCCGCCATTCACTGCGCCGCATGAAACTCCTCTTCGCACTCGCCACTTTCGCCGCATTTTCCATGAGCACCATCGCAGCAGACGATCCCGTTTATCACGTCGTCCACTTCAAGTTCAAAGCCGACTCCAAAAAGGAGGACATCGCAAAGGTCGTCACCGCCTTCGCAGCGCTGAAGACCAAGATTCCCGCGATTCAGGACTTCAAGCACGGCACCAACTCCAGCCCCGAAGGCCTCTCGAAAGGGTTCACGCACTGCTGGATCGTCACGTTCAAGAACGAAAAGGATCGCGACGCCTATCTCGTCCATCCCGACCACAAGGCGTTCGTCGAAGTGCTCAAGCCGCATCTGGAAGAGCCGATGGTCGTCGATTTCATCGAGGCGAAATAAGTCGCTTCGAGCGGGCGGGATGCCGGGCAAACCCGTTGCGCTAAATATCCTTAATGCTTCCGGCGTAGAAACCTCCGGACGGCACATTCAACAATGAGCAATCCGCACCCGGTCAACCTGAGCATCGAGATCGACCGCGACCTACTCCGTCGCTACCTGCGCACGCAGGCGTTCCTGGCGTGGGCAGCGCCGATGTGTGTATTCGGCGGTGTCCTCGGTTTCGGCGCCATCAGCAGGATTATCGAACGTGGAAACATGACCGCAGGCGCCGCGTGCGCACTCGCATCAAAAGCCATTGCAATCGGGGTTTCCGCAGCGTTTCTCCTCGCAGCACTGTGCTACCTGATCGTCAGCCATCGCATCGCGGCACGCCGCGCGGCAACGCTCGAGGTGACCGTCGAGGGTGCGTTCCTGCGCGTCCGTCAGCACGCACTCGTTGAAACCGACCGGAAATTGCACTTTCGCTCCATCGTGGATTACTCCGCGAATCAGGACTTCCTCATGCGCCAGTTCGGCATCCATTCGCTGCAACTCGCGACCACTGCCGGCGGCCAGAACGGAACGTTGGTCATTCCCGGCGTAAAAGACTGCCTCAAAGCTCGCGACCTGCTGGCCGAGATCGACGCGCAGCGGGAGAACCAATAGCTTCCAAATTTCACATGACTCGCCGCAGTATTCTGCTTCAGCGAGCAGAACCGGTCGGTTGACGTTCATCGTGCAGCACGGCACTTTCAACGTCTTTTCATGATGAACATCCGATATCCCGAAGACCTGCCCGTTTCGCAACGGCGCGAGGAGATTCTTGCGGCGATTCGCGGCAATCAGGTGCTAATCATCGCGGGGGAAACCGGCTCGGGGAAAACGACGCAAATTCCGAAGATGCTTCTGGAAGCCGGCGCCGCGGAACACGGCAAAATCGGCTGCACGCAACCGCGACGGGTAGCGGCGATGAGTGTCTCGAAACGCGTTGCGGAGGAACTCGGCGTGAACTGGGGGCGCGAGGTGGGATGCAAGATGCGGTTTAACGACGACACAGGACGGGACACGCGGATCAAGTTCATGACGGACGGCATCCTGCTCGCGGAGATTCAGAGCGACCCGATGCTGCGGCAGTATTCCGCGCTGATGCTGGATGAGGCGCATGAGCGCTCGCTGAACATCGACTTTTTGCTCGGCTATTTGCGCGGACTGCTGAAGCGACGGCCCGATTTGAAGCTGATCGTCGCCTCGGCCACGCTCGATACGCAGGCGTTCAGCGAGGCGTTTGGAGGTGCGCCGATTATCGAAGTCTCGGGACGGATGTTTCCGGTGGAAGTGCGCTATGCTCCGGCGGTCGCGGATGGCGAGGACGTACACTACGTGGATGCCGCGGTGAGCGCGGTGGAGGATGCGCTCATCGAATCGGATTTCGGCGATGTGCTTGTCTTCATGCCGACGGAGCGCGACATCCGCGACACACGAGACATTCTGGAAGGCAGTCTCGGCCAGGGCGTCGAGGTGATGGCGCTCTTTGGTCGGATGCCGACAGGCGATCAACAGCGCATCTTTTCACCGGGGCCAAAACGGCGCGTTATCGTGGCTACGAACATCGCCGAGACGTCGCTGACGCTTCCGCGCATTCGCTTCGTTGTGGACACGGGGCTTGCGCGGTTGAGCCGCTACAATCCCCGCACGCGGACCAAGCGGCTTCCGGTGGAGGAAATTTCCCAAAGTAGCGCGAACCAGCGCACAGGCCGCGCGGGGCGTGTCGCTGAAGGCATCTGCATCCGCCTTTACGCGCAGGACGACTACGACAAGCGCGACGCGTTTACGCAGCCGGAAATCCAGCGCGCGAATCTCGCGGAGGTGATTCTCCGGATGAAGGCGTTCCGGCTTGGGGACATCGACATGTTTCCGTTCATCAATCCGCCGCACGCCGCCGCGATTCGCGCGGGATACACGCTGCTCCACGAACTCGGAGCGATTGACGACACGAACGAACTCACGCGCATCGGCCACGAACTCGCGCGGCTTCCGGTGGACCCGACGCTTGGCCGAATGCTGCTGCAAGCGCGGGAGGAAGGCGTTCTCGCGGAAATGCTCGTCATCGCAGCGGGGCTCAGCGTGCCCGATCCGCGCGAGCGTCCTGAAGACCAAAAGGAAGCCGCCGCCGCCGCGCACAAGGCGTTTGCGGATCCAGACTCCGACTTCCTTTCGCTGCTCAACATCTGGCATGACGCACCCGATCCCGAGGGCCGCGGCGGCGGCAATGCGCTGCGGCGTTTCTGCAAGGCGAAGTTTCTTTCCATTTCGCGGATGCGCGAGTGGCGCGATATCCACTGGCAACTCGCCGACGTCATCGACGCTGGGAAGCAACAGAAGCCGCTCAAGCCCGATGAGCATTACGCAGCAATCCACCGCTCCGTGCTCGCCGGACTGCTCGGCCACATTGCGCAGCGGACCGAGAAGAACACCTACAAAGCCGCGGGCAACCGCATCGTCTCGCTCTTCCCCGGCTCGAATCTTTACGAGCGCCGCGACAAACCGCAGAAGCGCACCGCTCCCGAAAAGAAGCCCGACAAAGTGCGGCAGCCGGCGTGGCTCGTCGCAGCGGAGATTGTGGAAACATCGCAGCTTTTCGCGCGCACGGCGGCAGGAATCGCGCCGGAGTGGATCGAGGAAATCGGCGCGCACCTTTGCAGCCATCGCTATTCCGACCCGCACTGGAGCGCGAAAGCGGGACGCGTGCTCGCCGTGGAGCGCGTGCTCGTTCACGGGCTGGAAGTCGGACGACGCCTCGTGGATTACGGCCGCATCAACATGGAGGAAGCCACCGAGCTCTTCATCCGCGGTGCGCTCGTGGAAAAGGGCGCGCACGTCGCGCAACGCTTCTTCTCGGAGAATGCAAAACTCTGCGAGAAACTGGAGAATGCGCTTACCCGGGTCCGCAGCCGGCGGGCGCATGATTTGGAGGAGTCGCTGTTTTTTTTCTACGCAGACCGGATCAAGAACGTGTCGTCCGTGCCCGATCTGAACAAGCTGGTCCGCGAGCGCATTGGCAAGGAACCGGACTTCCTTTGCGCCACGGAAGAAGACCTCGTGGGCGACCACGACACGTCGTTCGACAAGACGCTGTTCCCCGACAAGGTCGCGCTCGGCAATACGGTCCTGCCGGTCGTGTATGCGTACAATCCCGGCGAGGAAAACGACGGCGTCACGGTGCGCGTCCCGCTTCCCGCAGCAGCGCAGCTCACGAGCGCGCAGATTCAGTGGATGGTGCCCGGCCTGCGCGAGGAGCAAATCGGCGTTCTGCTTCGCGCATTACCAAAAAGCGTGCGCAAACCGCTCATGCCGATCGAGCAGAAGATCGCCGAAGTCGCCGCTCAGTTTCAGCCGGGACGCGGAGAATTCCTCGCGGAACTCGCCGCATTTCTCAGCCGGAAATACCGCATTGAAGTCCGCGCGTCCGACTGGCCGCCAAACAGTCTGCCATCCCATCTCCAGCCGCGCATCGAGGTCGTGGATCACGCAAACAAGCCGCTCGCATCCGGCCGCGAACTCGCCGCGGTGCAATCGGCGGTGGACGGACACGATTTGCAGACGAAATCGTGGAATGCCGCCGCGAAGCAGTGGGAACAAAACGGCCTCTCCACATGGTCATTCGGGGACCTTCCGGAATCGATCGTCGTCGAGCAAATCGCCGGCTCGCCGCTGCTGGCGTATCCGGGAATCGAGGCACAGGAGAAGACCGTTTCCATCCGCCTGTTCCGCAAACGCGAAGATGCCATTTCCGCTTCCGTCCGCGGAGTGCGCCGTCTTGCGGAACTCGTGCTCGCGACCGACTTGAACCGGCTGAAAAAGGAACTCGCGGGATTCGCGAAATTCATCCCGTCCGCGCCGAAGCAGGCGGCGAGCTTCCACGATGCGCTCCACGCCATGAGCGCAAAACTCGCCGCGCCATCCGCGCCGTTCATCACGGGCGAACTGCTCCAGACGACTGCATTTTCCAATCTTCTCGACCACACGCTTACGCTCCATCCCGCTCTGCCGCTGACGCAGTCGCGATTTACCACACTCGTCGGGAACGCGCGAAGCACGCTGCCACAACTCACCTGGCAACTCGGCGATTGGACCCGGCAACTCCTCGCGCTGCGTCAGAATATTCTCGCAGGCTCGAAAAAATATCCCGGACTTGAGCACGATGTGCAGCGAATCCTGCCGGGAAATTTTCTCGCGCGAACTCCTTACGCGCAAATCCCGCACCTCCAGCGCTACCTCCGCGCCGTGCAAATCCGCGCCGAGCGTGCCGTATTGAATCCGGCAAAGGATGCGGAAAAGGCGCGGCAACTTGTGCCATTTGGAGATTGGGAAAACCGCGTCCCGGCGGCGAAGAAGGAAGCTTTCCGCTGGCTGCTGGAGGAATTCCGGGTGTCCATCTTCGCGCAGGAACTCGGCACAGCACAGCCCGCGTCGGCCCAGCGTCTCCGGGAACTGGGCGAATACTAACAGCAACCGCGCTTCGTTCCCGATCAATGCGTCGCTTCGCCGGGCAACGCTCGTATGGTTTCTTACGCCGGCGTGATGCGAAGCACCTTGCCGTTCGGTCGAGGGCCGCTAATAAACCTCGTTCCGGATGGGTTGAGAAACCGCCGGTATCCATACCAATGCCAATTTCACCAACCATCTTGCGCGGAGCTTCGCTACTAGCGGCTGGCTGCGCGCTTTCATTCTCGGGATGCAAGGAGCGCACCATCGCGGTGTATACCGTTCCAAAAGAGAAACTTCCCGAAGCGAAACAAGAACCCGGTCACGAAGGCCACGACCACGCGCCCGGCGAGGAGCACGGTGACGAACCGGCGCTCCCGACGGTGAAATGGACGCTTCCTGCTGGTTGGAAGGATCTCGGGCCGGAATCCGCCGGCGGTCCGGTAAAGGCGGTCGGCCGTTTTGCAATCGAGGGCTCGGATGCGACGGTAAACATCACGCCGCTCGGGTCTTTCAGCGGAAAAGAGCCGATGCTCGTCAACATGTGGCGCTCGGTGTTCGGGCTCGATCCGCTCACCGACGAAGAGTCCGCAAAGGCTCTGACGGATATTCCCGTCGCTGGCGGACAGGGGAAGATTTTCGACCTCACTGGTGATCAACGCGGGAAGAAGGCGCGGATAGTTACAGCGATGTTCAACTATGGAGGACAGAGCTGGTTTTTCAAACTGCAAGGCTCGCCCGAGTCGGTGGAGCCTCAAGTTGCGCCGTTCAAGCAATTCCTCGCCACGATTAAGTTCGAAGCTGCGACCGCCGCACCAACTGCACCTGCTCCGACTCCCGCCGCGCCGGCCACACCTGTTCCGGCACCCGAGATTCCCGCTCCGGCGGGCTGGACGGCTCTCGCACCGGGGCCGATGCAGATTGCCAAGTTCACCGTTCCAGAGAAGGACGGAGCAAAGGCCGACGTGACCGTGAGTGTTTTCCCAAACGACACCGGCGGCACACTTTCCAACGTCAACCGCTGGCGCTCACAAGTCGGGCTTCCAGCCACGGATGAAACCGGGCTCAAAGACTGCACAGCACCGCTCGACGGCGCGCCGCAAGGCTCTCTGCTGGCTGATTTGAAAGGCGAATCCAAATCGATGATCGCCGCGATCGTGCCGAAGGATGGCCAGTATTTCTTCTTTAAACTCACGGGTGATCACGCCGCGGTGGCTGCGGCGAAGGATTCGTTCGTGTCATTCATCCGAACCGGCAAATGAGCACGACTGAAACTCAACAACCGAAATCCGAGGGCACTTCACCGGCTCGGAAAGTGTGGAATCTGCTGACTTCGGTGAGGCTCGCAATCGTCCTGCTCGCGCTCGGCGGATGGCTGGTTTTCGCCGGCACACTGGCGCAAAAAGCGGAGGGCCTCTACATGGCTCAGGAGCGGTGGTTCCAAAGCTGGCTGGTCATCCGGCACGCGGGCGACGGCTGGTGGGTGCTGCCGGTTTTCCCGGGCGGCTACACCATCGGCTTTGCGTTTCTGGCGAATGTATTTTGCGCGCATTTCCGGCGTTTTGAGCGTCCGCCAGGCGGAATGGGGGCGATGCTCACGCACTATGTGCTCGTGTTCATCGCGCTGTGGCTGGTGACGCATTTTTTGCTCTGGAGTCCGCTCTGGCTCTTCATGGCTTACGCGGCGTTGATTCTCGTGGACATGATTGTGTGGCCCACCGCGAGCGGAAAGAAAATCGGCGTCGATGCGGTCCATCTGGGAATCATCACCCTGCTCGTCGGTCAATTGCTCACCGACCTATTCTCGGTGGAATCGCACATGAGTTTTGCGGAGGGCGAGACCCGCAACTACAGCGAACACCATCACGACAGCGAGATGGTGTTCATCACCGATGACCCGGAAGGCCGCGACAAGGTCGTGGCTATTCCGCAGGAGTTGCTCGCCGCCGGCAAGACCGTCAGCGACCCGAATCTGCCGTTCACGTTCAAGCTAGTTCAATATTCGCCAAATGCGAGCGTCGTCGAACGCGCCGAAGCCATCAAGCAGCTCGGGATGCTTCGCGGAGCCATGGCCACGATGGAGGCAAAATACGCCACTCCGGACCTGCTCATGGAGGAGGCGAAAAAGGTGTTTCAAGAAGGCGGTAAGATTCAAATCTGGCGCGCTGCGCTGGCTGAACTTGGCGAAAAGGCGGACATCGACCCGCTTCCAGCCGTGCAGCGAATCGTCGCAGACCCCGCAAAGGCAACGAAGTTCGCAGCGGGCCTGAAATCGCGCTTCCGCGCCGAAATGCTTGAGGCATTCAAGAACCGCCCGATGTCCGATGGCCAATACGCCGCGGAAATGATGGAAGCCGGCAAGGACATCACGGAGACCGACCCGCCTGCGCCGGGCGACAAAGGCGCGGCCCAGCGTTTCTTTATGATTCCACGGGTAATCGCACGCGGCATGGACGACCGCAATATGCCGGCGGCCGTGGTGGAAATCACCGCAGGCGGAACGAAACTCGGCACATGGCTTCTGTCACCGACGTTGCGCGAGCAGAAATTCGAAGTCGGCGGGAAGGAATGGCGGGCGGCAATCCGATTTGAGCGGCACTACCACCAATTCCACGTCACATTGCTGAAAACAACGCACGAGAAATACGAGGGTACGGAGATCCCGAAGGATTTCCGCAGCACCGTTCACGTCTCTGCTCCAAACGCCGCCGTGAACCGCGACCGCGTGGAGATTTCGATGAACAATCCGCTACGGTACGGAGGCCTCACATTTTACCAACACCAGATGGGTCGCGAGCAGGCTGGCGCGAGCCGCGGAACCAGCACGCTCCAGGTCGTGAAAAACCCCGGCTGGTTCACACCGTATTACGGCTGCGCACTCGTCGGCTACGGCATGACGCGTCACTTTCTAATGCACCTGCTCATGTTCTCGAGAAGGAGGAAACAATCATGAAAAAATGGCTGCCTCTCATCATCACGCTGATCTTCGTCGGAATGGTCGGCGGAAAACTCGGACGCCCGAAGGACAAGGCCGGTGAGTTCCCGACCGTGGAATTCGGAAAGCTGCCGATCGTAGAAAGCGGCCGGATTCAGCCGCTCGATTCACTCGCGAGAAACTCGCTTCTCCAACTGCGGGGCAAACAGACGCTCAATACCGAGCCGTGGAAGAGCAATTTCGATAATCCGAAAATCCTTTCCGCCATCGAATGGATGATGGAAGTGATGATGGATCCTGCGACGGCGGACACACGCCCTGCTTTCCGCATTGACCATTCGGATGTGAAGGGCCTGCTCGGCGTGCCGATGGATGCGAATGAGAAAGCTCAGTCCGACGGAAAACACTACACGTGGAAACAAATCGAACCGCGGTTCGCAGCCCTTCAATCCGAGACCCAGCGGGCATTTCGTGTGAAGGACGAACTTCGCGACGCCTACCAGCGGGCGCTCGTCGATTTATGGAAGGCCATCCGCGCCTACAAAACGCTGAAAGTTGCGCTCGGTTCTGCCGCCGGCGGCGACCTTGCAAAAGGTCTCGAAACGGACCTCGCGATGCTCAAAAAGGCGCGCGAGGCATTCGAAGCGCAAATGGACGGCAAAGCACCGGACGCAGAGGCGCTCGCGTGGTTCAGTGAACGCGAGGATGAAGCCGTCCCGCTCGTCCTGCCACCATCGGGCGGACAGGATGCACGCGCAGAGTGGAGCCGAGCCGTGCGCGACCTGCTGAATATCGAACGCGGCGGGCAGCCGAATTTCGCCCTCGCATCATACGCGAAAATGGCCGCCGCCTACCGGGCGAAGGACGCCACGGCATTCAGCACCGCCGTCGCTGATTATCGTGCAGCGCTCGAAGGTACGCAGGAAGGCACGCGGAGGCTCAAAAAGGCCTCCAGCGAACAGTGGTTCAATTACACGCAACTTTTCTATCAGGGGATGATCATATCAGTCGTCGCCTTCCTTTTCGCGGTGCTCATGTGGTTCTCGCCAATGCGCATGGAGTGGTCGCGGCGCACTGCGGTATGGCTGACGTGGTTCACGCTCATCATCATTACGGGCGGGCTAATTTTTCGCATGGTCCACGAAGGCCGCCCGCCGGTGACGAACCTGTACTCGTCAGCCCTGTTCATCGCATGGGGCGCGGCCCTCTTCGGCGTCCTCATGGAAACCTTCTGGCCGCGCGGACTCGGCGTCGCCGTGGCCTCGCTGATGGCTTTCATCTGTCTCACCGTCGCGCACTATCTGTCGCTCGATGGCGACACACTCATCATGCTCCGGGCGGTTCTGGATACGAACTTCTGGCTCGCGACCCACGTCGTGATTGTGACGCTCGGCTACGCAGCGACGTTCGTGGCCGGTTTCCTCGGGATTTTCTACGTCATGAACGGCGTATTTACGAAGAACATCACGCCCGATCTCAACAAAGCATTCTACAGCGCGTGTTTCGCAATCGTCTGCTTCGCGATGCTCTTCAGCTTCGTGGGCACGGTGCTCGGCGGGATCTGGGCGGACCAAAGCTGGGGTCGTTTCTGGGGATGGGACCCGAAGGAAAACGGAGCACTTCTCATCGTCATTTGGAATGCACTCATTCTGCACGCGCGTCTCGGCGGTCTGGTGCGGGAGCGCGGGTTCATGAACCTCACAATCTTCGGCAATGCAGTGACCGCATGGTCGTGGTTCGGCACCAACATGCTCGGCATCGGGCTGCACAGCTACGGCTTCATGGACGCTGCATTCTACGCTCTGCACGGCTTCATCATTTTCAATGTGGTGGTCATCGCGCTGGGATGCGTTCCGCTTCGGTCATGGCGGAGTTTCGGCAAGACCGAAGTCGCACCGCCAATTCTCGACGGGAAAACCGGCGCCGCGTCCTAGTTTTCACCTCGGTGGATTCTTGCATCCGTGAGAATCACGCCTGAAAGATTCGCAAATTTGCCGCACCCAGAGCGCCCCGATTATCGCTTCTGCGAGTAACTTCCGCGTGGCAAATCCGAAGACATTCCGATGTACCTCATCGCTCTGTAATCCTGTAAGCATGCGGCTTTCGGCCCCATGCGGGAATCTTCCACTTATGCGGCGAACGCACACAGAATCCGCCATCACTCACTCATGGCGCGTATCGTGCTCAAAAGTGGATGAAGCCCATGAAAATCACAGCCCGCACCAAGGCCAATATTCACCGCACTCTCACCGCTCTCGTGTTCGCGAGCAGCACTGCGATTGCACAGGAATCCACCCCGGCGCCCATCGCACCGCCAGCCGCGCCCGCTCCGATTGCTCCGCCAATCACGCCGGGTGCGGGGAACGCCGCCGCGCCCGCACCCATAGCGCCGCCCACGACTGGCGGAGTTGCTCCGGCTACGATCGAGCCGCCGGTTGCGAATCCGGGTGCTCTGCCCGGACAGCCGGAACAGCCCGGACTTCCCACGGATCCAAACGCGCCGGCCACGGGCGCAACGGCTCCGTCATTCGACGTCAATGCGCCAGCCGGCCGTGTGAGTGAGTTCCAAGGCGACGAAATCGGCTTGGTTCTCCGCACGCTCGCCCGTCAGGCGAACATGAACGTGATCGTCAGCGCTCAAGTCACCGGCACGGTCACTTTGCGCCTTACAGACAAGACGCCACGCGAAGTCATCGACGTAATTGCTGATTCGAACGGACTCATCGTCGAAGAACGCAAAGGCGTGACCTACATCAAGACGCAGGCGGAAAAAGCGAAGGAGCCGACGGTCAGCGGGCAATACACTTTCAGCTACGCCGCCGCCGACCAGATTCTGCCGCTGCTTCAGACTCAACTCACCAGCGGCGTCGCACCGCAATTCGACAAACGCACAAACACCATCTTCTTCCGCGACAACGAATCGAACATGGAGAAGGTGAAAAAGTTCCTCACCAGCGTCGATTCGCCCACGCAGCAGGTGATGATCGAAGCACGTTTGGTCGAAGTGAACGCGAACCCGAAGCAGGCCTACGGATTCAACTGGGCCGGCGTAGTCGGCAGTTCCAGCAATGCGCAGACGTTCCGCTACGGCGGCAGCGGTCTATCGGAAAATGGTGCTCCACCGACCGTGGAACAGGCTCAGGGCGGCGACTTCAAACTCAACAACTTCCTCCGCAATGGAACTCGTGGCGGCAGCTTCATGAATGCCATCGCCGGACAGTTTGCGATTCTGTCCGTCCCGCAGATGTCAGTGACGATGCGATTGCTCAATGAAGACAGCGATGCCGAATTCCTTGCGAATCCACGCATCGTCGCCGCGAACAATCAGGAGGCCACGATCAAAATCACGCGCTCACAGCCGGTGCCAAACCTGACCTTCAACGAACAGCAGGCAAAGGCCGTGTTCGGCGGATTCCAGGACAAGGAGTTCGGCAACACGCTCAAGGTCACGCCCGTCATCAACAAGGACAAATTCGTCTCGCTGAAAGTCCAGCCCGAAATCAGCAATAAAGTCGGCGATGCAACCTTCGTGTTCGAAGGCGCAACGGTCTCCAGCCCGGTGATCGACAAACGCACGTTTGATTCGAATGTCCTCATCAAGAGCGGCGACACTCTGGCGATCGGCGGTCTACTCCAGGATGAAGGAACCCGCGGACGCACGAAGGTTCCGGTCGCGGGCGATATCCCGCTGTTCGGTCACCTCTTCCAGGAAAAGACCGCATCGCGCACGAAGCGCAACCTGATGGTGTTCGTCACGCCGACCATCATCAAGCAAGGCTATGGAACCGGTCTCGAGTCCCAGGTGAACGGCCTCACCCACAGCGGCGAGGAGTTTGCGGACCCGAACGGCTGGCGCAACAATGCACGCGGCGCGATCCGCTTAAAACCGAGCTCAAATCGCCCTCTCGCAGCCGAGTATGCGGTCCCGGGACTGCCGCCGGCAGCGAAGAAACGCTAATCCGTTTACGAAACAAAAAGCCCGCCTGCGGAAAACGCTGGCGGGCTTTTTCGTTTTCAAATGCGCCGCCCTATTTCGCGAAGAACGGATTGTTGCGCTGCTCCTCACCAACGCTGGTCAGCGGTCCGTGACCGGGACAAATGACAGTCGACGCCGGCAGCGTGAGTATTTGCTCGACGTTATTTTTCACCGCGTCCGCGTAGCTCACCTTTCCACCGCCCATGCTGCCTGCGAAAATCGAATCACCCACCACGGCGACGGGACGGGCGAGACCGTTGATCACGTAGGTGACTCCGCCCGGCGAATGCCCCCATGTGAGGCGCGACTCGATCTTGAGCGAGCCAAGTTGCCAGCTTTTACCGACATGGAAAACATGCGAACCGTCCACGGACTCCCGTTCGCACGACCATACTTCCGCGCCGGTCTTCTCGCGAAGGCGATCCAGATCGAAGATGTGATCGCCGTGGGTGTGGGTAATGAAGATGTGCTTGATCGTCAGGACGCGCGAGTGCGCTTCCGCGAGGATGCCGCTTGCGTCGGCGCCGGTGTCGAAAACGGCGGCGTCCTTTGTGGCCGGATCCCACACAAGAAACGCATTCACGGTCATATCCTCGAACGGCGTGTTGAACATCGCGAGCCCCTCAAGCGTGACGTCGGCCGGAGCGTACCGCTTCTCCGCGAGCGCAGTCAGCGCGGTGGAGTTCAAGCCGAGCCACGGAGTAATGCGCGCGGCCGTTGCCGAGCTGAATTCCCCCGCAAGTAACGCCTGGAGTTCCGGAATACTCACGCCCGCCTGCGATGCCAGGCCGGTTTCATCGAGGCGCAGCCCGCGCATCGCCTTGCCAATAATGTCCGTGTAGCTGTCTTCGAGTGGGATGTTTGCCATGGCGGAGGAAATAGTGAATGCGAACGCCCCACGCAATGCCGCACACCGCCGGGAGAGCGAAAACAATACGCTCCGCAGCTTGCAACCCGAACCGCGATTTCCCAAATGTATCGGATGCTCGTTCGCGCTCTCCTTTTCATTCTTCTTCCATTCTCCACTTTCGCGCAGGGCACCAAGGCCGACTACGAGCGCGCCATGTCGCTGGCGAAACGCACCGACGGCAAGGTGCTCATGCGCGCGGTAAAACCGAACTGGCAGCCGGACGGAGACACGTTTTGGTACAAGGTCGAGACCGGCGGCGGCGGATGGGAGTTCGTCTTCGTGGACTGCGCGAAAGGCACACGTGCGCCCGCATTTGATCATGCAAAACTCGCCGCTGCGCTGAAGCATCCGGACCCCGCGAAACTTCCCGTCGAGGCACTGAAAGTGAACGGCACGGAGCAGTGGGTGCGATTCCGCTTCGAGGGGAAACGCTGGCATTTCGCCAACGACACCGGCGTGCTCCGCGAAGTGCCGGACGACATTGACCCGGAAGCCGTCGCCGAGTCTCTGAAGCCGCGTCCGAGCCGCGAGGACGGCGGCACGGATACGCACATCACGTTCGTGAATAAAAGCGGCGGCGACGCGGTGCTGTGGTGGATCGACAGCAGCGGCGGACGGAAAACATACAACACGCTCAAGCCCGGCGAAACCTACAAGCAGCACACATTCGAAGGCCATGTGTGGTTCGTCGAATCGCCCGGCGGCGTGCCGCTCGGCGTCTTTGAGGGACGGGCGAAGGAAATCGAGGCAGTCATCCCCGAACCGAAAGCCGAAGCGGTCAAAAAGGAGGAGCCGCGTCCAAAGCCGCCGCAACCGCAACAGCCCCCGCAGCAGTGGAAAGCTTTCACACGCGATGCGAACTTCTGGCTGAAGCACCGTGAGACCGGCGAGGAGGTTCAGCTTTCGCGCGACGGAACGAAGGACGACCCGTATCTCGACCGCGCGTATTTTTCGCCGGATGGAAAATTCGTCGTCGCCGTGCAGGAGCGGCCTGAGCAGGAGTACACGGTCTATTTCGTCGAGTCATCGCCGAAGGACCAACTCCAGCCAAAGCTCCACAAGCAGCAGTATCTCAAGCCCGGCGACCGCATCGCCGAGCCGAAGCTGCGCCTTTTCGACATCGCCGTGCGAAAACCGGTCGCGGTGAAAAACGACCTCTTTCCGAAACCGTGGAGCCTCGGCGAATTCCGCTGGCAGGCCGACAGTTCCGAGTTCGTCTTCCTCTACAACGAGCGCGGGCATCAAGTCCTCCGTTGGGTTGCCTTGAAACCCACCGGCGAGGCGCGCACGTTCGTCGAGGAAAAGAGCGCGACGTTCGTGGACTACTCGCAGAAGACGTGGTCGCGCTGGCTCGATAAAACCAGCGACTTCCTGTGGGCCAGCGAGCGCGACGGATGGAACCACCTTTACCGCTTCGACGCCAAAACCGGCGCGCTGAAAAACCGCATCACGAGCGGTGAATGGAACGTCTCCAGCGTCATCCGCGTGGATGAGGAAAAGCAGCAGCTCTGGCTCCGCGTCATGGGCTTTCACGCCGGACAAGACCCCTACTTTTTCCACATCGCCCGCGTGAACTTCGACGGCTCCGGCTTCACCGTCATCACCGGCGGCGACGGCACCCGAAGCGGCGGCCGACGCGGCGGCGACCTCACGCTTTCGCCGAATGGCCGCTGGCTCGTTGATACCTACTCGCGCGTCGACCTACCGCCCGTCACCGAAGTCCGCGACACCACCACCGGCAAACTCTCCTGCATGCTCGAAAAAGCCGAAGCCACCGCGCAAATCGCCGCCGGCTGGACAATGCCCGAGCGTTTTGTCGCCAAGGGCCGCGATGGGACGACCGACATCCACGGCATCATCATCCGCCCATCCAATTTCGACCCCGCGAAAAAGTATCCCGTCATCGAAGAAATTTATGCCGGGCCCCACGGCTTTTTCGCGCCGAAAGAATGGGGACGCCAGACACGCCAGCACATGATGGCCGAGCTGGGCTTCATAGTGGTGCAACTCGATGGCATGGGCACCAACTGGCGCGGCAAAAAATTCCACGACGTCGCGTGGCGCAACATCAAGGACGCAGGATTCCCAGACCGTATCGCATGGATGAAAGCCGCAGCGAAAACGCGTCCCTGGATGGACCTCACCCGCGTCGGCATCTACGGCGGCAGCGCGGGCGGGCAAAACACGCTCTCCGGCCTCCTGCACTTTGGCGACTTCTACAAAGTGGGCGTCGCGGACTGCGGCTGCCATGACAATCGCATGGACAAAATCTGGTGGAACGAAGCGTGGCTCGGCGAAGTCGGCCCGTGGTACGCCGAGAACTCCAACGTCGTCCACGCCCACAAACTCACCGGCAAACTCCTCCTCGTCGTCGGCGAAGTGGACACGAACGTGGACCCCGCCAGCACGATGCAAGTCGCCAACGCCCTCGTGAAAGCGGACAAAGACTTCGACCTCCTCGTCATGCCCTCCACCAACCACGGCGCCGCCGAAACGCCCTACGCCAGCCGGCGCCGGATGGATTTCTTCGTCCGCCACCTTCTCAATGTGGAACCTCGCTCGCCATGAATACTCCAATAGACATGCACGTTCACCTCGTCGGCAACGGCCGCAGCGGCTCGGGTTGCTGGGTGAAGCTCGGTGCGACTTGGTGGCAGAAACCGATGGCGGCTTACATGCTTCGCCACATCGGTCTCGGCGGCCTGTCGATTCAAGCGGAGGACTTTGACCAGCGGTTCGCGGAACATCTGCTCACGCTCGTTCGCACGTCGTCGCTCGGCGCAATCGTCCTGCTCGCGCAGGATGAAGTGTATTCACCCGACGGCACGAAGCAGGACGCCGGTTCGTTTTACGTGCCGAATGACTACCTGCTGCGCCTGTGCAAACAACACCGCGAGTTCCTGCCAGCCGTGAGCATTCATCCCGCGCGGCCCGATGCGCTGGAGGAACTCGAACGCTGCCTCGCCGGAGGTGCCGTGATGCTGAAACTCCTGCCAAACTGCCACAACGTGGATTGCAACGACCGTCGCTACCGGAAGTTTTGGGAGCGCATGGCCGAGGCAAAACTGCCGCTGCTTGCGCACACCGGCGGCGAACACACGGTGCAGGTCATCGAGCCAAAATACTCCGACCCGAACGTGCTCGTGCAGCCGCTGGAAATCGGTGTGACGTGCATCGCCGCGCACTCCGCCACGAAGAGCGGACTGGGCGACCCGGAGTATTTCCACGAGTTCGTGAAAATGCTCGATCGCTTCCCGAATCTCTACGGCGACACGAGTGCCTGGAATGTTCCACTGCGCGGACGCTACGCGGGAAAATGCGTAATGCCCGGCCTGCTGCGCGACCGCCTGCTCCACGGAAGCGACTACCCGGTCCCCTGCTCCGGGCTTTGGGCGGCGTTGCGCGGATTCATCCCGTGGGACAAATACCGCACGTGGCAGGCGCACCCGAATGTGCTCGAGCGGGACTACCAAATCAAACGCGCGATGGGTTTCGACGATGGCCACTTCACACGCGTTCACTCGCTGATGCGCAAGCCGCCGCAAATTTGCTCCGAATGCGGAAAGCCCGACGCCACCGAGGTGGGCGGCCGCGTTTTGTGCGTGGATTGCTATGCCATCGCGGGAACCTGCGGCGCGGGCGACTGCTGACCAAGGAACAAAAACGGCCCGGACGTTTCCGCCCGGGCCGCTTCAATTTCGTTGGCTCGACTGACTCGCCCTACTTCTTCGAGTAGCCTTCGGCGATCTTCCCGTCGTCACTGAGTTTCCCTGTCGCCCACAGCACGCCACGCGTCACGAGGTCGAGATAGCGCGGGTCTTCCACGGTCGCATTGTTATGACCGATCGTCGTCGAGAAAACGCGGGTCTTGTTGTTGTAAAGGTTGGTCCACGCGACGACCGTCTCGGTGGTCTGCTCCTCCACCGTCTCGCTGCCGTCGGCCTGCTTCTTCTTTTTCTTCACGACCTGTGCGCCCTTCGCCAACTCCTTGCCGGTCGTGATCTGGATGTTGTTGTAAAGCTCCTCTTTGATCGTGGTCCAGTTCTCCAGCGCCTTGGTGATGGGGTGGTCTTTCGCCGTGTAGGAAATCGTAATCGGCTCCTGCGGTCCGTGGCCGCTGGACTGGAGCCCGAGGTAATCAAACCACAGCGCCTCGGGTGTGCCCGCCTTCTGCGGAGTTCCGGGATTTCCCACGCGATAGCAGTGCATCGCACAGTGGAGGTTCACGCCGGGGATGCCGTCGGAGTGCGGCTTCAGAACGCCTTTCACGATTTCGGGATCCTTGATGTCTGCCGCGCACTCGTCGTGGATGACCACATCGAAGCCCTTCGCGTAATCCGGGTTTCCAAGGATGGCGAGCGGCGGCTTGGTGCTCTTGTCATCCGTATGAATCTGGGTGACCTCGGCGTTGATGCGCGACTCGATTCCGGTCTTCAGAATGTCCTTCTGCTTTGCGTAATCGTGGCAGCAACCGCCGGTGATGAGCAGGACTTTGAGCGGCTTGGCGTCGGCGGCCTGAAGGGTTGCGGTGAAGGTGAGTGCGGCAAGGAGTGCGAGCGTGGTTTTCATAAAGAGAGTGCTGGAGATAGTGATGCTTTGACGGAGCGACAATCCCGAACCATCGAAAATGTTGGCTCCACGAAGCGGAAATCGTCCGGCGCGGGCGACGCGGAGTCACCGGTATTCGTTCCCCGACAGTGAAAACGGCTTGAATCTCGGTTTTTCCCTGCCATACACCGCGCTCCTTTTCGCCCGTCACTGCGGTTCCCCGTCGCGCGGCGCGCGTCACTTTCACTCTAAACCACACACACAAACACAATGGCAAAAGCAGCAGCAAAAGCCCCGGCGAAGTCCGCGGGCAAATCCACGAAATACGTTTACACCTGGGGCGCCGGCAAGGCGGACGGCGACGGCGGCATGAAGGCCCTCCTCGGCGGCAAGGGCGCAAACCTCGCAGAGATGACCCGCATCGGTCTCCCCGTGCCTCCCGGATTCACCATCACGACGGAAGTTTGCACCTATTTCTACGCCCACAAGCGCACGTATCCTGTCGAGCTCCAGAAGCAGATGGAAGCAGGCGTCGCGAACATGGAGAAGATCATGGGCTGCAAGTTCGGCGCAACGTCCGGAATGCCCCTGCTCGTCGCAGTGCGCTCGGGTGCCCGTGACTCGATGCCGGGCATG
>SXGQ01154301.1_pt1 | contig 33729 bp, 37 predicted proteins | sample 3178371 | NCBI WGS metagenome assembly SXGQ01 (sample SAMN11356859, study PRJNA531348) | freshwater metagenome | isolation source: freshwater sample F1-20 | place: China: Fuxian Lake, Yuxi | collected 2017-12-25 | reverse complement strand
GGCGCTGCCGGTAGCGACGTCGCCATCGAGACCGCCGACGTCGCCCTCCTCGGCGACGACCTCCACCACCTTCCCGACGTCCTCGCCCACGCACGCCGCGCGGGGCGGATCATGCGCCAGAACCTCCTGCTTTCAGGAGCGATCCTGGTGACCCTGATACCGCTCGCGGCCACCGGCGTGCTCGGCCTGGCCACCGTCGTCGCCAGCCACGAGATCGCCGAGCTGTTCGTCATCGCAAACGGCATCCGCGCCGGCCGCAACGCCCGGAGAGACCCATGAACGCCACCCGGCACCCACGGCCCCGCAACGTGGACGAACTTCGCTCGGCGTGGCGACACGAGATGGCCACCTCGCGAGCCGAGCGCGATGCGGACAGCCGGTGGCAGCGCCTGGAACGGGCGCACATCTTGAGCCAGCCGTTCCCGATCCTGCACACCCGCACCCACGTGGCCATGCTGGCCCGCGCCCTGCGCTCACGTGACCGGAGCGAGGCCCTCGGGCAGCTGTTCCGGCTCCTGGTGGCCGCACCGGGCTCCGCGTCCGGCCGATACCCGCTCGGCAACACCGGCGGAGCGAACGTCAGCGCGTTCGCACCCATGCCCATCCCGGACGACCTCGCACCACTGCTCTCCGCCTGAAACTGAACCGGGACTTGGTGCGCCGACGACAGACGCCTCGCCAGCATCGCCCACCCGTCCCGATCGGTAGAAGCCCTCCCATGCGCCTCGTCGCCTGGATCGTCTCTGCTCGCCATGGGTGACGGTGTCGTGACCGCCGCCATGCCCCGTCGCCACGTCCGACGCTGGACGGACGGCCCCAGCTGGTACCGCCAGCTGATGCGGCCCTTCGCCGAACGCCCCGCAGCCACACGCGTCCTGAGCGCTGCCCAGGCCATCGGCGCACTGTGGTGGACGAGCCCCATGGACGACCGCCCGACATGACGGGGCTGCTCCAACCCCTCGCACTCGCGCTGGTCCCAGCAGCAGGCGGTACGCCACCGAGCACGGCAGCACCGGTTGAGCGACACTGAGGTGGTGGAGTTACGCATCACTGGCACCGACCTCCCAGGACGCGAGTGCGGGGACGGCTACACCAACGTCCATGTCGGCATCCAGGTGCGGCGCGATCCCGAGCAGGTCGTTCCCGCCGACGTCACCTCGGCCACGTTCATCACCGAGATCGAGTTCGTTGACCGGGGCGGGACGGTCGACTTCATGGGTCCGGCCGTGCAGGGCCGTCCCGGGAACCGGTTCGTCTACCTCACCTGGGGTGACCCCGCCGACAACGTCGGGGTTGATCTCCTGTTCGGCGCCGTCGGCGGCGCACGGTCACCGTTTCCGGGACGAGGTCGAGCAGGGCACGCAGGCCCCGGCGGGTGCGGTCTATGGCGTAGTCCTCGAGCGCTTCGGAGATCGAGAACAGGAACGCCAACGACGGGGCCTCGCCAAGCTCGCCGAGCAGGAGGGCGCCGATCGCGGCGATGTCCATGAGGGTTCCTACGCCGAGCTGCCCACGGAGGAGGCGACGCAGACTCGAGGGCACGAACGTGGCACCACCGGCGACCAGGGCGTCGACGAATGCGACGTTGCTGATGCCACCGGTTCCGCCGACCGATGCGGCGAGCCCGACCGAGAGGAACAAGGCGGACAGGGCGGCGAGGCGGACGTCACGGAGATGCCAGAAGGAGACGGTGTCGTCCATATCGGCCATGCCGGTGTCTCCGCCACAGCACACGTCAGCCACGCGTGATCACATCCTCACCCAGGTAGCGCTCGGGAGCGGAGTGAAGCCGCTCGAGACAGGTCGGGCTGCAGAACCACAGGCGCCGTCCGTTGACGACCTCGCTGGGAGTGGTCGGGCCGGGGTTGATCCGCATCCCACAGACCGGGTCGGTGTCGCAGCCCTGTGCTGCGCAGAGGATGACGCGGTGGCTGCACACGGGTCGTGCAGGCCGCAGATCAGGGGGTGAGGCCGAGCGGTTCGACCTGCCAACCGGCTGCGGCGGCGGCTCGTGCGGCTGGGTCGGTGGCGAGGAGCTCGCCGGCGGCGGCGAGGCCGGCCATCCGGGAGGCGAGGTTGACGGTGGTCCCGAAGACGTCGCCGTCGCGCTCGACGATCGGGCCGGTGGCGACCCCGGCGGTCAGCTCGGGCATGCCGGTCGTCCTGTGGAGACGCAGGCTCACCTCGTCAGCCACCGAGATCGCGTCGTGCGGGCCGGCCAGTTGGAGCAGGACCCCGTCGCCCATAGTCTTCACGACGCGGCCTCGACCGTGGACCGCGCCTTTGACGGCGCCGACGAATCGGTCGATCACGTCGAGGGCGAGCTCGTCACCATGCGCGTCGGCGAGCGCCGTGAACCGGGTCAGATCAAGGAACGCGATCGTGGGGTCGGTCATGGGCCGGTCACCGCCGGCTGGGCGAGCTCGAGCAGGACGCGTACGCGGTCGTCGGCGAGGCGGTAATAGACCATCCGCCCGTCACGGCGGTTCCGCACGACCCCGGCGGCGCGTAGCAGCCGCATGGCGTGGGACACGGCGGTCTCGGTGCCATCGACGGTGGCCGCCAGATCGCATACGCACAGCTCGCCGGCATCGAACAGGGCGTACAGCATCCGTAGGCGACCGGGTTCACCGAGCAGCTTGAAGATCTCGGCCTGCCGCTCCGCTGCGTCGATGTCGATCAGACGATCCTTCGTATCGGCCACTCGGGCCGGTTCGACGCACCGAAGGAGGCACTGGTCGACGGTGGGAACTGGGCTCGACATCTTCACGGATGTGAAGATGTCACGATCTCCATGGCGCCGCAAGCATCTGTGGAGGGCGCTGCCGACCGGAGGCGTCGGGTGTGGCTCTCGATCAGGCGGTTGCTTCGTCCCGATAGATCACGGACCAGTCTTGACCGTCGCCCGTTGTCCGGATGACGGTAGATCCGTCGTCAACCGCTGCGACCACGCCGTCGTCGTGCACGAGCAGCGCCTGCGGGGATCCGGCAAGTCCCTCGACGACCTGCCAGCTGCCTCTATCGAGCCGGTGGACCGTGCCCTCGGCGTCGAGGCCCCACAGGCCGCGTTCGGTGTGCCAGTCGAGGAACACGATGGGCGGTCCCTCGAGCGGCTGCCAGCTCCGCCCGCCGTCGGCGCTCTCCGCAAGCCCTTCGGAGGTGGAGGCGACGATGTGGTCCTCATCGGCCGGGTCGACGGCGAGGTCTGCGATCGACCTGGTCGATCGTTCGTCCCACGTCGTGCCGCCGTCGGTGCTGACGAGGAGACGGCCGCTGGTCGAGTCGAAGCCGTACACGTTTCCGTGGACGGCCTCGAGGCCGTGGAAGTCGACCTCGCTCGACAGCGAGACGGGATCCCAGGTGCGTCCGCCGTCGATACTCTCGATCAGCCCGAACAGCGGCCGGTCGAGCTCCTGGAACGCGTCCGTCCCGATCCCGGGGTGGCCGCTGGCCAGGAACCGGCCGGGACCGGCAACGGTGAAGCCCATGAAGTCGTGCCGGTCTTCGCTGATCCGCTCGACTGGCCCGTCGTCGGGGATGCGGTAGAGGCCGTTGTGGGTGGCGACGTGGAGGACGCCGTCGGCGGGGTCGATGCCGAGGCCGTGGACGTGGGAGACGCTCTCGGTCGCGGGGGCGTCGTCGGACCTCGTCGCGCTTATGAGGATGACCACGCCGACGAGCGTGATCGCTGCGACGCCGATTCCGAGGACCCACTTCATCCGTGGTTACGGTATCGACGCATCGCGGCGGGCCGCCCGCGCGAGGTTGTGGCGTCACAGGGTCAGGGCTCGACGGTGGCGCTCACGAAGACGGGCTCCAAATCAAACCGGATCAGCCGACTGCGGGCATGCCCGGACCTGACGCCTGGTCGTTCCTTCCACGACGCTGCGACTCTGGCTCGTTCTTCATGGCCGAACGGGACAACGGACCCGGTAGGCCATCAATCGAATCGTCGGGACCATCAGCCCGACCTCCGGGACCTTCGACCCGGGTGTTCCACCACGGATGCGGGGATCATCACTTGGTGGAGGTCTCCGAAGCAGCACGCGTGCGGGTCCGCACGGCGTCCCGAATCGCCGGCGTCGCGCTGCTCGTCGCCGTGCTCGGCGCCGCCCCATGGCCGACGAGCGACGCAGGAGGCGGGCCGGCACCTCGGCCCGCTGATGCACTGACTCGTCCGAGCCCCGGCAACGCCAGCCGGCCTGCCCCTGTCGAGGAAGCGTTCGAGCCGCCGGGGTCGGACCCCGAAGTTGCCTCGACTGCAGCGGACGTGTCAAGCGAGGCATCTCGTCGCCGTCGGGACAACCCGGACCCGTACGTGGTCGCCTCGGGCGACCAGTACCTCGCCTACTTCACGCAAGGTCGATCGAACGTTCCGTTGCGGGTCTCGTCCGACTGGACGACGTGGTCGAAGCCGGTCGACGTCCTGCCGGTGCTGCCGCCCTGGGCACGGCCCGGCCGGACGTGGGCGCCCGCAGTCGCACTGCGCGATGGGGAGTGGGTCCTGTACTTCACCGCTTGGCACGCTGGCAGTGGGCGGCAATGCATCGGCACCGGTACCGCCGCGTCGCCGTATGGACCGTTTGACCCCTCGCCGGAGCCGCTCGTCTGCCAGCTCGGACTGGGCGGCTCCATCGACCCCAGTCCCTTCGCGGACGCCACCGGCAGCTACCTCTTGTGGAAATCGGACGAGAACGCCCTCGGCCGCCCCGCCCGGCTGTGGTCATCTCGGCTGGATTCTGCGGGCACAGCGTTGGCCGGAGATCCAGTCCCGCTGCTGACCGCAGAGCACGCTTGGGAGGATCCGCTCATCGAGAACCCTGCCATGGTCACGGGAGACGACGGCCGGCGCTGGCTCTTCTACTCCGCAGGCCCGTGGGAGACCGCCCGCTACTCGACCGGCCTCGCTTCCTGCGACGGCCCGCTCGGCCCTTGCCGCAAGGTGCTCCACGACCGTCCGTGGTTGGGTTCAGCCGGCGACATGGCAGGGCCCGGAGGTCTCGACACGTTCGTCGCTCCGAACGGTGAGCTCATGGCTGGTCTGCACGCCTGGGCACCGGACGCTGTCGGGTACCCCGCCGGTGGTCAGCGCAGCGTGCGGATCGGCCACCTGGACCTCACCGGCCGCATCCCCACGTTCCGGCCCCACGTCGAGTAGCCGGCGACAGCCCGTGGCAGGCGGACGGACCTCCCACGGACGTCCGCTCGCCCCACTGCGCCGGACACGGCTCCGTGCTTGTCCGAAGTCCATTGCGTAGCGACCCCGGATGCCTGGACGCACCGTCCGTAGGCACCATGGCGGCATCCACCAAGAAAGGTCCACACCATGCACAACCACCGCAACCACCTGAACCTGCTGCTCGCCGCGGCAGGGGTGTTCATCGTGCTCGCTGCACTCGGCGTCCCCGTCTTGACCTATCTGCCCGTGTTGGCTGTCCTGGCGATCTGCCCGCTGATGATGGTCTTCATGATGCGGGGCATGGACCACGGCGGACAGGCCTCTGGTCCGCGGGAGGCGGACCGCTCCGACGAGGTTCATCACCATTGATCAGTAATCTACGACAGGACGTCGTAGATTGCTCCGCCCAGGAGTCGAACGCACCGGAGTGAGAGAGGGTGAATTCATGACAGATCAGAGTCCCGGGAGAAGCGGCACCGGCGCCAGCGAGAGCGCGACGAGCGTCGGACCGAGGCATCTCCTGGGATGTCGCGTCCGCCGGATCGAGGGCCAGGTCCGCGGCGTCCTCCACATGTTGGAGGAGGGTCGTAGGACCGAAGAGGTTCTCGTCCAGCTCGCCTCCATCCGCGGAGCCGTCCACGGACTCGAGCAGCAGCTGGTCGGTCTCGAACTGGAGCGCTTCGTGGAGGACGTCCTCCGGGACGGTCGTCCGGCAGCAGATGCGGCTTTGAAGGATCTGAGCGCAGCGATCGGTCACGTGCGGACGTCGTGATCACTGCGCTGTTGCCCGATCGAACGAGTCAGCAATGACCTTCCTAGCTGCCATTCCCAGCCCCTCCAGCAAGGCGATCGAGATCGGTCCCCTCGACCTGCGGGCGTACGGCCTCGCGATCGGTCTGGGCGCAGTGGTTGCTGTCTGGATCGCTCAGCGACGGTGGTCCGCCCGAGGAGGAGACCCGGACGACATCTCGTCCATCGCCGTCTGGGCGATCCCCGCCGGGCTCGTCGGCGCCCGGCTCTACCACGTGGCGACGGACTACCAGCGCTTCCAGGGCCGCTGGCTCGAAGCGTTCGCTGTCTGGGAGGGCGGCCTCGGCATCCCGGGTGGGATCGTCGCCGGCGTGATCGTCGGCGTAGTGGTGGCTCGCCGCCGCCAGCTGCCCGCCGCAGCGCTCCTCGACGTGGTGGCGCCTGCGCTGCCCGTGGCCCAAGCGATCGGACGTCTCGGCAACTGGGTCAACCAGGAGCTCTTCGGTCGACCCACCGATCTGCCGTGGGCGCTGCGCATCGACGAGGCCCACCGGCCCGCTGGCCTCGAAGATGTCGCGCTCTACCACCCGACCTTCCTCTACGAGGCGCTCTGGAACCTGGCGCTCGCCGCCCTCCTCGTGTGGATCGGTCGACGCTGGGATCCGAAGCCGGGGCAGCTGTTCGCCGGCTATGTCGCCGGCTACGCAGCCGGGCGGTTCTGGGTGGAGGCGTTGCGGATCGATCCGGCGACCGAGATCCTCGGGACTCGCGTCAACCTGTGGGTGAGCGGATCCGTCTTCGTTGTCGCGGCGGCGATCCTGGCGGTTCGGTCCCGGTCGGGGTCCTCGGAGCAGTCCACCCCGCCCATGGGGGGCATGTCCGCGGACGACACCTCGAGCGTGCCTTCTCGCAGCCTTGGTCAGTGAGGGTCCAGCTCCTCGTGGGGCTCGTCGACCGGTGGCTCTGCGTGCGGGCCGCGCCGCTCGGAAGGTGACGGTGTCACGGGGTCATCGGCGATGTCGGAGACGGTGGCGACCAGTGCGCTGCCTGCGATGGCAAATGCCGCGACGTACAGGACGATCCCGATGCGCCCCCGCCACGGTCGGTGCGTCCGGAAGACCGAGCGGCGTCTGCGCTCGACCGCAGGTGCCCTCCGACCGGAGAAGACGGGAGTCGACTCGTCATCGAAGGACACGGGTGGAGCTTCCCTTCGCGTAGGCTACGACAACCTGTCGGAGGTTAGTCCCGTCACACGTGACCCGACGACACCGATCCGCCGACGATTGAGGTCCGACCGATGGTCCTGGCAGTGGTCACCGCTCGACGACTGGAGCCGGCACGACGAGCAGCAGTCGCGAGTGTCTTGGCGGAGGCGTTCGAGCACGATCCGATGCAGGCGTGGCTGTTCCCGAACGCGCAGCGGCGGATGCAGCGGCTCCGCCGCTTCTACGAGCGTGATCTCGCCGTTCGGCTCGAGGGTTGCACGACGACGTGCCTTCTCGGCGAGACGGCGGTCGCCTGCTGGCAGGCGCCGGGCGAGTCCGGGACACTGCCCCCTCGCTCGGCCCTGCAGCTTGCGCCGTGCTTCTGGTCGGTGGTGGCGCATCATCCGTTGGCTGGCATGCGGCTGCTCGCTGCCGTGCTGCGCCAGCGGCCGGACGAGCCGCACTGGTATCTGAGCCACCTCGCGGTTCGGCCGGGTGACCAGGGCCGAGGTCTCGGGCGGACCCTGCTCGAGTGGGGGATCGAGCGGGCCGACGAGGAGGGCGTCGGCACGTATCTCGAGACGGCAAATCCGGACAACTTGCCGTTCTATCGGTCGGCCGGGTACTCCCAAGTCGGTCTGGTTCGGAGCGGTGATGCGCCCAACGTGTGGACGTTGTGGCGCGGACCTTCCGAGCAGGGGTCAGCCCCGCCGCGCCGGCGGGTCGCAGATGACGGCGCAGGCAACGTCGGGGCGTCACCAGACGGTGGCGACCAGCGAGGAGGAGGTGTCGAGTGACGCATGCGGGATACGTCCTCGTGGGTTGGGCCGTCACCTGGACGGTGCTCGGAGGCTACGCGTGGCGAGTGCTCCGCAAGGGAAGACGTCTGGCCCCGACGGTGCCTGCTGGTGAACGGCGGTGGTCCTCTCCGCCAGGTCACCGCAACTAGCACTAGCTAGGTGTCCCTGCGCCGCAGGCTAGGGCTCAGACGCCGCCGAAGGTTGGAGGCACCCCCCGACGTTCACTCAAGCGTGGGGTGACGGTGTCGTGGACCTCGCGGTTCTCTCTCGATCTCGGTTGGGGTAGGTCGCCCTCACTCGGCTACGACACCGAATAGGAGCAGACCATGATCGAGCAGCATGAGCGCGCTGACACAGCAGGCGGCATGGAGGGAGACCACGACGGGAGGGACCACTCCGATTCGGGCGTGCAGCGCATGATGTACCTGCGCTTCGGCGCCATGATCCTCACGTCGATGGTGCTGATGTACTTCGTGATGTTCGTCGGCTCCTGGGAGCTCGGCCACGTCCGCTTCAGTCAGAGCCGGATCTTCATGGCGGTCACCATGGGCGGCGTCATGGGGCTGGTGATGCTGGCCTGGATGTTCAACATGTACAAGAGCGTCAAGGGCAACATCGCCATCGTCGTCGTCAGCCTGCTGCTCATCGCCGGCGGCGCCTACCTGGACCGGAGCCAGACCACGGTCGGTGACGTGTCGTTCATGCGAGCGATGATCCCGCACCACTCGCTGGCCATCACCAGGTCCGAGCGGTTCGAGGTCGATGACGCCCGCGTGTGCGAGCTCGCGGTGGAGATCAGCGAGGCACAGCGGCGTGAGATCCTCGAGATGGATTGGTTGATCGATGACATCAACGAGAACGGTGCGGCATCGACCCCTGCAGAGGCGCAGGAGCGCGCGGTCCCGGTGTTCGACGTGTCCGCAGACCGAGAGTGCCCCGAGGGCTGAACCGACGACGAGCGTTCGCGCCGTCAGCCGGGGAGCAGTCCGATCTCATCGAATGCCCGGAAGAACGGCTCGGCGGCGATGCCGACCGCCACCACGGCCGCACCGGTGACGATGGCGGTGAACCCGGCGGTGCGGCTGAGCGTCGGGACCGGGCCCGGTAGGTCCTCGAAGTACATCGGCGCCAGCACCCGGGCGTAGTAGGCGATGGACACCACCGTGTTGATCGCACCCAGAACCGCGAGCCAGCCGTACCCCGAGTCGATGGCTGCTGCGAACAGGGCGAGCTTCGCTGCGAAGCCGGCCAGCGGCGGCACGCCGATGAACGAGAGCAGGGTGATGGTCAGCATGGCGGCCAGCACGGGGCGGGCACGAGCCAGGCCTGCGTAGGCGAGCCGGTCGGTGCGTCCCCGGAGCTGTACGACGACAGCGAAGGCCGCGATGTTGGCGAGCACGTAGGCGAGGAGGAAGTACAGCAGCGACGGCAGCGCGAGGTCGCTGCGCTGCACGGCCACGATGGCGAGCAGCCCGTAGCCCGTCTGGGAGACCGACGACCAGCCCAGCATCCGTCGCACGTCGTCCTGCCACAGCGCGGCCAGGTTGCCGAGGGTCATCGTGGCGGCGGCGATCACGGCGACGAGCGGTCGCCACCCGAGCCCGTCCGATGGCAGGACCACGACCAACCGGGCGAGGAAGAGAAACGCCCCGACCTTGGGCACGGAGGTCACGAACGCGGCGACGGGTGCGGGTGCGCCTTCGGCGACGTCGGGCATCCATGCGTGTGCGGGCACTGCTCCGAGCTTGAACGCCACGGCGACGATGACCAGGGCGGCAGCGGCGGCCAACCCGGGTCCGCTCTCTGCGGCGAGGCCGGTGCGCAGGCCGGGCAACGTCGTGGATCCGCCCAAGCCGAACAGGTAGGCGACGCCGATCAGCATGCTGGCGCTGGTCAGCGCGCCCAGCAGGAAGTACTTGATACCTGCCTCGGCAGAGGCTCGGGACAACCGGTGGTAGGCGGTGAGGACGTAGCCGGTCGCTGACGACAGCAGCATGGAGACGATGAACTGCTTCAGATCCGTCGCACCGGCGAGGAGCACGGCACCCAGGGACGAGAACAGGAGCAAGGTGTAGTACTCGCCGCTGCGGGGATCGCTGCGGAACCAGGGAAGCGAGAGCGCGATCACGGCTGCGGTCGCCACCAGGACGATCAACTTGGCCCAGACGGCCGGCAGATCGCGGGCGTAGGTCTCGGCGAAGGTGTACGCCTCGGGCCCGTCCAGCATCGGGATGGTGGTCGCAGCGGCGACGGTGACCGTGAGCAGGGCGAGGACGGCTGCGCCGCTCTGGATGCGTCGGGGCGCGGCGAGTGCGTAGAGCAGGACGATGACGCCGCCGACGACGAGCACCAGCTCGGGGACGACGTCGCTCAGCATGGACGCCATGTCCATGCCTGCCGAGCCCATGCTGTCGTCCAACTCGCCGACCGCCGTGCGCTATCGGCCGACGAAGGGGCCGGCGAAGGTGTCGATGACGTCCAGCAGGAGAGCTGGTGCGACTCCGATGCCGATGATGAGGAGGACCAGGGTGCCGAGGGCCAGGCGCTCGATCCACCCCAGGTCCGGCCACTCGGTCCACCGCTCCGGGAGTGGGCCGAGGAAGACCTGTTGGAGCATGCGCAGGAACAGCGCAGCGGTGATGACGATGCCGAGCAGACCGATGCCGGCGAGCCAGGGGTACACGGCGAGAGCGCCGGCGAAGACCTGGAACTCGGCGACGAACCCGGCCAGACCCGGTAGGCCGAGGCTGGCGAAGGCCGCGACGACGGTGATGCCGGTGAGCGCCGGGGCTCGGCCGGCGAGGCCGCCGTATGCGTCCATCTCGTAGGTTTCACCGCGGGTGAGGATCGACCCGCTGATGAGGAACAGGGCGCCGGTGATGAGGCCGTGCGCGACCATCTCCAGCGTGGCGCCGGTCAGGGCTAGTGCCTGTGCGTCCTCTTGTCCGGCGATGCCGGCGCCAGCAGCCGCCAGCCCCAGCATCACGTAGCCCATGTGGTTGACGCTGGTGTAGGCGATGAGGCGCTTGAGGTTCGTCTGGGCCATGGCGACCAGCGCGCCGTAGACGATCGACACGACCGCGACCACGCCGATCGGGAACGCGAAGCGGGCGAACGTCTCCGGTTGCATGGACATGAGGATCCGCACGAAGCCGTACGTGCCCATCTTGAGCAGCACGCCGGCGAGGACGGCCGACACCGGCCCCGGGGCGTCGACGTGGGCGGGCGGGAGCCACGTGTGGAAGGGGACGATCGGTGTCTTGACCCCGAATCCGATGAAGAACCCGAGGAAGACCAGCGTCGCGTAGACCCCGCCTGCGGGCAGCGGTTGCTGGCGGATGATCTCGGCCATGTCGAACGTCCGTGGTTCGGTGGCGAGGTACAGGCCCAGGATGGCGAGCAGGAGGGCGAGCGAACCGGCGAAGGTGTAGACGAAGAACTTCAGTGCCGAGCGTCGGGCGTCGCCGTGCCCCCAGGCGCCGAGCAGGAAGTAGATGCCGACCAGGCTCAGGTCCCAGAACACGAAGAAGAGGAACAGGTCGAGCGACAAGAACAGGCCGACCGAAACGCCCTCGAGGAACAGCATGAGCGCGTAGTAGGGCCCGGGACGACCGCGCATATCGACCGGGTACGCGATCGCAACCGCGAACAAGAGCGCGGTCATGAGGGCGAGGGGAAGGGACAGCCCGTCGACGCCGACGCGATAGCCGACACCCAACGTCGGGATCCACTCGCTCGACTCGACGAGCTCGAAGCCAGAGCGGCCGTCGAAGCGGGCCCACGCTCCGAGGAGGATGAGCAGTGGCACGAGGCCGACCACGCTGGCGATCAGACGGAGCCGGGATGCCCACGGATCGTCGGCTGCCTGCCCCGCCTCGGCCTGGGATCGGAGTCGCCGGGGGAGGAGCGCAAGCACGGCGGCGGCGGCGACCGGCAGGAAGATGGCGATGGTCAGCACGTGTGCTCCATGAGCGTCGGTGTCGGCATCAGCTCGACAGGGCCAGAAGGACTGCGGCGGCGACGACGAAGCCCACCGCCACGATGGCGTAGTAGTGGTGGGCTTGGCCGGTCTGCAGCTTGCGGCTCGCATGCCCGCCTACCCCGACGAGCCATGCCGAGCCCTCGACTGCCCCGTCGACGACGCGGTCGTCGACGACACCGGAGGCGTCGGCGCCCTTGATGGTGAGCGCGGCCAGCGCTCGGACGGCGCCGTCGACGGAGCGCTCGTCTGCCACGCGGGTCCCCCGCGCTCCGAGGCCGACCGCCCCGGCCAGACCGCGCACGAAGGCGTCGAGGCTCCACTCAGCGCGTCCCCAGGCGAGCCGGGACAGCGTGCCGGTGAGCCGTTCCGCGCCACGCACACCGGCGTCCACCACCCGGTCGTCGATGCGGGCGAGGCCACGGGAGAGCGCCAACGTCGGGTCGACCACTGCCACACGGCTCAGGCGGGCCAAGCCGTACCAGTCGGCGACCACCGCCATACGCCCCGCAGGCGCGAACGGGCTCAGGCGGTGCGCTCGCCACGCCCACAACACGCCGGCGGCGACGGCGCCAGTGATGGCGAAGGTCACCGCCAGCTCCCACAGTGGAGCCTCGTACAGCTCGCCGCCCGTAGCCCGCGCCAGGACCTCGCTGCTGCCCGGGAGCCACAGCACCGAGAGCGCCACGGTGATGGAGGCGAGGACGCCGAGCGACCAGCGTTCTGCGGTGGTCGGTTGTACGCGGGCGTGTCGATCGGTGTCGTCACCGACTGGAGCCCGCCCGAAGGCGAGGAGCTGGTACCGGAACGCGTAGGCGACGCTCAGCGCACCCGCGGCGAGCACGCCGAGGAGGAGCCATGTGCTGCTGTGTGCAGCGGCCGCGCCGATCTCCTTCTTCGACCATGCGCCGCCGAGCGGCGGGATGGCGGCGAGCGCGGCGACACCAACGAGCGACAGCCCGGCGATGCGGGGCAGCACCCGTCCCAGCCTCATGCCGCCCAGGTCGCCGGTGCCTGCCGCATGTACGGCCACGCCGGCGCCGAGGAACAGCAACGACTTGAACGCGGCGTGGGTGACGAGCTGGGCGCCGGCGGCGGCGGTCGAACCGGCGCCGACGGCCACGAACATCAGCCCGTACTGCGCCGACGTGGAGGCGGCCAGGACCCGCTTGGCCTGGGACTGCAGCACGGCGCTCACCCCACCCGCCAGTGCGGTCGCCATCCCGAGGCCGGCGACGGCGGGCAGGAACCACCCGACCGGCTCCAGCGCCGGCGCCACCCGGATGAGGAGGTAGGCGCCTGCCGAGACCAGGGTCGCCGAGTGGAGGAGCGCCGACACCGGTGTCGGGCCCGCCATTGCCGAGAACAACCACGGCGAGAACGGCAGCTGGGCCGACTTAGCTGCGACGGCGAGCAGCAGGCCTGCGGCGAGGGCGTCCTGGCGGGCGCCGTCGACGGCGGCGAGGTCGTCGTATCCGAGCCCGCCCGTCGCAGCGAACGTCATGCCGGCGGCGACGTAGAGCCCCAGGTCACCGATCCGGGTCGTGATGAACGCCTGCGTCGCAGCGGCGCCGTTGGACCGTTCTCGCCAGCCGTGCCCGATGAGCGCCCACGAGAACGCACCGATCAGCTCCCACGCCAGGAGCAGGGTGAGCAGGTCGGACGCCACGACGAGGAGCTCCATGGCAGCCACGAAGCCGAGCATGAGGGCGAGCAGCCGGATCCGGCCCTCCTCGACGGTGGCGGTCGCGTAGGCGAGCACGGGTGCCGCGATGGCGGGGATCAGGACCACCATGACCCGGGCGAAACCGTCGACGGCGACGCGCAGCTCGAGGGTGTCACTCCAGCGCCACGCCAGTCCCGGCTCGGCCCAGGCCGCCAACAGGGCGACGGCGAGGGTTGCGACCGCCGCGCCGACCGCAGCGGCACCGACGCCGTGGGGGCGGCGCCGCAATCCAAGGACCGACGCGGACCCCAGGGCGGGCAGGAGCACGAGGAGCGCGACCGTCATCCCTTGAGCTTTCGCAGCTTCTCGGTGATGTCGGCCCGGCGCACCCGGTACACGTTCGTGATGAGGGCGAACCCGAGCGCCATCTCGATGGCCATCACCGTCATGAACACGATCGCCAGCATCTGCCCCTGCGGGTTTCCTCCGGTGCTGAGTGCCCAGAGCGCGATGAGCGCGAGCAGCGCGCCGTTGATCATCAGCTCCAGGCCCATCATCAACATGACGAAGGACTGCTGGCTGATCGCCCCGTAGAGGCCGACGGCGAACAGTGCGGCGGCGACGACGAGCAGGGCCTCGAGGGTCATGGTGACTCGAGCTCCTCGATCTCGAGCGCCGGCTCTAGCGACCCCTCGTCGGCCGTGCCGAACCGGCCGTTGCGGCTGGCCAGGGCGATGGCGCCGATCATCGTGGCGAGCAGGGCGACGCCGGCGGTCTGGAACACCAGCATGGAGTCGCCGAGCAGCTCGAAGCCGAGCTCGGCCGTGGCGTCGACCGCAGGGTCGACCGGCTGGTCGGGGAACTCGACCGTGAGGGCGACGACGGACAGGCCGGCGAAGGACACGACGCCGGCGGCCACGGCGAAGCGGTGCTGGTGCACCATGAACATCGGGTTCAAGCCGGCCGGGTTCATCATGAACATGACCATCACGACCGCCATGATCAGCATCTCGCCGGCCATCATCAGGATCAGCACCACACCGAGGAACTCCGCCGCCAGCAGCACGAGGATGGCGCCCACGCCGACGAACGAGGCAAGGAGCCAGAACGCAGCCCGGACCATGGAGTCGGTCCGGAACACCAGGTACCCCGTGACCACACTTCCGGTGGCGAAGCACCAGAACAGCACGTCCACGACCAGCGACCGGTTCACAGCAGGAGCGCTCCGCTCACGAAGATGTTGACCAGCGCCAGCGGGATGAACACGGCCCAGCACGCGACCACGAACGGTTCGATGCGGACGCGTGCCACGAGGTGCCGGCTGCCGACCATCACGACGAGCAGGCACAGCGTCTTGAGTGCCATCCACGCCGGTCCAGGCAGCACCGGACCCCACCAGCCACCGAGGAACGCCGCTGCTCCCATCGAGGCGATGGCGAAGAGCATGGCGGCCCGGGCCAGCTCCCAGGCGAGCCGGTCGGTGCCGGCGTCCTCCGCCGACGTGCCGCCGATGAGGTCGGCGCCGTCGGGCAGGTTCAACGGGCCCCAGAAGCTCACCCCGACGCCGACCATGAGGTAGATCGGCAGACCCAGCGGCTGTCGCACCACGTTCCACAGGTCCGCCTGGGCTTCGACAATGTCCATCACGGCCAGCGACTCTGCGGGGAGCGCGGTGGCCAGCATGGCGAGCAGGAACGGGATCTGGAGGGACAGTGCCTGGGCGCCGTAGCGGTAGGCGCCGATCAGGGGGAACAGCGAGTTCGGTGACCACCCGTGGAGGAACACGGCGATCATCACGAACGCGATGGCGGTGGCGAAGACGACGAACCCGGCGCTCGGGTCAGCGACCGCCGTGCCGGGCCCGACGGGGACGACGGCGAGGCCGGTTGCGGCAAGCCCACCGAGCAGACCCGGGGCGAGTGCCCAGCCAGGCGCGTCGGCGCGTTCGGTACGTCGCCGCCGCTGGGTGAGGCGCAGGGCCACGGTGCGGAGCGGATCGAGGAGGACCGCGCCGAGGTCGCTGCGGCCCACCCCGGCAGCCAGGCGACCGGCGGTGCCGTCGACGACAGCCACGACGTAGACGCCGACCACCATGGCGACGGCCACGGAGACCACCGCCGCACCAGGTTCCAGGTAGGCCCTCACGGCACCGGCAGCTCCCGGTCCGGGGAGCGAAGGGCCAGGACCTCGTCCGTGTCGAGATCCAGGCTCACCAGCGTGGACACCGCATCGCCCCACTCCATGCCTTCCAGCACGCTCGGCAGCAGCGGAAGCAAACGCTGCGCCGGGAGGTCCTCGACGCCGAGCCGGCCCCGCGGCGACTCCAGGGGCGCCCCGGGGTCGTGGCGTCGATCGCCCGCCCGCCCCGCCAGCTGCAGGGCTTGGCGAGCTTCGGCGAGCCGCTGGGCGATGCGGGCGCGAGCATCACCGCCGTAGTGGACGGTCGGCTCGAAGCCCAGCCCGACGTACGCAGGATCGGTCGCTCGCTCGTCTTGCCCGACCCCGGACGCACGGGCGACGGGTCCGGTCGCCGTCCCCTCGAGGTGGTTGGCTGGAATGAGACCGACCCCCCTGGTCGCCCAGCCCAGCACCTGGGTGCGACGGAGGAGGCGGTGCAACCGCTGGACGTCCTCGCCCTGATCCGGACGCACGTTGCTGGCGAACCGGAGGACCCGGCGAGCGAGCGAGGGCAGCTGGTGCGCTACGAGTGCCGAGGCGATCGAGCGGAGGTGCGAGCGGGCACGCTCCAGCTCCAGGACCGAGACCGGGACCGGGGCGTGCAGCGCATCGCGGAACGGTGTCCGCACGTCGACCGCGACGGCTTCCCTTTCAGCGGCCACGACGATGTGCGCCTGCTGCACAACGTCGCCCTGGAGACGGACCTCGAGCACGAGTCCGGTCGGGAAGCGCGCGAAGAACGGACCGATGCGGACGTTCAGTTGGTCCAGGCGCAGGCCGTCCCGGTCCGGTGCGACCTCCGCCATCGGGCGCCCGTACGGCACACCACCGGTCATCCCCGTCCCGCCCTGCCCGTACGGGCCGACACCACGCCACGGGGCGGGCTCCTCGTTCGGCATCGCAGGAGGGCTGGAACGGAGCTCGCCGACGAGCAGTCGACGGTGGGTCTCGGCGACGGCGTCGACCAGGCCGGTGGGATCGTCCTCGTGCACCTCCACCGCCGTTGGCACCGGTGGAGCGATCCGTGCACCGAGCGACCACCACAGGCTCACGCGTGGTCGTGACAGACCGTCGTGCAGGCGGGCCAGTTCCGTGGCGAGCTCAGCGGGCACCGAACCCGCAAGCAGCAGGACGTTCGCTGCAGCCGGGGAGTCGACGAGGTGCAGCCGATCCTGTAGCAGGAGGTCGTCCACCTGGGTCTGCGCACCGGCACCTGCCACCGCGAACACCGGCACGGGTGCACGAGCCGCAACCCGCCCGACTGCGGCCCTCAGGCCCACCGCAGCGCGCGCTCCCGCCAGGCGTAGAGCACCCCCACGAGCAGGATCGTGATGAACATGCCCATCTCGGCGAGGGCGATGCCACCCTCCCGGACGAACACGACGGCCCACGGGTACATGAAGACCATCTCCATGTCGAAGGCCAGGAACAGCAGCGCCATCACGTAGTAGCGAGCGTGGAATCGACTCCACGCATGGACCTCCGGTTCGTGGCCGCCGAGGAACGGCGTCCGCTCCGGGGCCGTCTCGCCCACCCCGGCGATGGCATCGCTGGCCGCTCGGATCGCCACGAGCGCGATCGTGGCGAAGACGAAGACGGCGAGCGCCGCGCCGACCGGTCCCAGAACGGACACGGCGCTAGGTGTAATCGTCGGGGTTCTCGCGGAACTCCTCTGCGCAGTCCTGGCTGCAGAAGTAGTACGTCGATCCGTCGTGGTCGACGGTGGCCACCGCGTCTGCTTCGGCGATGACCATCCCGCAGACCGGGTCCTTGACGTCGGGCATGATGCCGTCCTTCGGGTCGGGGCTATCTCCGAGCGGTTCTACTACATGGTTTCGTCCGACGCTCCGAAGCGGGCCCCGGGTTGTTGGCGTCGAACTCCACCGTGACAGTGGAGAACTCACGCCGGTCGGCCCGGGGGTTCCACCATCCGGTGCCGCTACGCGATAGGCGTCGTGGTGGACTACGGACCGGCGAGTGCCGATGGGAGAAGCTACGACCTGTTGTCGTAGCCTGTTACGCCATGTCCGATGAAGCCGAGGCTGCAGGCCGTCCGTCCCAACACAGCGGACGTGCGCTGGTCGTCGCCGGTGCAGTCGCCGTCGCACTGTTCCTCGTGTACCTCGTCCTGGGCATGCCCGGCATGGATCACGGGACGTCGGTCGAGGAGAGCTCCATGGCCTCGATGGACCACGGATCCATGTCCTACGAATCGCTCCCGGTCGGCGACTTCGAGGCCCGGATGTCAAAGGGGGCGTTCGTGGTGAACGTGCACCGGCCCTACGAGGGTGAGATCGATGGAACCGATGCGTTCATCGACTACGACGAGATCGTCGGCGACCGTCGATTGCCTTCTGACACCGACACCCCGATCGTCCTCTACTGCGAGACGGGGCGGATGTCTGCGATCGCGGCGGATGCGCTCGTCAGGGTCGGCTACACCGACGTGGCACACCTCGAAGGCGGCATAGTGGCGTGGGAGGCGGCGGACATGCCCGTCTTCCGCCAGCAGTCCTGAGATCGCTGAGAGGATGATGCGGTCCAGACCGACCCGGTGGCGACTTGAGCACGAGACGCTGGCGTGCGAGCCTACGACGACGTGTCGTATCAACGCTCCGGAAGGCTCAACCCATGACAACCCCCCGCCGCCTCCGCCCCCTGCTCGTCCTGGCCGCGGCCGCCCTTCTCCTCGCTGGGTGCGGCGACGACAGCAGCGACGACCCTGCCATGGCGCCCGCGACTGAAGAGCAGGACGGGGCCGACGGCTCCGACGGGACCAACCCGAACGAGGCGGATGTCGCGTTCACGCAGGCCATGATCGTTCACCATGAGCAGGCCATCGAGATGGCTGCGCTCGCAGAGGACCGCGCGGACGCCGACGAGGTGCTGTCGCTGGCGACGCGCATCGGCGAGGCCCAGCAGCCTGAGATCGATCGCATGCAGGAGTGGCTGGAGGCCTGGGGCGAAGATGCCGCGGACGCAGGCACCGACATGGGCCACGACGGCATGGGCATGGGCGGCGGCGACAGCATGGGGATGATGTCCGGTGAGGACATGGAGCAGCTGGAAGCTGCGAGCGGCGGGGAGTTCGACCGCATGTTCCTGGAGATGATGATCGAGCACCACCGAGGGGCCATCGCGATGGCCCAGGAGGTCCAGGCCGACGGCTCGCATCCCGACGTGCTCGCGCTGGCTGACGACGTCGTCGCCGATCAGGAAGCTGAGGTCGAGGAGATGGAGCAGCTCCTTGCCGACTTGGGTGGCGCAGCCGAGTAGCACCTGTGGACCCGGCGGGCGTGCGGTCCGACGGTCCGCCCGGGCTGGCGGAAGGGCGTGGATCCCGTCGCGACCAGCAGCCGTACGGTCGTCGGAGCGGTCGGTTCGCGAGCCACTCCCGTTCCGCAGCTCGAGCCGCTGGTGTCGGTCGTCCGCTATTGCGGGCGTCGCGAACCGGGGACAGGCAGCGGGGGCGGTCGTCCGTCGCCGCTGCCGTCCGGGCGGTGGAGGCGCACGGCGACCACAGGGATGCCGACGGAGACGATGACGACAAGCGCGATGCGCCCTGCGCCGACGCTCTGCACGTTCTCGACGATGCGCAAGCGGAGGTCCTCCACACTGTCGATGACCGAGTCGCTTCTCAGGTCGCCGGCGTAGACGCCGAGCTCCCACCTGCCATACCAGGCGGCGTAGCCGCCGGCAGCGATCATGAGGGCGCCGCCAACGCGCGGCACGACCCGGGTCAGGCGTCCCATCGATCGAGCGACGGAGCTGTGGGCGATCGCGGCGAGCACGCTGATCGCGAGGATGATCGTGCCCATCCCGAGGGCGTAGGCGACGTAGGTCACCACGCCCTCGGTGGTCGACTGGGTGAGCGCGACACCGGTGACGGCCAGGAACGGGCCGATCGTGCACGACAGCGATGCAACGGCGAACGTCGCTCCGTAACCGGCCATGGCAGCGATCCCTCGTCGCCCCGAGGTCAGATCAGGGCTGCGGACGGCGACTCTCGGCTTCCACCCGAGGAGCATCGCCACGCCGGTGGAGGCGAGCACTGCGCCGACGACGATCGTGACCCAAGGAAGGCGCTCGCGGGCGGGGCCGGTGAGCTGGTCGATGAGCAACCCGACGGTGGTGAAGACCGCGATGAACCCGAGGGACACCGCGGCCGCCACGCCGAGCGCCCTCATCACACGCTGGTCGGTGCGCCGATCGGTCGCGTCGCCGGCGACGAAGGCACCGAGGTAGGCAGGGAGCAGTGAGAAACCGCACGGGTTGAACGTGGCGACCATCCCGGCCGTGAAAGCAAGCGCAACGACGGGAGTCACGAGCGGAAGGACTGTTCCCGGGCAAGATACGACGCGATGTAGTACACGCCGTCAGCGTAGGTCACAATGGCCGCGGTGGCCCCCGCAGCACCGACCCCGCAGCAGGCGACGCGGCGGCGGATCGCAATGATCGTCGTGGTGACGCTGGTCGCGGCTTGGGCAGGGTGGACGGCGCTGCGACAGCCGGTCCTTCCCCAGTTCGTGGCCTCGGGTGAGCCGGTTCCGCTCCCGGTCCCCGGTGAGCTGCCCGCAGTGTCGCTGGAGCAGTTCGAGGGCATGCTGGTCGGGCAGCAGGGCCGCCTCGTCGTGGTCAACGTCTGGGCCTCATGGTGCGCGCCCTGCCGAACCGAGATGCCCCTGCTCGACAGCGCCGCTCGGTCGTATGGGTCCGAGGTCGTGATCCTCGGTGTCGCCTCGAAGGACGATCCGGCAGAAGCGCAGCGCTTCCTCGACGACCTGGGTGTCACGTACCCCAACGTCTTCGACGAGTCGGGTCAGGTGCGAGTCGCGCTCGGGCTCACCGCCTACCCGACGACCTACGTGTTCGGTGGCGATGGTCGGCTGCGCGCGCGGGTAGACGGCGGCATCTCCGAGCAGCGGCTCGCCGGGCTCGTCGAGGATGCCCTGCGGTGATCGACTTCGGCCTGGTCGTCTCATTGATCGCCGCCATCGGTGCGCCCGCCCTGCTCGCCGCTCGGTGGTCGGACGGGGACGAGAGCTCGAGCTTCCTCGACGACGTGACCGCGCCGCTCCTTGCCGGGCTGGCGGTGGGCCGCTTGGCGACCCTCGTCCTCGACGACCCGGGCTCGATCGGGAGCATGTCGGACATGCTGGTGATCCGCAGCGGCGTGGAGTTCTGGCCCGGGGCCGCCGCAGCCGCGGGAGTTGTGGCCTGGCAGGCCCGTCGAACCGAGCGTCCACCGATGGAGCGCTTGGCTGCACTCGCACCGCTCGCCCTCATCGGGTACGCCGCCTACGAGGCGACGTGTGTCTTCCGCGACGGGTGCCTCGGACCGGTGGCGCCGGTCGGGCTACGTCCACCGGGGCTGCAGGCGAGGATGCTGCCGATCGGATGGCTGATGGCGGCAGCCGCACTCGGAGGCGCCGCGTTCGTGCAGCGGCGACGGGATCGCACGCCGCCGACGGTATCGGTCGCCACGGCAGCGGTCATCGCCGCAGCGGTGCGTTCACTCGGCTCTGTGTGGCTGCCGCACGTGGGGGATGGGATCACCCGCCAGCACGGTGTGTCCGTGGCCATCCTCGTTGTGTCGGCGACGGTCGTGCTCGCATGTCACCGGCCGCTACGGCGAACGGGATCCACGGTGGCGGATCGCTGAGGCGGCGCTGACGTGGCGGGTCCAGCACCGAGCTTCCGACGATGGTTGCCCACGCCTCGGGCGTGCTCATGTGCATCGACACTGCGGCGTATGGCACCGCCCGCATCCCAGGGCTCGGCTCAAGGACCAGGCCATGGACACGAGGGCGGCCAGGATCACGAATGCCACGGTGCCTTCGACAGCCAGCGTGTCGGCGAGCCAGGGACCCGCCAGCATCGCAGACACCAGCCAGACTGCGCCTGCAGCGGCAGATCCGACCAGCGCCCAGAGCACTGCGTTGGCAAGGTGGCGGTCACGGATCGTGCACACGTGCGACCCCACGCGTTCTGGCCTCTGCGGTTCGACGAGCTTGTGCATCTCCGCCTCCAATCGTGTCGGTGCTGTGTGTCCCATCGTGATCGCGATGATCCGACTCGACATCGGGGTCGACTACTGGTCAGGGATCCGAACCTCCATGAACGCCCGGCGTGGTTCGGTAGCTGTCCGCAGCGCCGATTCAGTAGTTCCTGCAGATGTGCGCGGTCGCGACATGGGCGACGATCTGACCCATGTCGCGAGAGTCCCCCGGCGACCAGCTGTGGTGCCCCGCATGCGACGCCGTCCCTGTCGTGCTGGTCGCCCTTCGTCACCCGATGATGCGTCGATGGACCGAGGAGCTCCTGGTCGCCCAGCACGGCTGTTGGGATGTGGCGAAGATGGCCGACGACGAGCTGCTCGTGGATGCGCTGTCCCGTGTCCGACCAGACCTGGTCGTCGTTGACAGCCGAGACTTCCCGTCGTGCTGTCGAGCCGCGCTCGATCGCATGCCGCCGGAGCGCGTGATGGTCGTCGGACCCGAGCCCGACAGCGCCTATCGGACCTCGGCTCTGTCGAATGGCGCCGCAGGCTGGGTCTGCCGGGACCACGTGGCGGACGAACTCAGTGGTGGCATGCGGGCTGCGCTCGGCTGTCGTCACAGTCCGTGTCCGCCCCAGCGATCGCAGCCACGACGGACCGGTCCCGATCTGACAGCGACGAGGAGTTGATCTCGATGGTGCCCTTCGCAGCTCTCGCCTAGACCGCTGACTATGGGCACGGCTGGGGACACATGGAGGGTGGAGTGGGGGCTGGATGTGGTTCTGGGGGACCCTGATCTTGGCCTCCTGGGCGGCGATCATCGCCGGTGCGGTGTGGCTCGTCGTCCGGAGCCGCGACCGGGTGGTGCCTCACCGACCCCCAGCCCAGCGGATAGTCCAGGAGCGGTATGCCAGAGGTGAGCTCTCCACCGAGGAGTACTGCGAGCGGCTCGAGCATCTTCGGTGACCGGCGCATTGCTGACCGGCGGCGGCATCATCCTCGCCATCGCTCCCGCAGGAAGGGAAGCTGCCCGCCCACGCCGCACAGCTGGAGGGCGAGCATGTACACGCCGCCGGAGACCGCTCCTGCGAGGAGCACGCTGAACAGCGCGTCCACGCGCGTACCGGCCTGAGCATCGATCCAGGCGCTGAGTGCGCCGAGGATCGCCGCCATCGGTACCGCAGCCAGCACCACCCGAGGGAACTCGCTGCCCGCGTCCCGGAGCGAGACGATCCGCCGACGGTGGAAGACCGTGCCCAGGACTAGGCAGCCGACCATGTACGAGGCTGCGTGGCTCACCGTCAATCCGAGTACGCGTTCGGCTGACGTGTCGGCGACGCCCATCGTGCCGGCCGCTCCGAGCACGTTCACGACGTTGACGACGACGTTGACGGTCGCGGGCAGACGTCGTTCTCCCAGCGCGTACGAGGTCCGGACCAGCACCTGGAACACCGAGAAGGGGAGGAGGGACACGCCGAACCCGACGATGGCAGCTCGGACCAGCTCGTTCGGAGCGTCGCCGACCAGGAGCCGTGCGGCAGGTGCGGCGACTGCGTAGATGCCGATCGCTGCGGGGAACAACCACCGCACGGTCAGCCGGAGGGGACGAGCGATGCGGTGGTTCCGTTCCGAAGCCGTGGCTGCGGTGGCGATGGCGGGGACGGCCGCCGACAGCACGGAGACGGCCACGATGGCGTAGGGAAGCTGCATCACCATGAATCCCCACTGGTACGCGGTGATCCCGCCTCGTACGGAGTTCGCGATGGCGGTGACGGCGGCCAAGCCGAGCTGGTTGATGACCACGTACACGGACACCCATCCTCCGACACGAACCAGCTCGCGCACGGCAGGGTGTGAGGGGGCGAACGTGATGCGCAGACCGGGCTCGGATCGCCAAGCGCCGAGCAGCTGGATCCCGGCCATGGCGCCCACGGCCAGCGTCGTCCCCCAGCCGAGGAGGCTTCGGGCAGCTTCCGTCACGTCGCCGGGTTCGTCGACCCGGCCTTTCGAGACCGCGATGAACCCGAGAGCGGCTGCGATGGTCAGTACGTTGGTCGCCACTGGGGCGACCGCGCCGAGTGCGAGGTGTCGTCGTGCCGTCATGATCGCCACCGCCATGACACTGACGGCGTAGAGCGCAACCTGCGGGGCGAACATCCGGAGCCAGGACGTTCCCAGCGACCCGAACGTCTCGTAGCCCATCCTGCCGCCAGCTCCTGCGGTGAGCACCTGCATGATCAGGGGGGCCATGACGGCCAGGACTGCACTCGCGACGATCCCGACCGCCACTGTCGCTCCGAGCAAGGCCGACGCGACCTCGGCCCGGTCCTCACTACGTACCAGGAGCGGCACGACGGCGGCGCTGAGGGCGCCGCCGGCCACGAGCACGAAGATCATGTTGGGAGCGGTGTTTGCGGTGTTGTATGCGTCGCTCGTCGACGAGACGCCGAGCGCCGCTGCGAGCGCCATGGTGCGAAGGAAGCCGGTTGCCCGACTCAGGGCCGTGCCGGCCGCCATTCCGGCGGCGGCTGGCAATCGTCGCTGCACGGGTGGGTCAGCCGTCGAACGCGAGGTGGAGGTGGTCCTGGTGAACGGTGTTCGTGAACGAGGCACCCCTGCCGACGCCGTCGAGGTCCCATGGCGATCCGAGCTCGGTCGTGGCCATGGAGTCGACGAGCTGCTGGACGAGCGCATGGAGGGGACCTCCTGCGTCGCGCTGGGCGATCACCGGCTGACCATCCACCGACCACACATCCACGCCGCGCCCGACGGTGTGGTTGCTGACGGAGGCTGCGCCGAAGACACGCTCAGGGTGGCCGGTGGCAAGCACGGTGACGCCGAGTGTGTGCTCCTGCGCCAGCTGGGAAAGCAGCTGGAGCACCCGATCATCGACCCGCCCGGCCTGGATGTCCCAGCGCGCGCTGTCCGGGAGGTCGATCGCCTCCGTCGCCAGGACGTCCCGGGCGGCGGTAGAGAGGGTGGCCGGCCCGGGAGGTGGCTCTCCTCCGATGGAGGCGATGGCGGAAGCGGCCCAGCCCTCCGGTGTCCGAGTAAGCCGGACGTCCGCCGTCCGTGTCACCTCTCGCTGGTCGGTGTCGGTTGCGAGTCGGTGCCGGAAGACAACCATCACCGATGCCTCGGTCTCCGTGAGTCCGCCGAGCTGCGGGTAGACGATCTCTGTGCTCGACGCGGCAGCGGGGTCGAGGAGGGGAAGGGCTGCGTCGATCAGCGACGGATCAACGGTCCCACCGAGCCGACGCGCCGCCATCTGCGCCGTGCCCTCACCAACGGGGTACGTGCCGATCGTCTGCACGAGCTTGGCTGCCAGGGACTTCACCTCGGGGACCGGCTCTCCAGGTAGCGGTTCGTACGTCGTGGGCGTCGGGAGGCTCGGCGCGGGTGCGCTGGTCGAGGTCGTGCTGATCGTCTTGGGGTCCGTCGTGGGCGCGCCGCTGGAGCCGCTTCCCGAGCAAGCGGCCAGCAGCACGAGGGCCGACAGGACGGCCGACCGGCGACCGGTCAGTGGAGGTCGAATCGGAGCCGGTCCCATGAGAGGCCGTCAGCATCGACGAACGTGTCCACGTGGCGCCAGCCGAGATCGATGTAGAAGTCGCCGGCGCCGTCGGCTCCTGTCCGGGTGGTCAGTCTGATGGTGGCTGTGCTGGCCCCGCTGGCGGCGGCGGAGAAGGCCGCCACGAGATCGGAACCCACGCCGGACCCCCGGAGTTCCGGAATGACAGCGACGTGGCTCAGGACCGCAGTCGCGCGCCGGTCGGTCGCTCCGGCGGATCCCCGACGGGCTCCGCGGGCGAGCCGCCCGATGCCAAGGACGTATCGGTACGCCCGTGTCTGCAGGAACCGCCACGCGACCCGGGGTCGTGTCATGAGCGCCACGAGTCCCGAGGCGGCCAGCTTGGTTCCGTGCCGCTGGAGGACGTGCCGGTAGTGGGTCGACTCGTCGAGGACGCCGACCAGGAACCCCGCAGGCGATCCCGCGAGCTCGGCGACGAGAGCGACGCTCGCGTCGCTGCGCAAGTACGTGCCGAGGTAGCGCACGAGGAACCTGCGCCCAAGGGCAGGGAAGAGTCCGTGGCGGAGTGACTGCTCGTGCAGCGCAGCCGCGAAGCAGAGGTCTCTGGACTCCATGGCCCGGACGACGACGGTCATCGGCGGGGAGTCGGTCGCTTCGACGGCCATGGTTGCACGGTACGACATCATGTCGTAGGTAGGCCGGGATGCGCACGAATCTCACGGCGAGGGTGCTGCGTGGCTCGGGCAGACCGCGATTCGTCGTGTCCCCCTGGCGGAAAGATCTACCTACCAGATACGAGGACCTGCCGTAGGTGGCAGCGCTGGACCAGCGCCGCGATCTCGGCGGGGTCATCGCTGACGATAAGGAGATCGGTGTCCGTCGCATCGGTGAACGCGCTCGTCTCGAGCGCTTCCTGCAGCCAGGCGACGAGACCGCTCCAATGCTCGGTGCCGACGAGGACGACTGGGAACTCGTGCACCTTGCGGGTCTGGATGAGCGTCAGCGCCTCGAACAGCTCGTCAAGGGTGCCGAACCCGCCTGGCAAGACCACGAACGCCGATGCGTAGCGGATGAACATCACCTTCCGGGCGAAGAAGTACCGGAAGCTCACTGCGACGTCCAGGTGGTCGTTGAGCCGCTGCTCCTCAGGGAGCTCGATGCCGAGCCCAACAGAAGTCGCGCCGGCGTCTCGTGCGCCGCGGTTCGCAGCTTCCATCAGACCGGGCCCGCCGCCGGTGATGACCGTGAAACCGGCCTCGCCGAGCGCAAGGGCGACGCTGCGCGCCAGGTCGTACAGCGGATCATCGGAGGCGACGCGTGCGGAACCGAAGACCGAGACCGCCTTGCCGATCGGGGCCAGGGTCCCGAAGCCGGCAGAGATCTCGCTGGAGATCCGCTCGAGCCGCTGGTGGTCTTCTCCCGGCAGGGGACGCCTGAGGCAGTGGAGGAGGTCTTCGTCGGCGGTGCGCCCCCGGTTCACCGCTCGATCGCATTCCGGGTGCGGCGCTGGAACACGAGCGCTGCGACGGCTGTCGCTGCCGCGAGCCAGGCAAGCCCGAGCAGGAGGCCATCGGCCTCGTCGAACCGGGCGCTGAAGGCCCCGTCAACCAGCATGCGGGACGCCCCTCTCCCAGGGAGATACGCGCCCCAGTCCGGCGGCCCGCCCGGCAGCATGACCGTCTGACCGAGCCCTACATCGACGAACGCGAGCAGCAGGACCAGGTAGAGCCCGCCGAGCCGGCCCGTGAGGGGACCGAGCACCATGCCGACCAACGCGTAGGTGGCGGCGATGAGCAGGCTCGCCGCCGTGAACACCATCCACTGGCGCGGTGGGTACCAAGCACCCGACACCGCGATGGCGGCGCCCGTGGTCACGACCGTGGCAAGCGCAGTCACCGCGAGCCGGGCACCGAAGACGTGACGAGCGGGGAGGCCGGCGAGGGTCAAGCGGCGGTCGCCTGCGGTCGTGCCGGTAGCGACGAACAGCCCTGCCACTCCGGCGAGGAACGCTGCGGTGACCGGCACCATCGTCGCCGCGTGCATCCGCCGCTCCGACAGCATCTCGGTGTACCGGCGAGCGCCGTCCACCAGGTCGACCGGGCCTGGCTCGTCAACCGTAACTAGTATCGCGAGGCCGACGAAGATGGCAGGCACGCCGACCAGGAGCGCCCAGAGCACCCGGTTTCGCAGGTAGTCGCGAAGGCCGGCACGTACCGCCGCACGCAGCGGCGAGCCGGCCAATGGTCGCCATGCGATCGGCGCAGGTCGGAGGCGCGTGTCGGTTGACGCAGCGGTGGCGCGCGCAGGGACGATTTCCGGGTCAGCGTCGGTGAGCCCTCTGGGTCGGGGCGCCGGGCGGATGGCCGCGAGGAGTCGATGGACGGCGAGACCGCCGAGGCCGACTGCCCACAGGAGCGACCACCCCAGGTCGCCGACGGGACCTCCATGGTCGGTCGCCTGGCTGGTGAGGAGCAACTGCGGGAAGTGCAGAGGGAACACCCGAGCGATGGCGGACGTGCCGCCACCGAACGCCGGACCGAGGAACACATCGAGGATCCATGCGAGCGTCACGAGCAGGGCGCCGTTCATGTCGGAGCGCACGACGGTGCCGACGAGAACGCCGATGGCGACGTAGATCGCCGCCACCATCGCCGTGCCCACGACGGCTCGCACGGGATCGCTGATCCCCGTGCGAAGCGTCAACGCGACCAGACCGCCGACCGATGCGAGACCGGCGAGGCCTGCACAGGCTGCAATCCGGCCTAGCGCGACCGGCGCCGCCCGGCCGCTGGCAGAAGCGAGTCGGCCGTCGGCGTGGCGTGAACCGGTGATCTGGAAGAGCCCCCCGAGCCCGGCGAGCGCCGCTGCGGCCCAGCCAGCAGTCGCAGCTTCGAGCTGCACACGGTCGGCGGTCCCACCGAGGAGAGCGGAGAAGTCGGCGAGTGTTCCGCCCCACACGAACACCATCACGACTGGGACGGCCACCAGCAGCACGAGGTTCAGCGGCCGGCGGGCGTAGTCGGCCAGCGCCCGCTGGGCGACGAGGGGAGCGAGGGCGCTCATGAGCCGGAGGTGCGGCCGTCGCGCAGCTCGATGACGCGATCGAAGCGCTCGCGGTCGGCGACGAAGTGACTGATGACGAGCACACTTCGACCGGCGGCGCGACGCTCGGCCGCGAGCCGCCAGAACCGCAAGTAGGTGTCCCAGTCGAACCCGGCGTACGGCTCGTCGAGCAGGAGCACGTCGGGATCGGCGAGCAGCGCGATGGCCAGGTTGAGCTTGGCCTTGGTGCCGCCGGACAGCTGGTCGACCCGCGTCGAACGCCAGCCGGCGAAGCCGAGCGTCTCGTACATGGTGTCGGCGGCGGTCGCGATCGCCGGGCCGCTCATCCCGTAGGCAACCCCGAATAGCTCGAGGTGCTCGTCGGATGTGAGCCGGTCGTAGAGGACCGGTTCTTGCGGGCAGTAGCCGACCCGACCGGCGACCTCGACGACGCCTCCATCGGCGGCGAGAGCCCCGACGAGGATCTTCATGAGGGTGCTCTTGCCCGATCCGTTCTCGCCGACCAGCCCGACGATCTCACCTGTTCGGACGCTGAGGTCCGCACCGCGCAGGACCGGGAGTGACCGCACGCGCGGCCAAATCCCCCGGCGGTACGACTTCGTCAACCCGCGCGCCTCGAGCCGGGCGACGCGAGGGCCCGCTCCGGTGTCGGCCGGAAGCGCCACGAGATCCGTATCGATCGACTCCGTCATCATCGGTCCCTTTCCTCCCCCATGGTCGTGCTCTCGAGGCGGGACGGGCATCCCGGGCAGCTACCGAAGTCCTCTACGGCCGACTACGTACACGCGTCCCTGGACTCGCTCCTACTATGTACGACACCATGTCGTCGTCGAGCCCCGAGGGCTCACCGCTCTCTGCGAGCTTCGGGCCGCACCCCCCGCTCGGCGGGGACTGGCCCGAGCGCCTCCGCACCCTGCTCCGTGCTGCACTCGAGCTGAGTGCACCGCATGACCGCGACGACGTCCTCGGCGGGATCGTTGCCAGTGCTGCCGAAGTCGCCGGTGCCCGCTACGCCGCCCTGGGCATCTACGACGGGTCGGGACGGCTTGCGACGTTCGTCCACCACGGGATCGATGCCGACACCGTCCAGGCGATCGGAGAGTATCCCCGTGGTCGTGGTCTGCTGGGAGAGGTGATCATCGCCGACGCGCCGGTTCGCCTAGCCGACCTCTCCGTGGATGCACGCTCTGTCGGGTTCCCGCCTGGACATCCTCCGATGCGCACGTTCCTGGGGGTGCCCGTGCTGCGCGCCGGCCGTCGGTACGGAAACCTCTACCTCACCGAGAAGGCGGGTGGCGTCCCGTTCGACGACACGGACGAGGCCCTGGTGACCACCCTTGCTGCCTTCGCCGCAGGCGCCATCGAGTCAGCGGAGCTGCTGGACAGCGAGCGCAGTCGCGCAACAGCGGACGAGCAGGCGAGAGCTCGGCGGGAACTGCTCGGGCAGGTCATCGCTGCTCAAGAGGCGGAGCGGGCCCGGGTGAGCCGCGATCTCCACGATGACGTCGGCCAGGCCTTGACGTCCGTGCTGCTTGGCCTGCGCCTGCTGGAAGACTCCCTCATCCGCCCGGACGTCGACCCGACCGACGCCAGGCGGCGGGTCGAGGAGCTGCGAGAGCTGGTCGCCGACGGACTGCGTCGTGCCCGCCAGCTCGCATTCGACCTCCGTCCGACCGTCCTCGACGACGTCGGCCTCGCAGCTGCTCTTCACCGCCTCACTGAGGACGTCGCCTCCCGCACCGGCCTTCCAGTGGACCTGGATGCCTACGCGCTCGGACCTGAAGAGCGCCTGTCGCCAGAGCTCGAGACGGTGATCTACCGGGTCGTGCAGGAGGCACTGACCAACGTCGTGCGCCATGCGTCCGCGACGACGGCCAGCGTCGCTCTCGCCTGTAGCGGCGGTCTTCTCCGCGTCCTCATCGAGGACGACGGCGCCGGGTTCGACCCGCAGCGAGGCCCCACTCGGCCCCACCTGGGCATCGAGGGCATGCTCGAGCGCGCCGAGCTGGTGGGCGGAACGGTGTCGGTCACCTCTGCGGTGGGGTCCGGCACGACGGTGGTGTTGGAGGTGCCGCGTGGCTGACCGGATCCGGATCGGACTGTGCGACGACCACGCCGTCGTCCGCAGCGGCCTGCGCCGCATCCTCGAGGCCGAGGCAGACTTCGAAGTGGTGGGAGAGGCAGGTTCGGCGGCAGAGGCGGTCGAGGTCGCGTTGTCCGCTCAGCCCGACGTGTTCGTGATGGACCTCGGGTTGCCCGACCGCAACGGGATCGCCGCCACGGCCGATGTCTGCTCCGTCAGCCCTGGGACCCGCGTTCTCGTACTCACGGTGCACGATGACGTGGCGTACCTGCGTCGAGCGTTCGATGCTGGCGCGACCGGTTACCTCGTCAAGGAGGCGGCGGACGTCGACCTGGTCCAAGCGGTCCGCCAGGTCGCAGCGGGCAGGCAATACGTCCATCCGAGCCTGGGCGCTGCCCTTCTGGCACCCGACACGCCGGCGGCTCGGCCTGCCGGCCCGGGCGGCGAGCTCTCCGAGCGGGAGGCTGAAGTTCTCGCACTGATCGCCATCGGGCTCACGAACGCCGAGATCGCCGAGCGCCTGTACGTCTCGGTGCGCACCGTCGAGACCCACCGGGCGCATATCCACCAGAAGCTCGACGTTCGTACCCGCGCTGAGCTCGTGCGCGTCGCCAGGGAAGCCGGCCTGCTCGAGGGTGAGGACCTGCTGTAGCGGCTGCGGTGAGCAGCGGACCTATTCGCCCGGCCGAGCCAGCATCCGATCGATGGCCTCCTGGTGCTGCACGAGCGCATCGACGAATCCGGGAACCTGCGAATGATCGAGCTGCGGGTCTCGCAGAGCGCCGCGCTGCATGGGCCCGTCAGCACGCGGGGTCGACATCCGCTGGGTCATGTCGGCGTCCCGCTGCAGCAGCTCGTGCGAGTAGGCGGCGTCGCCGGAGGCGGTGACAGGTCGCGTCGGCGCCCGGTCCGGCTCGGATGCCAACCCGACCCCGATCACAACCGCGAAGAACATGGTGACACCGATCAGCACCTTTCGCATGGGTCCTCCTCCTTCGTCGCGCCGTTGCGAGAACCGTCGCGCCGCCCGGGCGAGGTGCCATCGGGAAGCGGTGCGGATACCCGTTGCGGGCCGCCCGCAACGACACCGCCGAGTCCGTGGTTGGTCACGGGGCGTATCCGTGTTGATCGCGGATGCGTGCGGAGGGCCACGGCAGGAACATGGGAGGACGAAGACGCATCCCGCCATGTCTGGGAGGACGACGATGAGCTCCGATGGTCGCTACGACCACAGCCCCCAAGGTGGGCACGACTACGGGCACGGCGACTCGGCGACGGCCGTCCTCGAGGTGCGGGGGATGCATTGGGCCTCCGAGAAGGCGGTCGTCGACGCGACCCTGGGGCGCCTCGACGGTGTCCACGCCGTCGACGCGAACCCGGTCGCGCAGACAGCGACCGTCACCTACGACCCTTCCGCGACAAGCGTCGCGGAGCTGAGCCGCTGGATACGGGAGTGCGGCTACCACTGCGCCGGTCAGTCCGTCCCCGACCACGTCTGCGGTCCGATGGAGGAACCTGTCCCTGGCAGCGGTGTCACGGGCTTGGCTCGAGGCCCGGAGGAGGATCATGGCGGTGCAGGTGGGCCGCGGTCGCCGCACGACGCCATGGGTCACGGTGGCCATTCCGGCATGTCGATGACCGACATGGTCGCCGACATGCGGCGCCGGTTCGTCGTCGCAGCGGTGTTCTCGGTCCCGATCCTGCTGTGGTCACCCATCGGGCGCGATGTCCTCGGCTTCGAGGTCGCTGCGCCCTTCGGTTTGCGGGACGACGTGTTCATGCTCCTGCTGAGCGTGCCGGTCGTGTTCTGGTCGGCGTGGATCTTCTTCGACGGCGCGTACCGGGCCCTTCGAGCCAGGACGCTGGACATGATGGTGCTGGTCGCCGTCGCCGTCGGTGCCGGGTGGCTCTACTCCCTCGGCGTCACCCTCACAGGGGGTGGCGAGGTCTTCTACGAGGCCGCAACGGTCCTCTCCGCGTTCGTGCTTCTCGGCCATTGGTTCGAGATGCGTGCGCGCGGCGGCGCCAACGAGGCGATCCGGGCGCTCCTGGACCTGGCCCCGCCCATGGCCGTCGTCATCCGTGATGGCAAGACCCTCGAGGTCCCGACCGCCGAGGTGCAGGTGGGCGACCTCCTGTTCGTGCGGCCCGGGGCCAAGGTGGCGGTCGACGGCGAGGTCGAGGACGGGGAGAGCGATCTCGACGAGTCGATGGTCACGGGCGAGAGCCTCCCGGTGCACAAGGCACCCGGCGACGCCGTCATCGGCGCGACCCTCAACACCACCGGCACCCTGCGGGTGCGCGCCACCAAGGTCGGCGCCGACACGGCGCTGGCCCAGATCGTCAAGCTCGTCCAGGAAGCGCAGAACTCCAAGGCCCCCGGCCAGCGCCTGGCTGACCGAGCAGCGTTCTGGCTCGTGTTCGTGGCGCTGATCGGCGGCACCGGAACGTTCCTGGCGTGGAGTGTGCTCGCGGGTCGACCGGCGAGCGAGGCGATGCTGTTCGCGATCACCGTCGTGGTCATCACCTGCCCCGATGCTCTCGGCTTGGCGACCCCCACCGCCATCATGGTCGGCACGGGGCTGGGTGCCCGCCGCGGGGTGCTGTTCAAGAACGCCATGGCGCTCGAGGCTGCGGCGCACATCGACACGGTGGTCATGGACAAGACAGGGACCCTCACCAAGGGCGAGCCCGAGGTCACCGACGTCATCGTCGTCGGGATCGACGAGGATCGCCTGCTCGCTCTCGTGGCTGCCGTCGAGCGCGAATCCGAGCACCCCCTCGCCGAGGCCGTCGTCATCGAGGCCGAACGTCGGGGCGTCCCGGTCCTGGGGGCCGAGGACTTCGACAGCGTCCCTGGGCACGGTGCCCTCGCGACCGTCGACGGCCACCGGGTCGTTGTTGGCAACCGTCGCCTGATGGAGCGCGACGGCGTCGACCTCGCGCAGCTGGCCGCGCGCCGTCAGCAGCTCGCCGAGGGCGGCCGGACGGCGGTCGTCGTGGCGGTCGACGGGCGCGCCGCCGGCCTCATCGGGATGGCCGACGCGCCGCGAGAGACTGCCGCGGCTGCGGTGGCCGAGCTCCAGCGCCTCGGCGCTGAGGTCGTCATGCTCACCGGTGACAACGAAGCCACCGCTCGACGCATCGGTTCACTGCTCGGCGTGACCACCGTGATCGCCGAGGTGCTCCCCGGCGACAAGTCCGCCCAGGTCGCCGAGCTGCAGGCTCAGGGTCGCAAGGTGGCGATGGTTGGCGACGGGGTGAACGATGCCCCGGCCCTCGCCCAGGCCGACGTC
>SXGQ01805002.1_pt1 | contig 33757 bp, 33 predicted proteins | sample 3178371 | NCBI WGS metagenome assembly SXGQ01 (sample SAMN11356859, study PRJNA531348) | freshwater metagenome | isolation source: freshwater sample F1-20 | place: China: Fuxian Lake, Yuxi | collected 2017-12-25 | reverse complement strand
GTCTGAGCGAGGGCCCCCTGCATCGTATTCGGGTCAAGTCCTTCTGGCGGTGCTCCGGGCATCGGCGGCGCTCCAGGCATTGGCGGCTCTCCAGGCATTGGCGGCTGACCAGGCATTGGTTGAGCCCCATTCATTTCAACTCCCGGCTTGTCCTCCATTTTTTTCTTTGTGTTGGAAATCGGTATCAAGTTCGGGTTGAGCAATAATGAATCAGCGAGGTCGCTTTCCGTCTCTTTTCTCCCCGAGCCCTTTCTGTATTCGTTGTTGCTTATTAGGCCAGATTGAAATTCTTGCAACAAATATCTTTCTCGCTCTTGTTTGTAAAGCTGCAAAATTGGAACTTCGGATACATCAAAATCTATGTAATGTTCGTCGTCTAATTCGTCAAGTGAACGAGCCAACGGCTCAAGGTGAGGCATCATCGTTTCCATCCAGAAGACTCTTATTTCTTCGGATGCATTGCTAAATGTTCTACCTGCGGCATTTCCAATTACGGATTCTGGCACACCAAATGATGCAAGTATTTCTTCTTTTGTTATCTGTCTCATTTGCATGTAGGCGGCATCTCTTGGTGATGCCGAGGTGTCCACATAATCAACACCGTCATCCGAGGAAATGACAGATGTGTACCCAGCTTTTGAAATATTTCCCCTAAATCTGCTTCTCAATTCTTCTTTGTCATCATCTTCAATTTCGCCCCTGAGAACCAAAAGGCCACCTGGCCTACCATCGTTCATCAAATAGTTTCGGTTATATAATTTTGCAAGGTTTTCAATTTCTATTGCAACACCAGCAGCTTCAAGTGGGGTCAAAGACAGATAGGGGTCAAGCGGGTGTGGACGTCTAATCCAACAAACATCGTTTGGTTTCATCGTTATTTTATGCCCGTATGGCATCATTACCTCATAACCGGAAACAAAATTCTTGGGGCAAGGTATCGGTGATGTGGATTGTGGAGGGAGAAGGCTTAATCCAACTATGCTTCCGTCACGACCACGTATTTTTTCAATAAAAACCCCTCTCGTACCGAGAAGCAACTGAGCAGAAAGTCGGTATCTAAATATAAATGCGTTTTCTCCAACGTTTGATTTCGTATTAAGAACTTCAAGGAGTGTTGAATTTTTTGCGGCCTTACCGGCGACTATTTCTCCATCGGGGGAATTGTCTTTTCTGAGAATTATTGGAAGGCGAGCCTGATTGCCCGCAATCGCATCAATACACCTGGCAACCCAGGTAATTTTTTGCATGCCCTCTTTATATGCACGTTCGATATCCCATCCGTCTTTATAAGCTTTACCAACAAAAGATGGGTTCCCGGAAATGGGCGCGCCTGGCCCAATTGATTTGGAGCTCGAATTACCGAGTGATTTGTTGTTTGATGAATTCCATGCCATATTTACTCAAGACCTAACAAATATCCAAAAATACCACATGTGATACCGGCCACTATTAAACCAGCTGGCGGGAATATTAAACCTGCTCCAATACTCGTACATAGTATAAATGACAACATAAGCAGATTGGCAGATGTTCCCCTATTTAATCTTGGTTTCAGCCTTAATGATAAACTCTTAAACCAAGATGTTATTTTCTGCATACGTTCTACGATAGCGCATTATCGTCCCATCAAATAATCAGGTACCCAAAAGAGTTAGGATAGGCAGTATGGCCACAAACTGGAAGGAAGTTTTAGATTACCTGCAACCCAAGATGCCAGACTTTTGTCCAGAAGAACCGTCAATCAATCAAAAGGTATTTTTAAGAACAAACGCCCTTGAGGGTCTTTTCGGTGGTGCTGCTGGTGGAGGGAAATCATCTGCTTTATTGATGTCGGCAATGCAATATGTAGATACTCCTGGTTACTCTGCAATCCTATTTCGTAGAACATTTGCCGACCTGTCGCTTCCCGGCGCTCTCATGGACAGATTCAAATCATGGATATCAATTTATGATGAAATTCACTGGAACAACAACAGCTTTATGGCCACATTTCCATCTGGGGCAAGAGTTTCATTCGGATACTTAAACAATGCTGGCGACTACCTTAGATACAAAGGTTCTGAATTTCAGTTCATAGGAATGGATGAGGTCACAGAGATACGGGAAAGTGACTATAGATATCTGTTTTCTCGACTCAGGCGACCAGCCACAGGGCCATTGTCAAATGTTCCATTAAGAATGAGGGCGGCATCAAACCCTGCCCCCAATTGGGTTAGACAAAGATTTATAGTCGAAGGCCTATCCGAGGGGCGCATTTTTGTGCCATCAAAGCTGACAGATAACCCAGGAATTGATGCCGTTTCTTATAGACAGGCCCTTCAGGCCTTGGACCCCATAGAACGCAGGCGCCTGGAAGAGGGAGATTGGTGGAGCACTACCCTTGGAACCCTGTTTGATAGGACATCCATAGTGGTTATAGACCAAGATGAGGTTCCATTGATAACCAGCTCAGCCAGAGTCGTTCGCTTTTGGGACCTTGCGGCAACAGAGCCGAACCACACAAATCCAAACCCAGACTACACGGTCGGAACCTTGATGCTTTTTGACCAAGGAATTGCCTATATTTTGGACGTAAAGAGGGTCCGAGCCAAAGGAGACAAGGTTGAACAATTATTGGCTCAAACTGCCTATGAGGACGGGTCTGGCGTTCCGGTAAGAATGGAGCAGGAACCAGGCTCCTCGGGTAAGGCGCTTGTCGACCAATTTGCTAGATACGTACTGCCTGGATATGACTTTTCGGCAATTCGTTCAACTGGGGACAAGGTTACGAGGGCAAGACCATTTGCCGCTGCATGCGCAAATGGAAATGTTAGAGCGGTTCGGGGGCCGTGGCTCACTAGTTGGCTGGACGAGTTCTCGTCTTTCCCTGAGGCTTGCGACCACGACGACCAAGTTGACTCAGCTGTTGGTGCTTTCACACATTTAGCGGGATTGGGGTTGCCACAGAGGAAGAGAGTCAGTATAGTCATCTGACAACTAAACAACTAATAGACCAATTACTAAATGCGGTCACTGGAGAAGTATCGATGATTCAAGAAATAATTTCCTTCAGGGAAAAAGTAAAAGAACTTGAAGCTTTGGTTTTGGCTTATACAGATGGCTCACCGGACATAAACGAAGCAGCCCAAGCGCTTCTTCAGTTGAATCTTGCAAAAAGAGATGTTGGTGCGGCTTATGATTCCCTCTCGTTTGCTTTTGGAAATTTGATTGGTGATGAAAAAGAATTACAACTTGGAAATGGTGCGGTCATTGAGAAAAAAGTTTCATATGAAAGACGCGCATGGCAACATAAAGATTTGGCAAGAGCGGTTGCAGATAAGCTTGTAAAAAAATCAGTGGACGTCGAAACAGGAGAGGTCCTGCAAGATACAAAACAACTAATAGTGGAAGCGCTTGGATGCGCTGGTATTTCATATTGGAAGGTAACGGAAGTTGCAGGACTTGGAATTAACGTAGATAATTACTGTGAATCAGGTCAATTAAAAACAAGCATAATAGTACGAAAAGGAGCAAATGAATGAGTGCGGAAAATAATCAATCGCAGATTTTTGCAAATCTGTCTTCTCCATTCTCTGAGGAAATGGAAAAAACAATCGTCAAAGGTGGGGTTTCTTTGGTCTACCTCCCGATTAGCGAGGTAATTAACCGACTAAACAAGGTACTCGGAGTTGATTCGTGGTCTTTTGAAATTGTTTCCGTTGCTAGAGATTTGGTTGACGTAGATGAAATAGTTGCACATGTCAATTTGTCTGCATCTTTTCCGGATGGGAAAATCGTTACCAAACATGGGATTGGTGGTCAATCAGTAAAGCGCTCCAAGTCAAACGGAAAACCAGTCGATTTGGGCAACGATTTCAAGGGTGCCGTGTCGGATGCGCTAAAGAAAGCCGCACAAACACTTGGTGTGGGTTTATATCTTGCTAGAAGCGCCGACGCAATTGATGCAGAAATTATGATGGATGCAGAAATTGTGCAAATTGGAATTTCAGCAAAAATTGATGAGCAGGTTGCTTTGAGGTGGGATTCTTTTGTCGGGATAGCCAAGGGGTTGTCACCGGAAAAGAGAGAAGCACTCAATTCTTATTGGGATAAAGAATCAAACGGCGGACCGAAGCCACGCAAAGAAACTGTGACCGTGACTGAGTTGGATGGGTTGATTGCGGAAGCGACAAGACTTTCTTTTGGCGGAGAGTTTGTCCCAGATAATGTCTAGTTTTGTACCACCGTTACATCTTTCTCCAAGTTCAATAGGTACATTCAATGACTGTCCATTGAAATTTAGGTATAACAAAATAGATATGCTCCCTGACCCATCCAATCATTGGGCAGTTCTCGGCAATTTGGTTCATGATATTTTGGAGGATGTCTACAAACTTCCAGCAGAAATGCGAACACAAGAAAACGCCAAATCGATAGCGACAAAAATGTGGAAAGAAAAATGGGAAGAAGAAATAGACAGAATTTTGCCTGGGTTTAAATCTTGGTACAAGATAAATACAAAAGATAGTCGTGTTGTTATTAATACATTCAAGCGACTGGCTTTGAATTGCGTGGAGAATTTATGGGAAATAGAAAATCCGCAACAAATAGAACCAATCGGTCTTGAATATGAATTGAACGGAGAAATAGCGGGAGTCAGGCTCAAGGGATTCATAGATAGATACAGCCAAACCGAAGGGAAAACATCACTAACTATTAGTGACTATAAGTCCGGAAAAACTCCAAGAGAGTACGACTTGGATGGAAAATTTTCTCAGTTGCTAATTTATGCAAAACTTATTATGAATTTAGGAATTGGCGATGTTGACAAATTGGAGTTAATGTATTTAGCTGAACCCATAAAATTTGTCAAAGAAGTAACTCATTCCGATATTTCTAGGCTGGAAGAAATGATTGTAGAAACCAAATCAAAGATAGATGAGAGATGTCGCAATCAATATTTTGAACCAATAAAATCAGGCCTTTGCAATTTTTGTAACTACAAAATGATATGCCCTGCGTGGGGAGGTTAATTCATAATGAACGAAGATACTTTTGCTCGCATGGTTGCCGAAGAAGTTAAAAACAAATTATCGCCAACCCATAAAAAAATATTACTAGAAAAACAAAATTGGCCCATGTGGCAAAAAACATTAATATCCCTTTCGGAAAATCTTGAGGAGCAGTTGGCAGACATAGATAGGGACATGGGGGCCGATGCGGCACGATTCCAGGCGATGGGCACATCCGGTAAAAAACTTTTATCTGAATCAAATTCTGCATACTCGTCCAAGATTTCTAGAATTTCAAGATTTAAGTTTCATGTAGATAAAAGACTTGATGAAGTTTCGCTAATGCTCGAAACGGGCAAAGAAATAACATCAGACGGGTGGAAGGAAGTGGATTTTCTGCGTAGGGCGATAGGTACACATAGAGCCCTAATACATGAGTATGACCTAGAAGATACTTCAATTGATAAGGCGCTATGGGCTACACTTGACAACAAATGGTTATTTGATGAAATCGATGTTGATTCTTTGTAAAATTTTTGTTGTTGGGAGTTCGAATGTTGAACCGAAGAAAACCGCTCAAGCGAACCCCAATCTCTAAATCCAAAAAACAAATAAAAAAAAGAAGCGCAAAAACAGAAGAGCTTTACAAAAAACGCAGACCATTTGTTGAGAAAATACTAAAAGAAAGACCTTTGTGTCAGGCGTGCAAGATTTTTGCAGTTCATGATAATAAGACTGTTTACAATCAACACCTAAGCAGAGACGTTCACGAAATTGTTCGCCGTTCACAGGGCGGGTCGATACTCGATGAAAACAATGTTCTCGCTGTATGTCGACCGTGTCACGTCAGAATTGGAAGTAATCCACAACTTGCATTTGACTTAGGTCTTGCTAAACATGGTTGGGAAAGATAATTTTAAGTAGTTTTTTAATTTACACTTTCAGTATTTATTCCGGGTGTATTCTGGTAATTCTTAGGACCGTTATAGGTGCAAAGGTTGGGTAGAGAAATCTGCCCGACTTTTGCATGAACAGGTATATTTACTAATTAATAAATTAAAAACTTTACTAATTGTTTAATAATAGTAATGTTAATCTAGGAACATCTAGCCAACTCTAACCTCAAGGGAAGAAAGGCGGTGGTCTATAATCTAGTGGATTTCCACGGCAAAAAGGATTACGACCGACTGGTCTACTCCCTGGCCCACCAGACCCGCTAGCTGTCTGGTGGGTTTTTGTTTTATGGGCTAACATCTATTAAATGCCAATAAATTTACTTGGGCTGGACCTTTCCTTAACATCTACTGGATATTCTTACGGAGAAGAAACCGGAGTCGTATCTTTTGATGCAACTGGGCCGGAACGGCTGTGGTTGATAAAAAGAGAAATTGAAAACTTAATCAATAAATATCAAGTTGATGCAGTTATTCTTGAGGGTTATTCATTCGCTTCTCGTAGCGGACAGGCTTTTTCGATTGGTGAATTGGGTGGGGTTATAAAGTTACTTTTATGGCAAATCGGAATACCATGCGTCATAGTCCCACCCACATGCAGGGCAAAATTTGCAACCGGAAAAGGGAATGCTTCAAAGCTTGAAGTTCTCTCTTCTGTTTCTGCGAGAACTGGAATCGTTTGGCAAAATCCAGGAGCAGACGATAAGTGCGATGCATGGATATTGCAAGAAATGGGTCTTGCCTTTATGGGAAAACCTAGAAATGTGTGGCCATCGCAGCATATGCTGGGGTTGGAAAAAGTAGACTGGGCGCCACTGAAAGGAGTGATTGATAAACATGAGAACTAACCCGATTAGCCAAATGGGAATAGAGGAAGAAATATTAAGGTTTATAGATTTGCTAGAACATGAAACAGAAGCTTTTGAAGTACTTGCTGTTGACGCTGCAAAAAAAGAAGCCCTCCTAAAAGGAACATGGGCACGCGAGTATTTGTCTGCAAAAGGTTCAATCAAAGAACGTGAAGCATGGGCCGATTACAAAACTGATTTAGTAAACCAAGATTCCGTAATAGCTGAAGCACTCGTAAAAGCAAAAAGAGAACTGCTTCTTTCGGTTCGCACTTCAATGGATGCAATGAGAACATTGAACGCAAATGTCAGAGCACAGGTATGAGTAGCAATATCCACCCCAAACTAAAAGATATGGTCGTAGACATATCGTCATTAACGCCACTTGAGGGAAATCCCCGTGTCGGAAATATTGAAGCAATTATGGCTTCCTATTCCGAATTTGGCCAAGTAAAACCAATCGTTGCAAAAAGAAACGAAGATGGAACGTCAACGGTTATTGCCGGTAACCATCAACTGGCAGCTGCCGAAGCTCTTGGATGGAAAGATATTGCTGTTATTTTTCTTGATGCTGATGATAAAAGGGCAAACGCTTTTGCAATAGCCGACAACAGAACCATGGAACTCGGATATACGGACCCAGAACTTCTTATTGACATGCTCCTTGAAGTTGGAGAATATTTTCCTGAACTTCTCGATGGTCTCGGTTGGGATGAGTTTGAACTCGCTTCACTAGAAAACGACGCAGTATTGGGAGGCGAGCTTGACGATGAAAAGAAATTTGAATTTGAAACAACGCAAGCGCAAATTGATGAACGAAGGGCATTTGATAATGCCACTAATTCAATAAGCGGAATGGTGCAAAAAGATGATTCCGGAGAAAATAGAATTGTTGCAAATTCGGACTTGGACCATTCGGACATAGCTACTCGAGGCTCAACAATTGCTGTTCCTGGTTCTGCCCCACAAGCGGCAGTTCAGTACACAATTATTTTTGATAACCCAGACCAACAGGCGCAATGGTATAAATTTATAAAATGGTTACGTTCCGAGTCCGCCATAGATGGGACAACCACGGCTGAGAAATTAATAAATTTTATTGACTCGCATGTGCCATGACTCGACAAAGGATGTTCTTAAACATATCCTGCGTTGACGCTGCGCGACAGAGAATTCGTCACGTGTATGACCAATTTGATACGGTTTGTGTTCAGTTTTCTGGAGGGAAAGACTCCACGGCTGCTTTGCTACTAGCAAAAGAGGTTCACGAGGAACGTGGATTAGGTCCGGTAAAAGTTATATTCAGAGATGAAGAAATGGTTAGCCCAAAAACAATTGAGTATGTAGAGCGAGTAAGAAATTATGATTGGGTTGACATGGAGTGGTATTGTCTTCCATTTATTGCTGAGGTTTGGGTTCTCGGAAAACGTGAGAGAATTCTTTTATGGGGACCCCTAAGGGGTAAGCAAGGTCTTTGGGTTCGTGACATGCCATCTTGGGCAATTAATGCCGAAACCCTTGGATTGAATCCTGGTATGTCTTTGCCAGAACAAACCGACTATTACACAATGCAGGGCAAGGTCGGCAATACCGCTTTCATAACAGGAGTAAGAGCAAGTGAATCGATGGTCAGATATCGCTCAATCGTACAAAAGCTTCACGAAAACTACATAGTTACTCCATACAGACTCAAAAGAGGAATCCCACTCAAGTTTGCGAAAGTGATATATGACTGGAACACAAACGATGTATTTAAATTCATAACCGAAGAACATGGTTCTGATTATTGTGAATATTATGACTTGGCTGCATTGACTGGAAGCAACACTCGAGTCGGCATACCACTTCACTCTGTGGCCATAAGAAGAATTGGGGACGTTATTGCAACTGAGCCAGAATTTTACGACAAATTAGTTGAATGTTTCCCACACATAGATGCACAAAGAAGGCTATGGAAAGATTTTGACATTGAGAAATTAATATCTTCGTACGCAAAAGATGGTTTTAGGGGAGCATCAAATTTTATTGATGATTTTATTATTGGAGAAGATTCGTCTCGTTCAGCAAGGGCATATGTTTCAAAATTTAGACAAAAACAAGGTCAAGACCCAAGCGGATATCCAATGAATTATTTGATTAGGACACTTCTACTAAATCAATTTGATTCAAACTCTCCTACGCCGGTCGGTCCAAAAACAAGAGCTCACACCGTAAGAACAATAGAAAGCATGGAGGGCGAAAGTGAAACACTTGAATATTAAATACGTAAAAGCGGGCGATTTGAAAATACCAGAATGGAAAGCAACGCACATTCTTCGTCCAGACTTGCTTGTCTTGTCTGCATCTTTGATGGAGTTTGGATTTATTGAACCAATCCATATTCGTGCGTCAACCAAAGAAGTTATAGACGGAAACGAAAGACTGAGACTGACTTTGGGGGTTTCTAGGATTACGGATTCTCACGGAGATATGATTCCGGTGATTGAACACGATTGTGATGCACTTGAGGCGATGATGATGCATGTGCGTCTCAATAGGGGACGTGGGATATTGGTGGCAAAGAAAATTTCAAATATTATTATAAAACTCAGAAATTCTGGAAGGTACGACCGCCACGACTTTGATTCTCTTTTGTGCATGAAAACAGATGAATTAGAGGTAATGCTCGAGGCGTCAATAATCAAGAGCCGCAAAATCCCGGAACATACCTATTCTCGTGCATGGGTACCAATAGAAGCTCCAGCTGGAACCGTCGACAATGGGCATGTTACAGAAAGACCACCAAATCAGGACAGGTGACGGTGATATAATGATTTTGCTGACAGCCCATAGGTAAGGAACAAACGACATGCCACAACTGTTATACGGACCAACACTTGCAGAATCAGAAACGCAGCGCTATAAGGCAGAAAAGAAAATCAAGGATAGAGCAAAAGCAAAAGGGGTGCTGTCCAAGCGTGGTGCGAAAGAACTTGCCAAGATAAAAGCAAATGGTGCAGCAAGAACGGGGGCAACGGCAAGAGAGCGAGCAAGACAGCGCGCAATCTATAAGGAAATGAGAAGACGCCAGTTGGGCAAAAAGAATGCTCCATCCGCAAGGAGATACAACAGTCTCTTTAAAGAGTCTGACCGTATTGCTGCAAGAGCTCGAAAAAGAGCTGCTGAGCTTGAAGCGCTAGCAGCAAAGAAAAAAGCCAAAGCAAAAGAGATGGCACGAGCCAAGAAGGCCAAGGCAGCCAAGGCAGCCAAGAAGGCCAAGCCGGTAAAGAAGGCAGCAAAACGAGTCTCCAAGACAGCCAAAAAGTCTTCAAGAAGAACATCGAGATAAAAGTATTTAATTAATTCATTAAATTAAATACACTTTTTTGAAGTGCTACAATTGTCGTTGACATCGACCAATAGAGGTAGGAAATGCTCGTATCCGTCAACGATTTAACAATTTTCATGGACGTACAATTTTCCCTACGTCAACAGGACGCTGCCGAATTTGTACTAGAGGGTCTTCAGGGTGAGCTGGAAGCGTACCTGCGTAGGCCAGTTGAGCCAACTGAGTTTGAAGAAGAATACAGAATTGAATCACAATTCACCGGCATACCAATGTCTACTTTTTTGTCCAATGGGCTGCATAGCGACTCTTTCCAACAGGATTATCCTGCTGCAACAGCAACCAGCCATTCAATGCCTCCACATACCCTATATTTGAGAAATACTCCAGTGATTTCGGTTGAAGAAATAAACATAAGAAACAGCATGAGTGCGTCAACGACAGTCTTGGTGGAAGAACAAGATTATATAGTTAGAAGATTTGGTGTTGATGTTTTCAATACTGCAGCGGACGATTTGATTACAGTCAAATACCATGCAGGGTTAAACGGTTCCTCACTCCCCGTATTTAAATTGATGATTCTGAGAGCAGCTACTAGAGAAATGCAAAACATGCATGACGATGTGGTTGGCGTCAAAGATTTGAATCCCAGAAATGTTGCCGTTGCGGAGGTCGGATTTACTGATAGAGAACTTTTGGCAGTAAAAAAATTTAAGAGAGTCAGGGTTGCTTAAATGGCCAAAGAAGGCAACGTAGATGTAAAAATTGATATTGATATAAAACCTGTTGCCAAATATTTGGCAGGCGTTCTTTATCGAATCGAACATCACAAACCCTCTTTTGGCTATGCTAAAGAAAGATTGAAATTAGCCAACGCAGGTAATTTTGCGTCCAACGGCTTACCCGTCGGTGGGTGGAAACCACTAAACCCAGAATACTCTTCCTGGAAAGCGGTAAATTTTCCAGGGTCGGGCCCCATGGTTCAAAACGGAAATTTAATGTCCAGTCTAATGAAGCTTACGGATAGGACAGCCAACTCAACATCCGACATGAGTGCCGAGTTTGGAACGTCTGTCGAATACGCAAGATTTCATCAATACGGAACAACAAAAATGCCAAAACGTCAAATTGTTTACGTTCCCAACGAATTCCCTAATGACCTAGCTTCAAAGATGGCAAAATACATAGTGCTGAAAGATTATGATTTTAGATGAACCTAATGCATGGAGCTCAGTTTACCAAGAAGTATGTAAACGACTATTTAGAGGTTGACATACCGACCCGAATTATTTCTTACAGAAATGGATGGGGGGTGGATAATGAATCTCTCCCTACTCCGGAAAAGTTCTTGACCTATGAACCGCTTGCCTTGGATATATGGCCGACCATAATAACTGTTGCAATATCAACAAATAAACTTGAGCGTATTGGGTTTGATAGGTCAGACCCTATTTACAGGGTCGAATATCAGATGAGGACGTATGTCTGGGTAAGGTCGAACGGCTCTGAAGAGGCAACGGTTATGAGGGATAGGTTGACAACCGTAGTTCGTTCCGCTCTGCTGGATTACCCGTGTTTAAAGGCATACGACGAGCGTGAATCATTTAGAGCATTGATAGATGAGTCGTCAATGAGGGAAGAATTCTCTGATTTAACCCTACTTAAGGGAGACAGAGTTCTTGCTGGCTCCTATATCGCATACATCATGCAAATAGATGAAGTTGTTTCTAGAGAGGATATAGGCATAGCTGAGGTTCTGGATGTTAAATACCACGGAATCGACGAAGATGAAACCCCAGTATTCCACGAGCTTCAGATTTCGGACAATTAATAGTGCATAATATAAGTTGTATTTAGTTGAGTTTTTTATAATAAAACTATTTACACAAAATCTTCCCGACATTTGAAACAGTTGCACCGGAAAGCAATGACTTCTCTGTACAATTGAACTCAATAGACGGGATAATCCAAAACCCTCTAACAAGCAATAGGAAGGTCTTATGCCCGGTGTAGTTGTATCAACAGCAGTGAGAACTGGTCCATCTTCGACGACCGTTCGTGAATCGTCACAATTATTCGTAGTTGGCAAGGCCGAAAGAGGCCCATCTGATACGGCTGTACTCGTTCAGAGCATTGCTGAGTTTGAAATGACATTTGGTGGATATCTATCCTCGTCCTATCTTCACCCAACCGTAGAAACTTTTTTTGAAGAGGGCGGAACGCAATGCTACGTAGTTAGAACAGTTGGTTCTGGCGCAACGACAGGTTCCCTTGAATTGGAAAATTCTTCAAGTTCGGTAGTTATGACGCTCACAGCAAATGGTGCTGGGGCGTGGAGCGAGGACGTAACAGTAAGTGTTACTCAACCAAGCAACACATCTTTCAAAATTGCCATCGCATATGAAGGTGAAGCAATTTACTCAACTGGTACATGCACATCGCTTGCTCAAGCTGCTGGAAGAATCAACGTAAGCACAGTCGCATCCAAGTACCTCAGTGCAGCAGTAGAGACTGGCGCAACAGGGATACCAGCGGTTGTAACCAATCAGGAACTCTCTGCTGGTTCTGATGCCAACTCAAGCGTTAATGACGCAGCATACATTGCATCTCTCGACCTGTTCAATGGAGCACTAGGTAGCGGAGCGGTGGCAATTCCAGAAAACTGGACAACTCAAGCCACTATGAGAAACGCGATTGTTTCGCACGCAAATGCAAACAACAGAGTTGCCATACTTCATGCTCCATCTGGTTCGAATACTGCTGCGGTTATTGCAGCTGCAGCAGATGTTCAGGCAGAAGATAATGCGGAGCACGCAGCAATGTATTACCCATGGATTGAAGTTCCGACAACAGTTCCTGGTGTGGTAAGAACTATTCCACCAGATGGCTATGTCGCTGCAAAACGTGCGGTCGCTCATAATCAAACTGGCTCACACGTACCTGCCGCAGGTCTGTTGTCTGCATCAAGATTCGTATCTGGTGTTGAGACAGATATTGATAAGGCGACCGGCGACGTTTTGGACGCAGCAAATGTAAACGCAATTCGCATTATTCAAAACACGGTAAGAATCTATGGAGCTCGTTCTCTGTCAGCAGACGAAGACAACTTCAGATACATAACCACCATGGATACTGTGAATCACGTTGTCGTTGAGTCTGCTCGCACTCTTGAGGACTTGGTGTTCAGCACAATCGATGGAAGAAACTCAATTTTCAGTGCCATAGAGTCAAGACTGATTTCAATACTTTCACCGTTGCGTGACATAGGTGCCTTGTTTGAGGCATACGACGCAAACGGAAGAAAGATTGACCCAGGTTTCACTGTAAGATGTGACGCGAAACTTAATCCAGTTTCGCAGCTTGCTGGTGGAACTGTGAAGGCCAAAGTTGGTCTTCGCACGAGTAGCGTCGGTGATAAAATCGACGTTGATATAGTCAAGTCAAATCTAACGGCGTCAGTCGTCTAACGGAGGAATAAATAATGCCAAATACAAAAGTTTCCCAGAGACAAGTACTCGCCAGTATTGTCCCAGTAAATTCTGTTCATCCAAAATGGACAGGTTTTAAGTTTGCGCAGGTTTCTGGTGGCGAAATAACGGCATCCGTAGAAAAGATTTACGAAGGTGGAAAGCTTCGCCCGACAGTGCTCTGTGCACCATCAGAAATTGGCGACATCTCACTCACCTCGCACTACGATTCGGACAGAGTCGCTAGTGATTTGGGGACAGGAATTGCCGACAAGTTGGCAAAACTTCGCCCACTCGTTGGTCGTGCGGAATACAACATCACTATTCAGGTTTATGATTGTGACTTGGCCGTCAATGGTACGGACCGTGTTTACTACAAGGCCCTCCTTGTCGGTATGACCGAGCCAGACGGCGATTCATCTTCTGGTGCGCCGGCAACATTTGCATTGACCTTCGCAATTCAGGACGTTGAATCTCCAACAAATTAACCCTTTAAACATTGGGTTTTATAGTTGCATTGAGATGACTTGGTCCTGTGCTAGCTTTTGGCCATGACAGACAACAGCCTTTACACAACAGAAGAAGAACCAATTCAGCCAAAGAGTAAGCCTGCAAAAACAGCATCCACTCCTACGGTCAATACTGCCTTGAGCAAGCTCAGGGACACAATTAGCAAAAAGGTCGAGCGAAGCATGGTGCTTCTTGAAGTACCAGAACGACCAGGAGTAAAAGTTAGAATTAGTCCGAACATTACCCAACAGCAAATGAAAAACTGGCGCAAAAATGCTGGTGAAGATACGCGAAACGGACTCGATGCAACAAAGTTTGCTTGCATGGTAATTGCACATACCACGGTCGGAATTGAAATTGATGACGAGGAAGTGCTCGACGAAAATGGCAATGAAGTAACTTTTGCTTCACCAGTAATAATGGAAATGACAGACACCACGAGACCGTTACCCGATTGCGTAAGGGCATTTTTTGGAGTAGACCCACACGTAGAGGCTGCTGCGTTGGCAATCCTTGATAAAGCCGGATATTCGGACACGGTTGATGCAACGGACCCCTCGAAGGGGTCTTCGACGAATTAGTCCAAGACCCCAGAGTTGTTACTGCAGCCCGAGTGGGAGAGCTATTCGGAACTGACCCACTCAGAATTCTTGATGTTGATGATAATGACTGGCTGATAAGGCTTGCCTGTGCTAAAGTTATATCAAACGACCGCGAAGAGCAAGAGCGTAAGTCGAAGACTCAGTGAGTTAATCCTCACATAGCTTGACTGTTTTTACACTCACGTGACTTAACAACTCATGGGGCAGTAAAGTTATATGGCAGCAGTAGAGACAATTAAAATCAAAATTGATGTTGACGCAGACAGCGCCAAAATCAAAAAGCTTACTCGCGACATAGAACGCCTCAAGAGAGCGGGTGGCAGCAATAGTTCTCTTGGTAGTGGAAAAACACCTAAGGGAAAGAAAGAACCAGAAACTTTCACCCTAGCTCAACGCCTTGCTAAAGAAAAAACCTTATACAAAAGACACTTTGACTATTTAGATAAAGGCCAAAGAATGGCCGGTGGCTTTTTGAGAAAGTTTTTAGGGGTTGCATTAAAAGGAATAATTGCCGAAATGGCCCTACTTGGAGCGGCAATGATTGCAGTTCATGCTCTATTTGTCACTGGAAAATTTCTTGGCAAGGCATATTCGGGGGCGATGCAAATAGCAGCACAGGGAATAGCTGCTCTCGCAACCGCTGCCGCCGTGGCAGCCGCAGCTGTAAGAGAACAGCAAGCTGCCATGTATGCATATAGAGGGAAGGGTGCAGCAGAATTTGGTGCTGGTATCAATCAGGCAAGGGTGGCTATGCGTGCTCTTCAGATGGACCAGGACCTAGCAGGCCTTGGTGCAGCCAACCTAAACAAAGCGTATGCAGCTATGTCGAAAACTATGTCGACACCGCAAATAAACGCATCGACGAAAATGTTTAAGAATTTGATGGACTTTGGCTCAGCCGGACAAGACCCTGGTGCTGCAGCAGAAAAAGTAGGAAAGGTTATTGAAGCAATAACCGGAGCAGGAAAAGGCAAAGACAAGAAGAGTCTTGCCCAGACAATATCTCTCATAAAAGAACTTGGGCCTGAGGCAGCTGCAGCTCTCAAAAAAGCAAATGTAACAACAAAAGCAGAACTAACAAAACTGATTAATTCTGGTGAGTTTGCAAAACTCGGTGGGGTTTTTGGTCAATTTGATACTACAAATAACACGTTGATAGGAAGAATGAAAGGGTTTTTTGCATTAATCAAAGGCCAATTTGCAGATTTTGGACAACAGTTTCTGGGACCAGCCAATGAGGCAATGCAGAAAATATTTCACATAATCTCACGTGAAGTAAGAAAAATACTTAGCGTATCTTCCGACTTTGCTACTGGTTCTTTTCTTGATGGGCTCGTATCTGTCATAGACAAAGTTGCTTCGTTTTTTGGAAACACCCTGCAGAAATGGCTACCGAAAGCCGAAAACCAATTTAAAAATATTGGAAACTGGTGGACCAATCTAATTAGAACTATGAAAATTTTTAGAGAGAATCTTCGCCCACTTATAGACGGTGCGCGAGTCATAGAGGAAGCTCTCAAGCCTGTATTCAAGGCGCTTTTTGAAAACGGAAAGAAAAATCTTCAATCATTTAGAAAAGAATTATTGGAGAACAAGGACGAAGTGCTTAAATTTGGAGAGGGAATTGCTAAATTCATAAATGCAACTGGAGAATTTGCAATAAAACTAAAAGAAGCATTTTTTGACATTTTGCCAATACTTAATTCCGCACTATCCGGAATAACCGATATATTCAAAATGCTTACGGGGATAATGACGCTGGGAAGCGGTGGCGGAGCTATGAAGAGTCTATTACCACTATTGGGCATGTTCTTCCTTAGCGGAAAAATGAAGAACGCAAACGGCATGATGATGGCAAACAATAAGGGGATGGCCGGAGCTCTACTGAGTCAACCAATACAAGCTCAACAAGTCATAATAAATAGTCCGAGCGTAAGGGGTCCGGGAGGCGCGCCAATTGGTGGACCGACGTCTGGTCCTGGGACTGCTCCACCGGGAACTCCGGGCGCACCAGTTCCGGGAACTCCGGGTAGCCCAGGTGGGCCACCAAGGTCTCCAGCTGTATCCCAAGGTCCACTACATGGGCCACCAGCGTATACAAACCAAGGACAACCTCTATATGGCGGTGTTAATGGCGGCAAGGGCACCGGAAAACTTGTCGGAAGAGACCCAGTGACTGGAAGATTTGTAAAGCTTCAACCCGGCACGGGTGATGTTGGTGTTGCTGGACCTCATGCTGCAGCGATTAGGGCACAAGGACAACTCTCTAGTGGAGCAACACCCGCTCCAGTACCGGGAACTCCAGGCTCTCCTGGTGGACCAGTAGTTATGCCAGGGTCTTCGCCAACATCTCCTGCAGGTGCTGCGCCCATTAATTTTGGGAATAAAGCTGGAGGCGCACTCCCTGCAGTTCATAACGTTCCTGGCGCTCCACAATATTTGATGACCAAAAATGGTCTAACCCCCAACTATCAAGGCATAAACCCTGGCAGGGGAATGATGGCTCCAAAAATTGACGACCAGGGAAACATGAGCCAAGTTGTTAGGCCAAGTAGAGCGAATATAGACGCGCTGAACAAACAGGCTGGACAATATGCAACAGGTGGTACAAATCAGCCTGGCGGAAAACCAATGAAATACTCTCGTCGCGCCGAAATGCGTTACCTTCGAAACGAGACCAGAGCTGCTCAAGCTGTACAAAAAGCAAATAATAGTGCTTCGGTAAAAATGGGAGCAACCATGGCGCTTGGTGCAATGGCGGCTCATGGACCAGAAGAAATGCGTGGGGCAATGGGGCTTGGCGCAGGTCTCGCAATGGTCAACCCAATGCTTGGTCTTAGCGTTGCCGGAATTGGTGGAGCGATGAAAGCAAAGGGTGCAGGAAAGGGAGCGATGGCCGGAATGGCAGGCGGTGCTGCATTGGGAACAATGATTGGTGGTCCTGGTATGGGAACAGCAATTGGCGCGGCAATTGGTCTAGTTGGCGGTGGAATCATGGGCGGAATAAACGACATGAGAGATAAGGCTAAACAAGCTGGCGCGGCGGCAAAAGATGCTCTTGGTGGAATATTCACAGAGATATTAAAGACGAGATATAGAGATTTTGAAAAAAGCCAACAAATTCTTGCAGAGGGTGGAGACACAAGCAAAATAAAAGGTTCGTTCTTAAATCTTGGTGGGAGTCTTTCCACAAGAGCAAGCAAATTAGCAGACGAAGCAAGAGCTGCTCTTACGGAAAACAGATTTGGACTCAATGCAGTACAGGGGAATATACAAAACAGCAAACTTGCTGGAATGATGGGTCGAGTTCCGGGAATAGGAACAATTATCGGCGGAGATGCGGGGATGGTCGCCGAAACTGGAACGAATAATTATGAAGCTTCGGTTGAGGGTTTTGGCAATAGTTTCATCGACCTAGCAAATAGTTCAATAACAAACCCCATGCAAGCTATATCGAGCGTTATGGGTGCAATGGTTCCAGACATCATGAATGTTGGTGCTCTGATTGGCAAAATTCCCGGAGCAGAAAAAGTCGGTTCACTTTTCAATACTGGAATAGGAAAAGGAATCAAAGCTGCTTTGGGGTTCAATGTCAAATCAAGCAGAAGAAACAAAGAAGAAGAATTCATAAAAAAACTTCAAAAAGACGGGTTGCTTACTGAGGAAGCAGTAAAAGACGCAATGAAAGACCCTGGCGCTTTTGTGAATACATTTCAAAAAGAATACGAAGAAAAAACCGCAGCGTTCAAGCAGATTGACGACGTAAACGAAAAAAGACTTGATGCATTAATGAAAATGAGCGGAAAGAGCGCTCCAGAATTGGAAGCTTTGGCCAAGAATTTGGGCGTAAACCTTTATGACGCAAGCATCAAATTTGACGACATGGTCACGAAGTTAAAAATAAACATGGTCAAGTCTGCTGCAGAAATGAAAGCTGCAAACCAAAATACATTCTTGGATGTTGGTGGTTATCAATCCGAAATTAAAAAACAAGAAACTACTTATGCCGTCAATGACAAAACAAGGATTCTTGCAGACAAGTTTGCAGCAGGACAATTATCAGCCGGAGATGTTGATGTATATAAGTACCTAGAAGGTTTAAATGCTGACATGTTGGCACTTCACGGTGGAAATGCAATTGCAGCATTTTACGACCAGCAACAAATGATTGGCAAGGGTGGTTCCGCATATACGGATGGCGGCTCCTTGGAGGGAATGGAAGGAATAATTGCTGGAGACGCAAAATTCCAAGAGCAACAGGCGAAAGTCATGAAAGGATTTTCTCAAACCGGCGCAGAGCAAATCACTGCGATGTTTGGCGGAGAGGACATGGCTGTTGCTGGTGGCTCGGCTGCCATTCAAAGACAAATAATGGGGATGACAGATAAAACAATGCAACAAAAACTACTAACAGACTTGGAGAAGGGCCAACTCCAAGGAATGACTTTTGACAAAGAAGGAAAGTCGACCGGATTGAGCATCGAAGCCGCACTTGCTGGCTACGGCATCTCCGCAAAGGGGGAGAAACTGAATACCGACCCATTGGATGCTGTCGCCGACGGAATAGTTGATGGTTCTAAAGCTTTTAAAGACGCAGTCGATTCATTTGTAAAACAAACAAATGAAGTTTTCAAGAACAGTCCGATGTCTGAAAAACCAGAATGGTTTACAAAAGAAGCCATGAAAGAAATCATGGGCAGCGATACATCCACACCTCGTGGCGGCGGAATTGGCGACACCACATCCTCCAGGCTGTCCCAAACCATGTCCAGGCACGCAGCCATGAACTCTCAACTTACTGGGAAAAGAACAATAACATCAGGATACAGAACAACGAGTCTTGGCTCCATAAATTCTGACCACGTAATGGGACGAGCAATAGACCTAACTGGTCAAAATCTTGGTCAATACGCCAAACTTGTTCATTCCAATGGTGGATTTGCTGAATTTCATGGTCGTGGTGCAAGTAGGCATCTACATACTGTTCCCGGTCCAGGAGCAGCAATAGGAGAAACTTCAACTCCAAAGGCGAACAAACCAGTCACTATCACAACTGGTTCAGGGCAATCTAGCGCATCATACACAGTCAATGTGTATGGGGCACAAGGTCAATCAGTAAATGATTTGGCAAACGCTGTAATGGCAAAGATAAAAGATTCCGAGAGAACACATAGGGAGCGTGCATAATGACTTCTGAATATCTTAACGAAAAATACTACGAAGGTTACACATTTTTTAAAGAAGTTTCCAGAACGAAAGGTGATGCCGCTTCCATTTATAAAGGGTACCCAATTTATGAAAAATATATAATGAGAAATAAAGTTCCAGTACCATTGCAGGGCACTGGAAAATTTTGGAGACCATTTTTTCCATTGTCTGGGAGCGAATATATTCCCTACACCGCTAACGCTGAATATCTTACGCAAACTCCTCCGCTAACAGATGAGCAAATGTCCTACATTACCGAAGATGGAAGAAAAAGACAAAGAGGATGTCCCCCAATCGAAGACACTACCACTAAGGGTTATAAACGCATCTTCAAAAATGATTTCTACACACATACCGGAGCCTATGTCCCCGTTTCCGTCATATTGAACGAAGTATACGGAAGCGCTTTTAATCCGTATACGGGTAACTCAATATCGATATATGTAAAAGATGCAACTACTTTAAATGCTCTTTCTTCGATGGAGAGCGGACAAACCTACTGGTGGGATAGATGTGGCGAGAGAATGCTCGCGATACCGCGACTTCCTGTTAGTCAGTTGGCTCACCCATCTCAGCTTATGGCCGTCTCAATCAGAGAGGGGCGAATACTTGCTCGAATGGCGACTGGTATGACAAGACTTGCTGCTACCGAAGAAGTGGACAACATAGACAAAATAATTCCCACACCAGGAGGTGGGGGTGCTGGAGGAGGGGGGAAAGCAGAAGACGGAACAGGGACAACTGCCTCTGACAAAACAAAGGCTAAAGCAAGCATAAGAACAACACTGAAAGTCCGTGGGAACTTTGGGTACGTCGGGGTTGGCGCCAGAGCCGGAAATGAACCCCAAATGGTGCAGATGTATCAACAGCCAAACAAAACATCTCCAGAAGTAGCAAGACATATCTTTAATCCAGTTCCGTCTCAAATTTCTTATTCGAACATTGGCTCTGATTGGCAAGATATCGAAAGGGCTGGTCAAATTCCTCTTGTTGACTGGAAATCATATAAGTTGATGACGGTTTCTTTTCAGTTTCTTGTAGTTCCCGTAAATCAATATAGGCTTGGAGCTTTTTCTGAATCACCAACCGAAAATACTATAAATCTATCCATAGATGATGATTTGAGAAATTTAAGAGCTATGGCAACAAGACCGTTTCCGGTTATTCTTTACGGATTTGATGACATGCTGAATACTCAGCTTAGGTATCCAGAATCAGATAAACCAAGAGGTGTTGAATTCGTAATTGCCGATATGAATATGTCTGCAATTCACAGAACCGTAAATGGAGAAATAAATAGAGCGACCATTGACATAACTCTAAGAGAGGTCCCACTTGAAGCAATCTCCCTAATAGAAATGCCAAAACTTACACCTCTTAAAGTCAACCCTCCTCCTCCAGATTTCCCTCCAGATTATGGCAAACGAAGACTGTTTACAGACGACTCCAACGTGATACTTGACTAATGACACTATTATTTCAGCCTGGTCAACAAGCAGGGAGAATCCATATTGCGGCATTGGATGCAGGAATAGCTTCCAATATTGATAAGTCAATACTTAACGTCAGTGTCAGCTATTCAATGGAAGAAGCTTCGATGCTGTCTTTTGACGTAATAGAATCAGTTGACACAAATTACGCCTCTGTTAGCAAAGATAGTAATTTTTATTCTTCTTTGCAATTTGCAGAAAACAACTATTTCGTTATTGGTAGAGATGTTTCGTATGAAACAAGAACAATAGGTTCGATAGATTCTCCGGTTGAAGCTTCTGGCTATAGATTGGTTCAACAAGAACAACTATTCGAAATAGCCAGCGTTTCAATAAGCCAGGGAGGTGGGGGAAGTCCTGTATGGAACGTTAAGTGTTTTACAAAAGCAATTCAACAAATGAAAAGAGATAGAAAACCTGGAGCAATAAAAGGAACGGGAACAGAATTTGTTAAGCGTGCTGCTGAGAAATATGGTTTAAAATTTTGGGGGGAGAATACGGCAAAATCCCAACAGATAACACAAGCTTCTGGAGACAAAGTAGCAGATTCTCTTTGGGATGTCATAAAAAGACTCGCCGATGATTCAAAATTTGCTTGTTTTGAAGTCGATGGATATTTAATTTTTGCTAAAGAAAAATATATTTTGCATAAATGGGGCGTTGACGAAGACACTATTCAGGTTAAGTCAAAAAAGAAACCAATTAAAATGATTACAAAAACCAGAAGGTGGGTGCCTCTTCAGTATCCAAGGGTTTTTAAGGGTGAGCCTGGAAGATTTTATGCCCTTCAATACCCATCTATAACATTGAGCGATAACGACCCCTTTGCCGGAGACGGCTCGATAATTGTTGACAGAACAAACGGAACCCAGCTAAGACCCGGAATGACAGCATACATAGGTGACATACCTGGCCTAAATGGATTTTATTTAATATCATCAGTTGATTTTAGCGATAGGTCATCAGACCCGGTGAGTGTCTCATTTAGGAAGCCGGAAAAAACAGAAGAAGAAATAAAAAAACAACAACCACTACCCATTGGCGGAAGATACGCAGCAACATCGCTTACTCAAATTCCCAAAATAGGAAATGCCCCACTATCAGAAACAAAATCATCTGCCAAAAAAGGGGTATTGCCAGTTCCGGAGCAATTTAGCTCGTTGATTCTTCCATTGCCTACAGAGGAAAATCCATATAAGTATCCGAGAAACGACGAGACAATTAACCCGTCACTTGTAGTTGGAAATATCGACATATATGGGAGACCTGTCGTGTTGCACACTTTGGGGGGTGAAAGTATAAACAAAACAACATACTCAATAACAATATTACAAAAATCAGATTTGACAATAAATTATCAAAACAGAGGAAATAATGAAACATGTGTTTTGATTACTCCAATATGGACTATCAACGGAACTCCATATGATATTTCCACATTTTTCATAAGTTCCTATTCGGTAACTTCTGGTATTGCGCGAATTAATCTGCAGGGATTTTTGCAATCAACGATTTACGGAATAGCTGTTGGTGATTATATTAAAATAAAGATAGATGGCGCATCAAAACTTCTTGCCGATAATGGAACGAATGTATTTACGGTTACCTCAGTTTCTTCAACTTATATAGAATTTGAAATAGGGGTAGACGATACTGAACAAACAAATGCTATGGGGTTTGTTCAAACAGAAGGTCCGGCCATAAGGAAGTACTTAACAGATGGTCTGTTTCTTGTAAAAAGTACAGCATCACTAAAAATCTTTGATGAATATGCACATTTGGTCCACACCCAGCAAGCTCAAATTTTGAGAAAACGTTTTCCTGATATAGACCCGAGCAATGGTGAATATTATCCATCTCATCCTGGTTCAACTCAAAATCAAATAACTGTGACAGTTCCATGATTTTAATTATTTGCTTATTTATTTACGCATTTTTGCTATGTTTCATTAATGTAAACTCTATATACAGAAAACCAAGAAAGGAATAGTACGGTGGCGCAAGACAAAAGAGCACAAATTGACAAGTCCAAGGCGGCAAACTATTCCTTGCAGCCAGGTATTTTCTACGATGGCGAAGTTTTATCTGTAGACGATTCTGGGGCGGTGAATGTATTTGTTAAAGACTTAAATACACCTTTTGGCCCAATACATCCTGTTGGGACAACAAAATTAAATAAACTTAAAAAAAGAGATAAGGTAGTTTGCACTTTTTCTGACCCATCATTCAAAAAACTGATTGTTTTTGGAAATTCGGGAATCAAAACTGATGTTTTTGCGGACAAAGAACTTGTAAGAACACTTGTTGCTCAAATAGCTTCACTTAACGCACGAGTAACAGCTCTGGAACAGGCATAGATATGGACATGATTAAGTTCCCAATCCAGTTTGGACGCGACGGGTTTAAAAAATTGCCCGAGGGAAGTAGTGATTTTTATGCACAACTTCTTAGTATTGCCGTTTTGACAGAGCCACGAACACATATTTTCTCTCCAAAATTTGGGGTTTTGGACCCAGCATTCAGAGGTATCGATAAGGGCTTATTCGTTTTAACAGCAGCACGATTTGTTCCAGAGGTTGTGATAACGGGTCTAGAAACAAACCTAGACGAATCCAACGGAAGCATCAAGGTTGATTTTTCTTTCAAGATAAAGGATGAACTGTAATGCCTGCTGACTTTAGTAAATATGTTGATTTGAGGGTATTCGATATCCAACCAGGAGATATTTATCTGGAATCGATTAGAGCTGCCCAAACAACTTTGCCAGAATTTAATCTTCGAATTGGAACTCCGGAAGATGCAATGTTCCAAGCGATGGCTTATATTTCATCACTTAACATAGCCGCAATAAATAGATTACCCGACAGGCTTATGGCTGGAATACTTTCAATACTTGGTTTCAACAGGCAGCAAGCAATCCCTGCAGAAATTGATGTAGAGATAGTTTTGGATAATTATTTGGGTGGTTTTTTGCCAGAGGGAACATTGTTCTCATATGAAACTACTTTTGAAGACGAAAGAACCGAATATGTTTTTCAAACGACAGAACCTATTACTTTTGAAGAAGTACCGAACCCCAATTCTCTGAGCTCTTATCCAACAGAAATAGTTACAGTTGTTGCTCTGAATGGTGGTGTTATACCACCTATTTCTACACCGGGAACTACCTTAAATGTTCTTAGCTCCGGAACTGGAATATTTTCAGTAACAACTCACGCAAACTTTGCGCAAGGAATAAATGCGGACGACGAATATGAGTATCTATCAAAAGGTGCCACATATATACGTTCCCTTACTTCCGCCATAAATAAATCTACTCAACTTGAGTCATATTTGCTAACAAACTATTCAGCAGTCCTTGGAAGAGTTAAGTGCAGCGACCTTACTTATGGAGAGCAGAATCTTGGAGATATATCAGTAAATCGATTCTCCTTGGCAGATAAAACATTTCGCTCGTCTGATAAGGCAGTAGTCAAAATAATTGGAAATAATCTTTTTGTTGTTGGGGATAAGGTAGATATTTCTGGGTGTGGTTCTCCGTACGATGGGGAGCATACTCTTACCGCAGTTTCTTCTGAAAATATCGAGTTCATAATCGGTGGCTCTGGCAGCTCTTCGAGCGCAACTGTTTCCGGCTCGGTGGAATCTGGTGCGGACAACCCCGGTTACGTAACAATTTTTGGTTATGGACTAAACGCATTTCTTACTTCTAGTGAAAAATCATTAATGATTAATGATGTTCGAAAAAAATCTGTTGCGGGTTTGGAATTTTACATACGAGACCCAGACCTGGTCACACTATCCGCCTCTGCGTCAATAGTTATAAGTCCGTCATTTGACCAAGAAACTCTTGCCAACAATATAAAAACAGTAATGTCTGATTATTTAAGTCCGCAAAATTTTCCGTATTTAGAAGGAGTAGTTAGACATACAAAACTAATTTCTCTCTTGAGTAACATAAATGGCGTTGTTTACGTTCAATCTTTGCAATTAGAGCCACTTGGGGAGGGTTGGCTACCCAAATACGGAGAAGATTTGTTATTCCTAAATAAAGGGTCTTTGCCCATAACTGACCCATCCGATTTTTATTTTACATACACATTGGCCCCTGAGTAATATGCCAACAACATATAACATTCTTTCGGACTACTCTGCACTTCGTGCAAAATCGTCAGTTGCTGGACAGGTTGTTCAGATATCAACACTTGATGAAGAATCCACATGGTCCGTAACTGGTGGAACAATCAGTTATGTACCAACAGAGCTGATTAGCACATCTAGATATGTGCTCAGAATTGCTCCGGCGACATCTAATCCGATAACCATAAATCTTCTAAACGAAGAAATACGAAAAGGATATAGCAATAGAGTTTTATCTTTTAATTGCAAGATTAAACCAGGAGCCGAAGTAACAACTTCCACATTGCTTCAAATTGTAAATGGTACCGTCGAATCTCCTCATGTGCAAAATCTGTCCGGAGGAGTGTACGGAGCAATTCAATCTAATAAAACCAAAGTTCCAAATTCTTCGGGTATTCAATATGCAAATATTTCAATAACCATATCTAATCATGAAGGTAAAAATATATTCTTGACAATGCCGAATCTAATAGACGACGAAGCATTTTATGAAAACTACTATGTTTCTGCGTGTAGAAATTTTCTTCCAGATTTTTATTGGGAAATTGACTCTCAGCAAGAATTCCCAACTGCTCCATATTTCAGATTAATAGATATTTTGTCTACTACTTTAAATGATGTACGAAAAGAATATAAAGCAATGTTTGAATATGAAAGAATGGAATTAGATAACATTGAGCAAACATTTGCTGGTTACTCAAAAAGCACCCTCACCAACCCAAGCATAGTCAATGAAGAATACATGGTGTGGCTTTCTCAATTTACCGGAAACAAACTTACAAGAAATTTAACCCAAAACGACGGTTCTGTATATTTTGACAATAGAGCTTCACAGAGAGCTTTTACTGAATGGCAGCTAAGCGAATCCCACTACGGAAGAGCAGCGGGAACCAGGGAAGCCCTGTACCAATCGATTCAGCAAGTACTAAATAAAACAAAAGATAACTCATCTTCCACGAAATCCGTTGCAATCACTCCATTTTTTAATAATGACAGATGGTCCATAAGAATTTCCACCCTCGCAAACGAAACACCGGATAGCTCGGTTGGGGGAGAAAGCAACCTTGTTAAATCAGCAGCTGAAGCTGCTCGTCCTCTTGGGTACAAGATATTCCACACAACTGTTGACGTTTTTGCGTTTATATTAAATGACATCACCTATGGTCGATTAGACGAGATAAGCATAGGTTGATGAAATGATAATATTAACTTTTAATTTTGAGGAGAATCGATAATGGCTGGTCAAGGAATTAAGCTTTTCGTATCCGGGGATGTGTTAAGCGCAGCGGAAATTAATGGGTACTTAATGGACCAAGCTGTTACGCGTTTTGCCACGACAACAGAACGCGATTTGGCTTTTGGAAACGCAGGCCAACCCACTTTGTCTGAAGGCCGTATTTGTTATATCGATTCGACAAATTTAATTCAATTTTATGACGGTACGCAATGGCAAGATTCTTCTCAGTTCACAGTTGCCGATGGGGCGGTCACTTCAGCAAAAATTGCTGATGGTGCAATCCTCAATGTTGACATAAATGCTTCGGCGGCTATCGCGTACAGCAAATTGAGTCTTTCTGGCTCAATTGTCAACGCAGATGTAAACGCTTCGGCTGCAATTGCTGACACAAAACTTGCAACAATTTCAACCGCAGGAAAAGTATCCAATTCCGCCACTACTGCGACTGATGCAAATACTGCTTCTGCGATTGTCGCTCGTGATGCTTCTGGAAACTTTTCTGCTGAAACAATTACTGCCAACCTAGAGGGCGTAGCGACATATGCAGCCGAGTGGACCCTTGGGGCAAATGGAAACAATCATTACACCTTTACAGGGCCAGGCCTAATTGGTGCCGAAGACGACCCTACTCTTCATTTGATTAGGGGGCAGCAATATAAGTTTACAAACGAAATGGGTATGCACCCGTTCAGAATTCAAAGCACCCCAAATGGCTCTGCAGGAACTGCATACAGCGATGGCATAACAAACAACGACGTTAGTCAAGGAACGCTAACTTGGAATGTTCAATTTGATTCTCCAAGTGTTTTGTACTACCAGTGCACTGCTCATGCGTCTATGGGTGGAAAAATTTACATTGTTGAAGAAACTGCTTCAATGATTGGAACTCGCACCGTATTTGTCCAACAAGCCACGCCGACCGCAAATGCGACTGGGGATATCTGGTTCCAGGTAACAGGACTCTAATAATATGACGACGTGGGGCGCGTGGTCCGACTCCGGGAACAACGGATTTCGGATTGGATATGACTGGTCCGACTGGGCTGCTGTAGATTCCAGCTCCACGTCAACTACAGGTACTATTTCTTTTTACGTACAAAATAGGTATCAGCCAGTATCTAATGATACGCAAAACTTTAGTTCCTCTTTTGACGGTCCGACAACAACAACTGTAACGGGAAATACGTCAAATTCTGTTGTTTTTAATACGACATCCAATAACACCATAGTTCAAATTGGTAATACCAGAACCGTTACACACACCTACAATGGATATGGCGGCAGCCCGGGAAACTTCACCGGGAGCATGTCTGGTTCGAATTTTTACAACGGGTCTACGCCTTCTGTATCTTTTTCCATTGCCGTACCCGGACGACCTGGTTCTGCACCAACAAGCCCAAGTATTTCGGCTACCGCAAACTCAAATGGGACAGTATCGGTAAGTTGGTCCGCCAGCGCTGACCCAGCTATCACCGCGTATGCCGTGTATAGAAATAATGACGCCAATCAGCAGGTAAACGGCGACACATCTACTTCATATACTGACAGCTCGGTTGCTTGCGGAACAAACGTTTTTTACACAATGTATGCATACAACGTTGTTGGCGTATCCTCAATGGCGACATCAAATACCGTTACGACTACCGCTTGCACTACAACTACGGCTGCGCCAGGAACTACCGCTCCGACGGCTGCGCCAACTACCACTACAACTACGGCTGCGCCAGGAACTACAACTACCACTACGGCTGCTCCGACAACAACGGCTGCTCCTGGTACCAGTATTTCCAGTGTTTGGAATGGTTCATCATGGGTTGCCACTACTCCACAAGTGTGGAATGGAACATCCTGGGTGTCAGCAACATCCCGTGTGTGGGATGGTACTCAATGGTTCCCAGTTACAAGCGCGCCTACCACTACCACTACCACTACCACTACAACTACCACTACGACTACCACTACTGCTGCTACTACTGCTGCTACTACCGCTGCTACTACTGCTGCTACTACTGCTGCTACTACTGCTGCTACTACCGCTGCTACTACCGCTGCTCCGGGATGCGTATGCTGTGTCGGTACTGCTGTAACAGAGTATCGATGTATTTACCCACCACAGGGACCGATTCAACAGCAAAGAAATGGCGTCTCCTATGATGGCTCTTGTGGAGCAAGTGGTTCTTCTGGAACTGGTTGCAGCGGTGCCTGCTCCGGCTGTAGCTGCCCTGCTTTCACGGACTGGGGTGGCTGGTTCAACATCATAGAGGGCAACTGTTTCTCAGCATAATGACATCTCGCACCATGCCCAAAAATATGAATATAACACCAGCCGGCCTTGTAAATATATGCTCAAAAAGTTTTATTAAAACTAGTAGTGGTGATGTAGCAAGGTTTGCTGTATTGTTGTTTAAACAAAAGGAGCACAAATGAACGACATTTATGAAAACGACGAGACGCTAACAACTTACCCAAATTATCTATGGTTTGCCATCGTAGTTGACGGGGAATTTACTGGCAAAATCGGAATACCCGAAAACCCTAGCGCTGCATTGGCTGGATTGCGCTCAAACCCAACCATGATTGAAATGTCACAGGAACAGGCTGTTGATGTCCGAGTTGGCTGGGTTCATAACGGAACTACATTTGTCCTGCCAGTCAATGAGTAATCATGTCGGCATGGCAAGAATATAAGAAAAAATTAGGCAACACGCGTCCTTGGGATGTACTAAACCCGAATATTGAGAACGTTGCCGAAGACATTTCGTCAGCACGATACGCAATATGTGAAGCATGTCCAAGCCTACTCAAGGCAACCAAGCAGTGCAAAGAGTGTGGCTGTTTTATGAAACTTAAAACAAAACTGTCTGGGGCGGTGTGTCCGATAGGAAAATGGTAATAACGGATTATTTAAATAAATTCAAAATAACCGACGCTCAAATAGACCCTTTTGGTTACTGCAATGCAAAGTGTTGGTTTTGTCCTGTTAGGTATCAAAAGAATCCACCACATGCAGCAAAGCATATGTCAGTCAATTTACTAGACAAAATATTTTCCGAGTTAATAAAAGAAAAAGAAAAACCCAACGGGGTAGTTGAAAAAAAATTCAATCATTTTTACACCGCTCATTACAACGAGATTTTGCTGTACAAACATTTGGACGAGATGCTCTATTTGGCTAAGTGCTATGGGCTACGGACAATGATACTTTCCAACGGAGTTAACCTCACCGAAGAAAAAGTAGAAATATTGCAAAGACATAAAGATGTTATTAGTGGAATTAATTTAAACATTCCAGCATTTGAAGATGGTTTATGGCAAGAACGTTCTGGAGTTACAAGATACAGTTTTGACCACGTTAAACAAAATGTATTGAGAACAATGGAAGTTTTTCCAGAGTACGCACAAAATGGTGCCTTCTCAATTGGCGTAAACATACCCACTGCTCCTTCTCTTGAAGAAAATGGTGGATGGATGCAATTAATGGAGAATGCTCCAAAGATTGATTTGGACCCCAAAACAGGAGAATCAGCACAACAGGTTGCACTTGGCAAATCCTTGTTTCCTGGCTTAAATATTTACGCAGTGGAGTCGTTGATTGATAGAGCCGCAATATTGGCAGAACATAAAATCATAAACAATGCTAAAGCAATTGAAAGATTTAAGAGAGACAAGAAAAAAGTAGTTGGTTGTTCAAATGGAACAATTGGCAGAATATACGGATGGTTGCACGTTAATGCGCTCGGAGAAACATTTCTCTGCTGCAACGATTATGACTTTGACTATACTTTTGGCAACATGGATAAAAACACACTTGACGAGATATGGCGTAGTGATGAGCATGCCGCAATGATAGAAAAAGCCTTGGGCTCAATATGTTTTTCTTGCACAAGCGCCATATGGGAATAATATGGCGTCGATATTTGTACAAATACCATCCTATAGAGACTGGGAACTTCCCAATACGATAAAAGACTGCCTCAAAAAATCGAGTGGAAACAATACGATTCGGTTTGGCGTACATCATTGTGTTGCTTTTGAAGGTGAAGTTGTGCTCACCAAGAAAAAAGATGTATCGATTAAGACAAGTATCGCCCCAGAGAATATAGGTTTACAGCAGGCAAGATACATAGCCAACGAGTTTTACGATGGCGAGGACTATTACTTCCAAATTGACTCACACATGCGGTTCGTAAAAAATTGGGATGAGATATGTATTTCTGGTGTCGTTAAATATCAAGCCATGGGATTACCAAAACCACTCGTTACTCAATACCCACCCAATTATGGGTATGACGATAACGGAAAAGAAAACTACGACGAAAACTTAATTTTTTCCCAAACTGGTATCCATTTTGGTGAAAACGTAAAACAATTTAAAGAAACATTGATTCCCACGCAAACAGCTAAAATTCTTTCAAGTGACTGTGGCTTTATTAAATCCGTTTCAGGAGGCAACATATTCACAATTGGCGAGTTTGCTCGCATTAAACCAAATCCCAAAATTGCATTCTGGGGAGAAGAACCGCTGATAGCAGCCCGCGCCTTTACTCATGGTTTTGATTTGGTGATGCCTTTTGCTCATAGTGTTTTTCATTTGTATCATTCCCAGCAGCCTTTTGCCAAGGTTCGTCGCCATCATATATGGCAGGATTATCCGGACATCTGGGGTGTTAAAGACCGGGAATCGAAAGAGGAATATCGTAGAATATTTGAAAACAGAGTTGTTGGCGAGTTTGCCTTAGGTTCGGCCCGCTCTTTAAGCGAATATGAAGAATTTGCAGGTTTGGACTTCGCCAATGGAAGTGTTGCCACAAAAAATGTTTGACCCTGTGTTAGCATCGTCATATGGAATTAGTTGGAACATGGTTCATAACCGCAATTTCCCCACTCGGTAAAGAAACTTACAATCTTCGCCTTAATAGCGATGGTTCTGGCTCTATTTCGCACGATAGGGGTATGGTCGATTTTGTAAATGCGGATATTCAATCCGGGGATGATTCGATGTGCGTAGAAATACACGGGAAAACAGACATACCGATAACCGCAAATTATGTTTGCAAATTTGAGTCAGTCGCAAAATCTTTAAGTGGCTTTGTTCAGGTGGGCGAATACGCAACGATTGAAATCAAGGGAGTGAGGATATGAGCATTCATTCTGTTTTTGACATTCCACTAAAGTCAATTGATGGTTTGGCAAACGTAACAGAAGATGCTAGAGGTAAGGTTTGCCTCTTTGTAAACATCGTTACTAAAGCTGGATACGCCCCCAAATGTAGCCCGGTATGGTCGTACGTGAGGGCAGCTCGTCAGCTATGGGAACTCCAGCAAGTACAAGAAATGTTTCAAGATAAAGGATTTACCGTTATAGCTTCACCGTGTAATCAATTTGGAGAAATGGAACCATCAAGCAACGAGCAAATTGCTGAATTTGTTAAATCAGCCTATCCGTTTGTTACTTTTCCAATAACTGAAAAAATCGAAGTCAATGGGCTAAACGAGCACGACGTATGGAAGTTTTTAAAAGGAGACGTGGTTCGTTCTTTTGATGACAACAAAGCCGACGGTTCAGAAAAAGCTGCTGCTGGCCAGAATCTTGCCGGTCAGGCAATTATGCGAATTCCACATAACTATGAGAAATTTTTTGTTAGCAGGGAAGGACAACAAGTTGCTCGATTAAATTGGGCGGACCTACCTCTTGCCGAAAAGCCACTTGGCTCGGGTTCCTCCTGGACCGTTATAGAGGCAGTAAAATTTTTGTTAGGTTAACTATGAAAATGCCGTCAACTCCAATCATTGGAGAAAAAGAATTAGAAGAAATATCCAAACTTGTCGTTGAGGACTTGGGTGGTGGCATCGTCGTCTTTAGGAAAGCCTTCAACGTTGAGCAGGAAATCTTACAACATATTGACGAATGTTCAGCCGAAGCACACAAGACAAGATGGGATTATGTCACGGGCGATGACGGCGTTGAGTACGGCATAAACGAAGATGGCTTCAGGTATCGCCTGGAAGACGTCCCAAACGCGCCTGTGAGGCTCCTAGAGCCCGTTAACGAGCAAACTGGGGAATATGCCACCCAGTACTTTACATACCTTGAGGACGTCATCTATAAGTGCTTGATTCGTTATACCGACATGTTCCCTCTGGTGGTCGGGAGCCTATGGTGGAGAACTAGGGGGCATGTCCTCAGATACGAAGGCAAGGGAATCCTTGGCTGGCATCAAGACAATGACACGAACTATAAAGTTACCGAAGGGGTTAGGTATATGCCTCGTGGTCAGGTGGCGTTGCGTCAGACTGCTGGAGCGCTTGCTTATTTCAATGAATGTGTTGATTCCGTTGAGGAACTAGATGGAACCAACTTTGTCGGAGGGCATCTTAAGTTTGCCTATCTTGGCATTGATTACAAGCCACAAAAAGGCGACATCATAATGTTCCCAACAAACTACATATGCGCTCATGGCGTCACCCAGATGGAAGGCGGTGTCAGATATGCCTACTTATCCTTCTTCGGCCAGGGGGGAACGGATGCTTCGGCAAATATAAGAATTAAAGAAAAAGACTCAAGCCGACAATGGTGTGAACCGGTATGGTTTGACAACATCTATGATGACTACGAAAGATACTGCAAATCCAAGTATTCAATCTGGTCCCACCCAACCCCAGGTCTCGAACTTGGCTCCAATCCCGTGTTTCAAAATAGGTGCGTAACTCAATACGGAGATACACATATTGCTCAGGAGGTGAACCAAGATGAAACGGTATGAAGTCGACACCCCAGAGTTCACCAACGAAATACTTGAAGAAATAAAGAATTTACGATTCACGGACCTTGGTGGAGGCGTTGTTGTATTTCACGACGTAATGAACGTTGACCTTGCGTTTATTTCTAAGTGGATAGACCGCAATGCTTTGGCTGCGCATCAACAGCGATGGAAGTATGACATGGACATCAATGGTGTCGTTTACGCTAAAAACGAAGATGGTAAT
>SXGQ01743648.1_pt1 | contig 33765 bp, 60 predicted proteins | sample 3178371 | NCBI WGS metagenome assembly SXGQ01 (sample SAMN11356859, study PRJNA531348) | freshwater metagenome | isolation source: freshwater sample F1-20 | place: China: Fuxian Lake, Yuxi | collected 2017-12-25 | reverse complement strand
GGCTGATGTGCCTCATAAAACTTATCCAGCCAATCAGCGGTGCGATTACGATACGTAGGACCGCGCAGCTTACCACTCTTCCAAAACATCTCATAGGAGATGCTGGCAGGGCAATCGTGCGTAATGAGAATGCGCGGCTTTGCAGACGTATAGGCGTCTAGCATAGCCTCGAATTGCTCATCACTGCACTCTTCGTCCGGCCACCAGTCATACATAGGAGTACGACGATACCAGCCGGGCGGCGCGTTTGGATTATCAATACTCCATGCTCCACCAATGAACATGATATCACCCTCAATCGTCCCGTCCGCAATATAGTTTGGGGCGGCACGACATGTCGCAGGATTGTCGTGGTTGCCGCGGATGAAACGGTGCTGCGGATGACGAGACTGCCATCCGAGAATATAGTCGTCTACTTCTTCACAACCCGAGAAGCCTAGACCATAGTCACCAATCTGGATACTCGGTCCGTCCCAGTCTTGCAGTAGAGCGCGGTAGGGAGTGTGAAGACCGTGAATATCACCAATCAAGCGTAGCATTTTGCGTACTCCAAAGGTTATAGTAGAGATATGCGTTAGCGCCGGCTAAGAAGGCTACAAGCAGGGAAGGAGATGCCAAAGCGACGGCTGCGATATGCGTAAGAAAAAGCGCTTGACAGACTATTTTCATAGAACCTCCTGTAGAGTAAGTAAAAAGCGTTGCAGCAGTTCGATAAAAGCTGGCAGAATAGCGATAGTGGCGTAGAGACTTAGAATCCAGAAACCGAGACGTATCATCTTTTTTTCAAGTAGCTCCGCACATCAAAGTTATAGTTGTCAAGTATTTGTTTAAACTCTTCTGAGTCCTCAAAACGTTCTGAATATCCAAGATAGCTTTCAACTGTTTCGAGTTGTTGAGACTGCGGCGTCTTTTGCCGTTTTTTCTTCTTCTTTTTGTGCACTACAGGTTCTTCTTCTACTTGAGCCTCTGCCCAATGGTAGACGCCACGAGTCACTGTTGACGTAAAGCTAAAGATAGCAATCGCCGGCAACAGAATAACAAAGACAAAAACGAAGAATCCAAGTAGTATTTCCATGACAACTCAACATAGCATAGTTTTAGCACTAGAGCAAGAAAAAAATGAAAAAGGCTAGAGCGTTTCCACTCTAGCCAGTTTGTTCCCAGTAGTTTTACAACTTACTGAGGAATATCACCCTGAATACCTTCTACATAAAAGTTCATGCTTAGTAGGTCACCATCAGGAGCAGTCACACCATCCTCTAGCCAGACCGAGCCATCTTGGCGGCGAATCGGACCTGTAAAGGGATGGTAGGTACCGGCAGCAATCGCATCACGTAGAGCTTCCGCTTCTGCCTTTACATCCGCAGGCACTACGTCTGTAATAACGCCAATCTCAACCTCGCCTTCACGAATTCCAGCCCAGGTGTCTGTAGAGGTCCAAGTTCCCTCAAGTACTTCTCCTACGCGCTTAACATAGTAGGGAGCCCAGTTATCGATGATAGAAGAAATGCGAGGGCTTGGAGCATAGTCAAGCATGTCAGATGCTTGTCCAAATCCTAGTACTGCTCCTCCAGCCTTAGCAGCTTCTGCAAGTGGAGCTGTAGAATCAGTATGTGAAGCAATAATGTCTACACCTTGGTCAATGAGTGCTCTAGCTGCATCAGCTTCTTTAGCAGGGTCAAACCAAGTGAATGCCCACACTACAGACAGCTCAACGTCTGGATTTACGCGCTTTGCGTGTAGGTAGTAGGCGTTAATGCCCATAACTACTTCGGGAATTGGGAAAGAAGCAATATACCCAATCTTATTAGTTTTGGTTAGGCGACCTGCCATAGTTCCTTGTACGGCACGCCCTTCATAGAATCGAGCATTATAGATTGCAACATTCTCATGGTCACGCTTATATCCGGTTGCGTGCTCAAAGCGTACATCTGGAAATTGAGCCGCTACAGTATTAGTAGCATCCATATATCCGAATGAAGTGGTAAAGATAATATTACAGCCTGACAAGGCCATTTGAGTTAAAACTCGTTCGGCATCAGCTCCTTCTGGAACACTCTCCTGCCACGCAATCTCAACTCGGTCACCATACGCCTCTTTAACAGCAAGAGCGCCTTGGTGATGTTGGTAGGACCAACCTAAGTCTCCAATCGGACCTACATATACAAAACAGGCTTTAGCCTTTTCTAGGGGTTGTGCAGCTGCTGCACTAGTAAACATACCGAGACTCATAGCAGCCGCGGCCAATAGACTATTAGACAAAAATTTCAATGTGTGCTCCTAACTTAAAATGAAAAATTAAAGGCTAGAGCAGCGATGTTCTAGCCTTTGCAACTGTTTAGTTGCTATTCACACTCTGAGTTCATCCTTTTACGTTGTGCAGCGCTACACATGAATATAACGAGTTATCGCAGAATGCGCCTATTGGGTCCGCCCTATGCCCACCGCTACGCAGAAGGCATTTGATTTCGTCTCGAGCCGACGGACAACATCGAGCATAGACTGTTACTACAGAGTTGATTCTCTGTCAGAGTGTGTGCCAACAGTCTAATTTACACACTCCTATCATCCCCTATACGGGATGAGATACGTCATTAAAATACAACGTGGTTAATCAACTGCTAGCGTGCAGCTGCCTTCTTAGGGCACGGAGGACCGACGACTTTTATTATAGAGAGTTTGGCTCCACAGCTATCAGACTTCTCTCTAGGGGGTTAACCCAACTGTTTCCAGTTGCTGGACATATCCCTTAATTCCAGTGACTCTAAGGTTTGCCTAAATTGCAAGGAAAGGAGGTTTTTGCTTAGAGTATTCTACAGGATTGCGTTGTTGTTTTAATAACCAATATTAAACATTTTTAGTTGCTGCAACAATCCTAATTGACAAGTGAAACCGGGGTATTGCGTATCTCTAGCTGCGGCGCCACACTAGAGAACTTTCAGCTTGTGCTTTCGTTACCTACTCACTTTCCCCACGCTAACGACTTCACTAAAACTGTAGACAGGCTCTAAATGGGGTGTCTCCCTTGGTCTAAACCGTAAAGAGCTGTGAACGTCCTGTCTACAGATTAAGTGAAGTTGCCAGTTACTTCCTTCTGGCAGTATCTCTTTCGTGGATACAGGTTAGTGGGTTGGACGAGTGTTTACGGACATATTTTAAGGCTGTCTCACCTATCTCCCTACGCAATCACACTAGTTGGGCAGGGTAGCGTAACTAGAACCCATCTCTGTTACGCATATTGCGCTACTCTTAAGTGCAGGATTCACACCTGCGTGGCCCCGTCTACCAGGGCATCTTAGTTTGTTCGTGTTTCACACTTCTAGATCAACTTAAGGTAGTCACGGAGAGGCGTTTTGCTACGCGGGCACAACCTCAACAAAGCCTGCAACAGTTGACGTTAAAACGAGTAATACCCCCGCATTAAGACAACTGTAACCTACGGAATATCAAGAACGGTCATCTCTTGCTTTAACGGCTCCATACACCGCACAGTCATTAAATCCCTCGTACGTCAGACTGCGAATTGAGTACGAAGAAGTAGAGACACTGCTCAGACAGCTTCTACATATTTATCACCTAGCCCACTCTCGGTCTCCCGCAAGGTCTAAGGCTGAGAGCTAGCATCCGCACGCATAGATGCTACGACTACCATTTAGCGAGGTCTCAGTTTCAGACAGAGATTATACGCAGACGCAATTGCTTGCCGACGAGTTTCTCTGAGGAAACCTATTGAACACTAGATAGTTAAATACGGCAGATTGTTCAGGGCACAATCTGCAAGGCCCGACTTACTACCTCCCCGCAGGGTAGAGTTCAGTATATCGACTAGAGGGACTGATTCTCTAGTGACGAGCGAGCAGGACGCTAACCGTCATAGGCTATACAGTCTATCGCCTCAGGTCAGTGCGCTGTTTTGCTCTGTATAATTTAATATACGCAATTTTTAAGGAACAAGCAAGCGTAAAATGGTTGCGGTCGCTGGTGACGCTCCAGTTCTACTGGTTATGAGCCAGTCGTGGCACTTTTCCACTACCCCGCAAAAGTTCTACTCTCAGCTGCACTGCATCTATTATTAAGCCCGATACGCTGGCGCACTTAGTGCAGGTGAGAATAGAAGTGGGAGATGGCTTCTAGGCCTAGAACCATCTCCCATGTGACTACAACTGGTAAGGTTGCTTTTTATAGACTTAATCACTCAGTCTTGCGAGAGTCAAACCACTCGCCCGGTTCTGTTGCCATGCTCTACAACAGCATAGAGTCACCTGGTTACTCTCGGTGACAGAGATGTGATGAATTAGTAGCTACCAGGAACCATTCATCATATTTCGCATCAATACGCAGCCCCCAACCCGCCCGTATCGTGACCGCTCCATTTTCCGCCCAAACCGTCGAAACGGGCTAAACGTCTAACATGCGGCCTTCCTTATTTCTGTATTTAATATAACTCAAAAAAGAGCAAGGGGCAAGTGTAAAATTACTACAATTACAGTATTGCCCCCGCACGCATCGCATCTACTAGTCTCTGCGTTGCTGCCTCCGAAAGAACTCCGTTCTTCCATCGACAAGCCTTCCAACCGCGCGACCGAGTCCAGATAGCAAAGGCTCGACCACGAAGATAAGGAATAGCCTCTTCCTTAGTATAGAGGTCATAGTCGTATGGCAGATTCTTCATGGCACTAGCATATCCGCGCTGAAACGCTTCAATACGCGATAGCCTCTGCGCAAGGGTTAGTACCGAGACAAAGTGTGCGCCAGTGTTGTGTTTACGTTCAATCATGCTTGTCTCCTCTATCTATATTTTATAGTAGCGCATTTTTAGGAAACAAGCAAGAACATTTTTACGCTGCCGACTGCTGTGACTCTGGTGAATGTTCAAGTAAGCTGTCCCAACGGAACGACCGCCATTCATCTTTGTCTACATCCCAAACACACTGAACGTGCTCCGGGCCGCGTGCGATACTATACGTATCAATCCCAATCAAGTCAGGAACAAGCGTAGCACGCATGTCTCGAATACTACCATCACGTTTCCGAAAACGTAGACTCACGATTCCGGTTTCCAGCAGACTGATTAGATCTTTGTTCAACTAGTTCTCCATATTCATGTTGCAAAACAGTGGCAAGGTGTGAAAGGTCTTGTAGAGCACTAACAGTATTTTCTGCGGACTCTACATAGGTGCACATATAGTCATAGAGTTTAAGATATTGCACAGACGGTTTCATGTTTTCCTCTTTATAATTTAATATAGCTCAAACTTTAGTAAGAGTCAAGACCTATTTTAATGTAACTAGGCACTTAAACTAGCAATAGCTTTCGTAACTTACTTGCTTCTGTCTCATGCAAACGCTTCATTAGAGTAGTTACGTTCATACGCAGCTCTTCTAGACTACCATTATTATCAATCGTAAAGTCTGTCATCCACGGTTCAATACTAATCGAGGTAGACGGTTCTGGAGGTAGATGGTCACTGCGGTCTACCCAAATAGAATAGTCGAAGCTTCCTGAGTTGCGTAGCGCGTGAAACTCTGCTTTGTTACGCAGCCCACAGTAGATGTCGTAGCGTTCGTAGAGTGCTCGTCCAAGTCGAGAAGCGTCAGGCCGATTGAAGGCCCGAATGAGTTCGTACCACTCTTGACGGTGATTATGCCTATCTTCAAAACACTGCTCTAGTGAAGAATACTCATACTTGCTCTTTAGTGCATCATAGATAAACAGTTCCGCACAAAACATTGAGGAACTTTGAAAGCTGTAACGATACAGTGTGCGAAGCAGCTCACACACTGTATCTTTACCGTGCCTAGCGTATCCGACTACCATTAGTCGCATTTTAAAATATCCTTTCCATAAAGTTGATGCAGTGCACGCACAAGATCACGTATATCTACAGCAACTCCTTCATACGGATTGCCTGCATAGTGAATACCTACCTTGTGGCGATTATAACTCTCGCGCTGTACGACTACAGGAGCGTGCTTATCACTAATGAGTATTTTTGTCATAGACTCGGCTTTCGTCTTCCACAGGCTTTTTCACTTCGTGAATTACCCAAAGCACTAGAGGCAGATAGGAAACTCCCAGCACAATTGCCAGCATCAATAGTCCTCTCCTAAGGAACCCGAAGGGTTTCAATATGCACAGGCGTATAGTCAGTTTGCTCCACACAAACGCAGCGATATGGTCCGGGCGGAGAAGCGTTCTGATGAATGTGTCCGTGCACGTTCAACACTGGGCTATCTCTGAACCGGGCCTCGCCAAGAGTAGACGGATGAGTAGGCACATGAGTAAGCAGTAGGTTAAACTCGGGCCACAGTCTCCACAGCATCACTTTTTGAAAGAAGCCACCACTCGACAGGTATTTTATATCATCGTGGTTGCCGACAATGAGGCGCTTACGACCATTCAATCTAGCCCATAGACTCTGAAATGCCACCTTATCTCCAAAGAACACATCTCCAAGGTGATAGACAATATCACCCGGACGAACGACGCTATTCCAACGGTCCACCATTGTTTGGTTCATGTCGTCTACAGAGGTAAAACCCGGACGAACAAGTTGGCCGTCTGAGTCCGTAAAGTGCAGAATGTTAGCGTGTCCAAAATGTGTATCTGACGTAACCCATATATCACGCATGTCTCGCTCCTCTTATGATTTAATATACCCTAAAAAGAGTGAGACTGCAAGACGCAACTTAATTTCCTGGGACGACTCGTTGCAACCAAGAGCTGTTTTCTTGAGACTCTGCGTTCGCAAGAGTAGCCTGAGTGGCTTGACTACGAATCTGTGCGTTAGCCTGATCTAAGGCTGCGGCACTCTCTTTGTAGTAGTTCTCGTAGGCTAGTATGATAGCTTGTTGCTGTTGAACTAGTGCACGAATATCACTAAAGTTTAGACCTAGATTGCCATATCCATCTCCCGTAAGAGCATAGAGAGCAAAGGCTTGCCCTTGAGTTTCTAGTCTAGATTTGACTGCATCAATATTATCTTTATTAATTACAATCCACTCTACCTTACGTAAGTTAAGTTCGTCTACCGGAGGTAGAGTAAGTGGCGGCTTTTCCACAGGCTTTGCACTAATTTCAATTGCCCGGGGCGGAGGTGTTGAGCAAGCCACGAGACTTATAGCTATCATAGAGCCAAGGACACTCTTTGTTAAAAGCTGTCGCATTTTCTGCATTCCTTTCTGCATCTGTTAGTTCTGCTCCTGAAAGAAGCTCAAAACATCTACCGGCGTTTTCTGTACCGCGATTTACTGCACGTTCGATACCTTCGGCATTTGCTAGAGCGGCGGCAGTAAGGTCGATTTGCTGCAGCTTTGTTGCAAGTTGCTGGTTTTGACGACGAATATTTTGATAGGCGGCGTTGAGAGTATTTAGCTCTGTCTGTGCTGCGGCATAGCTCTCTTGCAGTGAGTTAATAGTTTCTTCATTCATCTGCACTGCAGTCTCTAACTTTGCGGCATTTTCTACTAGAACTGCCATACGCTTCTGAGTGTCTTGATAATAGAGGTAAAATCCTCCAGCCATAGTAGCCATAATAGCGCCCATGACCATCATTCCTTTGAGTCCTAACATAGAGCTGACTCCTTTTAGCGGGGCTATACTAGCAAAGCTTAAAACTTTGCTAGCAGCAATCTTAATGCCTAACGGCGGGTATTTTATTTTAGGAGCTTGGCGAGGGTTTTTGGCCCGGCGACTCCGTCTGCGACTAATCCATTTTTTGACTGCCAGGATTTCAAGGCTTTTTCGGTTCCAGGGCCAAAGGAGCCGTCGGATGTAAGGCCAAGCGCCCGCTGTAGCGCTTCGACGACGGGGCCGCTCGACCCTTTGCGGAGGGTTTGGGATAGGTTCAGAGCGCTCGGGTTCGGGGGCGGAGCGCTCGGAGTAAAATTTCCGCCAAGTACCTGCAGTGCGTGTTCAAATCGCTGTTTGCGGTCAGCTAAACCAATGTCCCCACCATTGATTATCTTAGTCATCTTTACTATGTCTTTAGCGTCTGCGATGGCATTAAGCTTCTTTGCATTCCAGAACCAGCAGGCACTCTCAATCGCACCTTTTTCTGTCGCAACATACGCTGCAGCCTCATCTGCAGTCATGCCCACAGTCGATCCAAAAGCTCCATAGTTATTACGCCCCGTGAGCTGCTTTAATCCACGACCACGAAACTTCCATCCGTCCCCAGGTTGCACATTACCTAGTGCTCCTTTAGCAGACCGGTTTTCATCCATATAGACATAGTTAGCAATTTTTTCTGGATTACGTGCGTACTCTGCGGCGTTCCGCTTGCCCGGCCCAAAATACTTTGGAAAAACTCGTAGTAGCGTTTCTTCCCGATAGTTTAAGTTCTCTTCGAGTGTTTTAAAATTATTAGACTCGTGTGCGCATTGGGCTAGAAAGCCGGCGACACGAGCCTCAGTAGTAATATCATATTTTGGAAAAATAGAGACACAAGCCTCATACCAACGGTCTGAGTCTGGATTGCCTCGTAGAATTTCTCTTAGTTGTTCCTTTGTAAAGTTAAATTTCAATAACTTTCTCCTTTCTGTCTAGTTCCAGAGGGCCTCATAGTACTTGCCGAACAGCCGGAATCCGTTGTTCATACGTGCTTGATGAGCACGTTCACCCTCACGGTCATATTTACCTTCTTTCTTCAGTTTAAACTCACGATTACCGTCCTCATCTGGCTCTGAGCTAACTTCATACTCTGCGTGCTCAATGATATAGTCCTCTTCCCACCAAGCACGAGTCTTCTGCTCAAATGCCCAAATCATCTCGCCAAGAACCCAATCCCAACGAGCGTGAACATTACCATCCTCGTGCCACTTCTCGACAGGAGGCGCCTCTGTACTACGAAGATGCTCAGGAGCGTCATCATCATCGACGTTCGGAGAGCCGTGCTTAGTCGCTTTAAGTTGCTTCAGCATAGGAAGAATAATATGGGCAAGAGTATGGTCCATACTCCAAGTATCCCAACGGTCGAGCTTTACGACAATGCGACGTTCTTTTTTGTCCAGATAGCGATTAATCGTAGCATTGTAAAAAGATTGAAGACCGTTCTCAATTTTTTCAAGAGTATTGTCAATCCAGTCTTTATTATCTTGCCACTCATTACCATATCGCCGAGTCATGTGACGTTCGTGAACTCGACTAATCCAGCGGTCAATGTACGGACCAATATATACTTTCATCTTTGTCCTCTTCTACAATCTTATAGGCTTTCCAAGCACGTGCAGCTGCAAGTGCATCTTCCCAAGTTTGAAAAGATGCACGCTCTTCTTGATTTTTCATTACATAGAGAAAACCATCCTCAAATGGAACTAGTATGTAGTAAAGTTTATCCGCAATAGTCAACTGTACGCTCCGCCCACTGGCTCAAGTCAGCTATGTCATCCATATTTACATTGCACCACGGGTCGGTAATGACAAGTACCTCTCCCCGCAACATAAAGTTGCCACGGTGCATATCAAGACGACGACCCTCACAATCGTCATCATCCTGTTCATTCTCACAATAGGTATTAGTGCCCATACCAAAAGGACGCCCGCTCTTTGCGTGAGTAGTATTTTCCTTAATGGCATTAACTATTTCTAGCAACTGCTGAGGATTAGGAACTCGAGTCGGATAGGTATCAAGAAACTCCTGAGCTTCCTCATCTGAGTGATAGCCAAGCACATAGTCACGGATAAAATCCGTAAGCGATTCGTCACTGTAGGTAGTAGGAGCCAGACGTTCCATTGTACACACATAGAACTCATTAGCAGAGTCGCTATAGAACGAGTGAATGTGCGGCACATGCGGGTTATTGGAATAAGCGTCAATGACCAGCCCACGATAGTCCAACCACGGGTCATCCATATTAGTGCCAATCTTAATGGCAACATCTGAGTTGCTACGAGTAGCCAGAGCGGCGCTGTAGCAGCCAACCCCGAGAACAGCGTTACCTTGACGAGTGAGATTTCGGATGATGCGGTGACCAGTCATAGTTATCTCCGTTGCTGATAACTAAATATAACCTATCCAAGAGCTCAGAGCAAGTGTACAGTAACTTTAACGTTGTAGGTATTCTACAACGGATTCACGATAGTCGAGACTCCTCGCATACAATACTACGAGAATAGCAGCTACAATTGCTACAAATCTGATACCAATTCCAAGCACTTCTAGTGGTGGCACTGTCAAAGGAATCCAGAAGATAAAGTGTAATGTCAGGGCAGCTGCAATAATAATAACTGTGCTCATTATATAGGCTACAGTATAAGCAGACGCTAAAATATAGAGGTGTGCTAACACTTTTTTCAATCTACTCTCCGCACAGTGATACCCGCAGTTTCTGCAATCTCGCACATCATTTTAGTTCCACGACCTCCGGGAAACGCAATAACCATATCAGGTTTACCCTCTTCTAACATTTGAGTATTACGTCGATATCCTGCAGACTTGCCATACTGTTTCCAGTTAGCCGGAAAGCTAAGAGTCATTACTTTATTACGAAGGGCCCAATCTTTAGCTAGAGTATCTGCCCCACGCGCTTCTCCCTGAATAATAACTAAATCAGTAAACTCAGTCTTAAGGCTATCTAAAATAGTGTTTAAATAACTAACTTCATCAGTATTAATAACTGTATATCCTTCTTCAGTTACCCGAGTACCATAGTCTCGACCGCCACATACTAACACTCTAGTCATTTTTCAACCTCACAGTAGTAGTTTCAACTTCAATACCTTTAGAGGCTAGCTCACGGTCACGAAGTTCTCGTATCTCTTCGTGAGTGTAGATTGCATTGTGCAGCTCCATGTACCCGCATTCCATCCCCTGAACATACATGCCTGGACCAAATCCAAACACATTATACAGGACATAGCGATAAGAACCACGCTCTTTGATCTCGCCTTGATAGATACGTTTCACAACTGCGTAAAACGCATCCTCACGCTCAGTCTCGGTAAGAGAGTTCCACCAAGCGTCGTTCTTAGCCTCATACTCTTTGGTAGCTTCTTCCCAGTCTTTTGAGGCACTGGAGAGCACGTCAAACAAGTTAGATTTGTTGCTCATTTCTAATACTCGATGTTACTTTTGGTTGGATAGGGCACGCCACATTTGAACATACGTATCCCATAGCTCCTTTCCACTCGAGACCACACTTCCAGCATTTTGTAGTAGTCTGCGGATAGGGGTTTATAGGATAGACAGGCGGAACAGCTCTAATCTGCATTTCAATATCATCTAGCCGTTTCAGCACTTGCCTAAGCAAATCACTAAGACTAGGTTCATTTTCCATGCGCACGACCCCATGTAGAGCCAGCAAAAGCGGGTGGAAGCTTGCTCTCTGCTTCGGCTGAGATAACTTCTTCAATCTTAGGCTGGTAGGTCACTCGAATCTTACGACCCAGTTCATACAACGTATCTTTGTCCGGGTCGTATCCGTGCTGCTCCAGTTCATCAAGAGACTTTAACATATAAGCACGGTCTAGCAGTAGTACATATTTATAGTTCATAGTTTTCCCTCTTGTCTCATTTGCGCTCTAATTTTTGTAGCAGATATATCGTGAATTTCTTTACCTAAGTCGTGCTCTGTAAACGTGTATCCGACACCACGGCCATAACTGATATCTACAATATTAGGCACTCGCAGAATAATATACTCTCTATCTAAAATATATCCATGTTTGGCCAACCCTATTACAATATTATCCATCACTGTTACAATACTAAACGGATTATCGTCCTGAGATACAGTCCTACCTGCTCCCGCATCTTGCCCTACAATGCCTCCAACATCACGTACCATGATGCAGACTTGACCTGTAATAGACAAAGCTCGCTTAAAGAGTTCGGTATGACCCTCATGCCAGGGTTGCCAGCGACCTAACATCTGTACAGTTGGGCGTTGCCAGTCAAAACTCATTCGTGTACTCTTGCTATTCGGTTCACAACACTATAGATTTCTTCATCTGTAAGAAATTTTTCAATTACAAGGTCTGCATAACTAGGAGTTTCAAACATACGATTAGTATCTTGATATTGGCTATAAGAAGTAGTATTCATCCAAATACTATAGTCTGCCTCAAAGATATAACGAGTTAGTTTAGTAGGGCACACGAAATCACAGATTACAGTTCTGCCCTCTGATTTTTCAAAGTTTGCTAAAGCCTTCATACGCCTAGCTTGACGCAGTCTCGCCTCAGGAGAAAAATCCCAATCATTAGCCATACGCCTAACTTCGTCAGCGTTAAACCAAGCACAACTAAAATGCTTTTGAAGACGCTCAGATAGATATGTCTTACCCGAGCCTGGCAATCCAAATACAAATATTTTCATTAGAAAAACGCATATTCTAGTTGCAACATCGCTGCCTTATCAATGCGTAGGTGCTTGCACCCTTCTTTAAAGTGCTTCCAAGCCAAGCCGTCATTATAGTCTGGAATGATTGCGAGAGCTGTAGCATTTTTATCGTCCAACCATTGCTTTGTATCATTGTTAATGTGGTGAAGCGAATAATCATCGTCCACAATGAGATAATTATCACCATCTTGACCGTAGTCGTCAATCCACAGCCCAACGTTGTGCAGTTTGTTAGAAGTAAGACGGAACGGAGTTACTGGATGACTATGATACTGAAAGTTTAAATCGTTACTCGCCATGATATGCTTGACAAACTCAACTGCGCGTTCACTGCGAAAAGCCCAAGTAGTGCTGAACACAATCTGCGCAGATGAGTGAGTAGCCCAGAGCTGAAACATGCGTACAGCAACCGGGTCAAAATAAGGTACAAGCCCATCAGGCGAACCAGCCATAAAATCTGCAACAGCTTTGCGGTTACGGTCAAAGAGGTGCATCTTGCCTGGCAGGAGCACTCCGTCGATATCCACAAAGATAATATTACGCATTTTTCTGTTCCTCAACAGCCGCTACATACAAATCAGTTTGACGAGCTTTTTGATAAGCAATCACTAGTGCAGACATCAACCCGTCAGCTAAAAAAGTATAGGTTTGTGAGTGCTCAAAAGTAGTTGGGTGGTGTAGATAAGCTAGAAATTTTTTCAACGCACTCAGCTTTCAGATTCAGCTACAATTTTTCTCAGTTGTTCAGCTGCATTAACAATGAGGTCAAGCTCTTCAAAACTCAGACGCACTTGCTGCATACCACGGTTTTCAGTTTCTTGAGTCAGAGTGAGAAAGTAACCTTCGTTATCATCCTCTAACCTAACTCGAGTTAGATTGTCTCCAAACATCAGGTTAGCACCTTCCAGGTGCACGGCAAGTTCTGTAATGCTAATTTTCATTTTAATCTCCTTCATAGCTAATAGTTTTGTCGGTCTTTTCATAGACTTGTTCCCAAGCGCAACCGTATGCTGGACAGATGCGAACAAACTGAGGTAACTCATTAGCATCTGTCTCGCCGTGTCCACCAGTAAGAAAGTAGACTCCAGTCATCTCTGGGTGTGCGTGACGAAAACGAGCACGCTCACGCTCATAGAGATCGAGCGCTCTACGAAGATGTACAATTTGCTCAATTAACTGTTCGCGGGTCATGCCCTCAAGCTCAGTCATGCAAGTCTCCTGTTTCATACTATAATATAGCAAAAGAAAAAGCGGCTGTCAAGCCGCTTTTTTGAATTTTTTACCTGCTTTAGAAGTATTAGCTTTGATTTTGAGAGACGCGTGCTCGCAAATCGCTAGAACTAAACCTATGGTCTCTAGTATTGAAGTAGATATTAATACCGCGACGTTTACAAATCTCTCGACCAGTAAAATCTTTATCCTTATACTCAATACCCATAACGCGCACATTAATAGGATAGAGACCGAGTATATCTTCTAGGTCTTGTTCTGTCTGATAGCAGACAATCTCATCTACATACTTCACAGCCGATAGCTGGGCGTATCGCTCTACGAGCGTTTGCACAGGACGATTCTTTTGTGGTCTATCTACCGAGGGGTCTACTTGTAGTCCACAGATTAAGTAGTCACACTGACTTTTGGCTTCCCGCAGCATCATAATATGACCCGCATGTAGCAAATCAAAAGTTGACGCGGTAAATCCAACTATCATGCTCCAGTGCTCCCAAATCCGCCTTTACGAGACGACTTTGGCTCTGGACGGTCTGTCATTTCTTCAATCTCGTAGGTTTCTGAACGAACCAACTCCCCTTGTGCGACTCTGTCGCCATCCTTAATCTCCACAATAGAGTCACTTAAGTTAAGTAGAGTGATGTAGGTAGGTTCAACATAATCGCTATCAATTACTCCTTCACAGTTGATGAGAGTAATACCACTCTTTAGTGCAAGACCGCTGCGTGGATGAATACGCACTGAGAAACGCTCAGGAATATCCATAATAAGATTAGTCGGAATAAGATATCGGTGTCCAGGACGTAGTGCAATACTACGAGAGTTGCCAACAGCTTCTAGGCCTACCACATTGAGCCAAGTATAGGATTTAATCTCAGCACCAGGAATCAATGAGGCACAGAGGTCAAAACAGGCGGAACCTTCTGTAGCAAAAGAGGGAAGCCGAGCTTCTGGATGAAGCCGAAAGAATTTGAGTGTGCGACTTAAAAACATTATACACTAAATCCAATTGCTTCACAAAATCGCTCAAAATGAGTATAGAGCGTGTCAAGCTCGGTCTCATCGGTAATCTCAAACTCATAGCTCACGTTTTTAGGTTGAGACTCTATAAGACGAGTGTTCATTTCATCATAGGTGCTATAACGCAGTTCAATAGTACGGCTCATTGCATTCCTCCAGTGCTAAGATTATTTTTTGGGATTGCTTTCCAGATTGTAGAAGCCTCTACATACAGATAGGGACGATTAGTCTCTTCTTTATTCGGGTTATCAATCTTTACGACTACCCGCTTACCTTTTCGAAAGGCTCGGAGCTGGTTCATTACTCGTGCCCCACTTTGCATATACTCTCTACGCAGGGCACGAGTGATACTACGACTGACATTGCTGTGCAGCCCTTTAGAAGTGTAAGTTTTGCCAGAGGCTTTACCTTTTGCCATTGTCTTTTCCTAAATTAAGGGTTGTAACGAGGATTTAGTAGAGTTTTCAACATAACATTGTAGGGAGTGTAGTCTTCGAGGTCGTTTGCAAGAACACTCTGCATAACGCTAGGAGAAAATCCAGACACATGCGCGGTTCCACGGGAATCGAACTGTACCGGAGAACCGTTCTTAGCATAACGAGCATTTAGGTTCCAGAAAACAATGCGAGGAACAGTATAGCCAACTGCTTCGTATTTACGCTTAATCATCTCCATAGCTGTATCGTCGTAGCGAGTGCACTGGTCGAACTGCATGTCAGAGAGGATAAGCAGTGTTGCAGGCATGTCTGCTTGAGGTACTCGATACTTCAGAGCTACATCCAGAATGCGGTCAAATGCAGCGTGCAGATTAGTATTCATAGCCCACTTAGCACCGCTAAGCTGACGCATACGGCTGGACAGATTGCCTTGCAAGTGCACAAACTCAGGAGCCCCACTAAAAGTCAAGATTAGGTCTTTAAACTTAGAACGGTTTTTTTCGCTGAGATAAACACCAAGAGCTATTGCAACGTCAATCGGCTGCACAACGCCTGGAGCAGAGTAGCCCAAGTTACCCATCGAACCGCTTACATCTACCATCGGCAGAATGCTAGCGTCGCCTACATAGTTAGGTAGGGCTTGCCACTGAGCATCTGCAACCGCAGCATTGCCGCGGGCAACAGACTTAACAACATCGTGCGGGTAAACAGCACCAGCGTTAATCTTGACAGTAGAATCACGCTGTTGAACAGGCTTTTGCAGCTCTCGAATATAGGTGCTGTACGCCTCTGGAGCGTTACGTCCAAAAGCCTTTTGGTATCGAGCACTTGCAAGCGACGGAACATGTGAGAAGTTAATGGAATTCCACTCCTTAGCGCACATCTGCGACTCGACTACCTTAGTAAGGCGAACGAGTAGCTTACGGTACTGCTTCGGAGACAGTTCAAGAAACCGAGTCAGCTCAGCGGCGACTGGACCTTTACGCGGCATCCATTTTGCACAAAGGGCGTTACCATCAGACAGTGCTTGCTTGATGATGGCAAACGCAGCCTGACGATTAGTTGCATCACGATAAGTGAACAGGTCGTCCCAACGACCGAGTTCCGGTATCTTGTGCATAAACTCTCCGGCCAGAGCTGGGTCGGTAGACTCTAGAGAGGAGAGTAGATTGCGAAAGGTCTGTCGCTCGCCAGCCCCGCCACGGACATCACGTGCCCATAGCAGAGTACGCACAGTGAGGTCTTCGCTCTCACCGAGCGCAGCATGAAGCTGAGAAGTTAAATCAACACCGCGGGCGCTACCCACAGTAGAGAATAGGTTAAGAACGCGAGAACTGGTATCAGCGTGAGCACGCATCCCGTTCTCAGTACGAGTTTCAGCAGTTTTAAGATGATTACGTACGGCAGTGGCAAAGTTCATGATATTTTCTTTCAGGTTGGATTTACGGATTCGAACCGTTAAGTTTGTTTTTGAGACAAATTGGGAACATTCCCGGTTTTATTTGCTGAAACCAACCTATGGTTTCAATCTGGATTGTGTGTTTCGGTCTGATTACAAGTCAGATGCTCTTCGAGCGATTAGTTGCTGAAACAATCCAATATTCTTATCTGGATGACATATTTACCTTCTCAGATATGGTGAGAATTTTCAAGGGTTTGCGGAAGTCATCCAATTGATAATTATTTATACGATATTTTTAACTAACATGCAAAGATATTTTTGGAGCGGGTAGGGGGATTCGAACCCCCGACATCAACCTTGGCAAGGTTGCGCTCGACCACTGAGCTATACCCGCAACTGGTACAGAATGGTGGAATCGAACCACCCCCGCTAGATCCACAATCTAGAGTGCTAACCTCTATCACTAATTCTGCGTAGTTGTTCTACTATCCAAGTATACACAGAGATGCTAGGAAATAGCACACCCCAAAAAAGTAGATACCCAAGAAAACCAATCTCATCCTCAGAACTGTTTTTTGACTTAGATGAGTGTGCACGAGTCCAGTATACGCCACTACTATGACTTTTTGGTTTTAGTCCACCTTGTCGCATTAGCTCTCCTATTAGTTGTTATGTTTTAATATAACAAAAAAGAAAGCAATGTGCAAGCTGATTCTTTCTGCGAATTGTAAATTTTTCGTGACAGGATAGATAGATAATGTATTTTTTCAGAAAATAGTACGGCAAGCAACCTAAACTAAAAAAATTTTGCTACTTGCCTTTTGTTATATTTTACGCTATAATAGTCTTGAAGATGAGAGTATTAGCTTTGGTATTTTTACTTGCCGGCTGCTCAATATCTACTCCTAAACCTACTACAGTCTTATCGCTATCTGGCGCAAATGCTTTAGTAGGCTTACATGAAAAGAGTGATAGGGAATTCCTAAAATCCCTTATGGGGATTGACCCGGTAAGATATGAGTGGTGCGCAGCATTTGTAAACGCAATTTTAAGTAGAAATGGAATACCAGGCTCTGAATCAGTGTCTGATAATCCTCTTTTGGCTCGAAGCTTTTTAGCCTGGGGAACTCCGGTAACATCTCCTAAACGTGGAGATATAGTAATATTTCCAAGAGGCGACGAGAGTTGGCAAGGTCACGTAGGGTTTTATAAAGGTAAAGTCTATCGAGACGGAGTTCTTTACTACATTATTCTTGGTGGAAATCAAAGTAATATAATATCCTATGAATTTTATCCCGCTAAATCTGCTCTAGGCATTAGACGCTGGATTGTGAAGGAATAGTATGGATTTTTTAGCATTAGTAGCTGACGTAGGTTTTCCAATAGCTTCTGCACTTGCAGGAGGTTTTTTCGTATTTTTAACTCTAAAGTTTATTCTTGCGGGAGTGCTAGAGTCTATCAAAACTCAAAGAGGCTTTGTACTCGCACTCAACAATAGAGTTAAGACTATGAACAACGAGCTTGTACGAATTGATGTGCTAATTTGTAATAGTTTTAATATCAGACCTGATTTAGACCGGATAGCGCGTGCTGACGGACAACAGGATGCTAGAAAGGATTAAAAATGACGGAACAAGATAAAGATTTTAAAGATGTACACGTAGACCTAGTAACTAAGGGGGATAAAGTTGCTACACACTTTACATACTGGTTTGCTTGGTTTTGGGGTGTTGTAAGCGCAGTTTACTTTTTTGCAGTTACATTTCTACCTATTCCCACTGCCGGAGAAAACTTTGCTAATATTATTTTAGGATTTCTATTAGGCACTGCGGTCTCCACAATTATCAACTTCTTCTTTGGGAGTAGTGAGCAATAATGGAACTAGACATTGCAGCGGCCATTAGCCAATATGGATTTCCAATCATTGCTGCTTTTGGGTTGGGGTATTTTATCTTCTATATCTGGACCTGGGTAACACAAGAAGTAGACCCTGTCGTAAACGAGTCTCACATGACTCTTATTGGACTTATTGATCGTATTCGTATGTTAGATAACGATTTAATACGCTTAAATACTAAATTAAATATGATTTTACAAGAGCAAGAGCGACGACAAAAGGAGAGAGAGTATGAAACTCCTAATACTACTCCCGTTGATACTAATAGCTCCAACAACTAATGCGGGTGAACTCGCTTTTCAATTTAGTTCGCCTGCATTTAGCGGTAATGGATATAGCTCACACGTATTAACAATAGAGCAACTAGAACAACAACGCAAAGAAAAAATTATCTCAGACGCTACTGCGGCACTAGAAAAAGAAGAACGAGAGCTAAAAAACTCTAATGTGTATAAGTTTCGTAATAACCTAGAATCTCGAATCTATGCTCAGCTGAGCCGTCAAATAGCGGATAACCTTTTTGGAGAAGGTGCAACGGTAGTAGACGGAGAATGGTACACTACCGAAACTCCTTTTGGAGATGTAATAAATTGGAAGCGAGAAGATAATAGAATCTACGTAACTATTGAAGATTCTAATGGAGAGCTAGTAGCAGAGTTTGATGCTCCAATTGGGGAGTTTGCATTCTGATGAAAAAAATAGTAATTAGCCTATTACTGGCTTTTAACCTAGCAAGTTGTTCTACTATTATTAATAGGCTAGAACCCACAGAACCTGAAATAGTAAAACCGGCAGCTACAGAATTTGACAGTTTGCCGGCCCCTAAAAATGGTCAGATGGTAGCTGCTGTTTATGGCTTTGAAGATAAAACTGGACAACGTAAGCCGAGTGACAGGCTCGCTAATATTTCTACGGCAGTAACACAAGGTGCTGAAGTCTGGGTAATTAAAGCCCTACAAGAAGTTGGCGGAGGAAAGTGGTTTAAGGTTGTTGAGCGTGTAGGGTTAGAAAATCTTTCACGAGAGCGACAAATTATTCGTCAAACTAGAGACAGTGTTGAAGACCCTACTCCCGTAGCTCCTATGATGTTTGCAGGAGTACTTGTAGAAGGGGCTGTTATTGGTTATGACTCAAACACTCTAACAGGAGGTGCAGGAGCACGCTACTTAGGTGTTGGGCCTAGCACTCAATATAGAGAGGACGTTGTTACTGTTACTATGAGAGCAGTATCTGTGCAGACAGGTGAAGTTCTAGTGAGTGTAGCAGTATCTAAAACAATTGTTAGTACTAGCACGAATATGGGAGTATTCAAGTTCGTAGAGGCGGGAACCGAGAATGTTGAACTTGAAATCGGCAACTCTCAAAACGAACCGGTAAACTATGCTGTGCGAGTGGCAATTGAACAGGCTGTTGTTGAAATGATAAAAGAAGGTGCAGTTAAAGGGTATTGGTCTTTTAAAAGGTAGAGCATAAATGAAAAAGTTAATATTACTTCTTAGTTTACTAAGTAGTCCAGTATTTGCGGCTGAGGTATATATAGATCAGGCAGGTGGGGCTGCAACTGTAGACATACTGCAAGAAAACGGTATGAATAGGGTTAATGCCGAATCTGACCCTGCAATTCTAAGTGGTGATGATATTATTTTAAATATTCTTCAGAGTGGAGATTTAAATACTGCTGATTTATATTTCGACCAGAACGCTAATAGTACAGATTTTTCGTACTACGCCACAGGTAGTTTTAATGAGATACTAGCAAGTATTTTTGGCGGGGTTAACAACTACTTTCTAACTACAATTACGGGAGATACTAATATAGTGACGGCCTGTAAGAACCTCTATACAACTACTTGTAACGGAGTAATCGTAAATAACACCCAAAACACACTAACACTAGTAGGTAATAACAACGAAATTAACTACGCGCTTGATAGCGGAGATGCGATTAACAATATAAACATTGGATCTACGGTACCTAGCGATTTTAACGTTATTAATCTAACTCAAACAGGTGCAGGTGAGCATATGGCTACTATTACAATAGATGGGAATAACAATTTAGTTGACCTAGTTCAGAACTGAAATGTGGAAATCTGTACTAGTGCTCATTTTATTACCTACTGTAGCACTAGGAGAAGTTGGTGCAGTGACTGAGTTTTCAGGTAATCCAGCACAAGCAAAAAGATCTGAAGAAAGCTTCATAGTTGAAATGGGTTTTACGGTAGAGATGCTAGACGAACTTATTACCGCTAATACTCGAATGGGATTAACTTTTGAAGATGGGTCTAGGGCAGAGATTACTGAGCAGAGTGAGCTAATAATAGACGACTTTGTATATGACCCTAATAGCGGTGCGGGAAAAATGAGCATGAAAGTAGCTCTTGGTACGGTTCAAATGGCTTCCGGTCGTATTGCTAGAACTTCTCGAGAAAATGTAAGTATCAAAACTCCCACTGCTACTATTACTGTACGAGGTACTAGTTTTTCTATGACTGTAGATGAACTTGGTAGAAGTCTTATTATTAACCTACCCATTGACTGTCCTGACCCCGGGTTAGAAGAAGACGAGTGCCCCAGTGGAGTAATTGAAGTCAGTACTGATGCAGGGTCGGTAACCCTAAACAAACCTTTCTTAGGTACTATGGTTAGTAGTTCTAGCTTATTACCTGCAGACCCGAGACGACTACTCTTAGATGGTCGTAAGATTGATAACGACCTTATTATTGTGCCGCCTTCAGAGTTTCCTAGAGGCTTCTCTGACGACGATGAAGAAGAAGAAACATCTACAGCACTTGATATAGACCTTCTGGAGTATCAAGAACTGAGCCAAGACTTTTTAGACCAAGATTTTTTAAAAACTAGTGCACTAGATATTAACAGACTGAAAAACGACTATCTAGATAATTTGCTAGACATAACAGCCCAAAGTTTAGACAACGAATTAGATGAAGAAGGGCCTGACGTATTACCCAATATTAAACGTTTTCCTTGGATTCAGTGGGCTTATAATGAAGAATTTATTTTACTAGATTCTGATAGACCACCACATATTGCAGTTTTAACTGTAGATAGAGACACACAGGGAACATTTGCTCTAACACAAGATGAGTACTCAGCTACTGTACAAATTAATAGTGGGGGGACTGATGTGAGCATAAAGGTAGTTCAAAAACAATGAAAGGAATTTTAAAAACATTAGCAATTATGATTACAATGGCTTGGGCTACAGTAGCGCAGGCCGGTATATTAGATGGTAAGTTTGGTACGGGTCAAATGTTTGACGTTCAGTACTACTGGAGCGGAAACGATCTAGTTGCTAGTAGTTTCACGAGAGTGTTCTCTAGCACAGGCCAGTTAACTGTGCAGGACTATACAGATATGGATGCGAATAATAGATACTTTGCATTTTTTAACTCAACTACACATCCAGGTGAGTACGGATTGGCTGTATATAATAGCGATGGTACAGTGAATAGAACACTTCATACTAGAGGAACTATTACTGCGATAGGTAATGATGCTATCTTTTATCTAGGCAGTGGATTTTATGGTACAGTGATACCAACAACTCAAGGATACGCTTTTGGAGACAGTGCTACTTTTACGGCAATGAACCAGTCGCCCACAGCCAGTGAGATAAGCAACTATAATGCAGGTACCACACCTCTTGCACCTGGTCAAAGCGGTGGTGGTGGGCCTACCCCCGTCTACATAAGTTCAATTACTACAGCTCAAACTACTACAAAAACTGCTGCTCTTGCAACTACTACAGGTAATAACGCTAACATTACTATACTAGGAAACGATAACGAAGTGGATATTAGACAGCTAACAAATGGTAATTATTTAGATCTCAGCATAGACGGAGACGAGAATATTGTAGACATAGAACAAACTAGTACTACTCTAGCAAGACACTTCGCTGAGATAGATTTAATAGGGGATAATAACGAGTACACTATGCTACAAAGCGGAACTGCTAAAACAGCTTTTATCTCTTCTGACGGCAATGAGAATATACTTAGCATTATCCAAAAAGACGGTGGAGAACACTACCTTAGCCTAAACAACATTGGAAATGAAGCTGAGATTACAATTTTACAAGAAGGTGCAGGAAATCATAGTGCAACTCTAGAGCTTGAGAATGGCGGCGGAAACTGGGTATTTAACCTAACACAAAGTGGAGCTACTAACTACTTATATAGCTTACCGCATAACCTTACCGACAATACAGTAGTTACTGGAATCTGTTATACCGGCACTTGTAGTATGACGATTGTACAACAATGAATTTTTTACTTAGTTTAGCTACTACTATGCATTTAGGTTTTGAGGGTGAGTACAATAGTATTCACCCTCATACTCGTTTTGAGAGTAATGATTATGCTATTGGTGCTTACTTAAACAGTGAAAATAATATTAGCCCTTACGTCTCGTACAGCCTAAAAATGCAATCTTATAGTTTAGAGTTAGGTTTAGTAGGAGGATATAACATTCCTGCAGCTCCCTTATTACGTTTAGGCAAATCTCTCTCTAGAGACGTAGATATTTTTATTACGCCAGGATTTGAGAATAACACAGAAAACCCCAAAATAGTTTTGGGACTTGAATTTACATTGAGGTAAAGATGATACAAAAAATACTAACAAGCGCTATTTGGAGCGTAATTACTCTAGCATTAATGGTCGGAATAGCCTATCTGAATCCGTCATTTATTGAAAGCGTAAAACTCCGATATTTTGACACTCTAATTACGTCAACTCCAAAAATAGAAAATAATATCTATACCGTAAACATAGATGAAGCAGCTATTGAACAGTATGGTCAGTGGCCTTGGTCAAGAGATATATATGCCAATATTATAGAAGAACTCTACGCTAGAGAAGCTGGTTTAGTAGTTTGGAATATATTAATGTCCGAATACGACAGAAGCGGTAAAGATTCTTACTTAGGGGATACTTTAGCGCAGTATCCGGTAATACTAAATATACTAGGGGCAGAAGAGTCTAAAAATTCTGCAATAAATCCCGGGGCTGCAATAATTAATTCTGAGTATCAAGATTTAATACTTTCCTATCCAGGAATTATTGCAAATATTCCTGAGTTAGAAAACCTAGCTTCGGGTAGTGGTATTGTTAATACGCTACCAGAAATTGACGGGGTTACACGTCGTGTGCCAATGGTAATCTCCAGTGGGGGCACTCTGTATCCTAACCTTACTCTAGAAACACTTCGAGTTCTTGCTGGAGACCCAAGTTTTCAGATTAAGCTTTCTCCCCTTGGAGTTGACCGACTGCGTATTCCTCAGTTTGGAGAAATACCAACTGACGAACTCGGACGCGTATGGGTCGATTGGAGTCAAAGTAGTAAAAGTGTTTCTCTCACTAATCTTCCTGATAGTTTTGGAGGTGCGATAGTTTATATAGCGCCCACTGCAGCAGGATTAAATAATCCTATTGCAACTGCTGCTGGGGGTGTTTGGCCTCATGAATTGCAGGCTGCACTTCTAGGTACAGTTTTTAATCAGAGTAATATTGAGCGTCCCGCTTGGGCACCAGGCGCAGAGCTAATTTCATTAGTACTCGGTGGTAGCCTCTTAATCTTCTCAGCACGCTGGACCTATTTAGGACTAGGAGTTTTTGTACTACTGCTTGCTAGCACTGTAGGCGGTAGCTGGTATGCTTTTGTAGAATATAAGTGGCTACTCGATGGTGTTACGCTTACGGCATCGTTCATTCTAATCGGTCTTGTACGATATGCTGTGAAGTTCATTTCAGAGTATCTACAAAAGTTAAAAATTAAAAAGCAGTTTGGCGGATATGTCTCTCCGCTTGTCATTGAACAGTTACAAAAAAACCCCGAGCTTGTCAGCCGGGGTATTAAACGAGATGTTTCTATTGTAATGACAGACTTACGAGGTTTTACACCACTAGGAGAGTCATATGGAGATGACGTCCACGGTCTCACACAGATTATGAACGACTATATGACTGCTATTTCACAACCTGTACTTGACGATGGAGGGACTATTATCAAGTATATTGGCGATGCAACTCTACACATTCATGGAGCGCCCCTCACTGATGAGCATCATGCAAAGCACGCCGTTGCAACTACGTTGCGAATGATTAAAGCGGTCGAAGAGTTTAACACTGAGCTAGATGCTATCGGTAAACCGCGAGTAGCAATGGGAGCAGGTATCAATACTGGCCCTGCTGTTATCGGCAATATCGGTTCTAAAACTCGATTTGGGTATGACATACTAGGCGATAGTGTTTCTACTGCGGCTCGATTAGAGGGTCAGAGCAAGCCCTACGGAGTCAAGATTGTTATTGGTGAGAGCACTGCAGAGCTAGTACGAGATGACTATATCTTATTAGAACTCGACAAGATTGCGGTAAAAGGTAAAACAATCGGATTACGCATGTATACTGTAGTTTCTGAAGGCAGTGCGGAAGCTGTTCAAAAGCACGAAGAGATGTTACAGTTCTATCGTGCACGTGAGTTTAACAAAGCTAGTGTCGCATGTGTGCTGCTTAAAAATGAGTTTGGTGGTGAAATGCGAGACTACTATAAGATGTGGATGGCTCGCTGTGAAGAAATGCGAAACGCTAATCTTCCAGAAGACTGGGATGGAATTTATCGAGCCACTTCTAAATAGTGGAGCCTCTGGCAGGATTCGAACCCACAACCCTCGCGTTCGAAGCGCGATGCTCTATCCAGTTGAGCTACAGAGGCAATTTGGTAGGGCATACGGGTTTCGAACCCGTTATCTCCGCCTTGAAAGGGCGGCGACCATCGCCAAGTAGTCCTATACCCCAAAATTGGTTGTCCCTGATAGATTCGAACTATCGACCCCAGTCTTATCAGGACTGTGCTCTAACCAACTGAGCTAAGGGACAATATGTGGTGCCTGAGGTTTGAATCGAACGAACATCTCCTGCTCTTCAGGCAGGCGCTAAGACCACATCAGCTACTCAGGCGTTATTGGTGAACCGGGTGGGAGTCGAACCCACGTTGACACGGATTAAAAGTCCATCGCTAAACCGCTCAGCTACCGGTCCTAAAAAGGAATTTCTTCGTCTTCGGGCTCATCACCATACAACTCATCCCACTCTTCGTCGGTCATACCCGTCAAGATAAACTCTCTATCACTGGCCGAGAGCTGGGGAAAGGCATATTGAATTAGTACCCCGCTTTTCCAAGCGTCAAGCTGTTCTTGAGTGATAGGCAAATCACGTTCACGAGTTTCACCAGTAAACGGAGAGGTACGAACAACAATCATTTCTGATATCCTACAGTTTTGAGCATACGAGAGGTGGAAGTGTTAAGAAGAATTTCTGCACGAGGATAGAAGCACTCTTTTAAAGTAGACGATGACTGGATGAGTTTGCGTTTATACTGTCGCTTAAACCGAGCGTTCCAATCTAGCACAGTTTGCTTATCTTCATGTTTATAAACGAGCCACCACCACTCTCGACGAGTGTTTGGAATTTCGTCACAGTCAGTTCCGTGCGTTTCGTATAAGTAGTGCATCTATACCTCATAGTTTGGTGGGAGTGAAGGGAATCGAACCCAACATGAGTTTCCTCGACGGAGTTACAGTCCGCTGCCTCACCTTGAGGCGTCACTCCCAATAAGCTAATATCGCATATTACTAAGTATTGAGCAAGGCTGATGTTGGTAGTGCTAGTAGGACTCGAACCTACGACTTACAGAATATGAGTCTGCTGTTCTACCAGCTGAACTATAGCACTCCGAGAACCTCGTATCCGTCTAACTGAGATTTGTAGTGTTGATGTGGACCAAGATAGTAATAATCAAATCCACGAGACTTATAAAGCGCACACTCGTGATAGTTAGCAATCCACCCTAACTGAAGGCTAGGATTGTGATAGGTCCAGGCGAATTGATATCCCCGCACACTGCTACTATCTAGAAGCTGTACTAGAGTGAAAGCTTCTAGCACTCCATCATCGTAGTATCCAACTGTCTCCGCGTTATCAATATCAAAGTCAAAAAGCGGTTCCACTGAAAGAAACTGTTTATGCGCACAGTATCTAGCATAGATGTCTCGTAACTGTGACTTATTTGGGTTAGTGATGATTCGAGCTTGTGAGTAGAGAGGATAGTTTGTGCGGCTCAGCACTACTCTACCGTACTTCATCGTACGAAGAACCCAAGTCTAACTTCGTTAGAATACGGATTAACGTCAGACATATCAGTAGAATTTGGAATAAATCGATAACCTTTAGTGTATAGATTTATTAGTTGTTGTCCATCAGATTTCCAGACTGGAATATACTCATTGTATAGTGAGTAGATGGACCCATCAGGATTGCCCGATGCACGTAGATGAATCTCTATTGGCTTATCACCTTTAAACTCAATATTTATATATCGTACGTCTGAGAGTACGTTTAATATAGCAGGAACCGGTGGAACATACTCACTACGAGTCCAGCGAGTAAACTTAGTTAAATTCTCGGTAGAATTCATTCCCTGCCAACAAGAAAGAGGTTTCCAAAGTGGCCGAACACCATGATAAAACTCATACGTGGCGCTATAGTGAGGCGCGTCAAAGTACTCACACCAAAAATATCCCGGAGGGACGGAACTACGATCTCCCGCTTCAATATATTGCAGCCGAGCCCCTAGACCCATACCAGCTAAGTTATAAATCGGACGAACAATATAGTTATCACTGCGAGGAGGAGGATAACCTCCTGGACCGCAGCTATAATTGAGTACGTTCGCTAAGTAGAGTTTATTAAACCAAAGTCTATGTTGAGGATATCTATCCCAAATCTCCCACTCGTCTAAGTCTTCCAAACATACTCTCCTTTTGGAGGCCGGTGCGTGAATCGAACACGCTACTTTGCAGTGCTATGGAGTTGCAGTCCATCCCCTTACCATCCGGGCCACCGACCATGAAAAAACCCCTCCAGTGATACTGAGAGGGGTTTAGCGTTTATGCAAACAATACTAAACTGCTCCCAGCCCTAATAGCTGTGATACATTTCAATAAAAGTTTTGCAAATAGTACGCATTGTTTTCTCTCTATACTATGGTGCGCAGGGAGGGACTCGAACCCCCGACAGCTTGCGTGTAAAGCAAGAGTTCTACCGCTGAACTACCCGCGCAAAAAGATGGCGACCTATGCCGGGCTCGAACCGGCGATTTCCTGCGTGACAGGCAGGCGTCTTAAACCACTCGACTAATAGGCCTTACTTTAACATTCCAGCTGCAGCCCCTATGAATACGGCTGCAGCTCCTGATACTAGTACTGGGTCAGACTGTACTAACTTACGTTCTTCCGCGCAACCGGCTAAAGCCAAAAGCACTAATAGCGCTCTCATTTTACAAAATCAACGTTATAGCGTTTACCGTCAATCCTAAAAGAGGCAGTTGAATGGCTATACTGCTGTACGCGTTCGTCTCTATATCGAACAACTTCAGAACATTGACGCTCGGTACGATAACCTACAATTTCATTACGCGTGCTGCGAGAGGCAGCATCCGCACCTGCAATCGCGCCGAGAACGGTCATTGCGTCTTTGCCTTTACCCTCTCCAAACTGATTACCTAAAAGACCGCCAATAATAGCGCCAGCTACAGCATCACCTGTTGAAGCAGGTTTTTGAGCATAGACGGGAACCTCTACATTCTGACACTCTGTTGCACTAACAGGAATAGAAACTGTTTTTGTGGTATAGTGGTCTGTAATTGTAGCAGTAATTGATTGACTATCAGCAATAGTTGGAAAGAACATTGCAAAGACAATTACATATTTCACGGCATTTCTCCAGTATGGGTGGCGGAACGTATTGGATTCGAACCAATGGTACCCTATTCAGGTACGACGGTTTAGCAAACCGCTGCCTTAAACCTCTCGGCCAACGCTCCTTATTTCTTAGCTAGAATACTCAAACCCCAATTATGTGTAAAGTGTTCTTTTAAATACCAGTCAGGATTTGCTTCTAAGAATTCTAGAACAGCCGGACCTAATCCCTTGTATCTAACTCCGTTAGCGTCGTATTTTTGGCCGTGCATATCTTCTCCAACCTCTTGAAAGAATTCAGTGTCGTGAAGAACGATATACTTACGAACCTTAGAACCATGAAGTGCAAGCTCTTGTTTTAGCTGGTCATAGTAGTGTGCTGTGTCAATAAAAAGTAGGTCAGTCTCTTCAATAGAGACATCTAACACATCAGCTTTAATAAAAGTTAGCTCTACATTATGAGCTTTGGCATACTCTTGTGCTTGTGTCAACCTATCTACAGGAGGGTCGGCAATATCATAAAGAACTAATTTTTGTGGGTAGGATTCTAGCCAAGCCCACACCGAAACTACGTTTCGCACTCCCATCTCTGTAATATGCTTACAGTGTTTAGCATAGTCATGCATAACTTGCAAGTGTTCGTTAATATCACCAGGAGTTGAAATTAAAAGTTTAAGTTCTGACATATGGGTTCCTATCTTTATGGCGGGCAGAGAGGGATTCGAACCCCCGGAACGCTCTCACGTTCGTCGGTTTTCAAGACCGATGTAATAAACCAGACTCTACCATCTACCCTTTATTTTGCATTTTAGCAAGTTGTTTTTGAAGTCTGCCAATGGTAGCTAGCAACTTCAATTTTTCCTGTTGTAGCACAAAGTTTTTTACTTGTAAATTAATAGTGCTAGCCAGGTATACAATATCTTTATTCTCGTGTGACGCTTTTAGAAACCCTTTATATACCGCTACAGCTAAAGTTTTATAAACCTCGTCTTCGTCAACCTCTATCATACCAAAATCTGTGGGTTCTATATCAGCAGCTCTAGCTAGATTAATCAGTTGTTCAAGAGTTAGTTTTGTAGTCACACAAATTCTCCTTTTTTGGCTCCCCCGGCTGGACTCGAACCAGCGACACTCTGATTAACAGTCAGATGCTACTACCAACTGAGCTACAGGGGAACTGTATTTTTACGATAATCTTCATATGTGAGGTAGATAAACATGCCAATAAATAACCCTAACGCATTAAACTGCAGTAGTCCAGCAGAAATTAAATCTGCACAGAGGGCGCACGCTAAATAGTCGTACCATTTTAGAGGTTGTCCATGCGGAGAAATATGTGGTTTTTCCATGTTCCTACCTCTTCGTATTGCCTAGCCCAACGGGGCTTATGAGACACGAGTTTTGGATTATAGTAATGCGTAGCTCCCATATTGTAGAGAGGGAGACTGCCCTCAAGTAATCCCCACGCTATCATACGGGCCATAAGCCACGAGTACTCGTCTCTCGGCGTATGGTCATCTATTAAATGCGTCCAGGAAAACTGATAGGGTTGATATACAACACCACAAACAGAATTTGGAAACTCGTCTAGACGCACTCGATTTAATGTTACTTCCCCTACTAGTTGCATACCTTGAAAGCCTTGATTGCGAGCTTCGTGATACATATTTAGAGCAAGTGCGCGTACTTGGCTGTCAAAGTTACAGGCACCGCCTTTGGCCCCTGTCGCACCTGCAATTAGTAGTAGGGCTACTAATACAGTCACTATCATTCATTTTCCTTTTGGTGCCCCTGGAGGGACTCGAACCCCCAAACTACCGGACCTAAACCGGGCGACTTTACCAATTTGCCCACAGGGGCGAGCAATTACTTCCAATACTCTTCACTTTCGTGATAGTTAGACTTAGAGCAGTTTTCAGAAGCTGTCAAATATTGTAAATTATTTAATATATGTAATCCGCAAACATATTTACCTTGTAAAGGGATTATGTGATCTACGTGGTAACCTACAGGACAATTATAGTAGAACTGTTTTATTTCCTCTAAATTTGCCCAGGTGGGACACGCATTAATATGTGCAGCTCTATATTTAGCATTTTTTTGCCTAAAATATTTAATGTTATTGTAGTAATAAACTCTTTGAGATTTTTTATTTAAATCTCTTCTTAATTCTGTAACATTATACTGGTGTCTACACTCTTTACAACATCCATCAGTTAAACAGAGCTCTAACGCTTTAATACTGTTACACTTAAAACACCTTTTATACCCTATAGAATGTAAAAGATAATAGGACCAAGTTTGGCCGCCGCCTATAAGAGTTATTTCAGGAAAACATTTTTTTAGTGCACGGTTAAATGTCTGCTCTTTTATACCTAAAGCTTCTCTAGCCTCTTTTATTGTACGGTGTGATATAATGCTAAAAATTAAATCTCCATAAGTAATTTCAGGAGATTTTCCATGTTTTAATTTAGCTATATCAGTCCAGTTTTTATTTAAGTTTTTTAGAATTAAAAAAGTTAGTTCGTGTTCCATACTAAATATTATCATATTTAGTATACGCAGTCAATAAAAAATTAATTGAAAACTGCACAAAATATTATTGGTATTTTAAGAAGTTTTCTCTATGTCGCCTATAATAGAGTAAGCCCTCTTGATGGTAGGAAAGCGTAGCACCTCGCTTACGCATTTGATTCCATAAGTACCAGTCTTCGTTTGGTTGTTCTGTGCCGTATCTTTCAGGCTGATAACCAATTTCTTGTCCAAGTCGCGTACGATAGAGCATCGAACCATGATGCGCAGCAGTTCGCTTCCAGTATAAATCACCTTGTAGAGGAGTCAAGTTAGGAGACTCTAGTTTAGGAGGGGCAATGCCTTTTAGTTCTCCCGTTACAACAATATCATAAGTAACTATATCAGTAACTGGAGGGCTAAGAACTTCAAGTGCGTCAGACCTAAGCCAGTTATCGGCCCCAAGAAACATGACGTACTCTGATTGCACTCTCATTAACATATCTTGAAAGTTGTTAACAGTACCAAGATTACGATCTCGGAGCACGTATTCTACTTCTGGATACAGCGCTGGAAGATGAGTGCAGTCACCTATACCATCATCTACAAATAGTATGCGCTCAGGAGACTTTGTCTGACTAAGAATAGATTCTATACAGTGGGCAGCTAAGTGTCCATAACGATAAGAGGCTATAACAACTGTAATCATTCAAACCAAGCCACGTAATCTCTATAAATTTTAAATTGCCAGTCCGGAACAGAAGTGTCGAGAGTGCCTTGACGCACGCTCCACGCACGTTCATATCCTGCATTCTTCACCGCCTGTACAACTTCGTTGTTATAGGCTCCGTATGGATAGGCAAAATATCTACAAGGAAACGGTGGAGTAATTTCTTGAATTAACTGCTGACGAGACACTTTAGTAAGGTCTGGATGGTTCCAGGTGTGCCAACCAATCTCAAAATTATACTCACTACAAATCTCTTGTACCTGCTCTAGCGTACAATAGCGTTCTAGAGCTGGTACATATTGCAGGTCGAAAGAATTATCTCGACCTAAGTATTTGCCCATTACAAACATAATACCAGACTTACCGGCTAGTATATCACGATTTTCGTACACATTGAGATAGATACCGTCAAAACCTATTTCGTCGTGACAAGCAGCTATCTCTTCTCGAGTGTGGTAATTCGAATGTTTGTGTGTTCCAATATTATGGGCTAACTTCATAAAGAGTCAATTCTTGGTGTAGGGTGTCACGATAACTAAAGTTACATTGTGTTAGTATAGTTCCAAAACTATATGGAAGCAACCAATCTTTAATGCCAGATACTAGCACAAGTCGAGAAGCACTAGCCCGTATCCAAGAAGCGATTAGTACATGGTCATATTCTCGATAGAGTGTACCAGTAGTGATGACAAGGTCGTAGCGACCGTCAGGAACTTGCACCCGACGAATATTAGATGCTAGTCGCGCGGCAGCCTTGTCAGATATCTCTATGCCATCAATACTAGCTGCGGGAAGGTCTTCTGTAATATACCCTTCACCACAACCAATATCGAGAGCACGCTGAAAAGGTGCGTATGGTTGTAGGGTCTGAAGTATAGTTAGTTTACGATGGGCATCATCAGGAGTACTGCGATAGCCCCAAGGGTCTTCTTTAAGATACCAAGCTTCAAACCAACTTTTTTCAAACATGCTTTATCCTTTGGCTGGGAATCAGGGATTCGAACCCCAAACCTGCGGTACCAAAAACCGTTGCTCTGCCAATTGAGCTAATTCCCAGTGGTGCCGCTAGAGAGAATCGAACTCCCGTCGGCGCATTACTAATGCGCTGCTAAACCACTCAGCTATAGCGGCAATCTTGGAGCGGGTAGCCGGCATCGAACCGGTCCTCTCTAGTTTGGAAAACTAGGGCACATCCTCTATACCATACCCGCTTAATTCTTTTCAAGAATAACACAAATAATACGTGATAGCAAGAAAAAAATTATGCTAAGCTCTCATCGAGCTGAAGCCATTGAGACCAACTGTCGTGACGCAGATTAAAGGGTAACTGTTTACGCTTGCGCACTAACTCGTAGTATCCAGGCTTGTACGGAGCATAATTTGGCTTCATACCAAGACTGTTACCTTTTCGCATATTGCAAGGAGAACACGCGGTAACAATGTTTTCCCAGTTAGTACGTCCACCCCGTGATAATGGCAGTACGTGGTCAAGCGTACCGCTGTTATTATTTACTGCGGTTCCACAATACAGACAGTGATACTGGTCCCGCAAAAAGACATTCGTCTTTGAGAATCTAACCTCTGTTGCTCTACGTAAATAGTCTTTTAACATGATGACGGCAGGCACACGAGTTTCCCAATGCGCACTATGCACAACCCAATTGTCGTACCATTCCATAACATCACACTTGTCATGATACATATAGAGAATGGCTTCTTTCCAAGAGACTACACTAAGAGGTACGACGCTCACCGGTAGCCCATCTGCGTTAATTACTAGCGTGTCTGACATGATAATTCTATGAGGGCTTTTTCATACTTTTTGCAGCTAAATACGTTGGATAGTGCATTGCCGCTAATACAGATAAGTAAACACTCGCTTCGTCGGTTTTTCGAGCGACTAGAGAGCGTATATATAGACGCTTATAGTGCTCTAGTAAATCAACTAAGATGTTTGCGGTTTCCATTAATTCTCTCTAATACACCTAGTTTTTCTAGGTCACTCATTCCTAACCAGCGTGCGATTTCATCACGCGTACGGTAACACCCTACACAAATATCACGACTATTAAGGTGACAAACTTTAATACAAGGGCTAGAAATCAACTGAGGTGGGCGTTTGTTTCGGCGCAACTTGAAATACCTGTAATCCAGCCTCTCGCCACATTTCAACGGAGAGTGGATTGTCCTCAAAAACTGCTTCGGGAGAATATCCATCACGACGAATGCAGTCAAGTAGTATACGTTTAATCTGATAGTTGCGTAGATACTCTTCACTACGCTGACGCATGTACAAATCGTGAGCCGGAATACTTTGACTCTGAAGCCACTGAATTGTCAAGTTACGGCATCGCTCTGGACGCCCCGTACAAAGTACGATACGGTGACCTGCTGCATCAAGGGCCTTAAGAATAGC
>SXGQ01376078.1_pt1 | contig 33780 bp, 21 predicted proteins | sample 3178371 | NCBI WGS metagenome assembly SXGQ01 (sample SAMN11356859, study PRJNA531348) | freshwater metagenome | isolation source: freshwater sample F1-20 | place: China: Fuxian Lake, Yuxi | collected 2017-12-25 | reverse complement strand
GGTTCATCGGGACTCCTGCGTGGGATTGGCACACATTGGTCTGCATCATGGCCGACATGTTTAGCTTATCCTCCGGAAGAAAGGCCCCGACGGCGGTGATGGCAGCGGTTAGGCGTGTCGACATACTGTAAATTAAGCCGGGCAAAAATAGGAAAATGAGGGGGGAGAAATACCTTTTACTATTGGCTAGTAATTGCTTACTTATTCCTCATTTATACCCACGCCAAATACGCTTATCTTGATCGAAAAGAAAATAGGTTCCATTGGCAAACGAAAAATTAAGCGTATTGCGAGTGGCTGTGCCCTTAGGGAGTAATAGTTTTTCTTTTAGGTAACCTGTTTTTAAACTATAGAGTTCGATTCGATCGGTGTAAATATTTAAAACACCCAGCTCTGCACCCATCAATCCTGTATATACCAAGGTTGTGTTGTATTGGTCGTAGAACGTGTATTCGTTCAATACGTCGTTCTCATAGGATCCCTTCCCTTCTTCAATCAAATACTTGAGGCTAAACTGTCTTTGATATTTGGCTGTATTGGCTTCAAAGACCTCCACCATACCCACCTCGTTAAGAAAATAAACCAAGTTTTCTTTATAGTCGTAGGCTCCTGCCGATTGAAGATCTGGTTGATTCATACCAGCCTGCAATTTGTGCACAGAACTGGGTAGTCCCTGTGCATTTAAAAGATATTCGGCCCAGCCAAAATCTTTGTATCCATTCATCTGCAGCTTTTCGGTGGTTGGGTTGTACCATATCCCTCGAACATCGAAAAGTGTTTCTTGCTTATCGGGGGATGTCAGTTTGCCGTTGACATCGTACACGCCCAAGGAGTATGATGTATTTCCCGCAATCGCTGCATAGTATTTTTTTTGGATGGGGTGCCAGGCAACCCCAGCCCCATTGCCTCCCCCTTCGCGGGGCACAATAAGCTGAATGACCTCCCTCAGCTGCTTTTCCATTGCCTGGCTCCGGAGCAACAGGCTGGATAGAATAATCGTAATTAATAGCAAAAATCTTTTCACTGAGTAATAATGCATTCGTTTCAATGAAAGTTAAACAATTTATTTTCAGTGGGGGTGGGTTCATACAAATGGCTGACGTTCAATCATTGCTAAATCGAGCCCAGTAGGTATATTGCGTTATGTTCGCTTTTTTACGCGGTCGTTTCGTGGAGGTTAGTCCCACCAAACTCATCCTCGACGTGGGTGGTGTGGGCTATGAAGTGAACATCAGCTTGCATACCTATACTGGCATTCAGGGCAAAGCGGAAGGATTGGTATACACCCACTTAGTGGTTCGGGAGGATGCCCATATCTTATACGGATTTTCTGAAGTTGCTGAAAAAGAGATGTTTATAAATCTAATTGGGGTCTCGGGCATTGGGGCGGCCACGGCCCGGATGATGCTTTCGTACATGCCTCCCAACGAGCTGGTGCGCTGCCTGGTGCAGGGGGATGTCCGGAGTTTGGAGAAGGTCAAGGGCATCGGAAAAAAGACGGCCGAGCGCCTGGTTTTGGAGCTGCGCGACAAGCTCGGCAAGGGGGCTCCGGAAATAAATATTTCTCCCTTGATTCACAATACTTTGCATCAAGATGCGTTAGAGGCGTTGACCGCCCTCGGCATTCCTAGAAATACGGCCTCTCAGGCCATTGAAAAGGTACGTCAGGCAGAACCCGACATCTCGGTGGAGGCACTGATCAAAAAAGCGCTCCGCGGGGTGTGAGGCGGTTGAACTAACTGACTGTGTTTTGAAGCTTCGGACCGCACATATTTTTTTCATCGGGCCTTTTTTATGGGCCTTCTTCCTCGGGGAGGCAGCCGGACAGATCCGGTCCGATTCCACGCGCCGCGACTCGCTTCGATTTCCCTTATACGATCGCTATGGCGATCCGCTCAGTTTGAGTCGTCGTGCCCATGCCTTTGATTTTCGAGATACCGGGTACTTGCGTCGGCGGATCGAGTTTGATCCGATCAGCGGACAATACCTCCTGAGCGAAAAAGTGGGGAGCCGGGCGTATCGTCCCACCACCTCCCTCAGCGCCGAGGAATATCGTCGTTGGCAGAGTCGAAAGGATGAGATCGATTATTTCCGCCAGCGGGCCGACTTGCTTTTTAGCATGAACCGGCGGCTCGACAAGCCCCAATACCGCATGTCGAACGATTGGTTCAACCGCATCATGGGAACCGGCGCCGACGGAAAAGTGAAGATCGAGATCAAGCCGTCGGGTTATGTCGATTTTCTCGCAGGGTATCAGGGACAGAACATCGCCAATCCCACCCTGCCCGAACGGGCGCGCCGCAACGGCGGGTTCGATTTCAACATGAACTCCCAATTGCAGATGGATGCCCAGATCGGAGAAAAACTCAAACTTCCGATCAATTACAACACCTTGGCCAATTTCAATTTTGAGAATCAACTGAAATTGGATTTCAAGGGAAAGGACGATGACATCATTCGACAATTCCAGGCCGGAAATACCTCCTTTGCGTCGAAGGGAACGCTGATTCCCGGGGCCCAATCGCTGTTCGGGATCAAAACCCAGTTGCAATTCGGAAAATTATTTGTGACCACGGTGCTCGCCAACCAGCAATCGCAACGGCAAAGCCTGGGTTTGCAGGGCGGTACCACGGCCCAGCGGTTCTCGCTCAAAGCAGACGAATACGATGAGAACCGACACTTCCTGCTGGGAGAATATTTCTACAAGAATTACAACGCTGCGATGAAGCAATTGCCCATCGTGAACTCCCGGGTACAGATCCTTCGCGTGGAGGTCTGGGTGACCAACCGAAACGGCAGCACCACCGATACACGGGATGTGGTGGGGTTCATGGATTTGGGTGAGCGCAATCCGTACAGTCCGCTGCTGACCGGCTCGGGCGATGTGCTTCCCCGCAACGATGCCAACAACTTGTATCGGATCCTGACCACGAACCCCAATTACCGGAACTCCTCGCTCACACAAAATGAATTGAATAACCTGGGATTGGCCCCGGTGCAGGATTTCGAAAAAACCTTCGCCCGCAAACTCCAGCCCACCGATTATTATTTCAACAAGCAGATCGGATTCATTTCCCTGAATCAGCCGCTACAGCCCGATGAAGTGTTGGGAGTGGCGTTTCAGTATACGTACAACGGACGCGTCTTTCAGGTCGGTGAGTTTTCACAGGATGTGCCACCGGATACCACCGGTAATTCGCAGCGGATCCTGTTTTTGAAATTATTGAAGGCAACCTCCCAACGCACCAACCTGCCCATCTGGAAACTGATGATGAAGAATGTGTACTCAGTGGGATTTGGTCAACTGGAACGCCAGGACTTCACCCTCGATCTGCTCTACGAGGAACCCAGCTTAGGGGAGAAACGTTATCTGCCGCCGACCGATGTGGTGGATCCGTTCAAGGGACAGCCCATTATTTCGTTGGTAAACCTCGACCGACTCAACAATCAAAACGATCCGCAACCCGACGGGGTCTTTGACTTCATTGAAGGATTCACCGTGATCTCTCAGCAAAGCCGGGTGATCTTTCCGGTATTGGAACCCTTCGGACGAGATCTCGAGTACGTGTACCCCAACGCTACGGTCCGCGATAAATACCTCTACTATCCGCTTTACGATACCATCAAGGCCATCGCACAGACCTATGCGAACCTCAATCGATTCAAGATCGTAGGACGTTCCAAATCTTCGGGTATGGGTGGTGCCGGTGGCATGGGCGGTGCCGGGGGCATGGGTGGCAACGGCGGTACAGCCGAATATCAATTGGGCTTCAATATTCCCCGCGGGTCGGTGACGGTGACGGCCGGGGGACAAGTACTCGTCGAGAACGTAGACTATGAGATCAACTACGACTTGGGTACGCTGCGCGTGATCAACCAGGCTATCATCAGCTCCGGCGTGCCCGTCAACATCAATTACGAGAATAACCAGGCCTTCGGTTTTCAGCAACGCAATTTCCTCGGTCTGCGGTTGGATTATCTGGCCAGCAAGAAACTCACGCTGGGTGGAACGGTGGTGCGACTGGGTGAACGTCCCTTCTTCATCAAACAATTGTATGGCGAAGATCCGATCCGAAATACCATGTACGGATTCGACCTGGATTACAACAGCGAAGTGCCGCGACTGACCAAATTGCTCGATAAACTTCCTTTCTACTCGACCAAGGCCCCCTCCTCGATCACTTCGTATGCGGAGGCGGCAGTCTTGCAACCCGGGCATGCCCGTCAGATCAACGGAACGAATACGGATGGATCCAGGGATCGGTCGGGACAGGTTTACCTCGATGATTTTGAAGGATCGCGTGCCGGCATCGACCTGCGCTTTCCACTGATCAGTTGGACATTGGCCTCCATCCCGCAAAACAATGGTTTGTTCCAGGAGTCGGCCCTGAGCAATGACCTGGGTTCGGGATACAACCGAGCCAAACTGGCCTGGTACAACATCGAGCCCGTATTGCAGGAGCGACGCAACCCGAACAATCCCCTGCAAAACAGTTTGGATGAATTGTCTCGACCCGAAACCCGACAGGTTCTCCAAAAAGAGATCTTCCCTCGAAGAAGTACGCAATTTGGCGAAGGGCTGCTGACTACATTCGACCTGGCCTTTTATCCGAAAGATCGGGGGCCGTATAATTTTGAGACACGCAACGCTCGGGTGGATGCGAATGGCCGGTTGCTGAATCCGCGTCAGGCTTGGGGCGGACTGATGCGCAACATCGATCAGATCGACTTTGAGACGGGCAACATTGAGTATATCGAATTCTGGTTACAGGATCCGTACCTGGCCAATAATGGTAATCCGCTGGGCGGACAATTGTACTTCAACCTCGGTAATATATCCGAGGATATTCTGCGGGATGGAAAACGTCAGTACGAGAACGGATTGCCTACTCCCACCAACAATGCCCGGGTCGACAGCTCCACCAATTGGGGCAAAGTGCCATCCATTCCACTGCAGGTGACCAATGCCTTCAGTACCATTCCCGACGATCGTCAGTATCAGGATGTGGGTTTTGATGGGATGACGGATGCCAATGAGAAGACCAAGTTTCAGTCCTACTTGAACACCCTACAAACAACTTTCGGTGCCGGCTCCCGGATCTATCAGCAAGCCCTGAACGATCCGTCCGGCGACAATTTCAAAGCCTATCGGGATGAGCAGTTCGATCAGTCGCCCGTGGCCGGCATCTTGCAACGCTATAAGAATATCAATAACCCACACGGAAACTCTCCGGTGGCGAATAATAACAGTCAATTCGTCAATGCCTTCACCCAATACCCGGATGCCGAGGAGTTGAACCGCGACAACACCATGAACGAGGTGGAGGAATATTTCCAGTATCGGGTAGACATTCTCCCGAACATGGCCGTGGGATCCAATTTCATCACGGATGTTCGAACGCCAACGGTGACACTGGCCAACGGACAGAGCCGCACCGAGCGGTGGTATCTGTTCCGGATCCCGGTAGAGCAGTATTCCCGAAAAGTGGGCAATATCCCGGATTTCAAGTCGATCCGGTTTATCCGAATGTTCATGACCGGTTTTCAGGATTCGGTGGTGTTACGCTTCGGAAAATTGGAGTTGGTCCGCAACCAATGGAGAAAGTATCGGAACAACATCGATACCTCCGGTAATTTTCTGCCCATCCCCTTGCCGGATCCGGTGAATGTGAACGTGCTGGCTGTGAATGTGGAAGAGAATGATCAGCGTCAACCGATCGTATACCGGATCCCGCCGGGCATCGAACGGCAGCAGCAGCTCAGCAACAATAACGTAGCCCTGTTTTTGAATGAGCAGGCGGTGAGTATGCAGGTATGCGGATTGCCCATGAATGAGTCGCGCGCTATTTTCAAGAATATGAACATCGACATGCGGCAATATGCCCGGCTTTCGATGTTCATGCATGCCGAAAGTGTGCAAGGAGCCCAGCCCATTCAGTTCGGGGAACTGAACGCCGTGGTGCGGATCGGAAATGATTTCTCCGGTAACTATTATGAAGTCAAGATCCCACTCCAGATCACGCCTTTTGGGGAGCGGGACAGTTTGAAGATCTGGCCGGCCGACAACAACTTGGATTTTGACTTGGCGGAGCTGACCGATCTCAAGACGCGGCGAAATAAACTGGGCATTTCGCCTTCCCGTTACTACCGGGAAACAATGCCCAATGGTCGATCGTATGCCATCGTCGGCAATCCGAACCTGGGCGAGGTGCGGGGGATGCTTTTGGGGGTGGAGAACACCACGCAGGAAGCAATGTGTACGGAGGTCTGGTTCAATGAACTTCGCTTGCAACAATTGGATGAGAAAGGGGGGTGGTCGGCGTTGGCCCGAACCGACATCAAGCTGGCCGATCTTGGAACACTATCGTTGTCGGGAACGGCTCGTTCGCGCGGGTTTGGAACCTTGGAGCAACGGGTGAATGAGCGCAGCCGGGAGGACGTGTACACCGTAGACGCTTCCCTGAATCTGGAGTTGGGCAAGTTGTTGCCCAAGCAGGTGGGACTTCAACTGCCCATGTATGCGGCCATCAGCCACCGCAGCAGCACGCCCGAATATGATCCGTACGACCTCGATCTGATCCTGAAGGAAAAGTTGCGTCTGGCAGAGGCGGACAAGCGCGATTCCATTCGCAACGATGCACAGGACATCACCACCATCAAGACCTTGAATTTTACCAATGTCAAGAAGTTGCGGGTGGGCGATAAGAAACCCAAGCTTTGGTCACTCACCAATTTCGATCTCAATTATTCGTATATCCAAACCATCAGCCACAATCCGTTGATCGAGCGCGATGAGATGCGTCGAACCCGCGGTGCCCTCGGATACAGCTTTGCACCGCAGGTGCAACCCGTGGAGCCATTCAAAAAATGGATCAAATCGAATTCTCCCTGGTTGGCCTGGCTGAAGGATTTCAATTTCAACTACGCTCCGTCTCAGATCAGCATCCGGGCGGATGTGTTTCGTCAGTTCGGCGCGACGCGTCCCCGTAACATCGGAGGCGGCCCGTACCGGGTACCGGAGACCTACAATAAATTTTTCACGTTCGATCGCTACTATATTCTTCAGTGGAACCTGACCCGGTCCATTTCCATCGATTTCAATGCCACCAACAATGCGCGCATCGACGAACCGGCCGGGCGCATTGATACAGATGCCAAAAAAGATTCGGTTCGTTCGAATTTCTTCAAAGGCGGGCGCAATACCAATTACGCTCAGGACGTGACGCTGAATTACAATGTGCCGACCAATAAGATCCCGCTGCTCAGTTGGACCTCGTTGCGCGCCAGCTACAACACCAAGTATAATTGGATAACCGCCTCGCTGTTGGCCAAACCCCTTGGCAATACGCTTAGTAACACACAGACTCGAACGCTGAACGGAGAGTTGAAATTTGAGGACCTGTACAACAAGTCACGTTTCCTGCGGGCGGTCTATGCCGGGTCGAGCGAATCATCGAACGAGCCCGATTTTGATCCCACCGGCAGTCAGGATAAGAAAGGCGATAAGTCGGGCGGCGAAAGATCCAATCGCGACAAGGCCGATAAATCGGGTGGACGGCCACAGACTAATTCAGAGATGGGGTCATCAGACGATGGACCGAAATTCCGCTACGATACCATCCGCAATAAAAAAGGAAAGATCGTTCGCATCAAAAAACGTAAGATCAAAAAGCCCCGCATACCCCCGGCCATGAAGCCGTTGCCGGAGGTCGGTGCCGTTCCCAAATTCGTGGCCAAACTGGCCACATCCCTCAAGCGGGTGGGTATTCAATACACCGAAGATTTTGGTACCTCCCTTCCGGGCTATATGGACAGCACGGTATTGTTCGGCACGAACCTTCGAAGCGGACAGCCGGGGCTTGCCTATCTGTTCGGGTATCAGCCCGATACGAGTTGGATCAATCGGTTCGGGGCGAAGGGATTGCTCTCGCGCGACTCGCTGGTCAGTGCCATGATCCAGCAACGCTACAACCAGCGATTGAACCTGACCGCTCAGATTACGCCGCTGCGGGATTTCAACATCGACCTGAACCTGGACAAGACCTTTGATAAACAGTATTCGGAGTTGTACAAAGACACAACAGGTTTTGCGGGACTGGCTCGGCTGAACCCTTATGCGATGGGATCCTTCAACATCAGTTATATCTCCTTCCAAACCCTGTTCGAGCCGTTTGATCCGAATCAGGTCTCCCAAACCTTTAAACAGTTTGAATCCAACCGTCGCCTCATCTCCGGCAAGCTCGCTTCCATCAATCCCTATCAATCCGGAACCGATGCGGATGGCTATTTCAAGGGCTATGGTCGGTACGCACAAGATGTCGTGATCCCGGCCTTCCTGGCAGCATACACCGATCGAGATCCGTTGCGCGTGAAATCAGTTCAGAATAATAATCCTTCCCTTCGATCCAATCCCTTCGCCGGCCTGTTGCCATTGCCCAACTGGAAGTTGACCTATAACGGGTTGTCGCGACTACCCGGATTGGATAAGATCTTCACGAATTTTTCCATCCGACACGGATACAGAAGTTCCTTGAGCATGAACAGCTTCAATACGGCGCTGCTGTTCACCGATCCGTTGCGGGTGGGCTTCCCGTATTTCCGCGACACGCTCACCGGAAACTTCGTGCCGTATTTCCTGGTACCGAACATCACGATTCAGGAAGCGTTTGAACCCTTGATCGAATTGGATATGACCTTCACCAACCAGATCACGACTCGGTTCGAATGGCGCAAGAGCCGGCAACTCAGTTTGAGTTTGATCGACTATCAATTGGCCGAGAATCAGAGTACGGAGTATACGTTCGCCTTCAACTGGCGCAAAAAGGGATTGCCCTTCTTCCAGAATCTCAAGATCGGCAAGAACGGTATGAAGCTCGACAACGACGTAACGATCCGGATGGATTTCAGTTTACGCGACGATGCCACCTCCAACAGCAAATTGGATCAGGGAACCTCTTTTGGTACCGGTGGCCAGCGGGTGATCCGCCTGGCACCTTCGATCGATTATGTATTGAATAACCGGATCAACCTCAAACTCTACTTCGAGCAGAATCGGAACATACCCAAGATCAGCAGCGCCTTCCCGATCACCAACACCCGAGGCGGCGTTCAGGTGCGTATCTCGTTGGCACAATAAAGATCATTTGGTGCGGACAGTAGCCGTAGCATCGGCCAACTTCTTGAACAGCATCACATACCCATTCAGATCTCGTTTTTGCTGTTTGTTGACCTGTACCGGTCGCACCAGGTGGTATTCGGATGATTTGGGGATAAAGGAAAAGGCGATCACGTTTCCATCCACGTCTCCCCATCGTTTCTGAAGAAAAGCAACCTGTTTTTCCTGCCAGTCGTACATGCGTACTTCGTAGAGGCGGGAGGATCGTTCGCCGATGAACACAAATTGATAAAAAGTTCCCTGGGTCAGCGGTAGTACGATGGGGATCTCGTATTCACTTTCCATTTGCAGGGGTGTTTCTTTCAACAGCTGAAAACCATCATTGGCGTAGAGGTTTTTCAGGCTGTCTACTTGCGAACGAATGTGGGGAGTGGCGCGGACTTGTGCCATGGCCGGCAGGGCCAGCGACAAGATCAGCGGGATGGTCAGGTGTGTCAATTTCATAGGATAGGGTAGGATTGACATAAAAATAGGCGTCTGCCTATGCCTATTCCAAAGAAGGGGGCGTCAATCAGCAAAAAAAGATGCCTCAATCGAAAAACTACGAGGGGAAGTTTCGAAAATCAATCCCTTTGAATGTGTATCGAGGAGCCCTGTTGGGTGCAGGTAAGTGTTAGATCGTTGATGCAGACATGGGCGGGTAACCCGGCGCAATAGAATGCCACCGCCGCAATATCCTCTCCCGTAAGGGGTTTGAAACCATTATAAACTTGGTTGGCCGTGTCGGCATCCCCCTTAAAGCGCACGAGCGAGAATTCTGTTTCGGCGGCACCGGGATGGATGGCCGTGACTTTGATGCCGTGGCGCAGCAGGTCGATCCGCATCGCTTTGCTGATGGCATCTACGGCAAATTTGGTGGCGCAGTACACATTTCCTTTCTCATACACTTCTTTCCCGGCGATGGAGCCGATGTTGAGGATGTGTCCGTGTTTTTGTGCCGACATTTTTTTAGCCACCGCTTGTGCCACATAGAGCAGCCCTTTCACGTTGGTATCGATCATCGTATTCCAATCGCTCAGATTGGCCTCCTCGAAGAAGTCGCGACCCAAGGCCAGGCCCGCATTATTGATCAACACATCGATTCGGCTCCACGCAGCGGGCAGCTGCTCGATCTGTTCGGTCACGGCAGTTTGATCGCGCACATCGGCCGCGAGGATCAGGCTTTCGGTTTGATGATCATTTTTCAGCTCCTCGGCCAGGCGTTGCAATCGATCTTTTCGGCGGGCGAGCAGGATCAGGCGGTCGCCGGCAGCGGCAAACTTTTCGGCGCAGGCTTTTCCGAATCCGGAGCTGGCACCGGTGATGAAGATGGTTCTGGCCATGGGGTAGATTATCGGATCAAGGTTACGGTTCCTTTGCCAAAATAGGGTTTTCCGTCGTAGTCCTCGGCACTTACGACCCAAACGAATACGGCCGATCCTTGCGGCTGTCCTCGATAGATCCCATTCCAGCCTTGACGGTCTTGGTTGGTCGTAAACACCAACTCGCCCCAGCGGTTGTAGATGGTGAAGTAGTGGATCTTTCGGATGCCCACACAGATGGGTCGGGCCAGGTCATTGAGTCCGTCGCCATTGGGCGTGAAGGCGGTGGGCACAAAAATGCTGACGGGGGTTCGGTATACGCGAACGGTCATGTAGGCCGAATCGGCACAGCCGGCGGCATCGCGCACCACCAGTTTGTATCGTACGCTGTCGATGTTGGACCCATAAATGCCGATGGGGTTGGATATGGTGGTGCTGTTGAGTCCGATCGCCGGCGACCAGGTATAGTTCACGCCACCACTACCGTTCAGTTGAAGCGGTTGGCCGACGATCACGATCGTATCCCTTCCGGCATTGGCGCGAATGCGGGGTTGAACAGTCACCAGCACCGAATCGATACCGGGTTTGGGACAGCCTTGATTATCGTATGCAAACAATCGATACATCGTCGTGCGGGGCGGGGTGGCCAAGGGATTCAGGATATTCGGATTATTCAAGTAGGCGGTGGGGCTCCATTGGAAACGGTTGCCCGTGATCTGTGCTTGCAATTGTCCCGACGTGTTGAAACAAAGCGTCAGATCGTTTCCGGCGTTGGCTTGCGGGTAGGGGACCGTTCGAATGGTCAGCGTGCGTACATCCCGACAGGTACCGATACTACCCGTTACTTGATACGTGACGCTGGGTGCCAGGGGCGTGGCGATCGGATTGGCAATGCCCGGGTTACTGAGGCCGATCGGGGGCGACCAATTATATGCCGTGGCATTTCCACTGGCTTGGAGTTGGACGGGGTCACCCCGACAGATGGTGGTATCGGAACTGATCGAAAGTTGTACGCCTTGCGTAACGCGAATGCGGACCGAGTCGCGGTTCGCACATCCGTTCTCCGTCAGATTGACATAATACCAGGTGGTGGCGGATGGATATACCCGGGGATTGGGCGAAGTTGGATTTATGATATTGGTGTTGGGTTGCCAGTCGAATGTGCCCGACCCATTGGCTTGCAATTGGATGGTATCCGGCACACAGATCAGGGTGTCTCGGAACGGCAAGTTTAGGATGGGTTTGTCCAATACCACAAAATTCACCTGGGCCGTGTCCTTACAGCCTTTTGAATTGGTAACGATGAGGGTGGCGGTTTTGGGTCCGGGTGCATTGAAGGTCCACTGCGCATTCTGATTCCTGGACGTATCGGCCAGGGTGCTGACGTCTCCAAAATTCCAGGACCAGCTATCGACCACGCCATAATTGGTTCGAGTGGTGTCGGTGAATTGATAGGGGGTGGTGTAACAACTTCCGTTTACCAGAAAACCGGGGAAGAAGCCCGGATACACGCGGATCACTACGTTGGCGGTATCGGCACAGAGTCCGCCTGGCAGCGAGATTCTCAGTTTGGCGATGTACGTGCCGGTATCGGTGTAGGTATGGGTGGGGGCGGGTAAATAGGAGGTATCGCCACTTCCCAGTTGGGGCTGGCCGAAGGACCAAACAAATTCCGCATTCGAGGGATTGGTTGCTTCGTTGCTAAAATTCACCGTGAAACCCTCACAGGTAGTAGTGCGGGGGGAAAGTTGAGCATTGAGGGGTGTACAATCGCCCACTCGGATGTGCAGTTCTTTTCGGGTGGTACTGATCAAGATCCCGTTTCGGTATTCCCGCACACAGACGCATACCACGTATTCACCAGACATACTCGGGGCTGTGCCACTGATGAGTCCGGTCTGGGAATTGATGGTGACCGCCGGCCCCAACGGAAACGCGCCGGAGTAGGCGAAGGAATAGGGAACGGCACCATAGGGAGGATTGGCAGCCGTCGGGGGTGAGTTATTGGTTTGATCACCACCCTGAATCGCATCACATAGTTCGTAGGCCAGCGAATCGCCATTCGGATCGGTGGCCTGGAAGGAGTATTGAAAATAGTTGTTGGCGCAAACGACTGCGGTATCGTTCACCAGAAACTGCGGACTGCTGTTGGTCTCCGCACCCGCAAACACATTCGTTCCGGGGATCTGTATGGAGAATGTGTTACCGACCGCTCCGGAGTTCTGAATATTGTTGATCCCGGCGATCCGACAGCAACGCTGATAGGCGATGATATAGCCGGAGGTGGAAGGGGCCAGTTCGATCACCGGCAAGTCGTAAATGACGATCGTATAATAGCATCCGCTTTGATCACCCGAGATACAGGGTTCATCGCCTGCTTTTCCCAAATTGTACTGGTTGGTGATGGGTACGCTGACGTTCTGGATGAACTGATTGTTGCCGGCGTTGAAGATGCTGAAGTTGATGGGGTTGGATAGTTGTCCGGTGGAAGGACTACAGATCATATACACCGTCAGCGTAATCCGATAACGGAGGTTGGTGCCCTGTCCGGGTCCGAGATATTGGTAGGAAAAAAAACCCCCTTTGATGTGCGCCGCCTCGGCGAACACCAGCGATAGCGACAGCAAAGCGGTGAGCAGGAGTTTCTTCATGGATGCCTTAACAACAAACTTGTTGCGGGATGGATCAGTGAAATTAGGAATTTTCCTTCCTCCGTCGAAACGTCCAGGCCCCGATCCAAATCCCGATACAAAACATTAACGCCGCTTTGGATAGTATGTCGCCGTAGCGGACAAAAAATGTGGCCCGTCCGCCGCCGACGGGAATTTTCTGCGTTACACAGGCAGCCGTGTTATACGGCTGCGCATCGATCCATTTTCCATGGGGATCTATAAACCCACTGATTCCCGTGTTCGCACTGCGCACCACCCAGCAACGGGTTTCGATGGCCCGCAGTCCGGCATAGAGAGCGTGTTGTTTATGGCCGGGGGTGTTTTGCCACCAACCGTCGTTGGTAATGATGGCCAGCAAGTTGGCATCCTGTCGTACATATCGACTAAGGTGTTCCCCGTAAATACTTTCGTAACAAATGGCCGGGGCCAGCCGAAAGCCAACCTGGGCGGGCAGCACCGTTCGATCCGACTGCGGTGTATACCCGCCCGACGTACCCCCGAATTCCTCAAACCAGCCTGCGAGGAATTGCAAGAAACCGGGAAGGGTTTCAACCCCCGGTACCAGTTTGGATTTGTGATAAAAATGGTTTGCCCCGGTCGTATCGAGCAGGGCCGCACCGTTGTAAGACTCTACATACAGCGGCTTCTTCTCTCCAGCCGGGTAAAGCCACTCGGGTGCTTCGATACTATTGGGCGTTTTTTGCGTCGTGACCCCATAGCTCTCCACGCCGGTGAACAGGCTTAGGTTCGGATGACGTCGCAGAAAAGCCCATAGTGAATCAAAGGACCGGCCTTTCTCCCGCAGTTCCCTTTCTCCGATGCCGCCCAACCGATACAAGGCCGTTTCCGGCCAGATCAATAACCTGGTTTGATCGGTGATGCCTGCCTCGCTTTGTCGGATGAGATTTTGCAGCTGTACTTCAAAAGAAGCGTAACTGCTTACTTTTTCATACGGATCTACATTGGGTTGAAGCACCGCCACCTCCGCTCGGGGTACAGCATCCGTTTCCTTACTCGATCGATAATCGATCCAGTTGGAAATACCGATTGGCAAGAAAACAATAACCAGGGCGATCCATCGGTAAGGAAAACGATTGGTTGTCGAGTCCTTTTTAAAGGTATGCCAATGAAGAAAGAGCAATATGTTTACCAAAAGGATCCAAAGGGTTCCGCCGCTGGTGCCGGTGTACTCATACCATTGGATCCAACCGGGTTGTGCAGCCAGACCATTGCCCAGCGTTAGCCAGGGCCAACTCAGTCCCCAATCCTGCAGATGAATATATTCAAAGCTCATCCAGCCGGTGAGGAGGGCTGTTAGTCCCATCGGCTGTCCCATCTTATTCTTGATAAACCGATACCCCCACCAGGGCAGGCACATCAGGAAACTATTGGCCAGGATGGCCGAAACCGCTCCCGGTACCGATGCGTGCCAGATCCACCAGGTTGTTAGGCCATTCCAGACCAGCATGTGCAGATACACCCCTCCGCCATATTGCCACCGGTTGGCAACCCGGGTCTCCATCCATAGCAGGGGAATCCAGGCCACGAAGAGCAGCGGGCTGAAGGAAAGGGTGGGCCAGGCGATCGACAACAGGATCCCTCCAAGCAGGGGAAGTAAGATGGGCGGAAGACGATTCAAATCAGTGGGTTTGGCCGGGAATGACGTTTGAACGAAATTAACATTCTCTAAGCTAGCGAGGGGTTAGCTTTATCTTAAAATCTAGTCAGATGAAACCTTATGTCAAAACGATCTTGATCTGTTTCACGGCCTTGTTGGGTGTGTCGATGCTGGCCGGCGCTTACAAATACAAATTCCGCGCACAGGAAACGATCAGTGTAACGGGACTGGCCGCTACCGATTTCACCAGCGATCAGATCGTTTGGAGCGGCAATTACAGCCGAAAGATGATGGACCTCAAAATGGCCTATGTTCAATTGAAAGCCGATGAACAATCCATTCGTACCTACTTGTTGGAAAAAGGCGTGCAGGAATCCGAGTTGATCTTCTCAGCCGTGGGCATCGAAAAGGAATACAATACACGCTATGATTCAGAGGGTCGTACCCTGGGTACCGATTTCACCGGATATAAGTTGATGCAAAGCGTCACGGTCGATTCCCGCAACATCGATAAGGTGGAAAAGATCTCTCGCGAGATCACCGAGCTGATCCAACGGGGCATTGAATTCAATTCGACCCAGCCTTCTTACTATTACTCGAAACTCTCCGAGCTGAAGATCGATCTGCTGGCCAAGGCCAGTGCCGATGCGAAGGAGCGCGCTCAAACCATTGCTACGAATTCCGGGAGTGATCTGGGGAAGATCAAAAAAGCAACGATGGGGGTATTTCAGATCACGGGACAGAACAGCAACGAGGATTATTCCTACGGTGGTGTATTCAATACCATCTCCCGGAATAAGACCGCTTCGATCACGATCCGGGTCGACTTTGCAGTCGATTAACTCCGGCTGTAATTCGGGGCCTCTTTCGTGATGTCGATGTCGTGCGCATGGCTCTCGCGCATGCCCGCATTGGTAATCCGCACGAACTTAGCGGCTTGAAGGGCGGGAATATTTTTCGCGCCACAGTATCCCATCCCGGCTCGGAGTCCGCCTACAAATTGATAGACCACTTCGCGAAGCAGGCCTTTGTACGCGACACGTCCCTCAATGCCTTCCGGCACGAATTTTTTTACATCGGCCTCACCGTCCTGAAAATATCGGTCGCTGCTGCCGGTGGCCATCGCCCCCAACGAGCCCATGCCCCGGTATTCCTTGAATTTTCTTCCTTCGTAAATGATGGTCTCACCCGGACTCTCCTCCGTCCCCGCAAAAATGCTGCCCATCATCACTGCATTGGCCCCGGCCGCGATGGCTTTCACCATATCGCCCGTGTATCGAATGCCACCATCCGCAATTAAGGTGGTGCGTGATTTTTTCAGCGCGGCGGCCGCTTCCATCACTGCCGTCATCTGCGGCATCCCGGCACCGGCTACGATGCGGGTGGTGCAGATCGAACCCGGACCAATCCCCACTTTCACGGCATCCGCTCCGGCATCGGATAAGGCCTTCGCTCCGGCGGCCGTTCCCACATTACCGGCGATCACCTCTACGCCCCGGAAATTTTTCTTGACCAATTTCAACGCATCGATCACACCCCGGCTGTGTCCGTGTGCACTGTCCAGTGCGATCACATCCACCCCCACGTGTTGCAAGGCAGCCACGCGATCCAAAATGTCTTTGGTGATGCCCACCCCGGCGCCCACCAGCAGACGACCAAACGAATCTTTGACGGCATGCGGGTGACTTTTCAATTTCAGGATATCGCTATACGTAAAAAGTCCGACCAACTTCCCCTTCTTATCGACGATGGGCAGTTTCTCGACCTTGGTCTTTTTGAATAGTTGCTCGGCCTTTCTGAGGTCCGTTCCCTCGGGTGCGGTGTAGAGATTTTCTTTGGTCATCACTTCGCTGACCTTTCGTTTCATGTCGACTTCGAATCGCAGGTCCCGGTTGGTCAGAATACCTACTAAGCGACCTTGCTTATCAATGATGGGAATGCCACCGATCCGGTTTTCGCGCATGAGCCGAAGGGCATCGCCAATGGTGGCATTCGCTTCCAAGGTGACGGGATCGATGATCAGGCCGCTTTCACTTCTTTTCACTTTGCGAACCTGCTCTGCCTGCTTTTCGATGGTCATGTTCTTGTGCAGGATGCCCAGTCCCCCTTCCCGCGCCAGCGCAATGGCCAAGGCCGCTTCGGTGACCGTATCCATGGCCGCCGACAGCAAGGGGATGTTCAGGGTGATCTGGGGGGTCAGTCGGCTGCGGATATCAACCTCCCGGGGCAGTACTTCACTGTAACCGGGCATCAATAAAACATCATCGAAGGTGAGGCCTTCGAGCGCGATTTTATCCGATAAAGACGGGGAAGATTTTTTGGTTGCCATGTGCAAAGATATGGAACCGCCCGAATTCCGACCAAAACCTATCGGATCAACACCACCGTTCCTTTCCGGGTGGTGGGCTGACCGGTATCCCGGTTCGTATAGGAAAGTGCCCACACATACACCCCGCCGGGTTGCGCCAAGCCGTTCCATTTTCCATCCCATTTTTCCTGCCAGTTGCGGGATTGGAAGACGCGCTGCCCCCAGCGATTGAATACCTGAAATTGATAGTTATCGGCTTTCAAAGCATTGTAAGGACCAAAGCGATCGTTACGGCCATCGTTGTTGGGGGTAAATCCCGTAGGTACCGCGATCGAACAAAAATCCAATACCCGCAGGGGCTTACGCAGGCTGTCGCTGCAATTGAGCACGGAATTATATGCCGTGAGCCTTACGGTATAAAAAGCTTCTCGCCCATTGTTCGGCCATTGAAAAGGGGGCGGATCTTTTAGCGTACTGCTGCCCAACACATCGTATTGCCAACGCCAGCTGGTAACAGCCCCCATCGTTGTATTTTTTACCACCAGCGCGTCTTCGGGACAGATCACCGACGCCATGTCGAAGGAGGCCTTCACTTCATTGTTCAGCACGATCCGTTGCGTGCTGGTATCGATACAGGTGCCATTGCTCACGTGCAGGCTGACCGTGTTCTGACTGGTAGCCGGAAAAATATGCGTGTACACCTGTTGATTGCTCTGTACCGTGCCATTGATGATCCAACTCCACTGGTTCACTTGATTCAATCCGTTGTGCGAGAACCGTAGCGTGTCGCGCTGGCAACCCAATCGTTCCGTGTATGTGAAATCGGCGTTGACAGTATCGGCGGTATTGAAATTCAGTTGTTGGTTGGGCGTTTCCTGTCCGCATTCATCGATCAAAACCGATCCGTCCGTACCCGGACGAAGCGTGAGCGTATAGGTTCCACTGGTGTAGATAGGCGCACTGAAACGAACGGTCACATAATCGGTCTTTCCCTGTACGCAATTGCCACCGGCGGCGGTGACGGTTACGGGGGTGGGACCCGTCACCACAAAATCCGATCCGTTCGCGGCTATGCTGGCGCAATTGATCCGCTTGGGAAAATAAACGCGGATCGAATCGGTCTGGCAAGCGGGTTTGCCAATCGAATCGGCATAGATGGGTTGAGGGGATTGATATGTGAAGGGAACTTGTTCATTCACCGGGATGGCCCGCCCGCAATTGTCGAGCAACGTATTGGCATCGATTCCGTTTTGGATCACCAATTGATAATTCCCATTGGGCAAGGTGCCACTGAGCGTGAGTTCGATCTCATCAAAATCAAAGGCGAAACTGCAAGAGTCTGGTTGGGCGCTCACCACGGTTTGTACTGCCGGCAGGATGCTGAATTCATTTCCATTGGCGGTGAGGCTGCGGCAACTAACCTTTTTATTGAGCTTGACTCGAAGCTTGGTGCCATCACAATCGGCCTTTGCATTTAATAAATGCGGTTCGGTAGGGTCGGTGATCACGGCCGTCCCGCCGCTAAACGATAACGTATAACCGCTCTGGGTATTAGTGAAATGACTCACCAACAACAAATATTCGCGGCCTTGGATCAGGTTGGGCATTCTCGCAAATGTGGGGGCGTTGGAAGCGGGATCGGAGGCGCACTGGATACCATTGGTGCCGTTGGCGGAGGCGCCGGTGGGACCATACGTACCGGCCCAGTTGCCGGTGACGAACAAACTGTTTACCGTAAAGATGTCGTCGGGATTTCTTCCCGTGATATCATACAACTGCCAGTCATAATCCTCATTCGGAGCCAGCGGGTTGATCACAAATCCCAGCGAACCCGATGTATAACAAGTGAATCGATAAAAAAATGGATTACGGTTTTCATAGTTCGCACCGGTACCGGAGCAGCCGGGAACAAATAAGCTGTTGGTGGCACAAAGCGGCACACTGGCTTGTGTAAAGGTGGTGCTTCCGCAAACGGGAAAAGCGGTGGCGGGCGTTTGCCCCAGTGTGGTACAGGCCTGCGAGTGGGCGGTGAGCGGAGACATGAATCCTCCGATCCAAAGAAGCAAGAATAGATTTCTGATCATCCTATTTGAAACATCCGGCCTCAACCCGGCAACCGGTACTGTTTGCCCGGCAAAGATAGGACCACCCCTTTCATCTCAAGTTGCAACAGGCAGCTGTTCAGTTGCGAAGAGGACATATTCAGTTCCCATCCGATCTGATCCTGGTGCAGCGTATTTCCTTTTTGTAAATGATCCACGATCTTTTTTTCTTCTTCTGTCAGGTCGGGAAACAAGGTGGGGCTGATTTTTTTCTCCGCGGGTGAATCATCCCATCCCAACCGTTCGAGCAGGTCGGTTGTGGAGAGGAAGATCTCCGATTGATGTTGCCGGATCAATTTCAAACAACCCATGCTTTTTTCATCGCCGATTCGGCCGGGAACGGAAAATACATCCCGGTTGTATTGATTGGCGAGCGAGGCCGTGATGAGGCTTCCGCCTTTTTCTCCCGACTCTATGACGAGCGTGGCATCGGTCATGCCCGCCACCAACCGGTTGCGGGCGGGAAAATGATAGCGATCCGGTTCGGTACCGTGTATAAACTCGGTGAGCAGCCCTCCTGTGCCTTCCATCTCCGCAGCCAGTTTTCGGTGCTGATAGGGATAGATCCGATCCAATCCATGCGCCAACACGCCCACCGTGGTGAGGTGGTGACGAAGCGCGGCTCGGTGTGCGATGGCGTCGATGCCGGCGGCTAGTCCGCTGACGATGGTCACCGAAGCATCTTTCAATTCCTCGAGGATGCGTTCGGTACATCCACGCCCATATTCCGTGGGCAATCGGGTGCCAATGATCGCCAGCATACGAGGGGTGTTGAGGTTGGCTGGTCCTCCGTAATACAACAACACCGGCGGATCATAGCAGTGCAGTAGGCGCTTGGGATAGTCGGGCTCTTCGATCGACAGTGCCCGGATCTTTCGTTTCTCCAGGAATCGGATCTCTTTTTCGGCGCGGCTAAAATCCCGATAGCGAAGAATGGATTGGGCCCTTTCGGTACCGATGCCTTCGATCTGCAACAGCTGATGACGTTTGGCGCGAAAGATCTCTTCCGGCTGAAAATGTTGCAGCAACAGGCGGGCTTGAACGGGACCGATCTGTGGAACAAGGGTCAGGGCGATGCGGTGCAACAGGGAGTCCGACACCCGGCAAATCTATCGGCGCGGGGAGAAGGGTGGGAATTATTTGCGAAGGATTTTCATCTCACTTCGTCTGTTTTTTGCTCGTCCTTCGACGGTGTTATTATCGGCAAGGGGACGCGTCGCGCCGTACCCTTTTGCCTGTAAGCGTTCCGGGGCGATGCCTTGCTCGGTCAGAAAATGTACCACCGATTCGGCGCGGCGTTTACTAAGGGATAGGTTATCCGTGGCATTACCTTGGTTATCGGTGTGGCCGCCGATCTCAACGATCAGGCTGGGGTTTTCTTGTAGCAATTCGACCAGGCTCATGAGTTCGGCCCGGGAGCTGTCGGTCAACTCGGCGCGATTGGTTTGGAAGTAGACGTGATTGAGCACCATCGTGGTATCCTGACTCAGGGGTTGTAATCCCACATTGAGTTGCTGGGGTTTGGCATCCGCTGTCTTTTTCATTTCGAAGACCTCGCTGTGAAAAAAGTAGCCGGGCTGACGGATGGCGAGCAGGTAGGTGTTACCAGCCGGGAGGGTTACCAGATAATTTCCGAGGGAATCCGCTTTTACTTGGGTCACCTCTTTGCCGGATGCTGCTTCTCGCAGATTCAAGACGGCGGAGATGGGTTTGCGGTCGGATCGGTCGAATACTTTTCCCCGGATCCAATAGGTGGGCGTGGGGCGGGCGTGTTGGGGAAGGCTGAATTGATAAAGGTCCATTTCGCCATACGAGTCACTTCGGTTGCTGGCGTAATAGGCCGTGATGCCATCGGCCGCAATGATCAGACTTCCATCCCGGTCGATGGTGTTGATCGGAAAGCCCAGGTTTTGGGGTTTGGACCAGGAGCCATCGGGTTGTTTGCGCGACAGGAACAGATCGTCGTTACCGTAGCCGGGCCAACCCGGACTGGTGAAATACAAGGTTTGATTGTCGGCATGCAGAAACGGACATTGTTCATCTCCGCCCGTGTTGATGTTGGGGCCGAGGTTCACGGGGTCGTCCCAGCGCCCGTTGCGGAGCAAACGCGAAACATAGATGTCGCTGCCGCCCAGTCCCCCCGGCCGTCGGCTGACGAAATACAGAAATTGTTTATCGGGTGAGAGACAGGGTTGTGTTTCCCATTGATCGGAGTTGATCCGCCCGCCGAGATTTTTTCCCGGTGTCCAACCCGAGGGGGTGCGGTAGGAGATATAGAGATCGCATCCGCCATAGCCATCGGGCCGGGAGCAGGCGGTAAACACCATCCATTCGCCATCCTGCGAAATATGCATGGCCCCTTCGTTCATGGGCGTATTGACCTCTCCGGGCAGCGGTTGGGAGAGTCTCCATTGTCCGTTGCTGTCCAATTCCGAGGCAAAGAAATCTTCGTTTCGGCTCCCGCGGTTTCGGGTGAAGGCCAATTGTTTTCCGTCGATCGTGATCGAGGGCAGGTATTCGGGATCGCGGCTGTTGACGAGGGGACCTAAATTCTTCGGTTCAAACCGATAGCCGGTATCGGTGAGATTGGCTTGGTAATTCACGCCGAATAGATAGCGCGTTCTTCTTTTCTCCAGGTACTTTTTCATCGCGGCCGTGCTGCCCAGGGGCGTTCGCATCAGGGAGTCGATCAGCGACAGTGCGGAGGAGAATTCACCGATGCCGGCCCATTCTTCTGCCAGAATAGGAAGGAATGGCTCCATGGAAGCCGGGTCGAGTTGTCTGGCCCGTTGGAAGGCGTACACCGCTTGTGGATGCAGTTTTCGATCGGATTGAACGGCTCCGATGCCGGCCCAGGCACGGGCTAGGGTAGAGTCGATCGAGAGGGCTTCGCGAAAAAGTCCCAAGGCCTGTATGTTCTCTCCTTCTTCCAGGCGCAGAAATCCCTGCTCGCAAAGTTGCCTGGCTTTTTTGGTCTCCGATTTGGATTGTGCGAAAACGATTGCCGGTATCAACAGCATTCCTCCGATCAAACAGCCGATCCAAATACGCAACATGTATCTAAGCTAACGGATTTTTTCTCCCTTGAGAAAGGAGGATATGTTAATTCTAGGGAACGTTCAAGTATTTGTGTACTTGCAGGGTGGCGCGCCAGTGGGGATGAGCCTTCACGTAGTCGACGATGAGCGGGATCATGTTGGCGGCGCGGTCCCACTCCGGTTGTAAATACAACGCCGTGTTGCTACGCATCTTTTCAGCATACTGCTCGGCCCAGGTAAAATCGCTTGGGTGAAAGATCACTACTTTCAATTCATCGGTCTGGGAAAAGATCTCGGGTAGGGGCGCTCGAAACTTTTTGGGAGAGAGACAGATCCAATCCCAGGTACCCGACAGCGGATGTGCTCCGGAGGTTTCCAGATGAGTTTTATATCCGGCTTGTTTCAGCAGGGTAGTGAGTGGATCCAGTTCGTGCATCAAGGGTTCGCCACCGGTGATCACCACGATCTCGGCCGGGGTTTGTTGGATGGCGGCAATCAATCCCTCGAGCGAAATATCGGGATGTTTGGAGCGGTCCCAGCTCTCTTTCACATCACACCAAACGCATCCTACGTCGCATCCGGCCAGACGAATGAAATACGCCGCTTTTCCCTGGTGCAGGCCTTCGCCTTGCAGGGTATAAAAATGTTCCATCACCGGAAGCGAGTGGGGCGTTGACATGGATCAGGTATCTTTCTGCTGACAGGCTTGCAGGGTGTTTTTCAGCAGGGCTGCGATGGTCATGGGTCCCACCCCGCCCGGTACGGGCGTGATCCAGTTGCACAGTGGGGATACGTTGGTGTAATCGACATCGCCCTTCAATTCGAATCCGGATTTTTTAGTGGGATTTTCGACACGCGTGATGCCCACGTCGATCACCACGGCACCGGGTTTGATCATGTTGGCTTGAACGAAGTCGGGTTGGCCCAGTGCGGCCACGACGATGTCGGCTCGACGAATATGGCCCGCGAGATCGGTGGTTTTAGAGTGGCAGAGGGTGACGGTACAATTGCCGACGGGTCCGGGCTGACTGAGTAAAACACTCATAGGTCTACCTACGATATTACTCCGACCAATTACGACCGCTTCCTTGCCGGCGGTTTCGATTTGATAGTGCTGCAACAATAATTGTATGCCATAGGGCGTGGCGGGGATGAACCCGGGTTGTCCCTGCATCAGCAATCCCTGATTGACCGGATGAAATCCGTCTACGTCCTTACTTGGTTCAATCGCATGGATCACCGCTGATTCTCGGATGTGTTTGGGCAGGGGCAGTTGTACCAAGATGCCATCGATGTCGGGGTCGTTGTTCAGGGACTCGATCTTTTCGAGCAGGGTGTGCTCGGGCAGGTCGCTTTCATAATGCAACAGCGTGGAAAGAATGCCGGCTTCTTCGCAAGCTTTGACCTTGGCACCGACGTAGGTGGCGCTGGCTCCGTTGTGGCCGATCAGGATGGCGGCCAGGTGCGGTTGCTTTTTTCCTTCGCTGAGGCGCTGGGCCACTTGCAAGCGGATCTCCTCGCGAATCGCCTGCCCCGCTTTTTTTCCATCCAGTAGTTGCATGCGGCAAAGGTACGGGCTGTGTTTTTCTCCGCTCTTGACAGCAAAATACCCGTCCCCTTTTTTGCATCCCCCTACCGTCGCATTCTATTTTGAGCCAATGTCAAAAAATCTGTTTCTACTCCTGTTTCTGATATGGATCGTGTTTCTTTTTCCGAATCTTTCGGTGAGCGCGCAGCCAGGTTTTTCTCGTCAGGCCGGTCGATTTCATTTTCGACCAGGGTCGGTTGCGGGTGATTCGGGTCGCTGGTTGATCTGGTTGCCGAACTGGTTTTCGGTCGGCTCCCTGCAGGGCTGGTACGGCGGTGCCGTAAATCGATACGGGTTAGGGGCGTTGACGGAGTGGATGGCGGGCGGTCACATTCGTTCAGCTGCGCATGGAATCCGGTGGGATGCGGTGACGGTGGGCGATGCCGTTCATCGTCGCACGAATGGGCAAGTGGGTTTGGTGCGTGCGTTGAGTCGATCGGTTTGGGTGGGCACGGGGTTAGGATTTTCGCTGACACAGGTGCGAGGATATGGAACGAGCGCGTCGCCGACCAGTCATCTTTTTTTGGGCGGGTTGGTCGGTGATCGAACGGTTTGGGGAATGAGTTGGGAGAATCCGCAAGCGTTGCTCACGCAAAAAGGTTGGTATGGAAATAATCCGATGCGCGTGCGGGCGGGAATCGCGTATTCGTTTTCATCGAAGTTGTGTTTGTACGGGGGAGTGGATTGGGAGCGGGTAGCTTCGGCGGCGGCACTGATTCGGGGAACCTATCAACTCAACCGGGAGTGGAGTGTGGAGTTGGGTTGGGGATGGCTGCCTGACCAGTTGCTCGTGGGCGTGCATCGCCGGTTGCGAGGGGGTTTGGTGGGACTAGGCTTTTCGCAGGATCCGGTCTTGGGTCCGGCTTTTTCTTTTTTTTCCACCTGGCATCGGGATAAAAAAAATTGAAACGATGCGCGCGGTAGGGGTTGGATTTTTTTTGGTGTTGCGGCTGATGTTGGCGGCACAGGAGCCGGAATGGGATGATCGGTGGGGGCAATCGAATGAGCAGACGAGTGAAGTCGCGGGTGAATGGGAGGGGTTGCAGTTGCGATTGGATCAGTATCGAAAGCGGCCGTTGGACTTGAACCGTGCCACGGCGGAGGAGCTGGCCGAGTTGGGTTTGCTCACACCGTTGCAGATCGATGGGTGGATTCGATTTCGGGGATTGTTTGGTTCGGCCGACTCCTGGTATGTCTTTCAATCGGTGCCGGGTTGGACGGAATCGTTGGTTTCAAGGATCAAAGTGTATTGCAAATTGGGTTCGGCATCGGTTACCGGTAAAAAAATCTTTTCAGAGCCGGCTGCACATTTTTTATTGTTACGGTTGAGCGGGCAGCGAGCCGATCAGCTTCCTAAAAACGTATTGGGGGGCCGGATGCATCGACTGCTTCGGTATCGGGTGCAGTCAGCTGCCGGTTGGCAGGGAGGAATGTTGATGGAAAGTGATGCGGGGGAGCGGGTGGGCAAAAGGGGGCCCGATTTTGCGAGTGGTTTTTTGCAGTGGCGCGGGCGCATGGAAAAATCATACGGTTTATTGGGTGATTATACGATTCAACTGGGGCAGGGATTGATCGGTTGGCAGGGGATGACTTTTGGGGCGGGGTCGGAGGTGGCGGCGGTGAAGCGACAGGGTTTGGCGGTCAGGCCCTATCAATCGGTGGGTGAGAGTCGTTTCCTACGAGGGGTGGCGATGGGAAAGACGATGGGACGGTGGCGGTGGGATGGGTTTCTGTCGCGTCGCGGGCAATCGGCCGTTGTTTATTCTATTTCGGAAGGTCGTAGTGGGTTTCGGAGTTTGGATATCTCGGGCCATCATCGAACGGCTGCGGAGTGGGAAAAGAAAAATGCCGTGGTGGAGTGGACGGCAGGTGGACGGATCGGCCGGTTGATTCCCGGGGGACGGATCAATGTGAATGCATTGGGTCGGACCTGGTCAGTTCCACGTTTTCAGTTGAGCGATCTGACCAATCGGGATACGGCTTGGTTTCGACAGGTGGCAAATGCAAGTGTGGATTTTTCTTTGACGCGGGGCTCGGCGCATTTTTTCGGCGAGGCGGCGGTTGATATCAAGGGACGGCTGGCATCGGTGGCGGGCTTGGTGGTGGTGTTGGATCGACGCGTGGATGTTTCGATGCAGGCACGCTGGACCCAGAGGGGATTTCGATCGGTAGAGGGGCAGGCCTTTCAGCAATTGGCAACGGGTCGGTCGCAATTGGGCTATTATACGCAGCTGCGCTGGCGCGTGCAGGAGCAACACACGGTGGATGCATTTGTGGATGTTTATCAGACCGACGAGCCCGGTGCTCAGGTGCGGTTACCCTCGGTGGGGTGGATGCGTGGATTTCGGTGGCAGTATCAACCGGATAAAAAAAACAGTTTGTACATCCGTTTTCAATCGGTCCGCCGCGAATTGGATGATACGGGGGATCGAATGCCGGTGATCGATCAGCGCACCACCCGGTCGGTGCGGGTGCATGGGCAGATCGCTCTGCGCGAGAAAGAAGCCTTGAGCTGGCGAGCGGAATGGGTGAGGGTTTTGCAGCGATCGGCGGCACCGCAATACGGGTTCTTATCTTATTTGGAGTGGCGGTGGGAGGTTACGGAGCGGATCGGACTGGACCTGCGCGGGATGTGGGTATCAACGGATGGATGGGAAAGCCGGGTCTATGCCTACGAGCGGGATGTATTATATAAAGTCGGTTTTCCGGCCTTTCAGGGTCAATTAATGCGGGGCTATTTGAACCTTTCGGTCTCTCTGGGCCGGCACCATACCGTCTGGTTTCGAGTTTTTATAGATAAAAATGTTGAATATCAACGTTTTATGAGACTTAGAACGCCCGTTCAACCGGGATTTACGCTTCAATTCAGGCGCCAGTGGGGTGGTGACGGACCCTAATTTTTCCGCCAGCCCAACAGTTTGTTAAAAAAAAGACTAAATTGCCGCAGCAACCCGTTGACATCCCCTGTCTTGCACAGTGGATTGCCAATGGTTTGCTCATTGGTAGTTTTTGATTATCAATGTTCTTGTATACCAAAAAATCAACGTTTATTATGAGAAAAATTGCATCACTGTTCTCGATGCTGGTGCTTTTCACGGCACTTGCGATCGGTCAGAGCCGGGTCATTTCCGGAACCGTGACGGATGAAACGGGGGCTGCGCTTCCCGGTGCCTCCGTTCGAATTGAAGGAACCAAAACGGGTATTGCTGCCGACAACAACGGTCAGTTCCGTATCTCTGCTAAATCCGGCGATGTGCTGGTGGTCAGCGGAGCTGGTTTGGAAACCACCACGGCTACTATAGGTGCCGGTAACACCATTGTCATCGTCGTCAAGCGCTTGGTGATCAGTGGAACCGATGTGGTGATCACGTCACTCGGTGTGGCTCGTCAGGCGAAGGAATTGGGTTACTCCACGGCTAAAGTGAAGGCGACCGAATTAACTCAGGCCAAGACGATCAACCTGCAAAATGGTCTAACCGGAAAAGTTTCCGGCTTGAACATTCAAACCGTAAACAATGGTGTATTTGCTGATACGCGTATCACCCTTCGCGGTATTCGCTCGTTGACTGGTAACAACCAGCCGATGTTGATCTTGGATGGTGTGCCCATTTCCCTGGGATACATCAACTCCATCAACCCCAATGACATCTTGGATGTAACGATCCTTAAGTCGGCTTCTGCGACGGCCATTTATGGTCCCGATGGTGCCAACGGCGCCTTGGTCATCACTACCAAGCGCGGAAATAAGAACAAACCTCAGATCAGCGTGAGCCATACGGTTCAAGTGGAGCGGGTTTCCTACATGCCTGAACTGCAAAATCAATTCGGTTCGGGTTCCTCCGTGGATGCTTTCGGATACGGGGTATATGATCCCGTAGAGAATCAGTGTTACGGAGATGCCTTCGACGGTACCATGCGTCAAATCGGACGGGATGGTCCCAACGGGGAGCAGTACCTTGTAGAGTACAGCGCTCTTCCCAAAGAGAAGTTGCGTTTTTGGAACACCGGTATCACCAACCAAACCGACGTTTCTTTCTCTACGGGTGATTTCTATATGAGTGCGCAAAACGTCCTCATTCAGGGTATCATGCCTAAAGATGTGAACCGTCGTATGTCGGTTCGTATGGCCGGTAACAAGGAGTTCAACAAATTCCGCGCTGGTTTCAACGTAAACTACACACGAGGTAACTACGATGTAACCGCCGGCTCCAGCTTCGGTAACGGCCGTGACTACACCGTGTACTGGAACCTGATCAACACGCCCCAGCAAATTCCCATCACTCGCTTCAAGAACTGGCGCAATGATTTCTGGTCGAATCCCAGCGGATATTTCAATGACTATTATACGAATCCTTATTTCATGATCGATAATTTCCGGAGCGTAGGTCGTACCGATGACCTCTTCGGAAACCTCGAATTCAACTACAAGGCCAACAACTGGCTGTCTTTCACGTATCGCTTGGGTGTGACCATGTCACTCGGACAAGCCAAGAGCCGTGCAGAGGCCTTTACGTATAGCGATTTCGCCAAAGCCTCTGGTAAATCCAACGCTCAATCCGGTGATATCGTTTCTCAGGTCGGAGATGGTATGTCCACTTCCTTCCGCGTCAACTCCGAGTTGTTCGCCAGTGCCCGCAAAACCATCGGCGATTTCAAGCTGGAGGGATTGGTTGGTCAGTCGTTCCGCGAGGACAACTCCAAGAACGTAAACGTATCGAGCAACAACCTCGCGTTCCCGACGTTGTTCAACATCATCGGACGCAAAGGGGAGCCCGGTGCCTCGGAAAGCAATTTCCGCTCTCGTCTGCAGCGCTTCTTCGGTAAGGCTTCGATCGGATATAAGAATTGGGCCTTCGCCGAGGTTACCGCCAGCTATGATATGAACAGCCGCTTGGCCTACTATTATAATTATGATGTTGAGGCCATCAGCTTCTTCTATCCCGGCGCCAGCGTTTCGTTCCTGCTTAGCGAGGCCATTCCTGCCATCAAGAACAGCAAGCAGATCTCCTACTTGAAACTCCGCGGTGCGCACTCCAAGACCGGTAACGTTAACCTGGGTACACAAGCCCTGGAGAACACCTATGGTCTGGGAGGCGGTTTCCCCTACGGAAGCCTGGTGGGTTACACCTCGGGTAACGTGCTTCGCTTGAATCGCTACACCCCTGAGTTCGTCGTGAACACTGAGGTTGGATTTGAGTTGGGCTTGTTCAAGAATCGGGTGAACCTGGAAGCCACTGCCTATACGCAAGACAACACCGATCAGATCGTACAGGTTGCTTATTCGGGCGCGACCGGATTTACCAGTGCGTTGCTTAACGCAGCTTCTTTCGTTAACAAAGGATTGGAGTTTGACCTGAAATTGACACCGCTCGTGAAGATTCGCAACGTTACGATCGACTTCAAGGCGAACTATACCTATCAGACCAACAAGGTCAGCCGTATCGTAGAGGGTGTAAATCAGCTCGGTATCGGAAACGGTAACTTCGTAATGGTTGGCTACCCTGCTTATACATTCCAGCTTTCTGACTATGTACGCGACGATCAGGGACGTGTGGTGGTGAACCGCACCACTGGTTTGCCGAGCTTGGATCCGGTGATCAAGCCCTTCGGTCACACGCAGCCCAATCATCTGTTGGGTCTGAACTTGAACATCAACTGGAAAAACCTGAGCTTCAGCGCGGTGGCCGATTACCGTGGTGGTGCCCAGATCTACACGGGTAACCTCGGAACCGGTATGGACTTCTCCGGTATCTCCAAGCGTTCTGCTCAGAATGCCCGTCAGGCTTTCATCATGCCGAACTCCTCTTACTGGGATGGAACGAAATATGTGGCGAACACCAACATCTACATGACCGGTGGTTACAACTTCTGGTCTCAGTCGGTGAACACGTCTGCCAACACGAACTACCTGGTCAGCGGTGATTTCTGGAAGATCCGCGAGATGAGCTTGAGCTACAACATTCCGATGAAGTGGTTAGGCTTTGCCAAGAACGCCATCAAAGGCGCTCAGTTCACGGTTTCCGGACGTAACCTCTTCATGTTCCTGCCGAGCACCAACGAGTGGACCGACCCCGAGTTTTCCAATACAACGGGTAACGCACAAGGGGTGAGTGGATTGGATAACACACCGCCGACTCGCATCTTCGGTGCCACCTTGAACCTCAACCTCTAACCCAACTACAAAACCACTAGATATGAAACTGAATAAGCTTATATACGGAACCGCAATGGCAGCGACCCTGCTCATTGCCGCTACGGGTTGTCGGAAGAGTCAGTTCAACATCAACCAAAACGTCAACAGCGTAACCGACTCTACGGTTACCTACGACGTGGTGTTGCCTGCTGCCCTCCATGCTTCCGGTTCGATCGTCGGAACTTCCTGGGGTACCATCCAGAACTGGATGGGATACTGGGCCCGTTCCGGTACCTATGCTCCGAACGTAACGGAGGAGACCTACGACCTGACCACCAACTTTGGTAATGGTATCTGGAACTCCTGCTACGACAATAACTACGACTATCAGATCGTACAAAACAAAGCCGGCGGAGCGGGTGCTACCTTCTATGAAGGAATTGCCCGTATCATGAAGTCACACAACTTCATGATCCTCGTCGATGTTTACGGAAACATCCCCTACAGCCAGGCCCTGAAAGGCGGTGGAAACCCCACCCCGGGCTATGACCAAGGGATCAATGTTTACCGCGACCTGTTCCGTCAACTGGACACCGGAATCAACCTGATCAAAAATGCGGTGGTTAGTACGACCAACGCCAACAAGGGTATTTCGACTAACGACATCATTTTCCAGGGTAACAAAGGCAAATGGATTCGTTTCGCCAACACCCTGAAACTGCGCATGATGATTCATGCCTACGCGGTAGCCGGTATCGACAAGGCTGCTGAAATGGCCCGCATCACCACCGAGGGATCCGGTTTCCTCGGAATCGGTGAGGATGTTATGGTGCAGCCCGGCTACGTAGCCGACAAGCCCAATCCTTTCTACAACGTGTACAAGATCTCGGTTGCCGGTGCTCAAACCGCCAACAACATCTACTACCGTGCCAACAAATGGGGTATCGATTATTATAAGTACAATGGCGACCCCCGGACCACTCGCTTTTACGAAGCTGGTTCGAACGGCTTGGTGGGCGTTGCTTACGGATTGCCTCCGATCACCGACAATGCCGCGGCCAACCTGGCTGGTATCGGCCCTGGTCTGTATAAGACCAACACCGCGCCTCAGACCATTATGACGGCTGCTGAAAGCTTCTTCCTGCAAGCTGAAGCTCGCCAGCGCGGATTCATGACGGCTGGCCCGACCGTGGCCACCCTCACCAACACCGGTATCGCGGAAAGCTTCCGCTACATCGGTGCGGGCGACCCTTCCACCTATTTGGCGAACAATGCCGGATATTCCGATGTTGATGTAACAGCAGTGGCCAACTCGCCTGTTAATCCGGCTGGAACACAGCCCACCGGCGGATTGTACACCATCATCTCTCAAAAGTGGTTTGCCTTGAACGGTATCAATACCTTGGAAGTGTGGACGGATTATCGTCGCATGGGCTACAATGAAGTGGTCACCACTTCTCCGGCCAACGACCGTTTTGTGTACGGTGCCGGTGTAGGTTACGATCCCGGACCGCCCATCTCAGTTTCTCCGCAGAACACCACCACCAAGATCCCTGTTCGTTATATGTATCCGCAGAGCGAATACAACTACAACCCCACCAACGTAGGGGCTCAGGGAACGGTTGATCGCTACACCAAAATCTTCTGGGATCTCAATTAATACACAATCCAATAAATACGCGAATCATGAAAAATATCTTCAACAAAGCGTTTCTGGCACTTGCACTGCTTTCCCTCACCCTGACCGGGTGTTTGAAGGACAAGGGCTTTGAAAACTACCAGTACGGGATCAATGACCCGGATACCCAACCTCCCGGTGTAGGATTCCCTTTTGCGGCTAAGGCCATGAACGGTTATGGATTGGATGTGTCGGGAAGCCCCCAGACGGTTGCCGAACTGACCTTCCTGAACCTGAATGCCGGTAATCCGGCTCCTGCCGACATCACCATCAACCTGGCCATCAAGAGTGCCGAATTGATCGGTGCTTACAATACGGCTAACGGAACCAACATTCAAGTGCTGCCGACCACTCTTTACACCATGCCCACCACCGTTACCATTCCGGCCGGTGCGCGCAACGTGACTGTACCTCTGGTAGTGACCAGCACCCTGACGCTGAATCCTAATATTGCGTACGGTGTGGCCATTCAGATCACCTCTGCCAGCGGTAACTACATCGTGGCCGAGAACCTGAAGAATCTGTTGATCCAGTTCTCCATCAAAAACAAGTACGATGGGGTGTACAACCTGACCGGTTATCACAACCGTGTTCCGTACACTTTCCCCTACCAGACTACCATGCACATGGTCACCTCCGGCCCTGATGCGGTTTACTTCTTCTGGCCCTTGGTGGGTGGAGTAGGTCATCCGATCGGTATCGGGCCTAACAATGCCCTTAGCTGGTATGGACCTATAGTTGCTCCTGTAGTTGTTTTCAATACAAGTACCAACTTGGTGACCCGCGTATTCGGAAGCGATCCGGCTGGTCCTCCCATTACCATGTTCACTGGTGCGGGCAGCCGTACTGGTCGTTGGGATCCGGCCACTCGTAACATTACGGTAGATTGGAACTACAACAACAACCCTTTGCGTGCATTCTTCGACGACCTGCAATACTTGCGCGCTCGCTAAGAGGACACTGACTGATATTTCAAAAGGGATTGTTTAACAATCCCTTTTTTTATTCCCCCCAAACCCCAAATCCATTTGTTTACCTTTGGAAAAACAGATCTATGAAACAGCGTGTACTCGCGATTTTCGTCCTACTGCTGGCTTCCGGGGTGTATGCTCAGGGGCTGATCACGCCCACGGCGGGCTGGGTGGATCCGGTGTTAAATCACAACCGATTGCTGCGCGAGCAGACAGGGGAGGGGATGTATAAGCTGATCGGAACCTATCGGGTGATCGGTACTTCTTATCTGTTTGGGGAGCGCAACAAAGGGAATATTTATTCTTCCGATGCCACTGCGGTGAACATTCAGGTGGGTTACAATACCTATAGCCAGGAAGTGGAGTTCGTTTCGCCTTCCAATCCGGGTCAGCCCTTGGTCAAGGCGCCGGGTGAGGTTGATTCGTTTGTGTTTTTGGTCAACCAGGCGGTGGGACTCACCCAGAACATGCGTTTTGTATTCGGAAAGCATCTGGGATCTTCCGAAAAAGCCTATTTCCAGGAGATGGCTACCGGTCCAAAGGCAGGTGTGTACAAGCGCTACAAAGCCGATGTAGGATATGTGTCCAGCAATTATGTACAATCGGAACTTCGCCAGTTCGATCTGTTGTATGATTATTTCTTGTACAACGCGTCGACCCGCACCCTTAAAAAAGTGAAGAATAACTATAATAGTCTGCTGAAGGAGCTCACCGCATTTGGAAATGTATCGGCGGTATTCACTTCGGATGCGTACAACCTGAATCCCGATCAGGCCCTGGCACAAGCTATTTCCCTTATCAATCAATAATCATGCAAGAGAACAATCCCCCCGCCCCCAATCAGTTGAATATCGAGATCTCCGAGGAGGTCGCCGAAGGACAATATGCCAACCTGGCCATCATCACCCATTCGCATGCCGAGTTCGTGATCGATTTTGTGAATGTGATGCCCGGTACGCCCAAGAGCAAGGTCAAATCCCGCATCATTCTCACCCCGCAGCACGCGAAGCGGCTCATGCGAGCCCTGACCGAGAATATTCAGAAGTTTGAATCTTCGCACGGACCGATACAGGATATTGAGGAGATACAGTTGCCGTTGAATTTTGGAGGACCGACGGCGCAGGCGTAGCCTGCGCCAGTTTGGAGTTCGGAGTTCAGCGTTCGGAGTCAGTTCGGAGTCAGTTCGGAGTTGGGTT
>SXGQ01273814.1_pt1 | contig 33794 bp, 28 predicted proteins | sample 3178371 | NCBI WGS metagenome assembly SXGQ01 (sample SAMN11356859, study PRJNA531348) | freshwater metagenome | isolation source: freshwater sample F1-20 | place: China: Fuxian Lake, Yuxi | collected 2017-12-25 | reverse complement strand
CTTGACGCCGTGCTCTTTCTCGAAACGCTCTTGCATGCGCTTGCGCATCTCCATGACCGGGGCCATGTTGATCTCGTTGAAGGTGGTCAAAATAGCATTTGTCGCTTGCGATTGCAGAAGCCGCTCGGCAATGCGCGCGCGCAGACGGGTCATGGGCACACGCTGCTCGGGGCGCTGGCCCAGATCAACGGTGGGCCCGGAGACCTGAGGCAAGGCCACGGTAGGTACCCCAGTGGGAATGGGCGAAACAACAGCAGCCTGTTTAGCGCCACCGGCAACAGCTGCCAGCACATCGCCCTTGGTCACGCGGCCATCTTTGCCAGAGCCGGCCACGGAGCCGGCGGCCAGGTTGTTGTCGGCCATCAGTTTGGCCGCAGCCGGCATGGCCACGCCGGACATGGCAGCAGAGGCAGGGGCAGCAGCGGCTGGCGCAACGGGCGAAGCAGCCGCCGGGGCCGCTGCAGCGGGCACTTGGGCAGCCGCCCCCGCCACGGCCGCCGTGTCGATGCGCGCTATGGACTGATTGGCCACCACCGTACCTCCGTCGCCAACCAGCAATTCCACCAGCACACCGCCGGCCGGTGCTGGCACCTCCATCACCACCTTGTCGGTCTCGATGTCGATCAGGATTTCATCAGCGGCCACGGCCTCACCGGCCTTTTTCTTCCATTGCAGCAGCGTGGCTTCGGCCACGGACTCAGACAGCTGCGGAACCTTGACTTCTACGATTGCCATTTGTAAATCTCTTTGGGTATAGAACGCGGGGGTGTGGGATCAGGGTGTGCAGTCATTTGGACAACACAAAACCCTTGAGCTTGCCGAAAGCCGCTTCAATCAGCGCTTTCTGCTGGTCCTGGTGCAGGTGCGAATAACCCACAGCCGGCGATGCCGACGCAGCCCGCCCGGCATACCCCAGGCGCTGACCCTCGAGCATGTTCTCGTGGATGTTGTGCTGAATGAAGAACCACGCGCCCTGGTTCTGCGGCTCGTCTTGGCACCAGACGATGTCGGTGGCGTTGGGATATTTTTTGATCTCAGCGCCAAAGACTTTGTGCGGGAACGGATAGAGCTGCTCGACCCGAACGATCGCAACATCCTCCGAACCCTTGGCCTCGCGGTGCTTGACCAGGTCGTAATAGACCTTGCCCGAGCAGGCGATCACGCGCTTGACTTTGTCAGCCTTGATCTCCCGGGTTTCACCGATCACGGTCTGGAAGCCACCCTTGGTGAATTCCGACATGGGGCTGGTTGCGTCTTTATTGCGCAGCAGCGACTTGGGCGTGAAGATGACCAGCGGCTTGCGCAAATTGCGCACCATCTGCCTTCGCAGCACATGAAAGATCTGGCTGGCCGTGGTCGGCTGCACGATCTGCATGTTGGTGTCGGCCGCCAGTTGCATGAAGCGCTCGACCCGGGCCGAGCTGTGCTCAGGACCCTGGCCTTCATAGCCGTGGGGCAACATGAGCGTGATGCCATTGACGCGGCCCCACTTGACTTCGCCAGAGGCAATGAACTGGTCGATCACAACCTGGGCACCGTTGGCAAAGTCCCCAAACTGAGCCTCCCAGATCACCAGCGTGTTGGGGTCGTTGGACGAGTAGCCATATTCGTAGGCCAGCACCGCCTCTTCGGACAAGATCGAGTCGATCACCACGAACGGGGCCTGGTTGTCGGCAACGTTTTGCAACGGCACATAGGTGCCCGTGTCCCACTTCTCACGGTTTTGGTCGTGGATGACCGCGTGTCGGTGGGTGAAGGTGCCGCGGCCACTGTCCTCGCCCGACAAACGGACCGGATAACCACTGGCAACCAAGGAAGCAAAGGCCATGTGCTCACCCATGCCCCAGTCGACATTGATCTCGCCACGGCCCATGGCGGCGCGATCGTCGTAGACCTTTTTGACCAGCTGGTGCGGTGTCACGCTGGCGGGAATGGTGGTGATTTTTTCAGCCAGGCGCTTCCACTCGGCCACGGGGATGGCGGTATCTGCCGCGTCGGTCCATTTTTTGCCCAGGAATGGGGACCAATCCACCACGAACTTGCTCTTGAAATTGGTGAGCACTGGATCGACAGAGTGCTTGCCCGCATCCATGGCCGCGCGGTAAGCCTTAGCCATGTCATCGCCCAGGGTAGCCCCTAGCCCTTGGGCGGCCAACTTGTCGGCGTACAGCTTTCGGGTGCCCGGATGCTGGCTGATTTTTTTGTACATCAGCGGCTGCGTCAGACTTGGCGTGTCTTGCTCGTTGTGTCCAAGCTTGCGAAAGCAAGTGATATCCACCACCACATCGGCCTGAAATGCCATGCGGTATTCCAGTGCCAGTTGGCTGGCCAACACGACGGCTTCCGGATCGTCACCGTTGACATGCAGCACAGGGGCTTCGACCATCTTGAAGATGTCGGTACAAAAAGCCGTGGAGCGCAAGTCGCGCGGATCGGAAGTGGTGAAACCTATCTGGTTGTTGATGATGATGTGCACGGTTCCGCCAGTGGAGTAGCCCCGGGTCTGCGCCAGACACAGGGTCTCCTGATTGACGCCCTGGCCGCCCACCGCGGCGTCGCCGTGCACCAGCACGGGCAGCACCTGACTGCCCTTGGGATCGCCGAGTCGGTCCATGCGGGCACGCACCGAGACTTCAACGACCGGGTTGACGATCTACAGGTGCGAGGGGTTGAACGCCAGACTCAGGTGGACCTGCCCGCCCGGGGTGGTGACATCCGAGCTGAAACCCTGGTGGTACTTGACATCGCCAGCGGGCAAGTCCTCAGGGGCTGTGTGATCGAATTCAGCGAACAAGTCCCCGGGCATCTTGCCCAGGGTATTGACCAACACGTTCAGGCGGCCGCGGTGCGCCATACCGATCACGATTTCCTGCACGCCCTGCTCGCCGGCACGCTGGATCAATTCGTCCATAGCGGCAATAAAGCTCTCGCCGCCTTCCAGAGAGAACCGCTTTTGCCCCACGTACTTGGTGTGCAGGTAGCGCTCTAAGCCCTCGGCTGCAGTCAGGCGATCCAGGATGTGCTTTTTCTTCTCGGCATTGAAGGTCGGCTTGCTGCGCAGGGATTCAAGCTTTTGCTGCCACCAGCGCTTTTGCCCCATGTCGGTGGTGTACATGTACTCCACGCCCAAAGTGCCGCAATAGGTTTCACGCAGCGCGTTGAGCAGCTCGCGCAAGCTCATGCGGTCCTTGCCGAAGAAAGTGTTGCTGATGTCGAACACTGTTTCCTGATCGGCATCGGCAAAGCCATAGAAGGATGGCTCGAGCTCAGGGATGGGTGGACGCTCGGCGCGCTTGAGCGGATCGAGGTCGGCCCAACGCTGGCCGACGTTGCGATAGGCGGCGATCAACTGCTGCACCGCCGTGCGCTTGCGTCCCATCTCGGCATCGGTGCTGGCCATGACCACCCGGGTACCGCCCTGCTTGGCCCGCTGGGCAAAGGCATTGACCACAGGCAGATGCGGAATGTCTTTGGCATGGCTGCCATCGACCGCGGGAACATGCTGGAGGGCGTCGAAATATTCACGCCAGTTGTCGGGAACGCTGCCTGGGTTGGCCAGGTAGTTCTCGTACATCTCTTCCACATAGGGCGCATTGCCCCCGAAGAGATAGGTATTGCCCTGATAGGCGGCGTAGACGGAACTTGTCTCGCTCATGATTCGCTGACCTCCGCTCCCCTGCAGGAAGCATTAGCTGGTTGAAAACACCTTCCGCGACACGGCTATACCGGTTGGCGGATGCGACTGTGGCTTAGGAAGGACCTGTGACAGACGTTGCAACCCCATTGTAGCGGCCCAAACTTGACGCGACATCGACGCCGCGTTCACTCCATCCTAGGCCACGCGCTGCTTGATCTGCTCGAGCGCGGATGGGTCATCCAGGGTGGTCAGGTCGCCTGGGTCTCGGCCTTCGCAGACCGCCTGTATGGCCCGCCTGAGCATCTTGCCGCTGCGTGTTTTGGGCAAAACCGTGACAAAGCGCACCCGCGCAGGGCGCGCCACAGCGCCCAAATCGCCATCGACGCGTTTCATGATCTCGCCCTCGACCCTCATGCTGGCCTGCAAATCACCGACCACACTGGCATCTTTGAGCACCGCAAACGCCATGGCCACCTGGCCCTTGAGTGGATCGGCCACGCCGACCACGGCCACCTCGGCAACCAGGGGGTGACCCGAAATGCTTTCTTCGATCTCCCGGGTGCCCAGGCGATGCCCCGCGACATTGATGACATCGTCGGTGCGCCCCAAAATGAAATAGTAGCCATCGGCATCACGGATGCCCCAGTCGAAGGTGCTGTAGACCATCTTGCCCGGAACGCTTTGCCAATAGGTCTTCAAATAGCGCGCATCGTCGCGCCAGACGGTCTGCATGAATCCCGGCGGGGTCGGACCTTCGATGCAAACCACCCCCTTCTCGTTGGGCTGCGTCAACTCCTCGCCGGTGGACTCGTGCAGCAGCTTGACCTTGTAGCCATACATCGGCACGCCTGGACTGCCAAAACGAGGCTTCTGGCGCTCCACGGCGTTGGCCAGGGTCAAAATGGGCCAGCCACTTTCGGTCTGCCAATAGTTGTCAATGATGGGCACGCCCAGCCCCTCGCTGATCCAGCTTGCGGTGGGCTCATCGAGCGGCTCGCCAGCCAGAAACAGCGCGCGCAGCGAGCTCAGGTTGTGCTTTTTAAGCAGCGCTGGATCCTGTTTTTTGAGCACGCGCACCGCGGTCGGCGCACTGAACATGCCGGTGACCTTGTACTTCTCAACCAGGCTCCACCAGATGGCGCCATTGGGCTGACCGTCCATGCCCTGCGTGGGCAAGCCTTCGTACATGATGCTGGCCATGCCGGCGATCAGCGGGCCGTCAATGATGTAGCTGTGGCCCACGACCCATCCAATGTCGCTGGTGGAGAAAAACGTTTCGCCGGGACGCCCATCAAAAATATGCTTCATGGACGCCGCCAGGGCCACGCAGTAGCCACCGGTATCGCGTTGCACGCCCTTGGGCTTGCCGGTGGTACCGCTGGTATAGATGGTGTAGCTGATGTCGGTGCTGTCCATGGCCTGGCAAGGCACCTGAGCGTTCATGTGACTGGCCCGCAACTGCGACCATAAATGGTCTCGACCGCCAACCAAGGTCATGGCCGCGAGTTTGCGATCGGCCAACAAGACGGCAGAAGGCTTGTGCGCCGACTGGGATATGGCCTCATCGAGCAAGGGCTTGTAGGAAATGGCCTTGCCGCCACGCGAGCCCGCGTCGGCGCTGACAATCACTTTGGGCTGCGCATCCTCAATGCGCGAGGCCAGCGATCCGCTGGCGAAGCCGCCAAACACCACGCAATGAATGGCACCGATTCGGGCACAAGCGAGCATGGCAAACGCAGCCTCAGCGATCATGGGCATGTAAATCAGTACCCGATCGCCCTTGACCACGCCCAGCGACTGCAGCGCCGCCGCCATGCGCTGCACCTCCTGGTGCAACTGCCCGAAGGTGTAGGTCACTTCGCTGGAGGTTTCCGTCGAAACAGCGATCAGAGCGGCCTGATCGCTTCGGTCCGGTAGGTGTCGATCCAGCGCGTTGTGGCACAGATTGGTCTTGCCGCCCTCAAACCAATGGGCATACGGCGGATTGTCCCAATTGCAGATGCGGGTTGGAGGAGAGAACCAGTCGATCAGGCGTGCCTGCTCGGCCCAAAACAGCTCGGGCTGCTCGACGGACCGCTTGTAAAAATCACTATAGCGATCGCCGTTTGCTGATGTACTCATGTCTCTGCTCCCAGATGGCTCAAATCCAGATCAAATCTTGACAACAATGCGTCCGCGCACCTTGCCCTGCATCAAGGCCTGTGCGTACTCTACAGCCTGCTCCAGACTTATTTCAGTCACCATAGACTCCAGCTTGGTGGGGTCAAGCTCGCGGGCCAGACGCTGCCACGCTCTGCGGCGCCGCTCGATTGGAGCCATGACACTGTCAACGCCCAAAAGGCGCACGCCTCGCAGGATAAAGGGCATCACTGTGGCCGGAAAATCAGCCCCCTGCGCCAGCCCGCAGGCGGCCACTGCGCCGCCGTAGCGGGTTTGCGCACAGGCATTGGCCAGAGTGTGCGAGCCCACTGCGTCAACCACCCCCGCCCAGCGCTCCTTCTGCAAGGGCTTGCCGGGCAAGGCCAGGCTGGCACGGTCGATCACACTGGCCGCGCCCAGGTTTTTCAGGTAGGTCTGCTCATCGACCTTGCCCGTGGCTGCGACCACGGTGTAGCCCAGGCTGGCCAACAACGCCACCGCAGTGCTGCCAACGCCACCCGTGGCACCAGTGACCAGCACCTCGCCATCACCGGGGTGCAGCCCATGCTCTTGAAGCGCCATCACGCAGAGCATGGCCGTGTACCCCGCCGTGCCAATGGCCATGGCCTGGCGGCAGCTCAGTCCAGCGGGCAATTTCACCATCCATTGGCCCTGCACCGAAGCACGTTCGGCCAGCATGCCCCAGCGCGTCTCACCCAGCCCCCAGCCGTTGTGAATGAAGAGATCACCCGGCTGCCAATCGCCGTGCTCCGAGGAGAGCACCACACCTGCCCCATCAATGCCCGCCACCATGGGCCACAAGCGCACGACCGAAGCGCTGTTGGTGATCGCCAAAGCGTCTTTGTAGTTGAGGGTCGAGTACTGCACCTGCACCTGCACATCACCGGGGGGCAGGCCGTCTGGATCCACCTGCACCAAGCTTGCAGAAAATACATCGCCCTGTTTGCTCAGCTGCAACGCCTTAAACATATTCAGTCTCCTGCGAGCGTGGGAAAAAACGCTGGTCAATCAGCTTTTTTGCTGACCCGCATTATCGAAGCAGGTCTTGCGGCAGCCTGACGACGGCCTGATCCTCAGCGCCCGCCAGACACATCGAGCAAAGCCATGGTGGTGTAGCTGGCAGCATCCGAGAGCAGCCAAACGATGGCCTGGGCCACCTCCAGGGCGTGGCCCCCGCGCTGCATCGGCACCAAGTGCGCCAGATCGCGCACCCGATCGGGCAAGCCTCCGGAGGCATGGATTTCGGTTTCTATCAAACCGGGGCGCACCGCGTTGACCCGAACACCCTCGCCGCCAACCTCCTTGGCAAGACCGATCGTCATGGCATCGATGGCCGCCTTGGCTGCGGCGTAATCGACGTACTGAGCGGGCGATCCCAGGCGCGCGGCAGCGCTCGACAAATTGACGATGCTGCCTCCGGTGCCGCCATGGCGGGTGCTCATGCGCAGCACCGCTTCGCGCGCACAGATCAGGCTACCGATGACGTTGATCTCGAACATCCGACGCCAGCGCGCGACCGTCATCTGATCGATGCGGGCGGCGACATCCACCACGCCAGCATTGTTGACCAAACCTGAGACGGGGCCCCATTGACGATCGATCAACTCAAACATGCGCAGCACCTGATCTTCCTGGGCCACGTCGGCCTGCACCGCCATGGCCTGCCCACCGCCCGATCGAATGGCCTGAACCACTTGATCGGCCGCCTGCGCATTGCTGCTGTAATTGACTGCCACCGACCAGCCTTGCTGCGCCGCCAAGCGTGCCGTGGCCGCTCCGATACCGCGGCTTGCGCCGGTCACCAAGACAATTTTGGCCATGCGTCCCCTCCGTCAAGGATTTCCCGAATAATCTCGATTCAATCCCAGATTCAGGATTGAAGCAAAAACTCTTATTTTCATATGAGTGACATCGAACAAGCCAAATCACTGTTCTCCCAGGGGATTGCTCTTTTTGAAAACGGGGATCTGCAAGCTGCACATGACTCGTTCGAGCAGGCACTGGTTTTGGCACCGCAGCGACCCTCTGTGTTGCTCAATCTGGGCATCACGCGGATGCAACTGGGTCGATGGGAGGACGCGGCCGAGCCGCTGCAACTGAGTCTGGCCGGCGATCCTCAGCAGGTCGACGGCTGGGTCGCGCTGGGCATGGTGTGCAATCGACTCGGGCAACTGCCGCAGGCCTTGCACGCCTACCAGCAGTTGCTGCAGATGGACGAGCAGCATGCACAGGCCTGGGGCGAAAGCGCCAATGTGCTGCGCGAGATGAACCGGTATGAAGAAGCCGCGCGCCACTATGAGCGCGCACTGGCGCTGCAACCCGGCCACGAGCTGTACGCGTACTATCTGAGCGCGCTTGAAGGCGAGGGGGGCCCGGCCCACCCGCCGCCGCAGTACGTACAAGGCCTGTTCGACCAATACGCAGAGGACTTCGAGGATCACCTGGTCGATGCGCTGCAATACCGCGGCCACAGCCATCTGATCAAACACCTGCCAAACGACGCGGCCGAACGCTTCGAACACGTGCTGGACCTGGGCTGCGGCACCGGATTGTGTGGACCCTTGGTACGGTCACGCGCCGGCCAACTCTGGGGCATCGATCTGGCGGCTGCCATGGTTGAGAAATCTCGCCAGCTCGGCGTCTACGATCAGGTCCGGCAGGCCGACTGCACCCAGTTTCTGCTTGATTGCCCCCAAGGCTGGGATCTGGTTCTAGCCGCCGATGTCTTCATTTATGTCGGCGCACTGGAGGAGCTGTTCGGCGCACTGAGCCTGCGCATGCCCCCTGGCAGCTGGCTGGCCTTCACCGCAGAATCGTGCGAAGACTCGACCGAACCCGGTCGGCCGCGCCTGCTCGCCAGCCTGCGATACGCACACCCCCTGTCTTATCTGCAAAATGTGGCGAAATGTTACGGCTTTGTCTGGCGCAGCCACCACACAGCCCCGCTGCGCCTCGATCAAGGACAGCCCATGCAAGCCCTCTATGCTTACTTACAGCGCATGCCCCAAGTGGCCGACACGAAATGAGGTGCGGCGTGGGGAGCCAGCGACACGTTCAGAGACTGTTGTGGGCTACACTAATTGGCTTGCCAAATCGATCAGCAACTGACCGATCGACTGCCCGGCAATTGACCGCCGAGCCTCTGAACCCGACCCATGGCGCTATTGAGTAATCTGCAAAATGCCTCGCCCTTGTTGCTGGCAGCATCCGTGTCGCTTCTAAGCGCCTGGCTGATGCTGTTGACGCAGCGCTGGCACGGGCACCTGAGTCTGGACTCGCATGAAGGCGTACAGAAGTTTCATACCCAGGCCACACCGCGCATTGGGGGCCTACCCGTTCTGATCGGCTTGCTCGCAGCCTGGCCGCTCATGCCGCAAAAGGCGCAGCAGCTGATGACCTATTTGCTGCTGGCGGCCATCCCCGCATTTGGATCCGGTTTTGTTGAAGACCTGACCAAGAAAGTGAGCATTCATATCCGACTGCTTTGCACCACCGGTTCTGGGGCGCTGGCCTGCGTGCTGACCGGGTATTCGGTTCAGCATTCGGGCGTGTGGGGCCTGGACTGGCTGCTGGGCTTTGGCGTGATCTCGGTGATCTTCACCGCCCTGGCCATCGGCACCATGGTCAATGGCATCAACATGATCGATGGCTTCAATGGCCTGTCTGCAGGGTCTGTGGTGATCATGCTCGCGGGCCTGGCCTGGATCGCTCAAAGTACGGGCGACAGCGACCTGGCTGTTTTGGCACTGGCGACGGCGGGGGCGGTTTTTGGCTTTGCGCTGATCAACTGGCCATGGGGAAAGATCTTCCTGGGCGACGGTGGGGCTTACCTGTGCGGCTTTGCCACCGCCTGGATCGGCGTTTTGCTGATCGAACGCAACGCCAGCGTTTCGACCTGGGCGCCCCTGATGGTCTGCGCCTATCCCCTGCTGGAAGTGTTCTTTAGCATCCTGAGGCGTCGACACCGAAAGCGGCATCCGGGGCATCCGGATCGACTGCATTTGCACAGCCTGATACACCGACGCGTGAGCTCATTCTGGCTCCCGGCTCTTGGTCCGCTGGGACTGAACTCGATCACCGGCGCGCTCATGTGGCCGATCAGCCTGATCTGCTGCGCATGGGCGGTGGCGTTCGCCGGGAGCACGCCGATGCTCATCGTCGGCGTAGCGGGAATTGCTGCGCTCTACACCTTGATCTACTGCAGGCTGGTGCAATTCAAGTGGGGCATCAAACGCCGAACCCGGGAACTCGCTGCCCAATCTGTCGGCTCTTGAGGGATCGTCTGGGCCTTCTCAGACGTCCTGCTCTAAAGCGCCGCTCACCTCGCTGCCAAGCCCAGTGGCCAGTTCGCGGGCCTGGGCACGCAGGACACGCTTTTCCTGAAAATTCAGACTGCGACCAATCGCATTTTTGGCCCGAATGAGCAACTCGCGGTCGACCTCAGCGGGCAAGCCGCGTTGACCGGGCAACTCCTCACGCAAGGTCTCGCGGTCGTCTTCGACCAAATCTTCCCACCAAGCCTGGACCACGCCGTGCAATTGGGCATCCAGATCGGCGCTGACTGGACCGTCACCGGCAGACGGGGCACGCGCCAGCATGGCCTGGGCAAATTCAGAAGACCGCACCACCAGGCGCCGATCCGCTTCCCGCAGCAGTCGGGCCCAAGTCGGATCCTGCTGCATCAACCGCCCCATGGACTGAGCCCGCTCGTCGGTCAGGAGGCAAACCATCACCCCGGCAAGCTTGGCCGCATCAATCACTGGCATCAGGCGGTCGTCGTCGCTGGCAATGCACACCACACCGACCCGGCCACCGGCCACCAAAGCCTGCAAATCAGACGACATCTGCCGCACCAACGACACCCCGTCGGTATCTCCCGCAGGCATGAGCCGCAGGGTTTGCTCGTCATGCACACTCTGGTCATCTTGATCAGCGTACCAGTAGGTTCGAAGCAAAGACGCACGCACACCGCTGCGCTGCATGGCATGTCGCACCAGATCGGGCACCCCTTCGCGCGAGAGATGGACCTGAGCCTCGGTCTCCTGCGAGCGAGACAACCATCTCAGATAACGTGCATCGACCAGGGCAACGGCGGTGGGACCATCTGCCGGCTGGGGCCGATAAAAAGATTTTTCGGGGTAATTCATCAGATATCAAGTACTCGGGCAAAGTATCGCTGCGGTGGCCACATATGAGAGCGAGGCATCAAGGCGTACCCATCAAAAGACGGGCAAGCAGCGCTATTTTAGGCGCGCTCGCGCGCTGCGCTGGCTCAGCAGTGAGGTAACAAATCCCACGGTCTACCCCGGCCACTTTTTTGCCGCGATCGCGCAATGGTTGAGCAAGCCGCAGATGCTCAGTCCGGGGGCCAAGATCAGGGTAGGCGGCGAAGAGCTGCAGGGTCGACCGGCAACTTGACCTGCCGGCTGAGCAGTTCGATCAGCACCATGGCGCGGGCTTGACCATCGCGCATCTGAAATATGCCCTCCACCCCGGCAAATGCTCCCTCGGTGACCAGCACCCTCTGCCCATGTTCGAACAAACGCTGCGCCTGACCTGCGCTTGCCTCCTGGCTTTTGAGCTCAGCAATCAGGCCCTCATCGACCCGCGCCGGCTCCAAGCCAAAACGCACCAGACGGGTGACGCCCTGGGTGGAATGAATCGGGGCCCAACTGCGGGCACCACTGCCGGTATCGAGTTGTACAAAGAGGTAGCGGGGAAACAAGGCTTCTTCGACCTCTGCCACAGCACCTCGCCGAATCTTTTCAAGACGCAGCACCGGCAAGTAGCAGGGGTAGCCTTGGCGCTCGAGGTGCTCTCGAGCGGTCTTTTCCTGGCGCGGCTTGCTGTGTATCAGGTACCAATTGAGCGGCATGATTGGTATTTTCCAGCATGACCCGGGTCAACGGCTCCATCGTTGAGCAGACCCAGCAAAGCATAGTTAAAAGCCTGCGGCTGCTCAAACTGCACCCAATGCCCAGCCCCAGCAATGGCCTGCATGCGCCCAAAGCCAGGGCAGGTGCGCAAGATCGTTTCAATGTCTGCCGTCTGACCCAGGTAGTACCGGTCATGCTGACCGTAGAGCACGTCCACAGGGCAGCTCACCTGAACCAGGGCTGCACGAAGAACATCGGTTCGCGACAGTCGCCGGCTCGGCAGTCGATCACGCTCGGCATTGATTTGCTGTAACTGGCAGGCCAATGCACTGGTCGAGGCCTCATGGTAGAGCATGATTTCGCGCAAATTGTGGGTGTGCGCAAGCAAACGCTGCTCGCTGCTGGCAAGGTGCCGCCACGCTTTTGGGCGGATGCGCTGCAGCGCCGGCCGACCCAGGCCCGGCGGCGCGACCAGAACCAGACGTGAAAACCGCGCGGCAAAGACCCGGGCCCACAGGCCCGCAACCATGCCGCCAAATGAAAAGCCGACCCCATCGCAAGCCTGATCACCGATGAGCTCGCACAGGCCCCGCTCGAGCGGCTCGGGCATGGCGTCGGCGTCCTTACCGCCCGGGGGCAAATCGGAGTCACCAAAACCGGGCAAGTCGGGAACGAGCACAGACCGGCCGGATTCAATCAGAGCGGGGATGTTTCTCAGCCAATGCGTCCAGCTGCCACTCCCGCCGTGCAACAGCACCAGGGGCGCCCGGTCATGACGGGCGCCCTCTTGGCCCCAGCAATGCCAGACGATATGACCCTGACCGCAGCGGGTCTGAACGCGGCGAGCCAAGCCCAACACCTGCATCACTTCCTGCGGCAAGTTTCTTTCAACAGCCGATGGCGACGGGATCGACATGGACAGGCTCGGCTTTTCGGTCATTGCTGCGGCTTCAATGGCAGGGCTGCCCTGCTCAATCATCGACCCGGGAACGCTGAATTTTGACCTGCGCGCGCTCGCTCTTGTCTTGCAAACGCCGCAACTTCGATGCCCGAGTCGGCCGCGTCGCCTGCCTGGTTTTGGGTGGACGCGAGACAGCGTCAACGATGGTCTGCAAGCGCGACATGGCGTCGGCCCGGTTCAGCTCCTGGGTGCGGTACTGCTGGGCCTTGAGCACCAGCACGCCATCCTGGGAAATGCGACCATCCCCACTGGCCAGCAGCCGCTGCTTGACCGCATCGGGCAGCGTCGAGGCCAAGATATCAAAACGCAAATGGATCGCAGAAGAGACCTTGTTGACATTTTGCCCACCCGCACCCTGGGCACGGATGGCCACGCAAACGACTTCGCGCTCGTCAATCGGATAAAGGCATGGGACGACCATGCGCTATTTTCGCAGCAGGCAGGCCAGCAGGCGCTGCCTTGCGGCAACTTGACCTGAAATCACATGCAAGTGCCGATCAAAGGGCCGACACAAAATTGTCGAGCAACTGAGCAAATTCGGCTGGACGTTCCACCGCACTGAGGTGCGCCGCGTCGATGGTGCACAAGCGAGCCCCCGGAATTTCCGCAACCATTTGACGGGAGGCCGAAACCGGCGTGGCCTCGTCGAGTGTGCCCGCGATCACCAGGCTCGGGCAGGCGATGCCCGGGTTGCTCGATCGAAAGTCGATGGCGGCCACAGCACCGCAGGCAGCCGCATAGGCACCTGGGGGTATGCGTTCGAGGCGCTCGCGCAAGCGGGCCACTTTCAGGGCGCCGCCATGGGTTTGATCGCCGCGAAATGCCGGCGTGAACCAACGCTGCATGGCCCCTTCGGCGATGGCCGCAACGCCCTGATCAAGAACCGTTTTGATGCGACTGGCCCACATGGCCTGCGCCGCATCGTCATAAGCGCTGGCCGAGTTTGCGATGATGATGCTGCGCAGCAATTCGGGATGGCGGCAGGCCAGGGCCTGCGCTGTCATGCCGCCCATGCTCAGGCCAGCAAAATGCACTGGTTGATCGCACTGCGCGCGGATCAGTGCGGCTGCGTCATCGGCCATCATTTCGATGGTGTAGGGCCCCGGAGGAACCGGCGATAGGCCATGGCCGCGATGGTCAAAGCGCAACACCGTATATTTGTGCTCAAGGCACTGGGCCACGCCATCCCACATGGTCAAGTCGCAGCCGAGCGCATGGCTGAGCACCAGGACCGGGCCTTGGCCTTGGCGAAGATGATGCAATTGGGCAATGGTCATGGTGGCAACTGTGAGTTCAAAAACTCTTCAGGCGATCCGCCCGAAGCGCGTACCGGGCTAGGCCTCCTTGGGAGGCAGCAATCCCTTTTCCCGCAAAATCTGGGTGGCGATGCCGAACGCATGGTTGGCCGCCGGCACCCCGCAATAAATCGCCGCCTGCATGATCACCTCTTTGATCTCTTGTGGGCTGAGCCGGGACTGCGGCTGCCCCTCGAGGGCGGCGCGGGTGTGCAAGGCAAACTCTTCCCAGGCCTTCAGACCGATCATGGTCGACAAGACCATCAGGCGACGGCTTTTGTCGCCAAGAGCCGGTCTCCCCCAGATTTCATTCCATGCGTAGCGGGAAATCAGATTCTGAAATTCGCCGTTGAATTCATTGACGTTGGCCAATGAACGGTCCACCCAGGCGTCACCGAGCACCCGTCGGCGGTTGATCAGACCCGCTTGGTAGTCGCTGTCTCGGTCATCGAACGATACGCTCATTTTGCTCGTCTCCGGGGTCACGGCGGTTTTTGGCATCCGATTGCCAAGCGCGCCAAAATTTCAATTGTGCATGCACCGTCGCCGCGGCGCCCTGGGCCAGGTCCGGATCGAACCACTCATCGGCTGCGCTCTGAGGAAGCACGCTGCGCAACGCATCGATGTTTGCGTGCATGCGGTCCGTGTCAACCTGCAAGCCCACCAGAGCCTGCGCCATGGCATGAACCGCGCCATGCGCACTGATGAGCAGTCCGGACCACTCCGCCAGTTCGGCCTGCCAGCCGCCAAGCGCGCGTTCATGCTCCTGCACCATGGCAGCGAGCAGAGCGGCCGCGCGCTGTGGCGCCCTCTGGGCAGCAGCCAGACTCACCATGCAGGCCACCGGATTGCGCTTGTGCGGCATGGCAGAGGATCCACCCCGGCCAGCCTCAGCCGGTTCAGCCAGCTCAGAAATCTCGAACTGACCCATCAAAGAAACATCCCGGGCGATTTTGCCCAAATTGCCAACCAGCACTGCAATCTCGCAGCCCAGGCTGACCCACTGGTCGCGCTGGGTGTGCCAACTTGCCTGAGGACATGTGAGCCCGAGATCGGTGGCCATGCGCATCAAGACCTCGGGTCCTTTGCCCTGCATCTGAGCCAGCGTACCGACCGCACCGCCCAATTGCACGCACAAGCCCTGCTCGGCCGACCGACGAAGGCGCTCGCGACTGCGCAACAGGGGGATGGCCCAACCCATGCACTTCAGGCCAAAACTGGTCACCGAGGCTGGTTGCATCAGGGTTCGGGCCAGAACCGGATCGGCTGCATGCCGCTCGGCACGCCCGAGCAAGGCTTCAATGCAGACCGTCAAGTCAGCATGAATCAAGTCCAAGGCCGATCGGGTGATCAAGGCCATGGCCGTATCGATCACATCCTGACTGGTGCTGCCCAGGTGCACATATTGCACCGCCTGCGGGTTGAACATCGCCACCGTCTCTTTCAGGCTCTTGACCAGAGGTATGGCCAGGCTGCCCGCGCGCGCACTTTCTCGAACGATGCGAGCCACATCAAACAACTCGACCTTGCAGGTGCCGATGATGGATTGCGCAGCGCTCTCGGGAATCAGGCCCGCATCGGCCTGGGCACGGGCCAAAGCGGCCTCAAAGCGCAACATGGCCGAGACCACCTCATGCTCGCCCCAAGCTTGCAACATCGCCGGGCTCGACAAAAACGATTCAAATGCAGCGCTCATAGAAAAACGGTTTCGCAAAAAATGGGGGCCAGCCGCTCTTGATCACGGCCTGCGACTCAAGCGCCTGATCGGCGCAGCCGCATCTGATTGGGCAAGGGCACCGAGCGGCGCAGCACATCCTCGGCCAACCACAGGGCCGATCGCCAAGCACGCGCAGCAACGGTGGGCAGCGGGATTTGCTGATAGTCGTCGTTGAACACTTCAAAGCTGTAGTCGCCGCGATAGCCCAATGCATGGAGTTTGCTGACCAACGCAGCCAGATCCGTGCTGTGCACGCCTTCACCCGGGAACACTCGAAAATGGCGGGCAGTGGCAATTCGCTCTTGCTCGGACTTGATTTCCGTCCACATGAAATCTGCCAACTGCACCAAAAAGATCTTGTCCGGGTCAAGCAGATCGAGATCCTCCAGGGGTGTCTTCGTAGCGAACATGTGAAAGGAGTCAAAGCCCAAGCCCAGGTTTGGCATATCGGCCTGACAGACCACATCCCAAGCCTGCGTGAACTCGTTGATGTGCCGCCCCCAGGACAGCGCTTCATAGGCCACCTTGATGCCCATGGGAATGGCAAGAACAGCGAGCTTGCGCAGATCGCGTGCCAGCGCATCGATATCACCGGTGGCATGCGCCGAGGTCGAAGAGCAAACCAGCAACACTTTGGAGCCCAGGGCGCTGCACATCTCCAGCATCGACTTGGCGATGTCTATCTTGTACCCGTGCAGGTGTCCCGACAAGCCCTCAAAGTCGCGCAGCACCTGAAAACCGGTCACACGCAAACCACTGGCACGCACAGCGGCCACAGCGGCATCCAAGCCATCGGGGTGTCCGACCACATCTCGGGCAGAGAGCATGACTTGGGAAAAGCCGGCCTCGCGCATGGCCTTGAGCTTGGCTTCCAGGGGCCCAGCCAACGAGATGGTGTCCATCCCAAAATCCTTGATATTGGCGCGGTAGTCCATCTCAAACCCGCTCGTCATGGACCAATTCAAAACTCACCCCGCCGAACCAAGTCTTGGTCAAGGCACCGCGATTTTCAGTGTGTACGGACTTGGACTGAACGAATTCCACGCCCTGCCCAGACAAGTGGGCCACCGTGCCCAACACATCGCTGGTGCCCATGGCCATGCGCTGCAACTGCTCATCGCCCTCCACGTCAAGCACGCCGGCCTCCGGCTCGATGAGCTGGACGTAAAAGCGCGAGGCCGCCGGGCAAGGACTTTGCAGAATTCGGCCCTTGGGCAGGATGCCAAAACGCTGCTCGCCCGGCACCTCGGAAAAACCAAACAGATCCCGGTAAAACTCGGTCCAATCGGCCGCGCGTTCATTGCCGATGTACTGGACCACGCCGAAAAAATGCAGCCCCGCGAAGGCCGGCGGATGTGGATTGACGCCAGGAATCGGCACGAAGTCGACGTCGTAGATCGAGAACCGCTCATAGCGGTCGACAAAATAAAGGCGGCTCGAGCCTACGCCATGGACGGCGGGGATGTTGAGCTCCATCACCTCGACCCGGGTCGGTACCGCCCAGGCACCGCGCTCAAGCGCCCGGCGGTAAGCGGCACTGGCATCACGCACCCGCAGTGCGATGGCAGCGAGCCAGGGTTTGTCACCGTTGCTCACAGATCCGGCAAGTTGTGGCAAGTGCGCATTCAAGATCACGTTGATGCGCCCCTGACGATACAGCAGCACCTCACGCGAGCGGTGACGGGCCACCGGCTTGAAGCCCATCATCTCGAGCACCTGACCCAGCGCCTGCGGCCTGGAAGTGGCATATTCAATAAATTCGATGCCGTCGAGCCCCAGCGGGTTGGCAACTTCAGAAATGGCTTCACGCTGACGGACAGTTGAACTCATGAGGTCGACCCGTGGATGTCTTGACAAACGGGGCCTGGGGCCCCTGCACCAAATCGCACTGTAAGGGCAGCCCGCCCAGGCAAGCGAGTTCAAGCAAGGTATTGCGCGATTAGTAACTTATAATGCGCGATAAACGATCATTACGAGGGTTTTTACTGATTTATTTGGAAAGTTACACGCCCAGAACACCCACCATCGCCCGGCTGGCCACCAGCGTGCAGCCGTCCATCGGAGCTCACTCGCGTTAGGACGCTGGCCAATATGCAACCACCCGCACCCCAAGTTCTGAGCCTGAACAAAAAAGACTGGATTGCCGGCCTGGAAAAAGGCTTGGTCGTACTGGCCTGTTTTGACGAAGGGCATGCACGGCTCAACCCAAGCCAAGTGGGACAGCGCTGCGGCATCACCCGCACAGCCGCCAGGCGGTATCTGCTGACCCTCGAACATCTGGGCTTTGTGGCCAGCGATGGGCGTCTGTTTTGGCTCACACCCCGAGTCCTGCGGCTCGGGCAGGCCTATCTGGAGTCCGCACGACTGCCGCGCATCGTTCAACCTTTTTTGCAGCGGGTGACGGCAGGCACGCAGGAAAACGCCTACGTCAGCGTCCTCGATGGCGACGAAATCGTGGTGGTGGCGCGCAACGGCTCGAGCCGTCTGATGAACGTGGGCTATGTGCTTGGGGCACGCGTCCAGGCGCGGCTGACCGCCGCCGGCATGGTACTTCTGGCCGAGCAAGACGACGCGTGGATCGGCCAGTGGCTGGACAACCGCCGTTTGAGCGCCTACACGCCCCACACCATCACCAGCAAGGACAGGCTCATGCTGGAACTAAACCGGGTTCGGTCCCAAGGCTGGGCCCTGTCGGAGCAGCAACTCGAACTCAAGCAGCGTGGAATTGCGGTCGCACTTCGCGACCGTCACGGGCAGGCGCTCGGCGCACTGAGCGTCACCATGCCCATGGGCCATGAGTCCTCAGAGGACGCCTTGAACCGGGTGCTCGGCGTGCTCAGCGAGACCGCCCAGGCCATGCGGCAACTGGTCTAGCCGCTTCAGTCGGCCCAATCCTGCCCTTATCCCTGCAACAGCTCCCAGACCCTGGCGCTGCTCAGAGGCATTTGCAGGCGCGGCGCCAAATCGCCCCGACCGGCCCGGGCCAATGCGTCGGCCACGGCGTTGACCACCGCAGGCGTAGCACCAATGGTGCCCAATTCGCCCACGCCCTTGACGCCCAAAGGGTTGTTTTTGGAAGGCACGCTCTGGTCCATCTCGGTCTTGAAAAGGGGGCTGTCGGCTGCCCTGGGCGCCGTGTAGTCCATCAGGCTGCCGGTGAGCAGCTGGCCGGTTTGGGCGTCGTAGACCACGGCCTCCTGCAGGGCCTGACCGATCCCCTGCACCGCTCCGCCATCGAGCTGACCGCGCACGATGGTTGGGTTGACCACGCGACCGACATCGTTGACCGATGCATACGAGATCACAGCCACCTCGCCAGTGGCTGGGTCCAGCTCAACCTCGCACACATGACAGCCATTGGGCCAGCTCGGCCCCGCAGCAGCACTTGTGGAGTCCATAAAAATTCGCTGCTCGGGCTGCTGGGCTGCCAGTTCAAACAAGCCCATCGACAAATCCGTTCCGGCCACCGCAAAGCGGCCGGCCGCGTAAACAATATCCTGCTCGGACGCTTCGAACTGCTTGGCCGCGAGGGCCTTGCCGTGGGCAATGGTTCTCTCCGCTCCGATCTTCATGGCCGAACCGCCGGTGAACAGCGACCGTGAGCCGGCCGAGCCAAAACCGTCGCCCCGGTCGGTATCGCCCAGGATGACGCGAACTTTTTCAATGGGCACGCCAAAGGCATCGACCACCAGCTGGGCCAAAGTGGTCGCGATACCCTGCCCCATGGGCATGACCGCCGAGAAGACCTCGATCGCTCCGTCGGCTTGCACCGAAATGGTGACACGCTCTTCCATCTGATTGCCGCCGGTCCACTCCAGGAAAGTAGCCAGCCCCAGACCGCGCCACTTGCCACGTTTAGCCGATTCAGCGGCTCTGGCTTCAAAGCCAGACCAGTCGGCCAGATTCAGACCCTGATCCATGACCGACTCGAACGCGCCCACATCGTAGACCTGTCCCATCGCATTTTTGTAAGGGAACTGCTCGGGCGCAACGAAGTTGCGCCGGCGCAGCGCCGTGCGGTCCATGCCGATTTGCCTGGCCGCCTCGTCCATCAGACGCTCTATCGTGTAAATCGCCTCGGGCCGACCGGCACCCCGATAAGCGGCAGTCGACATGGTGTTGGTCATCACCGCGCGAAAGTGATAGTCGATGGTCTGGATGTCGTACACCCCGGTCTGCACCCAAGGGCCGATGAGCAGCTGAATGGCCACGCCGGTGCCGGTGGGATAAGCCCCAACGTTTGCATCAGAGTGCACACGCAGAGCCAAGACCTTGCCGCTGACATCGAGCGCCATTTCCGCGCGGGTGTACAAATCCCGACCATGGGTGGTGGCCAAAAACTCCTCGCTGCGGTCGGCCAGCCATTTGACCGAGCGCTTCAGCTTGTGGGCACAAAATGCGGTCGCTATGTCCTCCGGGTAGGCGCCGGTTTTCATGCCAAATCCACCGCCCACATCACCCACCACCACTCTGACGGATTTGCGATCGAGGCCGATCACGTCGGCAATGCTGTTGCGCGCTCCCGAGGGCATTTGCGAGCTCATGCGCACCACCAGACGGGCATCGGCCGCATGCCAGGAGGCCAGAACGACCCGCGGCTCGATGGTGAGCGCCGCCAGGCGCTGATGGATCAGATCGAGCTTGACCACGTGGGCTGCAGCCGCGAAGGCCTGGGCTGCTTCATCGGGCTTTCCGAAACGCGTCTCAGCAACGATGTTGTCACTCACCCCGTCACAAAGCAGCGCCTTCCCCGCCAAGGCCTCGGGCAATTCGGTCACCGCCGGCAGTTCCTCATACTCCACCAGCACAGCCTCGGCCGCATCACGGGCCAGTTCGCGCGACTGCGCGACGACGGCCACGACCGGCTCGCCGACAAAGCGAACACGCTCATGGGCCAGGGGGCGGCGCACCGTCGACACCAAAGGTGCGCCTGCGGCACGGGCAAAGCCGGCAACGCCAGCCATGGGTTTGCAGCCGGCATCGACCATGTCCTGGCCGGTGATGATCAACAGAACGCCCGGCATGGCCCCAGCGGTGCTCGCATCGATCGAAACAATGCGGGCATGGGCATGGGGCGATCGCAGGAAAACCAGGTGAGACAGCGCAGAATCGGGCACATCGGGGACGGCCGCCAGCAGGTCATCCGTGAAGCGGCCCTGGCCGCGAAGCAGCGCATCGTCTTCCATCCGGGCCACGCTGTGGCCGCTGCCAAAGCGGGTGGCTTCAAGGGGGGCGAGGGATTGGGTGTTCAAGGTATCTCCAGTCTTTGCCAACAAATCTTAACGGGAAGCTGCGTGGAGCGCAGTGAAAATGCAGTCCGGCAGGCTCAATCAAGGTCCGCTCGGGCGCCGGGGAACGGACCGCTTGCGGGGTAGCGAAATCATGCGCTCTTGCACCAACTGCTCCTTGCGGGCTTGACGGTTGGCGTCGAGAACCTTTCCCTGCTCAAGCCACAGGGCAAACTCCTGCGGCGTCTCCAAGGTGATGCGGCCGATACCACCGCATCGAAAATCATGAATCAATGCCTCCGAGGCTTTGTGCAAATTGAGTTGACCCCTGGCAGCCACAGCGCCTCTGCGACGGGCGATGGCAGCAAGCACCGCCTCTTCATTCAGGCCATCGATTTCAATCTGGTAGCGCTGGGCCAGCGACACAGGATAGGCGCGCAGCAGTACAGCCAACAATTCAAGGGCCACCTCCTGCTCGTCGAAAGCGTTGCGCCCAATGGCACCGCTGGCGGCCAAGTGATAGCCACTTTGCGCGACGATGATGCGAGGCCACAAAACCCCCGGCGTGTCCCACAAATAAAAATCGTCCTCCAGCACGATGCGCTGCTCGATGCGGGTGATGCCCGCCTCATCCCCGGTGCGGGCCGCACGTTTGCCCACCAGGGTGTTGATCAAGGTCGACTTGCCGACGTTGGGAATGCCGCAAATGAGCACCCGCATGGGTCGCGCCATGCCGACCCGGCTCGGGGCCAAGTCTCGGCAGGCCTGTATCAGGCGTCGGGCCGCCGCGGCCTGGTTCGCATCAAGCGCAATCGCCCGGGTCGCGGGCTGAGCGTTGTAGTGCGCCAGCCACTCCTGAGTGCGCTGCGTATCGGCCAAATCCTGCTTGTTGAGGATCTTGAGTGCGGGTTTGCGGCGGGTCAATTGAGCGAGCAAGGGGTTGGCGCTGGAGCCTGGCAAACGCGCATCGAGCAATTCAATGACCACGTCAATGTCTTCGATGCGCTCGGCGATTGCCTGACGCGTCAGGTGCATGTGCCCGGGAAACCACTGAATCGCCATACCCACCTCGCCTCAAAGCACCGCGGCTTTGGCTCGCCCCAGGCGCTCGGGCGAGATGTACTGCTGCCGGTAAATCTCGAACGGCAAAGTGTCGAGCGACTCGATGCGTTGCTGCTCCTGCACCGACTGAGCCGACAGGTCCCGCAGTCTTGCTTCCTCGGCATCGGGCAGCGTCTGCCCCAAGAAATACTGGCGGGTCTGGGCCGAACGGCTGCGGGCAAAGGCAGTGAAGGAGCCGCCATGATCCCGCGTCAACGCTCGCAAGACACGCGCAGAAGGCAAATCCTCGGGCCGTTTCATGGCTTGCACAGCCTGTTCCACGGCTTGGATGTGCGCCCCCTCCTGCTGGGACCCACGCAGGTCTTGGTCCAAGCGCTGGGCAATGGACCTGAAGTCTTGCAGCAGCGCCCCGCCCCAATCGACCAAGGCGATCTGCGAACCGTCGCGCTCGAGCGCAAGCCCAGGCTCACGGCCCCGAGCGGCCGTGCGATGCTGATTGCGCCCAAGGGCAGCAATTTCTTCGGTCGAGTCCAGTGGACTCGGACTGAGCAGGCAGTGCAACAAAAACACATCGAGAAAGCGCATGGTGGGCTGTGCAATGCCCAAGGGCTCAAATGGATCGAGATCCATCAGCCGCACTTCAACATATTCCACGCCCCGATCGCGCAAGGCATGCAAGGGCCTTTCACCAGGGAAGATGGTGCGCTTGGGTCGAATGGTGCCGTAGAACTCATTTTCAATCTGCAGCAAAGTGGTCGACAACTGGCTGTAGTCGCCGCCCGGGTTACGCACACCAACTGCCTCGTAAGGCGCGTAAGGCCAGGTCAGCGCATCGTGCAAGGAGGCGGCATAGCCCTCCAGGCTGTTGTAGCTGACAGCCAGCGAGGACTGGGCATCGCTCTGATAGCCCAGCCGACCCATGCGCAAGCTGGTGCCATGGGGCATGTGCATGGTTGCGCCCGCCAAAGGTTGGAGCTCATGGGGTCGGCCTTCCACAAAGCTCGAGCACACGGCCGGCGAGGCACCAAACAGGTAAAGCAGCAAAAACGCATGCCGGCGGAAATTGCGTATCAGCGCGAAATACTGCTCACTGCTGACCCCGGGCAAGGACCAGTTGTAGTGGATGCCAGAGATGGTCTGCATGCGCCGGCCATAGCGGTGACTCAGCCCCATGCGATAGACACTTTTGGCTCGGCCAACATTGGATGATCCATAACGCGCAATCGGTATGGTCTCGTCCGTGGGCAAGCCGCATGGCATGCTCGATACCCACAGCATTTCATCACCTTGTCGAGCCAAGACCGCGTAGGTAAAGCGGTGCAGCAGGCTGAGTTCCTGCAGCACGTCGGCCGAGTTGGCATGGGCCCCAGTGATCAGTTCGATCTGCGACTCCGAAAAGTCGGTCGTGATGTTGGGGTGCGTGAGTGCAGATCCCAGAGCCCAAGGGTGGGGCGTGAGCGCCAAATGCCCATCGGGTCGAACCCGCAAGCTTTCTTTTTCAAGGCCGCGGCGCATCCCCCGAAGGCGCTCCGCACCCAGCCCATCGAGCGCCTGCCCAAGCGCCTTTGAGCCCAGCTTGTGATCCATTCCCATATCCCTTTTTTACCGCAAAGCGCTGCCGAGCAATTTCTCGACCCGATGCCCCACTCCTGATCTGCCCGCATCTTGCCACCACCGGCCAGACTCTGCTTGCACGGGGCCATCGCAGCGCCGCATCAACGGCATCGTATTGATCCGACAAGCCCTTTGCAGGTTGTCTGAAGCGGCTCCACCATCCCTGCACCGACGATGAGATTCAAGGAGATGCCATCACCATGAAAGACCTTCATTTGCCGCCGCCTCACCAGCCGCGTCGCGAAGAGGCCAAAAGATCACGTGGAGAACATGACATTGAGCACGAAGAACACACCCCATCCGATGCGCCCGACGTTGAAAACCGGCACCCGATCGACAAGATTGTGAGGCCCCCCACGATTCACCACCCCAAGGCCCTTTAGCGAAGGCCATACAGGCAAGGCCTGGCCGCGATGGGGTCGGCCCAAGCCGATCAAAGCGCACCTTCGCGCACGCGATGCGCGAAGGTGCGGCGAAATTTCTCCACTTTGGGGGCGACCACATGCTGGCAGTAGCCTTGATAAGGATGGCGGGCGAAGTAGTTTTGGTGATAGGCCTCGGCCGGCCAATAATTTGCCAGCGGCAGCAATTCGGTCACGATCGCATCGTCATACACAGCCTCCGAACGCAAGCGGTCCACAAAGGCCCGTACCTGCTCGGCCTGATCCTGGCTGTCGTGGTAGATGGCGCTTCTGTACTGGGTCCCGACATCATGTCCCTGGCGGTTGAGCGGGGTCGGATCATGGATCAGGAAAAAGATCTCCAAAATTTCCTGCAAGCTGATTTGCTGCGGGTCAAAACGCAGCTGAACCACTTCCGCACAACCGGTCAGGCCCTGGCAGACAGCCTCGTAAGTGGGCCGGGCGACCTGCCCATTGCTGTAGCCCGACTCCACCGAAATCACGCCCTGTACCCGCAAGAACACCGCCTCAAGGCACCAAAAGCAGCCTCCCGCCAGGGTGATGGAAGCCGTCAATGGCTCTGCGTTCATGAACAAGCTCCTTCCACTGCTTCGCCTTGCACACAAGACACTTTAGCGCCAGCCTGAAAACCGCGCGTGGCTGGCGCGCGTGGTCGTGCGGATGGCCGACAATCGCACCATGATAAACGCCGGGGAACTCAAACCCATCTTGACGGCTTTGCTCATGCCGCCAGCAGGATTGCTGATCTGCGTCGCGCTGGGCATCGTGCTGGCTTGGCCCGGCCGATGGCGTGAGCGCTGGCGCAGGCCCGGTCTGGGGCTGGCGCTCTTTTCAGCAGTCGGCCTCTGGCTGCTCAGTTGCCACGCCGTGGCCGTCATGCTGGCAGGCACGATCTTGCCTCAGTTCCGGGCCATCGAGCCCGAGCGGCTGGCAACTTTGCGGGCCCAGGGCGTTCAAGCGGTTGTGGTGCTCGGTGGTGGCTTGCTGCCACTTGCACCAGAGTACGGACAAGCACAACCGGCCTCGCGCACCTCGGCTCGGCTGCGCTACGGCCTGAAGATCGCCCGCGAATCGGGCCTGGCCCTGGGCTTTGCGGGCGGCGTTGGATGGGCTGCTGCCGGCGACGATGCTCACCCCAGCGAGGCCAGCACGGCCGTGCGAATGGCGAGCGAAACCATGCAAGTTATACGCTGGCTGGACGCACAATCGCGCGACACCGCCGAAAACGCACAACGCATGCGCTTGCTCTTGAAGCCCGAGGGCATTGAAAAAATCGCTCTGGTCACCCACGCTTGGCACATGCCCAGAAGCGTGTCGCAATTTGAACGGGTCGGGTTCGAGGTCTTGCCCGCGCCCATGGGGTTCGTGCTCCCGCGCAGCCGACCCCTGCTCGAATGGCTGCCGTCCACCCAAGGCCTGCAGGCCAGCCAGTGGGTTTTGCGTGAGTGGCTGGCACTGCGTCTGAACCGATGAGTGCGCAACCAGCGCGCCGCGGAAAAACCAAAAATGACGGTAAAAAGCAGCACAAACCGGGGCGATGAACCAACGGTCATTAGAATTCCCACCACTTCCCACCACTTCCCACCACTACCCACCGCCATGACGGCGCCAAGCGCTCCCGCGCCACGGCTGCGATCCTATGGAAATCGATCTATTGATCCGACCGCAAAAACAGCCTGATCTGACCGCGAGAACATCGGTTGCTCAGGGCCTGCGCAGCCCCATTGCGGTCGGGGTCTTGCCATGAAGCGCCGCAAACTTTTCGCGCTGCTCATTGCGGCCGGCTTGGTACTCCTTGCGGCGCTCCTGGCTGTCCGGCTGGCTCAAAAAAGCAAGCCGCCCGCGGTCCAAACGCCTGTGGCCGAGAGCATCTTGGAGTTGGCTCCAACCGATCTTGTGTCTGTGCAAACGGTTGACATGTCCATGGGCCTGCCAGTTTCCGGCACCCTGCGAGCGGTCAACTTTGCGGTGGTCAAAGCGCGGGTGGCCGGAGAATTACAAGGGCTGAAGTTGCGCGAAGGTGACTCGGTCAAAGCAGGACAGGCATTGGCACAGATTGATCCGACCGAATACCGAGCGCGGCTGCAGCAGGCCCAGCAGCAAGCCGAGGCCGCAAAGGCCCAGCTCGACATCGCACAACGCCAGCTCGACAACAACAAGGCGCTGGTGGCACAAAATTTCATCTCGCAAACCGCCTTGGAAGCCTCGCTGTCCAACCTGCAAGCCGCGCAGGCCAACCACCGGGCAGCCCTGGCAGCAGCCGACGTCGCCCGCAAAAGTCTGGACGAGACCACGCTGCTGGCGCCGATATCGGGGCAGGTCGCGCAGCGCCTGGCCCAACCCGGTGAGCGTCTGGCCATCGATGCACGCATTTTGGAAATTGTCGACATCAGCCGGTTGGAGCTAGAGGCCAGTGTGGCGGCAGCCGATTCAATCGCGCTCAAGCTGGGCCAGACGGCACAGTTGCAAATCGAGGGCAGCGGGCAGGCGGTCAAGGCGCGCTTGGTGCGCATCAACCCCAGCGCCCAGGCAGCCAGCCGAACGGTGGTGGCCTATCTGAGCATCGACAACCAGTCTGGCAGCAAACTGCGCCAGGGCATGTTCGCACAGGGGAGCCTGGGCACTGGAACAAACCGGATGCTGGCCGTGCCCGTGTCGGCGATACGCACCGATCGGGCTCAGCCCTATGTGCAACTGCTCAGCGATGGCAAAGTGGTGCAGCAGCCAGTCAAAACAGGGCCGCGCGGTACTGTGGGCGATGAGCTCATGGTGGGCGTCGACCTGCCGCAGGGCACTGCCGTGCTGCGGGGCTCGGTGGGTCTTTTGCGGGCCGGTCAGTCCGCGCGCGTGACCGTGATGCCCTCGCCAACAGGCTCCAGGCCTTGATGCAAGCAGCCTCCCTCACGACAGGGTCAACCCATGTGGTTCACTCGCGTTAGCTTGCACAACCCGGTCTTTGCCACCATGGTCATGCTGGCCATTGTGGTGCTCGGCCTTTTCTCCTACCAGCGCTTGCGGGTTGACCAATTTCCCAACATCGACTTCCCGGTTGTGGTCATCACGACCGAATACCCCGGTGCCTCACCAGAAATTGTCGAAAGCGAGGTCACCCGCAAAATCGAGGAAGCAGTCAATTCCATCGCGGGCATCAACGCACTGACCTCGCGCAGCTACGAGTCGGTGGCGGTGGTAGTGGTGGAATTCCAGTTGCATATTGACGGCCGCAAGGCCGCGGAAGACGTGCGGGAAAAAGTCGCTGCGATCCGGCCCACGCTGCGCACCGAGGTCAAGGAGCCACGCGTTTTGCGTTTCGATCCTGCCAGCCGGGCCGTCTGGGGGGTGGCCGTGGTGCCGCCAGACCCATCGGCAAGCACTGGCCAGCCTATCGATCCGGTGGAACTGACCAACTGGGCCGACCAGGTGCTGAAAAAACGGCTCGAGAACGTGCGTGGTGTCGGCTCGGTCACCCTGGTGGGGGCCTCACGCCGCGAGATCAACCTCTATCTCAAACCGCAGGCCATGGAGGCGCTGGGGGTCACCGCCGATCAGGTCGCTGCTGCGGTGCGCAGCGAAAACCAGGACCTGCCTCTGGGCGCAGTGCGCTCATTGACCCAGGAACGCACAGTCAAGATAGAAGCCCGGGTGCAGCGGCCCGAGGACTTCTCCAAATTGATCGTCGCGCGACGCGCCGGTACGGCGATCACTTTGGGGCAAGTGGCCGAGATCAAGGACGGCGCACAGGAAACCGAGACCCTGGCGCTGCGCAACGGGCAACGCACACTGCTGCTCAATGTGCAAAAAGCGCAAGACGAGAACACCATCGACGTGGTCAACGGGCTGAACAAAACCCTGGCTGAAATCGGCTCGCTTGTGCCCGCCGGCGTTCGGCTCGAACCAGTGGTCGACGCTTCGCGCCCGATCCGGGTGGCGGTGGACAACGTGCGTCGCACCCTGATCGAGGGGGCCTTCCTGACGGTTTTGATCGTATTTCTTTTTCTCAATTCATGGCGATCGACCGTTATCACCGGGTTGACGCTGCCCATTTCCATCATAGGCACTTTCCTGTTCATGTATGCCTTCGGATTCACCATCAACATGGTGACCCTGATGGCGCTGAGCCTTTGCGTCGGCCTTCTGATCGACGACGCGATCGTGGTGCGTGAAAACATTGTGCGCCATGTGCAGATGGGCAAAAGCGCCTATCAGGCGTCGATGGAAGGCACACAGGAAATCGGGCTGGCGGTGTTGGCCACCACGTTTTCCATCGTGGCCGTGTTCCTGCCCATCGGATTCATGGGCGGCATCATCGGCAAGTTTTTTCATGAGTTTGGCATCACCATTGTGGCGGCGGTCCTGATCTCCATGTTCGTGAGCTTCACGCTCGACCCCATGCTTTCCTCGATCTGGCACGATCCGGCCATAGACGCCCATGGCAAGCCACCGGGTCGCAGCCTCTACGACCGCAGCATCGGGCGCGTCACCGGCTGGTTCGACCGAGCGACAGACCGGATGGCTGATGCTTACCAGGCCATCCTGCGTTGGTCATTGCTTCACAGGCTCACGACCGTGGCCATGGCCGTGGCCGTCTTTGTGGGCAGCATTTTTATGGTTCCCTTGCTGGGGACCGAGTTCGTTCCCAAGGCCGACTTCTCCGAAACCAACGTCAACTTCTACACCCCAGTGGGTTCGTCTCTGGAGGCCACCGAGGCCAAGGCCAAGCAGGTCGACGCGATCGCGCGGGAATTCCCGGAGGTGCGCTATACCGTCACCACGATCAACAGCGGCAATGCGCAGGGGAAGATATACGCCAGCATGTATGTGCGACTGGTCAACCGCGACCAGCGCAGCCGAAACGCCGACGAAATGTCTGCCGCGCTGCGCGAGCGGCTGCGTCAGGTGCCTGGCGTCACGGTCACGCAAGCGGGCCTGACCGACAGCGTCGGAGGCAACAAACAGATCGAGTTTTCCTTGCAGGGCCCTGATCTTCGTGTGCTTGAGCGCCTGTCACAAGAGGTCAGCAAGCGCGTGGCGGGCATCGCCGGATTGGTCGACCTGGACTCGAGCGTCAAACCGGACAAGCCCACTTTGAACGTGACTGTGACCCGCGAAGTGGCCTCGGACCTGGGCCTGTCGGTCGGTCAGGTTGCCAACCATCTGCGCCTGCTCATTGCCGGACAGACCGTGGGCACCTGGCGGGCGCCAGACGACCAGACCTACGACATCAACGTGAGGCTCTCTCCCAGCGCGCGCGATTCAGCGGCCGATCTCGAACGTTTGCCCCTGCTCAGTACCGGGCCGGACGCGCGCATCATCCGGCTCAATCAGGTGGCCAGCATCCAGGAGTCGAGCGGTCCCAATCAGATCAACCGAAGAGATCTTGCGCGTGAAGTGGCCATCAGCGCCAACGTCTATGGCAGGTCGGTCGGCGAGGTCTCGGCCGACATCACGGCAGCACTCAGGCAGGTCGATTTCCCGCCTGGCTATGGCTGGCGCTTCGGAGGCTCCACCAAGAACATGCAGGAATCATTTGGCTATGCGCTGTCCTCGCTCCTGCTGGCCGTCTTGTTCATCTACATGATTCTGGCCAGTCAGTTCAAGAGCTTTCTGCAACCGATGGCCCTGATGACCTCGTTGCCGCTGACACTCATAGGGGTGGTTCTGGCCTTGTTGATGTTCGGCTCGACGTTGTCCATGTTCTCGATCATCGGCATCGTCATGCTCATGGGCCTGGTCACCAAAAATGCGATCTTGCTGGTCGATTTCGCCATTCGGGCCAGAGAGGAGGGAATGGAGCGTAGCCAGGCCCTGCTCATGGCGGCCAAGGTGCGCCTTCGCCCCATACTCATGACCACCCTGGCCATGATCTTTGGCATGGTGCCGCTGGCTTTTGCCCTGACCGAAGGCTCTGAGCAGCGCGCACCCATGGGCCAGGCGGTCATAGGCGGGGTCATTACCTCCTCTTTGCTGACGCTGGTGGTCGTGCCCGTGGTCTACTGCTACCTCGATGACTTGGCCGCCTGGCTCAGGAGGAAAATGGGCTCGAAGACAGACACGCACGCCCCGCCCGGCAATCGCAACGGCAATGGCTAAAATCGTGTCAAAGTCACAGTTCGCAAAATGAACCGTGCCATCGCATCAGGAACTTCGAACATGAATTTCGAACAAGCGCGATTTAACATGATCGAGCAGCAGATTCGCCCCTGGGAGGTGCTCGACACCCAGGTGCTGGCCTTGCTTGCCATGGTCAAGCGCGAAGACTTTGTGCCCAAGCCACACCAGGGGCTGGCCTTTGCAGACCTTGAAATCCCCCTGCCCCCGCACAGCCACCCTAGTCAATGCATGCTCTCGCCCAAGGTCGAGGCCCGGATGCTGCAAGATCTGGCCGTTCAGAAACACGAGAAAGTACTTGAAATTGGTACTGGAAGTGGCTACGTGGCAGCCTTGCTGGCCCACCGCGCTTCACAAGTGATCAGCCTGGAGATCGCCCCCAACCTGGCCGCTCTGGCGCGAGACAACCTGCGCAATGCTGGCGTCTACAACGCCCAGGTGATTGAAGCAGACGCTTCACGACCACTGGCTGGCGCGGCATTGTCCGGCCCGTTTGATGTCATCGTGATCAGCGGTTCTGTGGCCGAGGTCCCTGCGCACATCAAGGCCCTGCTCGGGGTCGGTGGGCGTTTGGCGGCCATTGTTGGCAGCGAACCCGTGATGAGCGCCACCCTGCTCACCCGAATGGGCGAGCAGTCCTGGCGCACAGAGCAGAACTGGGAAACGATGGCGCCCCGGCTGCAGAACTTTCCTGAGCCTTCCCTGTTTCGTTTTTAAATCCCATGGTGCCGCAAGTTCCAGCCGCTCAATTTGTCCAATGGCAACGGGCCAAAGCAGGCGCCAAACCCGTGGTGCTGGACGTGCGCGAGCCATGGGAGGTCGAAACGGCTTGCGTGCAGGCCGATGGCTTTGAGCTCAAAATCATTGCCATGGGCGAAATCACAGTGCGCCTGGGTGAATTGACCCAGGACCGGCCAATTGCCTGCCTGTGCCACCACGGCATGCGCAGCATGCAGGTGGCGCGCTATCTGCAGCAGCAAGGTTTTACTGATGTGGTTAATCTAGAGGGCGGCATCGACGCATGGTCGACCGAAATCGATCCGTCCGTTCCCCGGTACTGACCCAAAACTCCCAGGACCTTCATGAACATCGCTCCAGCCCAGTTCGGGTTCACACGCTTGGCACTGTCTGCCGCCATGGGCCTGGCCTGGGCCGCGTCGGTACAGGCCCAATCTCTGGTCGAACTGTATGAATCGGCCCGGGGCTTTGATGCCAATTACCTGTCAGCCAAGCTACAGTACGACGCCAATCTGGCCCGCGCCGAACAGGCCCGAGCCGGTATGCGCCCAACCGCCAATTTGACCGCGGGGGCAAACTACACGCAGCAAGACGCAGCGCCGGCTTCCACGGCAGCGGCCCGAGCCCTCAACCGCGGCTATGACACGCAGACTCTGGGCGCTACCGCCAGCCAACCGCTTTATCGTCCGGCCAACCAGGCAGCCTACGATCAGGCGGCCAAGCAGGAAGAACTGGCCAAGGCCCAATTGGAGGTCGCCGAACAAGACCTGATTTTGCGCACCACCCAAGCCTATTTCGATGTGCTGGCGGCACAAGACAACCTGGCGGCGGTGCAAGGCCAGCGCACAGCGGTATCCGAACAACTGGCGGCCGCCAAACGGCGCTTTGAGGTCGGCACCTCGACCATCGTCGATACACGGCAGGCCCAGGCCGCCTTCGACCGTATCCAGGCAGCCCAAATTCAAGCCGAGAACGACCTGGCAATACGCCGGTTGGCCCTGGACCAGCTGGTGGGCCGCTCTGGCACCCGGCCCCTGCCATTGGCCGTGCCAGTTCGTCTGGCACCGCTTCCAGGTGATGTCGGTCAGTGGGTGGAGAAAGCTGAAACCTCACACCCGAGTTTGCGAAGCGCTCAAAGCAACCTCGAAATAGCCCAGCTCGAAGTGGTTCGTGCGCAGGCCGGTCATAAGCCCACCGTGGACGCCACCGCGAGTCAAACGTTCTCGCGAACTCCCAGCGGTACCGCATCGAGCGCAACCATCAACCGCTCCAGTGTGACCACCGTGGGCGTGAGCCTGAATTTTCCGCTGTTCAGCGGCTACGCCACGCAAAACCGGATCCGGGAAACCCTGGCGCTGGGAGACAAAGCCCGCAGCGACCTCGAAAGCGTCAAGAGAACCGTTGCACAAGCGACCCGATCGGCGTTCTTCAATCTGTCGTCAGGCTTCAGCCGGGTCAAAGCGCTGGAAGCCGCTGAAGTTTCCGCCCAGAGCCTGGTCGATTCAACCCGGCTGGGATACCAGGTGGGCGTGACCATCAATCTGGATGTGCTGGACGCGCAGAGCCAGTTGTTTCAAACACGGCGTGATCTGGCGGTGGCCCGATACGACGTACTGGTTGGCACCCTGCGCCTGAAGCAAGCCTCGGGAGTGCTCGAGCCCACCGACTTGCAATCGATCAACGGGGCATTGCGCAAGCCCTGAGCGTACGAACTGAGCCTGGTTCTGAGCGCGCGAACTGTCAGAGCCAGGCCTGAAGATGCTTGGAGGTGGCCTGAGCAGCGCCGCGGTGACCCCGCGCAAAGCGCTGGGCCCGCTCTGACGCCCGGCCCGTTTTTTCCTGAACCAAATCTGCTGCCTGAGCCAGGGCCGACGGCAGATCGGTCGCGCGCAGGGCTGCGCCCTCTGACAAGGCCTGCTCGGCCGCCTCAGCGAAATTAAAGGTGTGCGGACCCAAAATCACCGGGCAGGCGCAGGCACAGGCCTCGATCAAATTTTGTCCGCCCAAAGGCAAAAAGCTGCCCCCCAGCAGTGCGGCGCTGGCCAGGCTGTAGTAGAGGGCCATTTCTGCGAGCGAATCTCCAAGCAAGATGGACGATCCGTCGCACGGCATCCCGCCCAGGTCCTGGCCCCAGCTTGAGCGGCGGGAGATACGGTGGCCGCTGGCCAAAATCAGCTGTGCCACCTCCTCAAACCGCTGGGGGTGGCGCGGCACGACCAAAACCGTCCAGGGCCAAGGCTGCGGCCATTGAGCCAGGGCCTGAAGCAACACGCTCTCCTCACCTTCGCGGGAGCTGGCAAACATCAAGATGGGGCGCTCGAGCTTACGGCGGCGCTCAAGCGCCAGCTGGCATTGGAGCGGATCTGGCGTCGCATCGAATTTCAGGTTGCCCAGTACCGCGGTCACCGGCGCGCCCAGACTGGCTAGCCGCTGTGCATCGGCCTGAGTTTGGGCCAAAACCGCCTTGAGACGGCCATAGATCGGACGGGCCAGCCATGCCATGCGCTGGGCCTTCTTGAGCGACCGCTCCGACATCCTTGCATTGGCCAGCACCAGCGGCACGCCGCCTTCATCGGCACCCAGCACCAAGTTGGGCCAGAGTTCGGTCTCCATCAGCACCCCCAGGCGCGGGCGAAAATGGGCAAAAAAGTTTGCGGTGGCCTGCGGCGTGTCCCAAGGTTGCCAGACCTGCACATCGCCCGGTTCCAGCAAAGACCGACCCTCAGCCCGCCCAGTGGCCGTGCCGTGTGTGAGCAACAAACGCAGATCCGGCATCTCCTGGCGCATGGCCTTGATCAGCACCGCCGCAGCACGCGTCTCGCCCAGCGACACGGCATGAATCCAAATCAATTGCCGATGACCCTCAGCCGGCTGCACATAATGACCAAACCTTTCAGGGATGTTTTCAAGGTAGCCACTCTCCAGAGCACCACGGCGGCGCAGTTTTCGTCTCAGAAGAGGCTGGGCGCAGATGGT
>SXGQ01373600.1_pt1 | contig 33852 bp, 37 predicted proteins | sample 3178371 | NCBI WGS metagenome assembly SXGQ01 (sample SAMN11356859, study PRJNA531348) | freshwater metagenome | isolation source: freshwater sample F1-20 | place: China: Fuxian Lake, Yuxi | collected 2017-12-25 | reverse complement strand
TGCGCGTTCGTAATCTCGTCGAGGAAGTGCGTTTGTTTCGCAATATCGCCGGCGCTGAAGAGGAGCAGGCAATCGCCGGGCAGGCCATCGCGACCCGCGCGGCCGGTTTCCTGATAATAGCCCTCAATGTTTTTGGGTAGGTCGTGGTGGATCACCCAGCGAACGTTTGGTTTATTGAAGCCCATGCCGAAGGCGATCGTCGCGCAGATGATCCGCGTTTAATCGCGCAGGAAAAGTTCTTGATTGCGCGAACGTTCCGCGGCGTCGAGTCCCGCGTGGTAGGGACGGGCGAGGAAGCCGCGACCGGCCAGCGATTCGGCCACACGTTCGGCGGTGGCTCGACTCGCGCAGTAAATGATGCCGCTCTCGGTTTCGCGGGTGCGGACGAAATTGATAATTTGTTTCGCTGGCTGATCTTTGGGGATGACGCGGTAAGACAAATTGGGGCGGTTGAAGCTGGCGACAAACGTGTGCGGCCCGGTGAGGCGGAGATGTTTGATAATATCATCGCGCACGCGGCCGGTGGCGGTGGCGGTGAGGGCCATGACGGGCACACCCGGCAAGAGATCACGCAGCTTGGCAATCTGGCGATATTCGGGGCGAAAATCGTGACCCCATTCAGAAATACAGTGGGCCTCATCGATGGCTAGAGCGGTGACATTCCAGGCCTTTAGATTGGCTTGCCAATTATCGAGTATCAGGCGTTCGGGTGCGACGTAGAGCAGGCGCCACTCGCCGCGGTGCAAGCCGCTCAGGCGGGAGCGGGCTTCATCTGCGCTGAGGGTGGAGTTCAGGTAAGTGGCGGCCACGCCGGCGGCTTGCAACTGATCGACCTGGTCTTTCATCAACGCGATGAGCGGTGAGACCACGACCGTCAGGCCGGGGCGCAGGAGGGCGGGCAGTTGAAAGCACAGCGATTTACCACCCCCGGTGGGCAAGAGGGCGAAAACATCCTGATCAGCGAGCGCGGCCTCAATGATCTCGCGTTGCAGTGGACGGAAAGCTCCGTAGCCGAAGGTGGTTTTAAGAGTGAGGAGGAGGTCATCCACAGGCAGAGGAGTGTGGATGGGGGGGCAATTGGTAGTCGGCAAGCTCTCAACCTACGTAATTTGGGGCTAGGCCGTTTTGATCGCAGATGAGTAGCGGGACCTCATCGAATAATTTTCTAGTTATCAAGCAAACTGTGACACCTCGTCTCATTTCCCGTTGACCGAAGGGAGTGCGCTTAGAAAGATGGTCGCATGGTTCCCAGTGTTCTCATCGTCGATGACGAAAAGCATACCCGCGAAGGTTTGCAGCAGGCTTTGCAGGAGCATTATGACGTATCGGTGGCCGCCAGCGCGGATGAAGCTTTCAATTTAATGGAGGCGCAGGAATTCGAAGTCATCGTGACGGATTTGCGGATGCCGGGGAAAAGTGGGCTGAAGGTGATCGATAAGGCGCTGACGCTCGTGAACAAGCCCGCGGTGTTGATGATGACGGCTTACGGCAACATTGAGTCGGCCGTGGAAGCGATGAAGCGTGGGGCGGTCGATTTTCTGACCAAGCCGGTCCAGATTGAGCGCTTAGAAATTTTGATTCAGCGGGCCTTAAAAACCAAAACCTTAGAGGTGGAGGTGAAACAGTTGCACGAACGGCTCGACCATAAATTTAATATTGAAGGCATTGTCGGGCATTCCGCCAAATTAGGGGAGGTGATTGCACGCGTGAAGTTGGTCGCGCCATCGAAGGCGACGATTTTAATCGAAGGCGAGACGGGCACTGGCAAAGAATTAATTGCGCAGGCGATTCATCAGGCGAGTCCGCGGGCGCGGGCGCCCTTTGTGCCGGTGCATTGTGCCGCGTTACCAGCCGCGCTGCTGGAGAGCGAATTATTCGGACATGAGCGGGGCTCTTTTACCGGCGCCACGGAGCGCCGGGAGGGACGGTTTGAAAGTGCCGATGGGGGGACCATCTTTTTAGATGAGATCGGGGAGATTGGCCCAGAAATTCAGGTTAAATTACTCCGTTTCATCGAAACCAAAAGTTTTGAGCGCATTGGTAGCACGAAGACGATCACGGTCGATGTCCGCTTGGTGGCGGCGACCAACCGCAATCTTGAGCAGATGGTGAAGGAGGGGAAATTTCGAGAGGACTTATTTTTCCGACTCAATGTGGTGCGCATCACCATGCCGCCGTTGCGGGAACGGACCGATGATATTCCAGTGCTGCTAGAGCATTTTATTAAAATGTATGCGGCCGAGAATGCCTACGAGCCGGTGTTGATCGAGTCGGGGGCGATGCAGCATCTCCAACGTTATCCGTGGCCCGGTAATATTCGCGAGCTGCGCAATTTTTCGGAGAACGCCGTCGTGTTGCGCCGGGGTGGCAAAATTGCGGAGTTCGATCTGGAGCCTAAATTTCGGGGAGAAGTGGCCCCGCCGCCTTCCTTGCAGACGCCGAGCCCGGCAAATCCCTATTCCGTAGAGGCTCATGCTAAAATTTTGTTACGGGAGGCGCTGATGGAAGCCCGCGGTAATCGCACGAAAGCGGCCCAATTACTCGGTATCAGTCGCCGGACTCTGCACCGTAAGTTGGCGCAGTCACCTGAGCTCGATGTGCTCGATCGGGGATGAGGCTTTTTATTTTGAGTCGATTAGCTCGGTCCAGTTGTTCCTCTCGCCTTTACTTGCTCGCATGAAATCGAGTCAGGAATTTATTCATTGGCTTGAGCAAGGCCGCGGCGGGCAGTGGCTCCGACGAGCATCGGCGTAACCCGGAAAGCATGGTGCAACGCGCGCGCCAGATCATCGAGGGCTTAAAGGTGCCCATTATCGGCGTAGTGCTCAATCAAGTGCCGACCGGCACCGGAGAAGATTACGGCTACTATACGAATAATTACTCTTATTACGCACACGATCCGGCCGTAGATCAGTTGGCTGAGTCGGGCACTCGGGGCAAAAAGTCCGATCGGCTGGACTGGGCCGAGCAGTCTCGGCGTAAAAAAAGCTAGCGCGCCGCTGCCCCGGCGGAAGCATGAGGGTAAGGCCAAAGGAAGCAGGCTTGTCAGGGTGGGACCCAAGGCTTTGACTGCGCTCTTATCCCGACTCATGTCCTCGATCACCAAGAGCTACGAATCACGCGACGTTGAAAGTAAGTGGTATGCCGCCTGGCAACAGGCTGGCTGCTTCGCGGGTCAGCCGCACCCGACGCGCTCACCGTATTGTATTATGATTCCGCCGCCCAATGTAACGGGCGTGCTGACCATGGGTCACGTATTGAACAACACGATCCAGGACGTGCTCATCCGGCGCGCTCGCCTCGAGGGGCAGCAAGCGCTGTGGCTACCGGGAACCGATCATGCGGGGATCGCGACGCAGACCGTCGTGGAGCGTGAATTGCGGAAGGAGAAAAAAACTCGCCATCATTTAGGTCGGGAGAAATTCCTCGAGAAGGTCTGGTCGTGGCGCGAGGAGAAAGGCGGGATTATTTTGCAGCAATTACAGGCGCTGGGCGCCTCGGCCGATTGGAGTCGTACGCAGTTTACGATGGATCCTCATTATTCGTCCGCGGTGCTTAAGGTGTTCGTCGATCTCTTCCAGAAGGGCCACATCTATCGCGGCAAGCGGATGGTTAATTGGTGCCCCGTGAGCCTGACGGCACTTTCTGATGAGGAAGTAATTATGAAGCCGGTTAAGGGTTTCATGTACCACGTGCGCTATGAGTTGGTGAACCAGCCGGGGAAATTCATTGAAGTCAAAACCACGCGGCCAGAAACAATTCCTGGTGACGTGGCGATTGCGGTGCATCCCGATGATCCGCGTTACGCCGCCTTAGTTGGCCAGCAAGTTTGGCGGCCGTTGAATCGTGAAAAAATCACCATCATTGCGGATGCCGCGGTCGATTTGCAGTTCGGTACCGGAGCACTTAAAATCACCCCAGCGCACGACAAGGTGGATTTTGAGATTGGTCAGCGCCACCAGCTAGCGCCGATCGACGTGCTCAATCCTGATGGCACGCTCAACGAGTTGGCCGGTCCGGGATTGGCTGGTCTCGAGCGTTTTGCCGGTCGTAAGCAGGCGGTCTTGTTGCTTCAGGAAGTGGGGGCGCTTGTGCAAGAAGAGCCTTACGAAAATAATGTCGGTTATTCGGAGCGAGCTGATGTGCCGATTGAGCCGCGCCTCACCTGGCAGTGGTGGCTGCGTTATCCGAAAGTGGAGGAAGCCAAAATCGCGGTCCGTGATGGCCATATTCAATTTCACCCTGAGCGTTGGTCCAAGGTTTACCTGCACTGGCTCGAAAATATTCAAGACTGGTGTATCAGTCGCCAGCTTTGGTGGGGGCATCGGATTCCCGTTTGGTATGCCAAGGGTTTTGATAAGGAGAAATTAACCGCTCCTGATCTGAATGATCCGACTAAGGTCCATGTCTCGCTGACTGGTCCGGTTGATCCTACCAACTGGGTCCAAGAGGATGATGTGCTGGACACGTGGGCCTCGTCTTGGCTATGGCCATTCGCGACGCTCGGGTGGCCGGATGGAGCCGCGATGAAGTCAGCCGGCTACGATTATTTTTATCCAACGACGACCCTGGTCACCGGCCCGGATATTATTTTCTTCTGGGTCGCTCGTATGATTATGGCCGGACTGGAATTTGTGCGCCCGGGCGAGTCGCTGGAGCGCCGGATTCCTTTCAAGCATGTTTATTTTACCGGCATTATCCGTGACCAACAGGGGCGCAAGATGTCCAAATCTCTGGGCAATTCGCCCGATCCGCTTGATTTGATTGCGAAGTATGGGGCGGATGGCCTGCGCTTTGGGATTATTTCCATCGCGCCCCAAGGGCAGGATATACGCTTCCAAGAAGACCGGATTGAGTCAGGGAAGAATTTTTGTAATAAATTATGGAATGCGTGTCGCTTTCGCCAAATGAGTGGCGCGATGGCGGATAATTCTTCGATCGGGGCCGTGCTCGCGCGCTTGGAGCCAGCGAAATTCGACGCCGATGATCATGCGATTCTTGATCGTTTATTTGCGACCACGCACGAAGTTGATCGGTGCTTTGCTGCCTTTGAGTTTAGCGCGGCGGTCCAAGCCTTATATGGGTTTTTCTGGAACGACTTCTGCGATTGGTACGTCGAGGTCTCTAAGACCAAGCTGCAAACTCCAACGACCAAGGATAATTGCTTGGCGATGCAAGATCTTGTGTTGCGGCAGGTGTTACTGTTGCTGCATCCCTTCACGCCTTTTATCACCGAGGAGCTCTGGCAGCAATTAGGTTACGGGGCGGCGGGCACTTTCCTCATGCGCGATACCCCGCTCGGCAATTTGCCGGAGCTCGTGGGTCAGACCTTGCAACTAGATACCGCAGCAGCGACCCAGATCGGTCAGTTAAAGGCCGTCGTCTCTCAGGTGCGCGCTTTTAAGGCCGAGCAGGGTGAAGCGGCGAGCAAGGTTTCAGAATTTATCGTGGAAACGACGGATGCTCATTGGGCGGTCCTCGAGCTCAATCTGGGCAAGCTGCTGCGCATGACGGGAGCTAGCTCCATTTTCCGGGGAGCGATGTCTGCCGCCGCCCCGGCCATTGTGACAAATTATGGCTCCTGGAATTTGCTCAAACAGTTGAAGGGAGATCCTGTGGCGGAGAAAGCGCGCCTGATTAAAGAGCTGGGCTCGCTCGCTAAACATATCGCGGGCACCACCGCGCGGCTCGCGAATGAGGCTTTTGTGAGTAAGGCCCCGCCGGCCGTCTTGGATGGTGCTCGTCAGCAATTAGCCGAGCAAACAGCTAAACAAGCTGAGCTGGAACGTTTGTTAAAGGCCCTCGGCTAAGCGGCTAGCTGCTGCCGGGCTTGCCTGTCCTCAGGAAATTTATCTAGCTCCCTATCATCCATGAAAAAAGCACTGATCACCGGCATCACCGGCCAAGATGGTTCCTACCTCGCCGAGTTGCTGCTCGCCAAGGGCTACGAGGTGCACGGCATCATTCGCCGCGCCTCGACCTTTAACACCAGCCGAATTGATCACTTGAATTTCGACCGTCACGCTAACGGGGCCAAGTTAACGCTCCACTACGGTGATCTTGCTGATGCGGTGCAGATGGTGAAGCTACTCTACGAACTGCAGCCAGATGAGATTTACAATCTGGCCGCGCAATCACACGTGCGGGTGTCGTTCGACATTCCGGAGTATACCGGTGATATCGATGGGCAGGGGGCGCTGCGCATTTTGGAAGCGATTCGTGAAGCGGGATTGGTGAAGAAAACGCGTTTTTATCAAGCCTCGTCCTCGGAAATGTTCGGCAAGGTACAGGAGGTGCCGCAGACGGAGACCACCCCTTTCTGGCCTCGTTCGCCCTATGGTTGTGCCAAGGTTTACGCCTATTGGCTGACGGTAAATTTTCGCGAGAGCTACAATCTTCACGCGAGCAATGGTATTTTATTTAACCATGAGTCGCCGCGGCGCGGGGAAACTTTTGTGACCCGCAAAATCACGCGGGCAGCGACCCGCATTAAATTAGGCCTCCAGGACTCCATTTACCTCGGGAACATCGACGCCAAACGCGATTGGGGCTACGCCAAAGAATATGTGGAAATGATGTGGCTCATGCTGCAGCAGGATAAGCCTGATGATTACGTCGTGGCCACCAATGAGACGCATAGCGTGCAGGAATTTTGTGAAGTGGCTTTCGGTCTGCTAGACTTAGACTGGGCTAAATATGTTAAGCACGACGCTCGTTACGAGCGCCCCGCCGAAGTTGAATTGCTGATTGGCAATCCCGCGAAGGCGGAAAAGCAGCTCGGTTGGAAGCCCAAGGTACTCTTTAAGGATTTGGTGAAGATCATGATTGAGCATGACCTCGAGCTCGCCAAACGCGAAGCGCAGATCGCTCGTTTGCCTTCGCCGCATAAGTCAGCGCACGCATGAAGCTATTCATTGCCGGACACCAAGGAATGGTTGGCGCGGCGTTAGTGCGCCGTTTCCAGCGTGACCCGGGGGTTAATTTATTGCTCCGGACTCGCGCGAAGCTTGATCTGACCAAGCAGGCTGCGGTGGCCGCATTCTTCGCGACCGAAAAGCCGGATGTCGCGATCATCGCTGCGGCCAAAGTAGGCGGCATTCATGCTAACAGCACGTATCCCGCTGAATTTTTATTTGAGAATCTCGCTATCGCCACCAACACAATTCAGGGCGCTTATCAGGCGGGGGTATCCCGGTTGTTGTTTTTAGGCAGCTCGTGCATTTATCCTAAGCTAGCCGTTCAGCCGATGGCGGAGAGCTCTCTGCTGACTGGGGCGCTGGAGTCAACGAACGAGGCTTATGCGATTGCGAAGATTGCGGGGTTAAAGCTTTGCGAGTACTATCGAAAGCAATACGGGGTACTTTATCATGCCGCCATGCCGACGAACCTTTATGGTCCGGGCGACAATTATCATGCGCAGAATTCGCACGTGCTCCCGGCCCTCATTCGAAAATTTCATGAGGCCAAGGTCGCCGGCCGTCCGGAAGTTGTGGCTTGGGGTACGGGCAAACCGCAGCGAGAATTTTTATACGTTGATGAGCTGGCCGACGCTTGTGCTTTTTTGCTGAAATTAGCGAATCCACCCGACCTGATTAATGTGGGTACAGGTACCGATGTTACGATCAAAGAGCTGACGGAGTTGGTCGCAGCCGCGACAGGCTTCGCGGGGAAAATTATTTGGGATGCGACCAAACCCGATGGGACTCCGCGTAAATTGATGAATGTGGGTCGGCTAACCGCGCTCGGCTGGCAGGCACAGATCAGTCTGCGCGAGGGCATCGCAAAAACATATGCCAGCTTCCTCGCTGAGCAGGCCACGGGTCGGTGGCGGCGCTGAAAATTGGCCGGGAGCGACTTTCCGCTTGCGGAGGGGGCGCGAGTGCCAAGCTTGAGGCATTGCCATGATTGAACCCGAGACCTTTTCCCACCTTGAGAACATAAAGAAGCGTGCCGGCTACTTATGGAGGTTTCTTTGACGTCGAACAAAAGCAGCGAGAAATAGAGGCGTTGGAGGCGCAGATGGGTGAGCCAGGTTTTTGGGATACCCCTGATCGGGCGCAGAAGCACATCGCCAAGGTAAATGGCTTGAAGCGCGTGATTAGCGGCTTAGTGATTTTCAATAAACGTGTCGATGATGCCACCGTGATGGTGGAGTTAATCGAAGCCTCTTCGCCGGCTGAGCAGGAGGAGTACACCAAAGAGCTGAATGTCTCGGTGCCGGCGATGGTGGAGGATCTCGACAAGCTCGAGATTGCCTCGTTCCTCACCGGCCAGTTTGATCGCAACAACGCGATTTTTAGTATTCAGGCCGGCGCCGGTGGCACGGAGTCCAATGATTGGGCGGATATTTTGTTCCGGATGTATTCCCGCTGGACGGAGCGAAAGGGCTACACGATTGAGCTGATGGATGTGCAGCCGGGTGATACCGCGGGTATTTCGAAAGCGACCATTCTCATCAAGGGCGAGAACGCCTACGGTTATGCGAAGGCCGAACGCGGCGTGCACCGCCTGGTGCGCATAAGCCCATTTGATTCTAATAAACGCCGGCACACCTCATTCTGCGCGGTCGATGTCGTGGCGGAAATTACGGAGGAAATCGCCCTTGATATTCCGGAGGACGAAATTCGTACCGATGTCTATCGCTCTTCCGGCAAAGGCGGCCAAGGCGTTAACACCACCGATTCGGCCGTGCGGCTGACGCACATGCCCTCGGGCATTGTCGTGGTGTGCCAAAACGAACGTTCACAGATCAAGAACAAGGCGACGGCCATGGTCGTCTTGAAAGCCCGCCTCTACGAGAAACGGTTGGATGATAAGCGCAGCGAGATGGAAAAATTTTATGGCGAGAAAGGTGAGATTGGCTTCGGCAGCCAAATTCGCAGCTACGTACTGCAACCTTACCAAATGGTGAAAGACCTGCGCACGGGCGTCAGCACGAGCGATACCCAAGGCGTCCTCGATGGTGATCTCGATCGCTTCATCTACGGCTGGTTGCGTGCGGGCTGCCCGCGGCATCGCAACAAAGATATCCAGATGGATGATTAATGATTTTGCTCGTTCCGGCTAACCGGACGAGCGACGGCTCGATTACCATTCTATGTCCGCCTTGTCCTACCAGACACTCCGCGCCGCCTTCGATGGCCAGTCGCTGTTTGAGAATAAGACCTGGCAGTTGTCCCCGGAAGCCTGGCCCTTGACACCAGAGCAGATTACCCAGTTGGAGCAGATTGGGGCGGCGTGTTTAGAATTTCATCAAGCGCTGGAGATTCTTTATCTCCGCTCGGTGGCTGGAAAAAATTTGCTGCGCAACAAATCATTATTAGCGCCGTGGGTGGCTGATTACTTGGATCGCGGTAAGCCGGCTAATTTGGTGGAGCATGCGCGTGACCCTAAAAATCGGGGAGCTTTCCCGACGGTGCTCCGCCCTGACCTTTTATTGACGGACGACGGCTTTGTACTCACGGAATTGGATTCCGTCCCTGGGGGCGTTGGGCTGACGGCATTCTTAAATCGGCTGTATAGCCCAGGGGAATCGATGGCGCCGCCGGACATTGGTGGTGAGACGATCCTCGGTGCGGGTGATCGCATGGTGGAAAATTTCTACCAAGCCCTGGCGACGTTGCGGCCTGAGTCGAGAAACCCGCTCATCGTCATTCTCGTGAGTGAGGAAGCGGCGACTTACCGTCCCGAGATGCGGTGGTTGGCCGAGCAATTGCAGCGCCTGGGTCGGCGAGTTTATTGTCTGCGCCCCGAGGATGTTTTCCCGCTCGGCGGGGAATTATTTTTTTCGGTCGAGGGCACGCCGGAGAAAATTGATATTATTTATCGTTTTTTTGAACTCTTTGATTGGGCGAATGTGCGGATTGCCACCGATATTTTAGAAGCTTGGCAGAGTGGGGCGGTGACGATTTCGCCCCCGATGCGGCCTTTTCAGGAGGAGAAATTGGCTTTGGCTTTATTTCATCATCATCTCTTGCCGGAATTTTGGGCAGAAAATATCAGCCGGCCGCATCTCGAGTTGCTGCGGAAGATTATCCCCGCCTCTTGGGTGATGGATCCCGCGGTGCTTCCGCCCGGAGCGGTTCTGGATGGCCCGCGGGTCGGTGGACGTCTGCTCAATGACTGGCGCGAGCTCAGTGGGGCCTCGCAGAAAGAGCGGGATTTAATTATCAAGATATCTGGTTTTCATGAAACGGCGTGGGGCGCGCGCAGTGTAGTGCTGGGCAGTGATTGTTCGCGCGAAGAGTGGCAAGCCGGAGTGGCGCAGGCGCTCGAGTTGGCCCCGCGCAATTTGCATCTGCTCCAAGAATACAAAAAGCCGCGACGGCTCGAGCACTTGCTCTACGAAGAAAATCGGCCGAGCCCGGCCGCTGTAGCGAAGGCCGGTCGGCTCCGCTTGTGTCCTTACTATTTCGTAGTTCGAGGGCAGGCTCGCTTATCGGGGGCTCTGGCAACTTTTTGCCCGCCCGACAAAAAAATTATTCACGGGATGGTCGATGCAGCCTTGCTTCCGTGTAGAGTGTTCACCTTGGGGTAGGGTCGGGCCTGCTCGGTTTTGTCGGTTTGTAGTCTGCGCCAGCGACCGAGACCTTGCCGCCGCCCCGAGCCAAAGCGACGCACGATGATGCGCTAGGGGATATTTACGCCCAAGCCTTGCTCGGTATGCCGCCGCTTGGCGACGCTCCCCTGATGGGCGCGGTGGGTCGCAGTCGCTCTCGGTTTGACGTTATCGTCAGCCGAGAGCCCGCTTCGTTCATCAGGCAACAGCGACCTGACCGGCGAGAGTCGGCGTGGTGCTCTGCTTGGCCAAGTGATTAAAAAACTGATCACGGCGCTCACGGGCGGTCGTGAGACACTTGGTGCCTAAGGAGCGGCGGATGCGCTCTTTTGTGAAAGGGGTCGGGTAGACCGTATAATGCAAGAACCACGTTCCGTTGTTGTTCCAGAGGTGGTGGTTGGGATTCGCTTCGCTGATGCGAAGGGCGGCGAGGGTGATGACGTTGGACATGATGCGTGAGCGGTTGAGTTTTAACTAATCGTTCGCGCACCAGGGTGTTTCCTAAAAAACGAAAGCCGCCTGAGAGCATCAGGCGGCTTTCCGTTTTTTGAGGAGGAGTTTTTTTGTTAGAAGGTGTGACCCCTCTCACATCCGGGTGACTTGCGTCACGCGAAACCACCGTGATCACTCCTAGACCCGGTTGGCAGAACCGACTGTTGTCAGTCGATCCTTTCCTGATGCGAGGCGAAGAGTGCAAACCGGCGACCGGAAGACCAGATAAATTTTTTTATCACCGCCGAAAAAATACATCCCCATCAGCAAGTTGTTGCATTATTTATAGTTACGTCAGCTAGGACCGGAAAATAATTTTTTGCTCAAGGCGTTTTATTGGTGCAACGCGGAAAGAATATTATGCGGCTGAAATGTTTTCACGCTGCAAAGTCTCTCTGATTTGCGTTTTAGGGGAGTTGGCTAAGCTGAGGCGATGCATCGTCTTGATGATATTCGTGCCCAAATCGCCCCAGCCCGCGCTCGTTTGCTCGCTCATTCGCTTTATGCGCGGATGGCTTCGCTCGATGATGTGCAGCGCTTCATGGAATCCCACGTTTTTGCGGTTTGGGATTTCATGTCGCTCCTCAAGCGGCTCCAGCGCGACCTGACCTGCCTCGATCTTCCTTGGGTTCCGGTGGGTGAGGCAGAGGTGCGATTCCTGATCAATGAAATTGTGTGCGGGGAAGAGTCAGACGTCGATCCTGCGGGGACGCGCATAAGCCATTTTGAGCTGTATCTGCGCGCGATGCATGAAGCCGGGGCGGGCGCCACGGCAATCAACGGGGCCCTCGCCAGCGTGCGCGCTGGTGGAGCGACGGCGGTGGCACTCAAGAAGGCGGGAGTTCCCTTAGGTGCGGCGGAATTTTCTGCGGAAACCTTTCGGCTGGCCGGTCAGGGTAAAACGCATGAAGTAGCGGCCGCTTTCACCTTTGGGCGAGAAGATCTAATTCCGGATATGTTCATGCAACTCGTCACGCGGTTAAGCCGCGAGCATCCGGGAAAATTTGATACATTTCGTTATTATTTAGAGCGGCACATCGAGGTCGATGGTGGTCATCACGGTGCGATCGCTTTACGGATGGTGGAGCGGCTTTGCGGCGACGATGAGCTGAAATGGCAGGAGGCGGGGCGCGCGGCCCTCGCCTCGATTGAGGCCCGCATTCGTTTGTGGGACGCGATCGTCGCCACGTTGGCCTAAGACGCGCCCACAATAATAGCCGGACGCGGGTCCGGCTCTTGCTACGGTCGATGCAGCCTAGTGGATTAGGTCAGCGTCACACCCTTGGCCTTAGCTGAGCGCAGGAGAGCGTCGGCCATGTCGGAGGGGGTGACGGCAACTTCGATGCCGCATTCTTTGAAGACGGCGATCTTGGCGGCCGCGGTATCCTCGGCGCCGCCGACGATCGCGCCGGCGTGGCCCATGCGACGTCCAGCAGGGGCGGTGGCGCCGGCGATGAAGCCAGCGACGGGCTTGGTGCAATTTGCTTTGATCCAGCGCGCGGCCTCAACCTCAGCGTTGCCACCGATTTCACCGATGAGGATAATCCCATGCGTCTCAGGGTCGGCGTTGAAGAGTTTGATCACATCGAGGTGATTAGTTCCGTTGACGGGGTCGCCCCCGATGCCAACGCAGGTGGTCTGGCCTATATTTTTCGAGGTGAGTTGGAAGACGGCTTCATAGGTCAGAGTGCCAGAGCGTGAGACGACGCCGACGTGGCCTTGTTTGTGGATATAGCCGGGGGCGATGCCGATGCGGCAGCCGCCGGAGGAGTCCTTGCCGGTTCCGGGGGTAACGAGGCCGGGGCAGTTGGGCCCGAGCAGGCGAGTTTTGGTGCCCTGCATGGCGCGTTTCACGCGGATCATATCCTTAATCGGAATGCCCTCGGTAATAGCGACCGCCAGATCAAGGCCCGCAGCAACGCACTCGAGGATGGCGTCAGCGGCATAGGGTGGTGGGACAAAAATAACCGACACGCTAGCGCTGGTCGCTTGAGCCGCGTCCGCTACGGAATTAAAAATCGGTACTTTATGGGTGCCGTGTTCGAAAAATTGGCCGCCCTTACCTGGGGTGACGCCTGCGACGACCTGCGTGCCGTAGTCGAGTGAAAGCTTGGCGTGACGGCCACCAAAGTCGCCGGTGATGCCTTGGACAATGATCTTCGTTTGTGGAGTGATGAGAATGCTCATGGAAAAGGGGAGGAGGGAGAGGACTTAGGCGACTAGCTTGACGATTTTCTGAGCGGCATCGGCCATGGTGTCGCCCGAGACAAGGGCGAGGCCAGAAGCTGCCAGAGTGGCTTTGCCCGCAGCCACATTGTTGCCCTCGAGGCGAACCACGAGAGGCAGTTTAAGGCCAACCTCCTTGACCGCGGCGACGATGCCGGTGGCGATGACGTTGCAGTCCATGATCCCGCCGAAAATATTAACCAAAATACCTTTCACGTTTTTGTCACCGAGGATGATCTTGAAGGCGGCGATCACTTGATCCTTGGAGGCGCCGCCGCCCACATCGAGGAAGTTGGCGGGGGTGCCGCCGAAGTGTTGAATGATATCCATCGTGCTCATCGCGAGACCGGCGCCATTAACGAGGCAGGCGATATTGCCATCGAGTGCGATGTAGCTGAGCGAATATTTAGAAGCCTCAATTTCTTTGGAGTCTTCTTCGTTAAGATCGCGCAGCGCGACAATCTCTGGATGGCGGTAGAGGGCGTTGGCGTCGAAGGAGACCTTGGCGTCGAGGGCGAGGACGTCGCCGGTGGGCGTGGTGATGAGCGGGTTAACTTCGATCATCGCGGCATCGGTTTCCCAGAAAGCCGTATAAAGATTGCGGATAAGTTTGGCGGCGTTCTTGGCTTCGATCCCCGTGAAGCCTAATTTAAAAATAAGTTCGCGAACTTGGAAATCGGCGAGGCCGTAGGCTGGATCGATGAGGATTTTAAATAATTTCTCAGGCGTCTCATGCGCAACTTTCTCGATTTCTACGCCGCCTTTAGTGGAGGCGACGATGACGGGCCGCGAGCTGTTGCGGTCGAGGAGAATGGCGAGATAGTATTCTTTTTTAATTTCGCTCGCGATGGTGAAATAGATCGTCTGAACCTTGCGACCGGCGGGTCCGGTTTGGATGGTGACTAGGGTATTACCTAGCATGTTGGCCGCCATGGCTTGGGCCTCGGCCTTAGTTTTACAGAATTTCACGCCGCCCTTGAAGCCGTTGGTGAAAGTGCCCTTGCCGCGGCCACCCGCATGGATCTGAGATTTAACCATGGTGGGACCCTCGGGGAGTTGGGCGAGGGCGGTGATAAAGCCCGCGGGCGTGGTTGCGACCGCACCCTGAGGGACGGGCACGCCAAATTTTTCGAAGATAGCTTTAGCTTGATATTCGTGAATGTTCATGGGGAAAAGATGCAGTGATTTGCCATAAAGCTTGGGAGAATGACACGAAAAAACAGTTGGGCTGGTATTATTTACGTAAGCTCATCCCTCGCTGGCTTGGGGCGGGGTAAACTAATGGGTGGCGGCAGGCCTTGCCGTGACTGGCTCTGGGGTTGCCATGCGGGGTCGGGTCCGCAACTTGGACTCTATGGAATCATATGCGTTGCTGAAGGAAGTGCTGAAGAAGACGAGTGCGAAGCAGATCGCTGCGGAGATGAGCTTATCCCTCTCACTGATTTATAAATGGGCCGAACCGCCCGTAGACGGTACGGGCAGTGGAGCTAATAATCCCCTCGACCGCATTGAGCAATTGGTGCGGATCACTGGGGATGGCCGGATTGCGCAGTGGGTTTGTGAGTTAGCGGGGGGATTTTATATTGCTAACCCTAAGGTCAAGCCGGACGCACAGCAGTTAATTCCTTCCACCAATAGCATCGTGCAAGAATTTGCCGACATGTTGGGGGCGATCGCCCTCGCGGCCTCGGATAATCAAATTACCCCTGATGAAGCCAAATCGATACGCCGCCGGTGGGAAAACCTTAAGTCTGTCACCGAGGGTTTCGTGCGTCACGCTGAACAAGGCGAATTCGCCGCCCTGAAGGCTCCTTCGACGGCCGGAGCGGCAAATGCGGGGCGGAAAAGCTGAGCGCCGCGATTAATTAAGGCAAATGCTGCCGGAGAAATTCAGCTTGCAACGCCGTTAGCTCGGCGAGGCCTGGCTGGGCTAGCCCGAGCAGGCTTTGGAGTTGGGCGTGAGAGAAGGTGGACTGTTCTCCACTGCTCTGGACTTCGACAAACTCACCGCGGCCCGTCATCACAATATTGGCATCCACTTCGGCATCTTTATCTTCGAGGTAATTAAGATCGAGTAAGGCCTCGCCACCAACGAGGCCGACGCTGACCGCGGCGACCGAGTCGGTGAAAGGGTTCTCGGTAATTTTTTTGGTATGCAGGAGTTTCTGCACCGCGAGGCGAGCGGCGAGGTAGGCGCCGGTGATGGCGGCGGTGCGGGTGCCGCCATCGGCTTGCAGGACATCACAGTCGAGCCAAAGGGTATGTTCGCCAAATTTCTTTAAATCGAGGACCGCGCGAATGGAGCGCCCGATGAGGCGTTGAATCTCGATGGTGCGGCCATCGATTTTGCCTTTGCTGATATCGCGGGCTTTCCGATCGAGCGTGCTGTAGGGCAGCATGGAATATTCTGCGGTCACCCAGCCACCGCTGACGCCCTGTTGTCGCATCCAAGAGGGGACTTTAGGTTCAATGGTCGCAGCACAGATGACGCGTGTTTGACCGAAGCCGATGAGCACGGAGCCCGCGGCGTAAGGCGCGATATTAGCCGCGAGGGTGAGGGGGCGGAGTTGGTGGGCGGAGCGGGCGTCGAGGCGGGGCGTCGGCATAGAATCAGGTGGCATCGTCTTCAGCTTCATCATCAGCCTGAACGCGGGTCGGCAGGTGGACTTTGAGGTTCGGCCGCTTAGCCCCCTCGGGGTCAGCCATGTGGGCGATGAGTCGATCGTTAAAAGTTTTGGCCGGATCATGCCCCATGTTTTTTAAAGCTTGGACGAGCGCGGCCACTTCAACCAGGCGGGCAATGTCACGACCGGGGCGCACGTAGAATTCGATGTGGGGCACGCGCACGCCCAGGATATCGTAATAATTTTCCTCAAGGCCCGTGCGTTCTTCAATTACCTCGGGTGACCATTCGCGTAAAGAAACGACGAGATCGATGCGTTTTTCGAGGCGAATGCTTTTAACGCCGAACATTTCGGCGATGTTGATAATGCCGATGCCGCGGCACTCCATGTAACCGCGGTTCAATGGGCGGGAGCTAGCGGCAAGTTCCCGTTCATCGAGTAATTTGACGACGGTGAGATCATCGGCGACCAACGAGTGGCCGCGTTCGATCAGCGCGAGTGCGCATTCCGATTTGCCGATGCCGCTGTCGCCGCGAATCATGACGCCGATACCCTTAATATCTAGCGTGGTCGCGTGTTCGGTCCCGGAGGCGGCGAACTCATTGTCGATGCACAGCGTGGCGGCATTCACGAAGTTCATCGTGATGAGGGGCGTACGGAAAATCGGAAGCTTCATCTCCGCGGAGACCGCCAGCATCGGGTGGGTCGCCACGTAATTGCGGGTCAGCACCATGCAGGGAATCCCGCGCCGCACCATCTCCTGAAAAATCTCAATTTGCTGACGCTGCGGCAGCGTCTTGAGGTAAGTCATTTCCGCCGCGCCGAAAACCTGAATGCGCTTGTTGGCGAAATATTTAAAAAAACCGGTGAGAGCGAGCGATGGTCGATTGATCGAGCCCTCTCGGATGAGGCGATCCAAATCAACTTCTTTGGTCACGAGTTCGAGGTGCAACTTCTCACGATAGGTTTCGTAGAAATAAGCAACGGTGATGCCGGGAAAGGTTTTGGTGGGCATGGGCGAGGGGGTGACGGTACGAGCTGGGCTTAGACTAAGATGTTTACGGCAACAAGCTCCTACTCGTGGCGATTAGTCTGACACCAGTAGGCTACAGATTAAAATCCTGACCGAGGTAAAGCTCGCGCGCTTGCGCGTCGTTGATGAGGAAATCGCCCGAGCCCTCCGTCATGACTTTCCCTTTGTGGATAATGTAGCCGCGGTCGACAATCCGCAGGGTTTCGCGCACATTGTGATCGGTGATCAAGACGCCAATGCCGCGCCGTTTGAGATCAAGAATAATTTTCTGCACCTCGGCAACGGAGATGGGATCGACGCCCGCAAACGGTTCGTCCATGAGCAAAAAGCGGGGACGCGTGACCAAGGCGCGGGCGATTTCCAATCGGCGGCGTTCGCCACCTGAGAGGGTGTAAGCTTTTTGTTTAGCCAAATGGCTCAAGCTGAGTTCCGCCAGATGGTGGGCCACTAACGCGGGGCGTTCGCGGCTGGGGACGGGCAGCGTCTCTACGATGGCGAGAATATTTTCGGCTACGGTTAGCTTACGAAAAATGGAGGACTCTTGCGGCAGATAGCCAACGCCGAGGCGCGCGCGGCGGTGCATGCGCAGGTGGGTGGCATCTTGGCCGTGGATAAAAACTCGCCCCGTGGTGGCGGGGACGAGACCAACTACCATGTAAAAGGTGGTGGTTTTGCCGGCGCCGTTAGGTCCCAGGAGACCGACAACTTCGCCGGCTTGGACGTTAATATTGACGCCGTTCACGACCGGCCGTTGGCCGTATATTTTAACCAAACCCTCGGTGCGAATCTCTGCGGTGGTAGCCATGCTCACGGTTGCTTAGGGCTAGGGACGGCGGCGGGCGCGGATTTCTTTTCCTGATCAAAGCCCAAGTCTTTAATCGCGGGGAGAGTGATTCGAGTGGGGGCGCTCTCGGCGCCTTCGATGACGGCGCGGCGTTCGCCCCGATAAAGCACCATCGTGGGGCCCGTGGCGGTCGCGCCGTTCGCGAGATCTTTAATCACGGGATGATCAGTTAAAATAATCTTATTATCATCGGGTAAAACTTCGGCGCGCCCGCAGGTGGCTTCACGATCGGATTGGAGGATCTGGACGTGGCCTTCCGCGATGAGCGACTTAAAGCGGGCGAGTTTGCCGATCGTCGCGGTGGGATCGCCTTTGCGGGTCGTGGTTACAGTTAGCTGATCGCAGGTGAGCTTGAGGTTGGTGCCGCTGACCTTGACGTTTTTTGTGAAAATGAAGGTGGTTAGCGTATCCGTGCTCCGCATATCGAGTTGCTCGCTATCGATCACGGTCGGCTGAGTCTCTGCGGCATGAGCTAAGGCGCTCCAGATCGTGGCGGATAATAAAAGAGGGAGCAGGAGGCGCAGATTCATTTTAATATTTCCTTAAATTCGGCGTGGAAAATAACGCGGACATTTTGCGCGATCGTTACTTGGTGTTCCTTGTAGGCGTAACGCCAGTCGCTCCCCGTTGCTTCAAATTCATCATTAATCACCCGGATCGTTTGCGGGCCGGTAATGACGGCCTCTGTCGGTTGAATGGCGGCACGGGGGCTGAGAATCATGGTCTGCACTTTTTCGTCTGCTTGGCCCGAGAAAATCGAAAGAGTTAATTCCTGCACCGCGATATGATTGGGATTTAAATAACGCGCTTCAGAGCCGCGCACGAGCCAAGCGCGATAGCCTTCTGCGGTAAAGTGGGGCAGACTGAAATTAATAATGGGGCGATTGCCGGAGATTTGCGTAGTGGCACCCATCGCCCCCGCGAGCGGGGTGAGGAGGAGGATAAAAAATCGCAGGTAAGGGATCACGGGGAGGTCATGGACCACGCTGGGCCAAGATTTGTTCACAGATTTCTCGCACGGCCCCGTGACCAGCTGGCCGCGCTGGGGTATAGCGCGCGGCCTGTAATGCGGTCGGCATGGCCGCAGTCGGAGCGACGCCGATCCCAGCCCAAGTAATGGCTGGGGCATCGATATCATCATCGCCCATGTAGCAAATTTGGGCGGCGCTGAAGCCCAACTGGGTCGCGAGTTCTTGGAGGGCTACTAATTTGTCCGTGCGGCCTTCGATGAGATGAGGCACGCGGAGTTCTTTGGCGCGGCGGGTCGTGGCCTCCGAGGCGCGGCCAGAGATCCACGCGACGATGACCCCCGCTTGATGTAAGCGGACCAAGCCCATCCCATCGAGAATGGAGAAATTTTTCGTTTCTACGCCATCGCTAGAGATGGCCACCGTGCCGTCGGTTAAGACGCCATCGACATCCATCGCGAAGCAGCGAATCGCGGCCCACTGGGCGGGCGAGGGAGGGGAGGCAGGCTGCGACATGGAATGGGGCCAGATTCTGGGCTGCGCTCAGAATGACAAGAGTGAAGCTCGTCGATTCAGGGGTGAGCGCTTCGCTTTAAATAAGTTTGGGGAGGGCTGCTTGGATCGCGGCACGATGGGGTTCGAGGTGGGGCGGTAAGGAGAGTCGCGTGCCGAGCGTGGTTGGTGATTCGTCAATGGTGAAGCCCGGTTGGTCCGTCGCGATTTCAAAAAGGACGCCGCCGGGTTCACGGTAGTAAATTGATTTGAAGTAGGCGCGATCGATTACGGGGCTGACGGCCAAGCCGCTTGCCACGATTACAGTGCGCGCCGCAGATTGATTGGCATCATCGTTGGCTCGAAAGGCGACGTGGTGGATCGTGCCGCTGCCGTTTAAGCCGCGTGGCAAAGTCGGATCGGTCAATAAGTCGACATAGGTGCCGGGTCCGCCCTGATCGACGGTGTAGCGAGTGCGGTAGCCGGCTTGGGCGATTAAGCGATAGCCCATGGAGTCGGTGAGCACCGCGGCGGTCGCGGCGGTTGAGGTGAGGGCTAGGGTGGTGCTGTGGAATCCCCGCACGGCATTTTTAAGCGGCACCTCCTCGGATGGTGCGGGTGGTCGCGAATCGGTTTCGCTGGTGGCGATTAATTCAAGACGGAGATCATCGGGATCGAAGAACGGAAGTACCTCATCGCTAAAGCGATTTTCTCGCGGGAGGTGTTTGATGTTCATTTGCGCGAAGCGCTGCTGCCAGAAATCCAGCGATCCCTTCGGCACGGCAAAACTTGTGGCGTAGGCTTGGCCGGTGCCGGGCCGACCCCGCTGGAGTCCAGCCCACGGGAAAAAGGTCAGGCAGGTCCCGGGGGAACCAAGATAATTGCCGTAGTAGAGGTGATAGGTGCCCGGGTCATCCTGATTCACCGATTGTTTTACGAAACGCAGCCCCAGCGCCTTGGTGTAAAAGCGCAGATTGCGGCTGATGTCGGAAGAAATCGCCGTGATGTGATGCAGTCCGTGCGTGGTGGTCGAGTGCATGCCGGCTTTAATAAAATGAATATTAGCTCAACGCTGAAGGCCGATTTTTTTGCAAAGCCGGCTCAGGTCGGCCAGTTCGGTGAAGGAAAGGGCGTTCATCTCGCGAGTTACTTTACCCACCACCTTGGGCCACAAATTAGCGATGAATGCTTGGCCATTTTCCGTCAATTTAACGACGACGAAGCGGCGATCAGCCGGGTCGCGTTCCCGGAGCACGTAGCCGGCTTTTTCCAAATTATCGACCACGAGGGTTAGGTTTCCGCCGCTCTTTAATAATTTCTCGGCCAGTTCACTCTGGCAGAGTGGGCCGATGTGATAGAGCGCGTCGAGGACACCAAACTGCGTAATTGTGAGCGTTGCTGGAAGGGCTGTCTGGATGCGGACCGTGACCGACTCGGCGCTGCGCGCTAATTTAATGAAGGCATTGAGGGCATTGATTTCCTCGTTTGTGCCGCGGTGTCGAGTTCCCATGAAAACGATACTTTAAGCCAATGGTTTCATGTCAAAGCATTTATACGAAAAAGCCTTGGTATAATCCTAACTCATTAAGCCAGATCAATTTTATTAACTCGAGCTAAGTGCCGACCGCCCTCAAAAGCGGTTTCGAGCCACACTTTAACGATATTCAAAGCTTCCTCTTCCGTGACGGTCCGTTGGCCGAGGGAGAGGCAGTTGCCGTCGTTGTGGGAGCGATTCCAGATCGCGACTTGTTCGTTCCAGCAGAGGCCGCAGCGGACGCCTTTGATGCGATTGGCCACGATGGCTTCACCGTTGCCGGAGCCGCCCAAAATGATGCCGCGTTCGACTTCGCCTGAGGCCACGGCGATGGCTACGGGGCGTATGAAATCAGGGTAATCGCAGGGGGCATCAGAACTCGTGCCGCAGTCGCGAACCGTGTGTCCATCGGCGAGCAGCATGGTTTTAATCTTTTCCTTATAAGCAAAGCCCGCGTGATCGGAGCCCAGCGCGATGGTGAATTTTTTCATAACAACGAAGAATAGATTTTGGCGAAAGTGACGACAGCCGTTATTCCTACGCGTAGGAATGGCCGCAAACTAATTTCTATGCGTGGTGCCCGTTGGCTGGGCTCTGTTCACCATGTATCCATCTGGTGAAGAAAGGCCGCGGTATCAGCAAAATTGGGGAATACGGCCGTAGGTTGATGTGCGGCTAATTCGGCCATACTGTAGCGACCGGTGGCCACCCCGATGGTCTTGGCGCCGATCACGCGGCCGCATTCGATGTCGTGCGGGGTATCACCGATGATGACCGTTTGCTCCGGTCGAAAATCAATGGCGTGGCGTTCTTTGGCTCGGCGCAGGGCATGGGGGCCGAGGTCATTGCGCCGTGGGCTATCATCGGCGAAGGCGCCAAATGCAAAATAGTGCCAGACCTGAAAGTGGGTGAGCTTGATTTCGGCCCCGCGCTTCAGGTTGCCGGTCAGTAACCCTTGGGCCACGTCAGTCCGTTGGTGCAAAATCTCTAGCAGATCGCGCACCCCAGGGAGGACTTGGCCGGGTGGGCCGTCGCGCAATTCTTTCGGCAGGATTTGTAAATACGTCTCCAGATAATCGTGCGCATTCTGCGGCGTATCGGGCAAGCCGACGTGGCGAAAAACTTCGCCGGTAATCCAAGTGTCCGTGCGGCCCGCCCAATCAATTTGGGTGAGGTCACCTATTTTTCCGAAACGTTGGGTGAGGGCCTTCTCCATCGCGCGCACGCCGGCGCCGTGGGAGACAATAATGGTGCCATCAATATCCCAGAGGATGAGTTTTTTCATGGGGCCAAGCGGCGGTGAAGGAGGTTCATAGCAGACGCGACGTAGGCGGGGCCGTCGAGGGAGCTCAAGAAATAAAGCGAGTGCCCAGCGACTCATTTAATGGTGGCTCACCTCGGCCCGTGATCCTGCTTGCCTCTCAATTAGCATCATCTTCAGTGAGCAGAAATCTGCTCGCCCGCTTAGTGCCGAGCAAATCAGATTCATTTAATTGACCGCTCATTTTACGTCCGCTTGCCGCTATGCCCGAAGCTCAAATAAAAATCGCCCTGATCCAGCTGCATGCGGGGATTAAGCAGGCCGACGGCGCTGTTATTTCACAAACGCTCGGTCAGCTTGAAGAATTATTGGCAACGCACCGTGAGAGCTTGCACCCGCAGCTAGTTCATTTTTTAGCCGGACGCAGCTACGCGAAGGCTTTGGCTTATTTAGGGGGTGGCGCTGAGCTGACCGCGCAACCCGCCTCGCCCCCGGGAGGCTGCGGCGGACATTGATGAATGATGGGCATAAAATTTCGGTGCAGGGCGGCCAAACGCTAGGGCAAAACCCTTTTGGTGCGCTCAGTGCGGCCGGTTTACCCGTTGCTCCGACTGGTGGGGTGAGTCGCCCATCGGTCGCGCAGGCCGTTACGAAAAATCGTGGGCGGGTGGATATTCTCCGTGAAACTGCTGGGCGCGGCGGAAAGACAGTCACTGTCGTAACGAATTTTACAGGTATTGGTTTGCCCGAAAAAGAGCAACTCGCCAAAAAAATGCGCAATGCGTGTGGAGCCGGCGGGACGGTTAAAGACGGGCGGATCGAAATTCAGGGAGACCGCCGTGAGATCGTCGCCAAAATCCTAACGGAGGCGGGTTTCCGTCCCGTCTTGGCCGGCGGCTAGTCGATCTCGCCTCGCGAATCGACAGACTGTCAGTCGCTACGCCGCTAATCCTGCGGCGAGAGCCAGCGCGCTTCTCGCTCGATTCATGATATAGAGATGATACCCCGGTGCGCCGTTAGCCAGCAGTCCGCGGATCTGGTCGAGCGCCCAGTCGATGCCGATCATTTCAACCACGTCGGGATTTTCGGCGGCGACTTCGAGTCGAGTGATGAGTTGGGGTGGGAGGTGCGCGCCACACATTTCCGTGAAGCGGCGTACCTGTTTGAGCGAAAGCACGGGCATGATCCCAGGCACAATGGGCACCGTAATTCCCGCGGCCCGGCATTTCTCAACGAATCGATAATAAACGGTGTTATCGAAAAAAAGCTGAGTCGTGATAAACGCAGCGCCGGCATCGACTTTACGACGGAGGTGTCCGAGGTCGACCTCAAGGGAAAGGGATTCCGGGTGTTTTTCGGGATAGCCCGCTACGCCCAAGCAAAAGTCGGCGTGGCGTGATTTTAGTAGCTGCACCAGTTCGCTGGCATGACTCAGACCGTCGGGCGCTGGACGAAACTCGGTGTCACCCTTCGGTGGGTCGCCGCGCAACGTCATGATATTCCGAAAGCCGGCTTGGTGCAATTGGTCGGCGGCGGCGCCAAGCTCAGCGCGCGAGTGGCCCACGCACGTCAAGTGCGGCATAACTGTGAAGCCAAATTCATTTTTCAGCATCGCGCTGGCTTGGGCGGTGCGATCGCGCGTGGTGCCGCCGGCGCCGTAGGTCACAGAAACAAAATCCGGCGCGATGCGCTGCAGGCTCGTGGCCGTTTGGCGAAGGGTCAAAAGGCCGGCTTCATCCTTTGGTGGAAAGAATTCCAACGAGCGCACGATGGGCTGCGTGGTTAGTAAATGAGAGATTAACCGATCGGGTTGCATTAAATATCAATACATCTGTATTTGATGATATGTAAAGCTAAGAGTGCTCGTGCTAAGCGGGTGCGCGAGGGAGCCGCCCAGTGCTGGGCTAGGCCTGGCTAGGCGCAGCTTCGCGGGCGCGCTCAGTCTTTAAGCGCAGTTGGCCGCAGGCGGCATCGATGGCGTGGCCTTTTTCGCGGCGAAGGGTCACGGAGACGCCGCCGTTAAAAAGAATTTTGGCAAATTTTTCCTGACGGGTGAGGCTCGGGCGTTTCCATGGCAGGCCCTCGACCGTATTATAGGGAATTAAATTTACGTGCGCGTGGAGATCGTAGGCGATGTCGCGTAATTTTTCCGCCTGTTCGAGCGAGTCGTTAATTTCCTCGATGAGGATAAACTCCAAGGTGACCATGCGCCCTTTTTTCTCCGAGAATTCTTTTACCGCCGGTAACAATTCGCGCAACGGCCACTTTTTATTGACGGGCATGATCTGCTCGCGGACTTCGTCGGTGGCCCCGTGTAAGCTAATCGCGAGGCGGAGGCCGAGGGGTTCATCCGCGAGTTGCTTAATGCGCGGGACGAGTCCGGACGTGGAGAGGGTGATACGGCGGGCGCCGAATCCTAGGCCCCATTCTGCATTCAGAATGGTCAGAGCGCGGATGATGGCATCGTAGTTGTGCAGCGGCTCACCCATGCCCATGACGACCAGATTATCAAAAGAGGCGAGTTCTGCCCGGGCACGAGGCGTGCGCTCATCTTCTTGTCGGCAGACTTGGATCAGTTGGTGCACGATCTCGCCCGCGCTCAGGTTGCGTTTCAGGCCTTCCAGGCCCGAGGCGCAAAATTTGCAACCCATGGCGCAGCCCACTTGGGTCGAAATACAGATGGTTTTGCGCGAGTTTTCCTGGCCGACGCCCAATTGGGGGGCGCGGATGATGACGGTCTCAATGAGGGTTTGATCGCTTAATTCGAGTAATAATTTATCCGTCACATCTTCTGATTGTTTGGTGAGGACGTAGGCGGTCGGGTTGAGCTCGAACGTATCGTCGAGCCATTGGCGTAGCGGCACCGAAAGATTAGTCATCTCAGGCCAAGTGCTGACGCGTTTTTTATAAAGCCAATCCAGAATCTGCCGCGCGCGAAAAGCCGGATGACCATGCTCGGTCAGCAGCAGGGTGAGGGATTCGAGCGTTTCGCCGTGGAGGGCGCGCTTGGTGGTGGGCATCATGACTCGCGAGGTTTGCGCTGGTCGGAGCCAGCTGGCAAGCGATGAAGCGCGTCGTCCGCCGCACGCATCGCTAAAAGAGGGATTGCTCGCCTAGCGGCGGCCGCCCAAGTTTAGCCCAAGCATGAACCTCATTCACCGGCATATTTTTGCGAACGTCGTCCTGACGTGTGCTGCGGCGGTGGGCTTGTTTGCTTTTGTGCTCATGATGGGCAACGCGTTGAAAGATCTGCTGCCGCTCATGTTAGCGGGGCAATTAGCCTGGGATACCTCCCTGCGCTTGGTCGGACTGTTGGTCCCGTTTGTCGTCTCCTACGCCTTGCCGATGGGCATGTTGACGGGGATTTTATTGGTGTTGGGGCGGATGTCCGCGGAAGGCGAAATTACTGCGCTGCGGGCGGCGGGCTTAAGTGTGGCCTGGTTATCCGCGCCGATATTATTTGCGGCGATTCTTGGGGTAATTCTTTGCACCTTGATCAATTTTCAATTTATGCCGGTCGCGCGGCTTAGCTATCACCGCGAGATGGCGGCGGCCGTGCAGCAAAATCCACTGAGCTTTATTGTTCCCAAAACCTTTATCCGAGATTTTCCGGGGATTGTCTTGTACGCCGGCGAAAAGAAAGGAGCCGCGCTCAAAGATTTTTGGCTCTGGGAGTTGGACGCAAAAAATCGGGTGAAACGATTTGCGCGATCTGATTCCGGCCGGCTCAGTTTTGATGAGACGAATAATAAATTAATTCTGACTTTAGAACGAACGTCGGCCGAGGTGCGGGATGAACAGGATCCTGAGAATTTTACCGCGGCGCGTGGAGCCGCCGCGTGGGATCAAGCAACGTTTGATCTCCGGCTGGATAAGGTCACCGGGCAGCGCACCGTTGGGCTCAAGGACAAATGGCTGACCTTTAGTCAGCTGGTGGCAAAATGGCGCCGGCTGAACGTGCCGGATGCCAAATTGACGACCGCGGAGCAAGCCAAGCAACAGATGCGCGTGCAGATTGCCCTGCATGAGAAATTTGCTACGGCCTTCTCCGTCTTATCGTTTGCGCTCATTGCTATTCCTCTGGGGATCAAGGCTTCGCGTAAAGAAACCTCGGCCAATCTTGGGCTGGGCTTAGCTCTGACGATGGCCTATTATTTCGGGACGATTATCGCAAGCTGGTGTGATAATTATATCGGTTTACGGCCCGACCTGCTGATGTGGGTGCCGACGCTCGCTTTTCAGGCTTTAGGGCTTTGGCTGTTTTATAAAATTGATCGTGCTTAGCCCATATCGTGGCGAAATCGCGGCCTGTAACCCATCGACCCGTAGCGCGTCTCTAGTGAGGTGTTAGTTTATAACTCTCTATGGATCCAGCTGAAGCCGCTTTTGATGTGGCCGCCTGTCTTGAATTGGTGCGCCACCGCGACCAAACGGCAGCGCGGGAACTCGTGGAGCATCTCCACCCTCTGGTTATTCGGATCGTGCGCGCTCGGCTTCCGCGGCGCGTCGCTGAAGAAGATCTCGTGCAAGATATTTTCCTGAAAATGTTTACCCGCCTCGAACAATATCAGGGCAATGTGCCGTTCCCGCACTGGGTGTCGCGGATCGCGGTGACGACCTGCATTGATCAGCTGCGCGCGCAGCAGCGCCGGCCGGAATTTCGCTGGGCTGACTTATCGGAACAGGAGGCGGAGGTGCTTGATGCGGTCCTGACTGATGGTCGCAAGCCGCGTCCTGGGGATGCCTTAGCCGCGCGCGAGCTGGTTGATAAATTGCTCGCGCAGCTTAAGCCGGATGATCAGCTCGTCATTCAATTATTAGATTTGGAGCAAAAAACGATGGTCGAGATCAGCGCTCTCACCGGTTGGAATCAGACGCTCATCAAAGTGCGCGCTTTCCGCGCCCGCCGAAAATTACAGAAATTATTTCAAGCATTAACTAATAAGGAGAAATCATGAACCCGTTCGATCGTTCTTGGCAAAAATTGACCGCGCTCGCCCGGCAGGCTCCCGCCGCTGAGTTGGAGTCAGCGCCTCTCTGGTTGGCGACGCGCGTCGTCGCCCGGGCGTGGTCCCAGCCAGCCCCGCGCCCTTGGGCGGTGATGGAACGTTTCGCATTCCGGGGTCTCATGGTGGCCGTGGCGCTCGGTGGGGCGGCCGCAATTCTTGATGATAGTGTGTCTACCGCTGAGCCCAATGAAGATTACGCGAACGCGGATACCGTCAATGAACTGCTGGACCTGACTTAAAATGAATAAACCCTGGAAATTAATTCTTCTCTTAATCGGTATTTTTATCGCGGGCAGTGTGACGGGCGCCTTGGTCATGCGGAAAATTGGCCGAGCCGCGTTGGCGAAACGTCCGCTACCAGAGCAATGGGCTCCACTCCATTTGAAGCGGCTGGTCGATCGGCTGGATTTACAGCCGGAGCAGGTTGACCAATTGCGGCCGATCGTCCGTCGCAACATGGAGCAGCTTAATCGGCTACGGGCTTTTTCTCTGGCTGAGACCAAGAGTGGGGTGGAACAGATGGAACGAGAAATTGCCGATAAATTGCGTCCGGCGCAGCGCGCCAAGTTTGAGCAGATGAACAAAGAAATGCGGGACCGCGCTAAACGGTTGGGCCATGATCGTCCGCCCGGTGGCCCCAACGCGCCCCGCCCCAGCGGCGGGTCGCCGTTGCCGCCCGGCGATGGTCCGCCCTCAGAGAAGCCAAGGCATCACTGATCGGGGTCGGCTCGCTGCGGTTATTTTTTCTACCAGCTCAGGGTGGCGTGGGTTGGCCGGCGTTTTTTATTTTAGTTGTCAGGGTAAGGTGTCCGCCTACGTTCCGCCTTGGCTAGGCGCCATACATGAGTAGGCGCGTGAACCCCGCCAGGGCCGGAAGGCAGCAACGGTGACGACGTCCTCCCAGTGCCGTGGATTGCCTAGCCACTTTTTTAAAAGCCTGCCCGGCTAAAACGGTGAAGCCTGAAAGAAATCAGAAACGCGGGCTGGATTTTTTATCGCATCGGTCTTTCAGTCATAGCGTCCATCATGGCTACCCCTTATCAAGTCATTGCCCGCAAGTGGCGCCCGCAGACCTTTGACGATGTCGTCGGGCAGGATCATGTGGTGCGTACGCTGAAAAATGCCATCGCGCGCAATCGGATTGCCCACGCTTATTTATTGGTGGGACCACGCGGCACGGGCAAGACCAGCACGGCCCGGATTTTTGCTAAGGCGCTCAATGCCACCGGTGGCCCCAACGCCAGCTTTGATCCGCTTGATCCCATTTGTGCGGATATCGCAGAAGGTCGTTGTTTAGATGTGATCGAATTCGATGCGGCGTCCAATACGCAAGTCGACAAGGTGCGCGAGTTCATCATCGACACCGTGGCCTATGCGCCGGCGCAGGCGCGCTTCAAGGTCTACATCATTGATGAGGTGCACATGCTTTCGGCTGGCTCCTTCAATGCCTTGCTGAAAACGCTTGAGGAGCCGCCCGCGCACGTGAAATTTATTTTCGCCACGACGGATCCGCAGAAAATGCCGGCAACCGTTATTTCCCGTTGTCAGCGTTTTGATCTTAAGCCCATTCCCAGTGAGTTAATTGTACAGCGGCTGAAGAAAATCGCCGTGGCCGATAAGATTAAAGTCAGTGACGCGGCCTTGGCCAGTATTGCGCGCATGGCGGATGGCGGCATGCGGGACGCTCAATCTATTTTTGACCAGATGATTTCTTTTTGCGGCACGGAGGTCGGTGAGGCGGATGTGCTCGATGTCTATGGGTTGGTCGCCGAGGGGAAAATCGCGGCGCTCGCGGCGGCGCTGGCCGTGGCTGATCATAAGAAAATCATCGAGCTGGTCGACGAAGCGGATGAAAATGGCCGCGACCTTTTTCGCTTACTGGTAGATTTGCAGACCCACGTGCAGACGGCTTTGCTCGCGGCAATAGCGCAGGGCGGGACCAGCGAGCGGTTAGGGGCTCCGCTGACCACCGAACAGTTAACGCGGTTGCTGGACGGGCTGCATGAAGGGGAGCACGGCGTGAAGCATGGTCTGTCCCAGAAAATTAATTTTGAAGTAGCCTTGCTCAAGGCGGTGGAGGCCAGTCGAGCCCGCGCGATTGACAGCTTGATTAAAGAAATTGCGACGCTGGCTGAAGGTTTGCCCGAAGGCTCAAAAAAAAACGACTAACGACCCCGGCTGACGGTGGGGCGAGTGTTTTGAATGGAGGGGTGCCGGGGGTGGGGCCGAAGGAATCCGACGAGGAAGATGCGCCGATCGCTCGCTGCGCGGGGGGCACGCCCGCGGATGAGGCGATGCCCAGCGGTCCATCGCCAGAGGAAGAAGCGACTCTGCTGATGGCGCAGCGCGGCTCGGAGGAGTTTTATGGACAGGCGCCGCTCGCCGAGAATTTGGCGCCGGTAACCGCCGAGGAATCGTTACCCCCGCTCGAGGATTTGGTTAAGCGGATTCCGTCGGCCACTCGTGATTTACTGGAAGAATTATTTCGCGCCCGTTTTGTTACGGTCAAGCGCGTGCCAAAATCAGCGCTGAAATCCTGAGGTGCTTAGTTGTAAATTAGATTACTGCGCATCCCCGCTGATTTCAAAAAAGAGCCCGTTATTGGGCAAATCGGTTGAGGTTTCGACTGCCTTGATCGCAATCACATCGCCGGCGGGTTTCGCATAAGGCGGCCGGTATTTGCTGTAGCGATAGTGGGCGCTTTGGTATTCGACATCGCCCGTGTTGGGGGAGTCGGTGAGGTAACCGTATGATAAGTTCGTGTAGCTGCAGGGGATGGCGAGCGGCAGACCAGAGCCCGCGCGAATTTGGCGACCAATACCTTGAAATGGCTCAAAGGGCATGCCCACGAGGCCCACATCGCCGATGCGGAAGACTTGAATTTCAACCTCAAGCGTTTTTGCCACCGTGGCGGCCTGGCCTTGCTGGTGCATGGCGAGCGCCCATTTATTCCACGGCAGGATCATTTCGATTAATTTGCCGCGATAGGCGGGAGTCAGCTCACGCGGAAAATTTTGGCCCACGCAGAGCAGGGTGTTTTCATCGCCAGCCGCCGCCCGTTTGATGAAATCTTCCATTTCCGCGATTTCAGCTTTCAAGACGGCCTCAGCGGGCAGGGGAGCGAGCGGGATGGAAACTGGCTCTAGGCTAAAATCGAGTCCGGCGCGCTGGGAGAGTTTTAAATTACCCAAAGCAGCGATGTAGCTGTCTGCGAGGTAGCGACCATATTTTTCCGACAGCGCCACATCACCGCGAAACATGCCTTTGGAGTTCACGTCGCCCGCGCAGCCTTGCAGAAAGCTCACCGTGATCGGTTTCATTGGCGATAGGTGCTGCGCGACATGATCGCAAGCGACCTGGGGCCAATCGCCGAAGATGATGGGCTTTTCTGGATGATAACATGAGCACGGATGGCTGGTGAACTGCGTGATCGCCGTGACGAACTCACCGCGCTCGTTTTTGAAAACGACGATGGGGGCCTGCGTGTCGATGTCGCCGTTGAAATCTGCTCCCAACAAGTCGCGATCCTCTTCGCGGATGAGGTACGCTGTGCCATCGGGCTGGCGGCCTTTGCGATTGTAACTGATGCGGTTCTCGGAACCCACGGCCCACCATACGCTGACCGGTTGCAGCAGCGCAGGCAGTTGCTTGGCCGTAGCGACGAGCTGCCGCATAAAATCTTCTCCCACCGGCTCCAGCTTGGGGGTGGGAATCTCTTCCGGCTTCATCGACAGCGTTAAAAAGGCCTCGAGGTGATTGCTCACGAGATTGAGGTCGGTGTGATTATGCGAGACCATCAGCAGCACATGGGAGATCGGCATCTCCAGGGCCTCCGCCACAGCCCGACGAATCAACGGGGCGATGTTCGCCCCCTTCGGCGAGTTCATGTGCGATGTGATGAGGCACAGTCGAGTATCCCCGTCCTCCAGCAGCGTCACCGCGGTTTTCAAAGGCCCCGCAACCTTGGTCACCCGGGCCCCAGTTTTGCTCGCCGTGTACCCACCGGTGGTTGGGGTGATCGCAAACTCCAGCGCGGCGACTCGCAGTGGAGTATTTTCTGCCCAGGCTGATTCGGCACTGACGATTAGGATGAGGGCAAAGGATAGGAATCGCATCGAGAGAGGCTGGTTTGGATTATCTGCTTTTTTCTTTAAGGGAGTAGCTGGAGATTATTTTTTCTGCCGAAAAAAAGGCGCGGACAGCGATCGAACGGTGGGGCTGGGCACAAAAAGCTCACGCCTAAAACTTAATCACAGTTCTTTTGCGAAAAGAGGAGCGTGGGTTGGAACCATGGTGGTCAGCTAGGAGACTGCCAATTTGCGCCTAGGTGGGAACAGCCGGACAGATGACGCAGGTAAATATAAGTTTGGACCATGGGTTGGCCGTAGGGCGGGGCGAGGCTGATGGGTTGGCGGGCGTAGAGCTGTTCGGCGACCCCTTCAAGGTCATCGAGTTTTTTTAGGGTCGGCTCATCCACTGACCAAATTTCTCCGTTCACCGCATGCTGCTGATCGGTTGAGGCGACCATCCCAGGATAAGCGCCCAGTGAATAAAGCGTGAAACCGGGCCGCGTGCAGGCGGGGCCGATAAATTGCTGCTGCGCGAGATAATGGTGATTCTGGCCACCGCGCATCAGCGTGCCGTAGACAAAAATAAGCGTCATGAACTGGGCGATTCCGACGCAGGGACCGCGAGCGCTTCGTAAACCAACGCGGTGATGTTATCCCGGCCGGCGCGTTCGAGGGCGGCTTCGATCAGTCGCTGCGCGATTGGGGTGGTGGCAGGCTCACGGATCATTGCTTCGAGTTGCCGGTCCCAGAGACCTTCGATCAGGCCATCGGAGCAGAGTAAAAAACGATCGCCGGGGGTGCAGGGGAGGGCGCCAAATTGTGGTTCGATGAATTGATGTTCTGCACCGAGGGATTGGTGCAGGGCGTGGCGCATGGGATGCGCCCGAGCTTCACGTTCGGTGAGTTTGCCCTGACGGCGCAGCCAGCCCACGTGGCCATGGTCGTGAGTTAGCTGGCTGAGTCCCCCGGTTGCCGGCAGATGGTAGATGCGACTGTCGCCAATATGACCAAAGTAAGCCCAACCGGGGGTCAGCCAACACAGGCTGAGCGTGGTCCCCATGCCGCGGCATTCTTCGTAGGATTCGCCGAGCTTAATTAATTCCTGATGAATCTCGCGAAAGGCCTCGAGGAGGATTTCGGCATAGCCGCTATTCGGGCCAGGCGCGGCGCCCCGGAATTTTTTGGGCATCAGGCTCGTGATTTTATCAATGGTTATACGGCTAGCGAATTCCCCGGAATTGGCGCCGCCCATGCCATCGCTCACGGCAAAAACAAAATCTGCTTTCGTCCAAGAGGCCTCACCGTTCTTGCCGAGGTAGCGAACTTCGTGGCCATCAAATTCCAGCGCCAGAAAACGATCTTCGTTGATCGGGCGAACATGGCCGCGATGCGTCAGCCCTGACCAGCGAAGGTGCGGCGACTGGGAGCTGGCGTCCGCGGTGCTTTCGCTCAACACGGTCGCGAATTCAAAATCGATCAGGCAAAAGCGCCCGTCGCTCCGGCGGTAGGTGACATTGCGCAACTCGGGGTCATCGTGGCGAACGCCAAAGGCCGCGAGTTCAGCAAAGAGTTGCTGCATTCTCGCCGCGTTCAGTTGGTCGACCCGCGAGCCGCAATTGGTGGTAGTTATTTTTAGGTGAGTTTCATCCACTTCCAGCAACTGCGGCACGAAATCGCAGCCTCGGGCTTCGAGGTAGCGAAGAACTTTAACCTCGTTCTCAAAACGCACAAAAGCTTCCGGTCCGCGGAAGGTTTTGTGGACGCTGCCATCGAAACCGATGCGGACCAGGGCGCGTTGGGTATCTTTAACCTCATGCATGGGGCTGGGGGAGAGACGATTTGCGGGGGAGCGGGCGGTGGCAAGAGTGCGCTTTGGTCGGGGAAGAGTAAATTTAGCCTAAAATAGATAAAAAGCTGAGTCATGTTATTAAAATCTCTTTGCCTCTGGCACGTGAGATGCTGAATTAGGGCTTAAGTTTACCCCGGCCCTGCTGCTGTTTCGGCGCCAGTGTTCAGGTGGTTTCCCCCTTAACCTTAAATCATATGGCTAAATACAAATTGGAATACATCTGGCTCGATGGCTACACCCCGTTAGCTAACCTGCGCAGCAAGACGCAAATCAAAGAATTTGCCAGCTTCCCGGCTCTCGCCGATTTGCCCCCTTGGGGCTTCGACGGTAGCTCGACTCAGCAGGCCGAGGGCAAGAGTTCAGATATCACCCTGAAACCCGTCGCAGTTTTCCCTGATAGCACCCGGATCAATGGGGTGCTCGTGATGTGCGAAACTTTCCTGCATACGGGCGTGGCGCATCCTTCGAATTCGCGGGCCACGATTCCGGATGATGCCGGGACTTGGTTTGGCTTTGAGCAGGAATACTTCTTCTACCAAGACGGTCGCCCCTTGGGCTTTCCGGTCGACGGCTATCCGGCTCCGCAGGGTCCTTATTATACCGGCGTGGGTTACAAAAATGTCGGTGATGTGGCGCGCGAAATCGTCGAGAAGCACATCGATATCTGTCTCGATGCCGGCATTAATCTTGAAGGCATCAATGCCGAAGAAGTGTTACTACGCCAGTTACATCCGTAGTGCGGAAGTAGAACTGAGGACGGTAGTTGTTAAAGAATGGTGTGTGACGTCCGCCTTCATCCTTTGAAAGGATGTAAGAAGATGCCTCAAAGTCAGTGTGTGGTGTAACGCTGCCAGGCTTACAAACAACCTGTCCACGCTCAACATCTTCACGC
>SXGQ01031593.1_pt1 | contig 33868 bp, 32 predicted proteins | sample 3178371 | NCBI WGS metagenome assembly SXGQ01 (sample SAMN11356859, study PRJNA531348) | freshwater metagenome | isolation source: freshwater sample F1-20 | place: China: Fuxian Lake, Yuxi | collected 2017-12-25 | reverse complement strand
CCGTCCTTCTCGCGCGACGCGAGGGCGTGCTCGAGACATGCGATCCGCACGATGCACGAGGCACAGATCGACTTCGCCTCGTCCGCATTCTCCTCGGAATCGGGGAAGAAGATGGACGGATCGAGGCCCTGACAGGCCCCGCGTTGCCGCCAACTGATCTCCTGACCAGACATCGCTCCCCCTTCGATGCGGGGCCCCTCGCCCCTGCCGGGAATCGTATGTGCCCGCCGTCACACCGCGTCAAATCGGGACGGATGCGCCTGCCCAGGAACGCCCCGGGCCGAGCCCGGGGCCTTCCTCACGGGAGCAGGTCCCTCAGCAACTCGGCCTTGGTGGACGCCGACAGCGCGGCGACCTCCAGGTAGGACGAGAGCGAACACTCCACGGTCACGTCGCCACCGTCGAAGGCCGCCACCTGGGCCGGGGTGAAGTCGAACACCAGATAGTGGACCGCCGCGGTCACGTCATCGCGCGTGAGACCGGCGGCGTGCTTCTCGTCGATCCGGCCGGGCACACGGGAACCGTCGGCCAGGACGACCGAGATGGACCGCTCGAGACCGGCCAGCTTCGGCAGCCACTCGCGCACCTGCTCCTCGGAGGTGAGCTCCACGAAGAGCGTCGCGCAGAGCTGGCCCGCCTCGGGAATCATCGGGTTGTACGCATTCAGCTCCTCGAGGACTCCCTCGTCGGTCATCGTCTTCTCGACGCGGATCATCTCCTGGATCTGGTAGCGCATCGTGTCACGGTTCTCGAACGAGAGCGACACCAGGGTGCCGAGCGCGATCCGCCTGGTGCGGCGCTTGTCGATCACGTCGGAACGGAACGCCTCGCGCTCGCGCTCGTAAGCGCGGAGGTCGGCGATGTCCTCGAGAGTGAGTTTGCGTGTCATGGTGTTTGTCATCTCTGTTTCCTGTGTCGGGGGTGGGTTGATCGGGGGTTTGTCTGGTCAGTCGGTCTCGGGGATGCCGTAGGCGCGCGCGATGATGTTGAGCGGGTGCACGGCGACTGCACCGGTCTGCTCGTCGATTGCGGTGTTCGCAAGGTGGCAGTCACCGACGACCGCCTCGGAGCCGGCAGCCGTGACCTTCTCCCCCAGCTTCACTGCGAGCGGCAGCGAGTACTCCTCGTTGCCCGCCTTCAGCCCCCACATGCCGTCGATACCGGAGCACTGGTCGATCAATTTGATCTTCGCGCCCGTCATCTTCATCAGGTCACGGCTGCGCAGGCCGATGTTCTGGGCCTTCAGATGGCAGGGGATGTGGTACGAGATCGTCTCGGGCACGGTGCCCGCGAACTCGGTGTCGAGCTCGGTCCCCTCCGCCTTGTGCAGGTTCATGAGGTACTCGGAGCTGTCGAACGTGTGTCTGGCGACGAGTTCTGCGTCGGGCCCGCCCACGTAGTCCACGTAGTCCTTCTTCAGCACGTAGCCGCAGGTCGGCTGGGGCACCACGATGTCCTTGCCGGAGCGCACCGCGGCCGCGAGTGCCTTCACCTGCCTCACGGCGACCTTCGTGAAGCTGTCCACGTCCCCGCTGTGCAGGTACGGGGCACCGCAACACCCGGCACCGTCGATCATGGAGCACTCGACTCCGTTGCGTTCGTAGACGCGCACGAGATCCTTGCCCACGCCGGGCTGCTGGTACTCCACGAGGCACGTGGGGAACACGGCGACCTCACCTTGTTTCTTGGTGATGACGGGCCTGTTGCGCTTCTTGAACCAGGTGCTGAAGCGGGTCTTCGCGTACGGCGGGAGGAGCCGCACCGCGGACACGCCGGCAGTGGCCGCGACGGCCCTGCGCACCACTGAATTCGGCTTGGCGCCCATGACCCGGTTGGCGACCGGCGCCACCGCGCTCGCCACCGTGCCGAGCGCATCAGTGTGGCCCATGATCGATGTGGTCGCGCGCTTGCGCAGTGTCACTTGGCCTGTGGCGTGGCGCATCGCCTGGGCACGGAGCATGAGGCGCGGGAAGTCGAGAGCCCACTCGTGCAGTTCGGGAATGTAGGGGCAGTTGACGTAGCAGAGTTTGCACTGGAAGCACTCGTCGATGACCTGGTCCTGCTCGGCGGGCGTGAGACGGCCGGCGTCCTGGTCCTCGTGCGAATCGACATACGAGAAGAGAGTGGGGAAAGAGGAGCAGAACTTGAAGCAGAGACGGCAACCGTGGCAGAGGTCGTAGACACGGGTGAGCTCACCACGGACATCGGCTTCGTCCAGGTACAGCGGGTGCTTCGGGTCGTATGTGATCGTCATCTGTCGTCGTGCTTCCTCGTTCGTTGCTGGGGAATGCACCGGACCGTGGCCTCGGTGCGCCACATGCAACGGGCGACCACGAAGTGTCGTGGCCGCCCGTTCATGTGTCGTCGGCGCTCTGGGCGCCGGTTGGCTCAGAGGGCCGCGAGGCCCTGGCTGAAACGGCCGGCGTGGCTCTTCTCGGCGCGTGCGAGCGTCTCGAACCAGTCGGCAATCTCGTCGAAGCCCTCGTCGCGGGCAGTCTTGGCGAAGCCGGGGTACATCTGTGTGTACTCGTAGGTCTCGCCGGCGACTGACGCCTTGAAGTTGGCCTCGGTCTCGCCGATGGGCTCACCGCTTGCGGGGTCGCCGACCTCAGCGAGGTACTCGAGATGACCGTGTGCGTGGCCCGTCTCGCCCTCGGCGACCGAGCGGAAGAGCGCGGCTGCGTCGGGGTAGCCCTCGACATCTGCTTTTTGTGCGAACCAGAGATAGCGACGGTTGGCCTGGCTTTCGCCGGCAAACGCCTCCAGCAGGTTCTCGTGGGTCTTGGTGCCCTTGAGGCTTGGCATGACCGGATCCTTCTTTCGTGGGTGGTTTGTGGTTGGTGTTCGCTGCGGTGGTCGACTAACGGGCGGCCCCGGAGCATTCGGCACACAGGCCGCGGTACACGATGTGGGCATCGGTGACCGCGAATCCGTGGAGGCCGGCAAGCTCGGGTGTGCGCTTGACGTAGACATCGTGCACCGCACCACATTCGTCACAGACCGCATGGTGATGATCCGAGACATTCGGATCAAACCGGTGCGAGCCCGTGCCCACCTCGATCGACTGGATCTCACCCATCTGGGCGAGCTCCGTCAAGGTCTGGTACACGGTGCGCAACGAGATCCCGGGCATCTGCCCGGAAGCCACGCTGAACAACGAGTCCGCGGTGGGATGGGTGCTGTTGTTGTGCAGCAAACGGAACAACAACTGGCGCTGCGGCGTCACCTTCAGGCCAGCGGCGCGGAATGCGGCGGTGAGCTCCTCGGGTGATCGCATGCGAAGAGATTACCGCAACAGATGCTTGTTCGCATGGATTGAGAACAAATAATCGTTGCTGTGACAACTGTCCCGCAACAGCCCGCCCCATAGGCTCGCCGTGATGGCTCCCCCCGAACAACACCGCTTTGACCGTTCTGATTCCCTGCAACGGCTGGCGGGCGGCCAGTTCGACGTCCTTGTCGTCGGTGGCGGCATCACGGGCGTGGGCGTGGCTCTCGATGCCGCGAGCCGTGGCTTTGCCACCGCACTCGTCGAGCGCGCCGACTTCGCATCCGGGACCTCCTCCAAGTCCTCGAAACTGATTCACGGCGGTCTCCGCTACCTCCAGCAGGGCGACGTGCGGCTCGTCTACGAGGCACTCCACGAACGCAAGCGGCTGCGCAAGAACGCCCCGCATCTCGTGAAGGTCCTCCCCTTCATGATCCCGATCCTCACCAAGGACGGCGTCGTGTCGAAAAAGATCGCGCGTGCACTCGGGTCGGCGATGTGGATGTACGACCTGACGGGAGGCTGGAGGATCGGCAAGATCCACCGGCGGCTCGGCGCGAAGTCGGCGATCAAGCACCTCCCCACGATGGACGCGCGGCGGCTCGCGAGTGCGTACCTCTACTACGACGCCGAGGCAGACGACGCCCGCCTGTGCCTGACCGTCGCGCGCACCGCCGCCGACCACGGCGCTGTCGTGACCAACCGGTGCGCCGTCACCGGCATCGAGCAGCAGGGTGGCGGTCATCTCGTCACAATGCGGGACACCGTGACCGGCGGCGAGTTCACCGCGACAGCGAGGGTCGTCGTGAACGCGTCCGGCGTGTGGGCGGACGACGTCCGCTCACTCGACGAGGACACCCACCCCGACACCATCCGGCCCGCGAAGGGCGTGCATCTCACCGTGCCGTGGGAGAAGGTGCGCAACGACATCGCCGTCGTCATCCCCGTGCCGAAGGACCGCCGCAGTCTCTTCGTCGTGCCGTGGATCGCGAACGGCGACGGCACGTACCGGTTCACCTACATCGGCACCACCGACACCGACTACAAGGGCCCCGTCGACGACCCGCAGTGCACGAGTGACGACATCACCTACGTGCTGAATGCCCTGAACGCGAGCGTCACCACCGGCATCACCGTCGATGACGTCACCGGCGTGTGGTCCGGGCTGCGGCCGCTCGTCAAGACGGATGACACCTCGGCAAAGGCCGGCCGCACTGCCGACCTCAGCCGCCGCCACAGGGTCTCCACCTCGCCGACGGGCGTCGTCACTGTCACCGGGGGCAAGCTCACCACGTACCGCGAGATGGCCGAGGACGCAGTCGATGCCGCGCAGCAGTTGCTCGGGCGGACCGCACGGTGCCGCACGAAGAAGCTGCCGCTGCGCGGGGCCACCGGCAGGCGGACGTCATCGACCCCGCTCGATGCGCATCTCGACGGGCGGTACGGCTCCGACGCGGCGCTCGTGCGCGCTCTCATCGAGAAGGATGCATCACTCGGTGCCGAGCTCGTGCCGGGACTGCCCTATCTCCGCGCAGAGGCGGTCCATGCCGTGACGCACGAGATGGCGGTCAGCCTGGATGACATCCTCTCCAGGCGCACCCGCGCGCGTCTTCTCGACCGCCGTGCGTCGCGTGCCGCCGCACCCGCCGTGTGCGACCTCGTCGCGCCGATCCTCGGCTGGGATGACGCAGAGAGGGGCAGGCAGGTCGCCGCGTTCGTCGACGAGTGCGCGCGTGAGGACGCGGCCGGTCTCGTCACCGAGACCGAGTTCACCGCAGGGAGCCCGCAATGACCATCCAGACGTTCACCACGCCAGCCACGCCACCCATCGAGTTCGGCACCGATGCCTCTGCTGTTCGTGCCCACATGCCCGCCGTCGCCGCAGTGGCCGAGGAGCACATCGCAGCCCTCGCGCGCATCTGCCCGACGGACTCCTCCCACGCCGACAGGGCCGAGCACGGCCGTGACTGGTGGCCGCTCGCCATGCGGTGGGCACTCGCCGGCGAGACGCCGCAGATGCCCGGCGCAGTGTGTCGTCCCCGCGCCACCGCCGAGGTCTCGGCAGTCCTCGCGTACTGCAACGACAACCGCATCTCTGTCACGGCAAGCGGCGGACGCAGTGGAGTGTGCGGCGCGGCGATCCCGGTGAACGGCGGAATCGCCCTCGACATGACGTCGATGCAGGGCATCGACAGCATCGACACGGTGTCCGGCATCGTCTGCGCCCTCGCCGGCACGTTCGGCCCGGATCTTGAGGACGCAGCCCGGTCGCACGGTCTCACCATCGGTCACTACCCGCAGTCGGTCGCCATCAGCACCGTCGGCGGGTGGGTGGCGTGCCGCGGCGCGGGCCAGTACTCCACGCGCTACGGGAAGATCGAGGACATGGTGCACGCACTCGAGGTCGTCATGGCCGACGGCACGGTCGTGCGCACGGGCGGTGCACCCGCCGGTGCAGTCGGTCCGGACCTCACGCAGTTGATCCTCGGCAGCGAGGGCACGCTCGGCGTCGTCACGCGCGTGTGGCTGCGCGCCCATCCGCTCCCCGAGGTGGAGCGCCGTGCCGCTTACTCGTTCGCCGGCCTCTCCGACGGGTTCGAGGCGTGCCGCCGCGCGATCCGCAACGGTGCGAGTCCCGCGGTGCTGCGGCTCTACGACGGCGCCGAGAGCAAGCGCTCCCACGGGGGCGACGGGACCGAGGCCGTCCTGCTGGTGCTGGACGAGGGCACCGAGACGGTCGTGGACGCCGCCATGTCGGTCACCCATGACGCGTGCATGTCCATGGGTGCACGCGTCCTCGACACCGACCTCGTGGAGAAATGGGTCCACCACCGCAACGACACGAGCGCGCTCCAGGCCCTCACCCGCAAGGGCTACGTGGTGGACACGATGGAGGTCGCCGCCAACTGGGCACTGCTCGACGACATCGTCGAACAGGTGGAGACCGCCATGCTGGCCGTCCCGCACGCCCGTGCCGCCACCTGCCACCTCTCGCACAGCTACATCGAGGGTGCGTGCGTGTACTTCACGTTCGCGGCCAACCCCCCGGAGGACGAGTTCGAGGAGACGTACCGTGCACTCTGGTCCGCCGGCCAGACCGCCGCGATCGCGGCCGGCGCGAACCTCTCGCATCACCACGGTGTCGGCCACAGCCGCGCGTCGTTCATGCGACAGGCCCTCGGCAACGGGCTGGACGTGCTCGCCGCGGTGAAGAAGGCACTCGATCCGAACGGAATCCTGAACCCGGGAAAGCTCGGTCTGTGAGGACACTCGTCATCGACGTCGGCACGAGCGGTTTGCGCGCTGCCGTCGTCGGCGACGACGCCACGGTGTCGGGGCTGCACCACGAAGAGTTCGCCCCGTCCACGCCCGCCCCGGGCATGGTCGAGTTCGATGCTGAGGCGATGCACGCCGCTGTGTTGCGTGTCGCCACTGCGGCCATGGGTGGCGCGCCGGTGGATGCCGTCGGCATCACCAACCAGCGTGCGTCGACCGTGGGATGGCGGCGCTCCACGGGCCGCCCCATCGGTCCGGCCATCGGGTGGCAGGACCTGCGCACTGTCGGCGACTGCATCATGGCCAGGATCAACCACGGTCTCGCGCTCGCCCCGAACCAGAGCGCAACGAAGGTCGCGTGGATGCTCGCGAACCATCTTCCCGACGACGCGGCGCGCGCTGACGACGACGTCCTCTTCGGCACGGTCGACACGTGGCTCGCCTGGAAGCTCTCCGGCGGCGTCTCCCATGTCACCGACCACACCAACGCCGCGGTCACCGGACTCACCGTCGCCTCGGGTGCGCAGTGGAACCCGGCCGTCCTCTCCGCGCTCGGCCTCCACGCCCACCAGTTGCCGTCGATCGTGCCCACGTCGGGCCACATCGCGGTCGCGACGGGACTTCCGGGCGCACCGCCCGTCACCGCCCTCGTGGGAGACCAGCAGGCATCGCTGGTGGGTCAGGGATGCATCACCCCGGGCAAGGCCAAGATCACGTTCGGTACCGGCGGGATGCTCGACATGTATGTCGGTCAGTCGGCGCCGGATTCGGCACGGCGCAGCACTGGCGGGACGTTCCCCATCGTCGCGTTCAGCGATGCACAGAGCACGCACTACGGCGTCGAGGCGATCATGCTGTCGGCCGGCACCAATGTGGAGTGGCTGCGCGACGATATGGGTCTCATCTCGTCGGCGGCAGAGTCCGATGCCGTTGCGGCATCGGTCGCATCCACGGACGGCGTTGCGTACGTGCCCGCGCTCCTCGGTCTCGGCACGCCGCACTGGGACTACGGCGCGCGCGGTGCCCTGTTCGGCATCACGCGCGGCACCACGAGGGCGCACGTCGTGCGGGCGGTCCTCGAGGGAATCGCCCACAGGGGGGTCGACCTCGTCGATGCCGCCGTCACGGACACCGGCATCGAGGTGCGCGAGCTCCACATCGACGGCGGGATGAGCCGCAATGCCACATTCGTCCAGGCCCTGGCGGATGCGGCAGGGCGTCCCGTCACCGTGTCACCCGTCACGGAGGCAACCACGCTCGGCGCCGGGCTCCTCGCGGGCACGGCCGCAGGGCAATGGGCATCGCTCACCGAGGCATGCTCCCGCACGGGCGGCTTCCGGACCGTCGGCCCATTGGGAGCACCCGGCCTGTCGCGGCAACAATGGGGCGAGTCGGTCACGCGGGCGCGGGGCTGGATACCCGACCTGTCGGCACTGGACTTCTAGTGTTGACTCGCGGAATGACCCGGCCCACGGGTCCAACCAGGGCCGGAACGGCCTCGGGCCGCACAGCCAGCCAGCCAGCCTTCGACATCCCGAACGACCAAGACAAAGGAAGCCCCCGAGTGGACACACAAGCTCCCGACACCGCAGCCACCGAGCCGCGCAGCCGCCGCGCACTGTTCGCGTCACTTCTCGCCGCGGGGGCCGCGGCCTCGGCGCCCCTCCTCGCGGGCCGCGCATCTGCCGCCGGGGACTCTGCCCCGACGACCACCGCCCCGCCTGACCGGTCGGCGGCAGATGTCGCAGTCATCAACACGCTCATCGAGCGCGAGGCCTCGATGGTCGCCACCTACAAGGCCGCCGTCGGGTCGGTGTCCGGCGACGACCTCGCGGCGCTGCTCACGATCCACGGGCACCACATCGCGTATGTCGAGTCGCTCTCTGCCTACCTCGGCACCGAGGCCGCGAAGCCGTCCGGCACGCGGCTCGCACTGACCGTCTCCGGCGGGTACAGCTCCATCGCCACCCAAATGGCTGCCCACGAGGCCGCCACCGCCGAGGCCCACATCGCGGCCCTCGGGAGCATCCAGGGAATCAACGCGGCAGCACTCGTCGCCTCGATCATCACCGTCGTCAGCCGCCACCGTGCGGCGCTGCTCGTGTCGAGCGGTGCCGACGCAGCCGCGCTCTAGACCCCGCCAGCACCGAAGGAACCGACCACAGTGAACACACCGAAGATCAGTCGCCGCAGTCTCATCACCCAGGGCGGGACCCTCGCCGCAGCAGGTGTCGTCCTCGCGGCGTGCGGCAGCGAACCGTCCGGGCTCTCCCGCGTCGGGCTCTCCCCCAGCACCACCGCCCTCCCCGAGGTGCACGTGAGTGACGTCGTCCTGCTGCGCACCGCACAGTCCGTGGAGAACCTCGCGGTCGCGGCACTCTCCGACCCTGCGATGTCGAAGGGCAACGCGGCCACCAAGGCGGCGATCGCCGTGTTCCTCGAGGGCCACAGGGCGAATGCCGCCGCGATCGCCCCGCTCATCGCCGCGCGCGGTGGTGAAGAGTTCGGCAAGCCCAACACGCGGATGATGAAGAACTACGTGTCGGGTGCGCTCGCGCTGATCGCGGAGAGCGACCAGGCGGAGGCGGACGTCATCGCTTTCGCGCACGCAATCGAGGGTGTCGTCGCGGCCACCTACCAGGCCTTCGTGGCGTGGACGAACGAGCCTGCGCTCCGTCGGGCGATGATGACACTCGCGGTGAAGCCGTCGGAGTACGCCGTTGTGCTCGCCCAGATGGTCAGCCCCGGGACGAAGGGGGTCTCCCCTGCCGTCGACGAGACCGGCGGCCCTGTCGTCTCCGCGCTGCCCACCAAGTACGGCAGCCTGGGGTCATTCGACGCGACGATCGGCACGATGACCGAGGCCGGCGCACGCACCGTCGTCACCATGGAGACGCCCAGCCTCAACAGCCTCGAGTACTGACCCCGCCACGGGGTACGTATCTCTCTCGCCTGCGGGCGGGCCTCTTCCGTACACTCGTGCGTGACGGTGAGTCATTCGGGTGACCGCAGTGCAGCGATGCATTGAGGAAAGTCGGGACTTCACAGGGCACAGTGCTGGCGAGAGCCAGGTCGGGGCGACCTGACGGACAGTGCAACAGAGAGCAAACCGCCGATGGACGGAAACGTCACAGGCAAGGGTGAAACGGTGCGGTAAGAGCGCACCAGCACCGGCAGCGATGCCGGTGGCTAGGTAAACCCCACTGGAAGCAAGGCCAAGCAGGGGGCGGGCTGCCCGCCCGCCGCAAGGCAACCCCCGGGTAGGCCGCAGAGATGGATGGTCACCACCCACCTCGTGGGCACAGAATCCCGCTTACAGAATGGCTCACCGTCACTTGGCGAGGCCGCCGAGATGGGCGGTCTCGTTGAAGGTCACGAGGGCCGGCCCTGCTGGACCGATCGCAACCGTGCAGATCGATGCCCGGTCGAGCGACATGCGCCAGGTCATCTCCGGTCCCGCGCCGAGTGCCCAGGTGACGGCACTCTTGATCGGCGACACGTGCGACACGATGATGACGTCACGGTCGCGCGCCGTCTCCGACAGTTCCAGCAGCGCCGGGCGAACGCGCGTGTCCAGTTCCTGCAGCGACTCGCCACCCGGCGGACGGAACGAAGGGTCACCGCGCCAGGCACGCCATTCGCCGCGCGGCACCTGCGACATCTCGAGACCGTCCCAGTCGCCGTAGTCGAGCTCGACAAAGCGCCCGTCGATCTCCGGTTCGCCCCCGATCGCCCGGGCCGTCTCGACGGCTCTCGCCAGCGGACTGCTCACGACGCGCGCACCGGGGAACCGCGCACGCAGGTGCTCGCCGGCCGCGCGCGCCTGCAGGATGCCCGTGGCATCGAGCGGCACGTCGATGCGGCCCTGCAGGCGGCCACCCGCGTTCACCTCGGTGCGACCGTGGCGCAGCAGGATCAGCACGTGCCCGCCCCGGTCCCGGGCCGCACCGCGACGAGGCGTCCCGTGCGCCACAGACGCCGGCGGGCGGCGGGGTCGGAGAGTCCGTGCGTGCGCCACATCCACCAGACAGCCGCGGCTCCGAGCAACTCCAGCACCACGTTCATGCCCATCCGGTCGAGCGACGGGAGCGGCTCGCCCCCGAACGACAGGCCACCGAAGGGCCACCAGAAGACCGTGGTGACAGCGAATGCCCCGTCGAAGACGAGGTGCATGAACATCCCGATCGGGACGGCGAGCGCGTGCCTGCGCACCTCGCGCCGCCCCTGCGTGGCGACCATCACCACGGCGAGAGCAACCACGGCCGCAGTGACCGAGTGCATCACCCAGGCCCCGCCGGTGAAGATGTCGACGGCGTCCGGCAGCAGCGCCCCGGCAGCGAGCAGACGGTAATCGAACCTCTCGTCGCGGAAGACGAACCACACCGCGAGCCAGGCGGTGCCGACGAACCAGAGGAACACGCCGTCAGCCTACGGAACCACGGTCGTGCGCACGGACGCAGGCACGCCCCTCGCGCAGTCGTAGACGAGGAACCTCTGGGGATCGACACCGACGATCCGTGTCAACGGGTTCGTGTCCGTGGGAGCGATCGTGGTGCCGGGGTCCACCACGCTCACAACGGGCCCCTTGTAGACGGTCGTCGGCGTCACCGGCACGGCACCGGGAACGGAAGGGATGCTCGTCGCAGGTGGGGTGGAGACCGCAGGCACCGTCGTGGCCGGCACCACCGTGCTCACCGCACCCGTCTGCGTGCGCGGCAACCTGCCGGACACCAACTCCGCGATGCAGTCGACGCCGGGCAGGTACAGGCGCATCTGGTTGCGCGCAGGGGGCGCGGGGGCGTCCCAGTCCTGCACGGGCAGTTCCTTGTGCGCTGCGTCCATGTAGGCCTTCCAGATCCTCGCCGGGTAGGTGGCGCCCTGGACGCGGGGCACTCCGTCAGCCCTGAACTCGGGGATGCCCACCATCGGCGTGTAACCCTTGGGGTCACCCACCCACACCGCGGTCGTGAGTTGCCTGGTGAAGCCGACGAACCAGGCGTTCGTGTTCTCGTCCTGGGTCCCGGTCTTGCCCGCGGCCGGCCTGTCGCCCTCGAGCGGCGTGCGCCTCGCCGTGCCGCGGATCAACGACTGCTTCAGGATGGCGACCTGCTTGTCCGCCACCTCCTTGCTGATCACCTGCACCCCGCTCAACGCGTGCTGGAAGAGGACGCGGCCCGACCCGTCCTCGATCTTCTCGATGAAGAACGGCTCGTGGTGCATGCCTCCGTTCGCGATCGTCTGCGCGCCCGACGCCATGTCGAACGCGCTCAGTTCGTTCGCGCCGGTGGAGAAGCTCGCGTAGGGCCAGATCTTGAAGATGTCCGGGCGCAGGTACGCGGATGACGCCATCTTGTACACGGTGTTCGGCAGCCTGTTCAGCCCCACGATCTGGGCGAGGCGCGCGTACGCACAGTTGATGGAGAGCCACGTCTGTTCCTCGAGCGTGGTGAGCGGCTTGCTCACGCCCTTCGTGATCTTGAACGGTTCCTCGGGCTTGCCGGGATTCGGGAAGGTGCACGGGAGCGTCCCGTCGATGAGGTCCTTTCCCTCCACCCCGGCCTCGAGCGCCGCCGTCAGCACGAAGATCTTGATGCTGGAACCCGTTTGCCGGCGGCGCAGGGCGAGATTCACCTCGCTGCGCCCGGGCGCAAAGCCCGGCCCGCCGACGAGCGCGCGCACCGCGCCCGTTGCGGTGTCGAGCGAGACCACCGCTGACTGGATGCCCGTCTTGTTCGCCGGCAGCTTCTCTCTTGCCGCCTTCTCCGCCTTCGCCTGGTCGGCGGCATTGATGGTGGTCGTGACGGTGAGACCGCCCCGGTACAGCGCGTCGTAGCGTTCCGCGTACGTGGCCCCGAGCACTGTGCTCTTGTTCAGCAGGTAGTCACGGATCATCTCGCTGATGTAGGTCCGCGAGGTCGACCGACGGGACACGGCACTCGCCTTCTCCGGAATCGGGAACTCCGCGAGCGTGGCGTCCGCCACCTCCCGCGTCATCAGCGAGGTCTCCACGAGACGCTCGAGCACCTGGGCGAACCTCCTGCGCGCCTGCTCCGGCCGGCGTATCGGGTCATAGGTGGACGGGGCACGCACGAGCCCGGCGAGGAACGCCGCCTGGGCGAGCGAGAGACCGGTGACCTGTGTGCCGAAGTACGTCTCGGCCGCCGCCTGGATGCCGTACGCGTTGTTGCCGAAGAACACCGTGTTCAGGTAGCGCTCGACGATCTTCCTCTTCGGCACGGTCTTTTCGAGCATTGCCGCGTAGCGCGCCTGCAGGATCTTGTACCGGCCGTCGCGCGGCAGGCCCGCCAGGAACTCGTTCTTCACGACCTGCTGGGTGATCGTGGATGCGCCCTGGCGCGAGGCGGAGTACTGGAAGTTCGCGAGCGCCGCGCGAACGAGTGCGCGCAGGTTGACGCCCCTGTGCTGCTCGAACCCCTGGTCCTCAACCGCGAGGACCGCGGCGAGCACGTGCTCCGGTACGGCCTCGATCGCGAGCGGCTGGCTGTTCTCGAACTCGAAGACGCCGATCTGGGTGCCCGAGACGTCGAGGATCTTGCTGCGGGTGGCGAGACCGCTGAACGAGCCGGGCAGGCGCACCGGCACCTCCTCGTGCGAATGCAGGATGGCCCACGCGTGCGGGGCTGCTCCGACCATGGCTGCGCTGATGAGGAGCGCCCCTGCCGTGACGGCAACAGCCATCCGGGCGGTCCACGACGCAGGGTTCCTCACAGCACGACCACGGTACTTGCGGACCGCACACGCACACGGGCACCCCTCTTGCATTCGCGGCACCGGCCACGACTACCCTCGCTGCATGAGCGAATTCCCCCACCGCGGCTTCCGTTTCGGCGTCCAGGCCTCCCGGGCCGCATCGGCGCGCGAGTGGGCCGACCTCGCGCGGCGGGCCGAGGCGAACGGGTACGACGTGCTCACGATGCCGGACCACTTCACCGACCAGCTCGCCCCCGTGCCGGCATTGATGGCGGCGGCGGACGCAACCACGGACCTGCGCGTCGGGGCCCTCGTGTTCGACAACGACTACAAGCACCCCGTGGTCCTCGCGAAGGAACTCGCCACGATCGACCTCCTCTCGGACGGCCGCCTGGAGATCGGTCTCGGTGCCGGCTGGATGATCAGTGACTACGAGGAGGCGGGTATCCCCTACGACACCCCGAAGGTGCGCATCGACCGTTTCGTGGAGGGCCTGCGGGTCATCAAGGGCACGATGGCGGAGGGACGCTTCTCGTTCGCGGGCGAGCACTACACGATCACCGACTACGACGGCCAGCCGAAGCCGGTGCAGCGCCCGTGCCCGCCGGTCCTCATCGGGGGCGGCGGGAAGCGTGTGCTCTCCATCGCGGCGCGTGAAGCCGACATCGTCGGCATCAACGGCACCCTCACCGCGGGTGTCATCGGCGTGGAGGCCGTCGGCACGATGACGGCGGCCGAGGTGGACAAGAAGGTGGCCATCGTCGCCGAGGCCGGGGCGCACCGTCTGGACGACATCGAGATGAACATCCGCACGTTCTTCGTGAAGGTCACCGACGACCGGCGCGGGACGGTGGACGCGATCGCGGGCATGTTCGGCATCCCCGCGGAGTTCGTGGAGGAATCCCCCTTCGCCCTCATCGGCAGCGTGGAATCGGTCATCGAGACGGTCCTCGCCGCACGGGAGCGCTGGGGCTTCAGCTACTTCATCGTCGGCGGCGAGAACATCGAGGAGATCGCGCCCGTTGTCGCCGCCCTGAAGGGCAAGTGACCCAGGTCAGAAAAGTCCCGTCACCCGGCCGTCGTCGTCGATGTCGATGCGGTGCGCCGCGGGGTGCGCGCCGAGTCCCGGCATCGTTCGCATGTCCCCGCAGATCGGGTAGACGAACCCCGCACCCACCGACGCCCGCACCTCGCGCACCTTCAGCGTGTGGCCGGTGGGGGCACCCTTCAGCGAGGGGTCGCCGCTGATGCTGAGGTGCGTCTTGGCGATGCACACCGGGAGGCGCCCGAAACCGTTCCGCTCGTAGCGGTCCATCTGCGCGCGGGCCTCGTCGGTGTACTCCACGGCCGCCGCCCCGTAGATCCGGGTCGCGACGGTCTCGATCTTCTCGGGCAGGGTCGCCTCGTCGGAATAGAGAAAACGGAAATCCGACGGCTCGTCACAGGCGCGCACCACCTCGTGGGCGAGGTCGACGGCGCCGGCTCCCCCGTCGACGAAATGGGTGCACTCCGCGACGCGCGCACCCAGTGACTGCGCGGTCTCCTTGATCGCGTCGATCTCGCTCCTGTGGTCGGTGGGAAAGACATTGATGGCGACCACCGGCGAGACACCGTGCACCTTGACGTTCTCGATCTGCTTGGCCAGGTTTGCCGCACCGGCAAGCACGTCTCCGGGGTTCTCCTCCAGCAGTTCCGGGGGCAACGGCTTCCCGGCAACGATCCTGAACCGGCCCGAGTGCGCCTTGAGCGCGCGCACCGTGGTGACGAGCACTGCCGCGTCCGGGCGCAGCCCCGACACGCGGCACTTGATGTTGAAGAATCTCTCGGCACCCATGTCCGCACCGAAGCCCGCCTCCGTGATGAGGTACTCCGAGTGCCGGATGCCGAGAAGGTCGGCGATCACCGACGAGTTCCCGGTCGCGATGTTCCCGAAGGGACCCGCATGGATGAGAGCCGGGGTGTTCTCCAGCGTCTGCATCAGGTTCGGTCTGAGCGCATCGCGCATGAGCACCGCCATGGCACCGGCCGCGCCGATGTTCTCCGCCGTCACCGCCGAGTCGTCGGCGGTGTACCCGACGACGATCCTGCCGAGACGCGCCCGCATGTCCGCGAGCGAGGTCGAGAGAGCAAGGATGGCCATCACCTCGGAGGCGGCGGTGATGTCGAAGCCGGTCTGCCTCATGACCCCGTCCTCCTTCGCGCCGAGCCCGATCGTGACGTTGCGCAGCGACCTGTCGTTCACGTCGAGGACGCGGCGCCACGTGATCTTCGCCGGGTCGAGGCCGCGCTCGTTGCCGTGGTGGAGGTGGTTGTCGAGGATCGCGGCGCACATGTTGTGTGCGGCCGTCACCGCATGGAAGTCGCCGGTCAGATGGAGGTTGAGAAGTTCCATCGGGACCACCTGGCTGTGCCCGCCGCCGGCGGCACCGCCCTTGATGCCGAACGTCGGCCCGAGCGACGGTTGCCTGAGCGCGAGCAGCCCCTTGCGCCCGATCCTGCCCATGGCCTGGGCAAGCCCGACGGAGGTCGTGGTCTTGCCCTCCCCGAGCGGTGTCGGGGTGACCGCGGTGACGACCACGTACTTCGCCCGCGGGTTGCCCTCCGCGGCACCGATCGCGGCGAGGTCGATCTTGGCGACGTGGGCCCCGTGCGTCTCCACGTGCTCCGCACGGAGACCGAGCGACCCTGCTATCTCCGTGACGGGCCGCAGCACGGCGGCCTGGGCGATCTCCAGATCAGACGGAAAACTCACGCGATGATTCTCCCCCACCCGGCCGGGCCACGGCGATTTGCGGCCCGGCACTAGCCTGCCCCCGGTGGGTGTGCTGCGAACTATCGGCTCGGTGGCACGGTTCGCCAGACCGGTCCTGTCTTCCCGCAGGAGGCGCTTCCTGCGCGCGGCCAGCATCGATGACCTCCGGTCCATTGCGATGAAAAGGCTGCCGGGCGGCATCTTCGACTACATCGACGGCGGCGCGGAGGACGAGGTGACCCTGCGCGCCAACTCCGCAGCGTTCTCCGGGTACGGGTTCCGCCCGCGCGTGATGAGGGACGTGTCCGGTGTCGACACCTCCGTCTCGCTGCTCGGTCACCGTCTCGCCTGGCCGCTCCTGTTCGCGCCCACCGGTTTCACCCGCATCGCCCACTCCGAGGGTGAGCTCGCGGTCGCCCGGGTGGCGGGCAGGCACGGCCTGCCCTACACGCTCTCCACGCTCTCCACCCGCTCGATCGAGGAGGTCGCCGCGGTCACTGCCGGGCCGAAGTGGTTCCAGGTGTACGTGTGGCGTGACCGGGGGATGGTGCGCGACATGCTCCGCCGCGCGAAGGCGTGCGGGTACGACACGATCATGCTCACCGTGGACACCGCGGTGCTCGGCCGCCGCGAGCGCGACGTGCGCCGCGGCTTCACCCTGCCCCCCAAGCTCGGCCCAGGCACTCTCGTCGACGGGCTCCTGCACCCGTCATGGACGTGGGACTTCGTGCGCCACGAGCCGATCACGTTCGCAAACGTCGCGGGGTCCGGACCCGACGGCTCCGGCACGGCCGTCACGCTGTCGGACTTCATCAGCGAGCAGTTCGACCCCGCACTCTCGTGGGACGACCTCGACTGGTTCCGCGCCGAGTGGGACGGGCACATCCTGCTGAAGGGGGTGCAGACCGTGGAGGACGCCGTGACGGCCGTGCGGCGCGGCGCGGACGGCGTGGTGCTCTCGAACCACGGCGGGCGCCAGATGGACGGCGCACCTGCTCCCGTTCGTCTCGTGCGACCGGTGCGCGACGCCCTCGGCGGGGGGCCCGCAGTGATCTGCGACGGCGGCATCCGCCGTGGCGGCGACATCGTGAAGGCGCTCGCGCTCGGTGCGGACGCATGCACGATGGGCCGCACCTATCTCTACGGACTCGGTGCGGCCGGCGAGACCGGCGTGGAACGCGCTCTCGCGATGCTCACCGACGAGCTGCACAGGGCGATGCAACTGTGCGGCGTGCGCAACGTCCACGAGATCTGCCCCGACCTCATCGAGGAGCTGCGGTGACCGGGTCCTTCACGTTCGTGAGCGGTGAGCGCCGGCCCGTCGAGGTGCTGATGTTCCGTGTCGAGCCGGAACACGTGGAGGAGTTCCTGCGTGTCGACCACGAGGTGTGGACACTCGGTGAGGCGCTGCTGGAGGGCCATGAGCGCATCCCTTTTCTCTCGAAGGAGGTGTGGCTCGACGACTCACGGCCCGGCGAGGTCACACTGGTGTTCGTGTGGGAGTCGATGGAGCAGTGGGACGCCGTCGGGCGCCCTGACATCCAGAGCCGTCTGCAGGCCGAGTTCGACGCGCGGTTCCCCCACCGCGTGACCCTGGTGCGCGCCTTCCACGAGGAGTCGTCGCTTGGCATCCACCGTGTCAGCAGGTTCGAAAGGACGAACGAGAGACCATGAGCCAGAACATCCCGCCGGTCAACACCGCAACGGTCACCCTCGACGAGCCCCGCCGCATCGGCCAGCTGCCGCCCGTCTCCCCGCTCGCGTTCGGGTGCTGGCGCCTCACCGGGACGGACGAAGAGACTTCGGCGACCGTGAACGCCGCCGTGGACCTGGGCATGAACCTGATCGAAACGGCCGACGTCTATGGCCTCGACTGGGGCGGCACTGCATTCGGTTCGTGCGAGGAATCGCTCGGTCGTCTGTTCGCGCGCCAGCCGGGCCTCCGCGACCGCGTGGTGCTCGCCACCAAGGCCGGGATCATCCCCGGCCAGCCCTATGACTCCAGCCGCGACTATCTCATCTCGGCGTGCGAGGCGTCTCTGCGCCGGCTGAACACCGACCACGTCGACCTCTACCAGATCCACCGGCCGGACATGTTCACGCACCCCGACGAGGTGTTCGCGGCGTTCTCCTCGCTGCGCGGGCGCGGCCTGGTGGGTGAAGTGGGCGTGTCGAACCACACGGTGTCACAGACCCAGCTGCTGGAGGCGCGGCTTTCGTTCAACCTTGCCACCGTGCAGCCCGAGTTCTCCGTGGCCCACCTCGACCCGATGCGCGACGGCACCCTCGACCACTGCATGAAGAAGTCACTCGTGCCGCTCGCGTGGAGCCCGCTCGCTGGCGGGCGCGTGGCCACGGGCGAGGGCCTCCGACCGGCCCTCCTGGAAGTGCTCGACAATCTCGCCGCGCGCGAGGGAGTCACACGGACGGCCGTGGCCGTCGCGTTCGTTCTCGCCCACCCGTCACGGCCGGTGGCGATCCTCGGCACGCAGAACCCGGCGCGACTGGCCGAGCTCGCCCGTGCGACCTCCGTGTGCCTGACGCGCTCGGATCTGTACCGCATCGTCGAGGCGAGCGACGGGGTCCCCCTCCCGTGAGCGGCACCGTCGAGGTCAGCTGGTTCGGCGCGCTCTGCGACGACGACTACGAACAGCTGGGCGTCGTGCGCGACGACCTGCTGAGCAGCTGGGACCACTGCGGACGGTTGGTTCGCCGGGTCGACGAGCTGGGGTTCGACAACATCCTTCTCCCCTCCGGGTACGCGCTCGGGATCGACACGGTCGCGTTCGCGGCTGCCGTCGCCCCGCAGGTGCGCAACTGCCGGCTCCTCGTGGCAGTCCGGGCCGGTGAGACCTGGGTGCCCCAGCTCGCGCGCCAGCTCGCCACGCTCGACTCGATCCTCGGCGGCCGCCTGACGGTGAACATCATCTCCTCGGAGATGCCCGGCGAGACGCTGGAGGCGCCGGCGCGCTACCGGCGCACGAAGGAGACGATGGATGCGCTGCGCACGCTCCTCGACGGCAGGCGCCTCGATGTCTCGGGCGAGTTCGTGGACGTCCACCTCGACCCGCCGCGCATCACGAGGGGCGGCACCTGCCCGCCGTTCTATTTCGGTGGCCTCAGCGACGAGGCGCGCGATGCCGCTGCCCACGGAGCGGACGTGTACCTGATGTGGCCCGACACCACGGACGAGCTCGGGCGCACGATGGACGACGTCAGCGCGAGAGCGTCAGCCCTCGGGCGCACCGTCCGCTTCGGGTACCGCGTGCACGTGGTGGTGCGCGACACGACACAGGAGGCCCGCGAGGCCGCCGGCCGCCTCATCAGCGCGGTCGACGAGGAGACCGGCAACGCGATCCGTGCCCGCTCACTCGACAGCCAGAGCACCGGGGTGAGGCGCCAGGCAGAGCTGCGCGGGGCGGCGGCAGGCGACGGGTTCGTGGAGCCCGCACTGTGGACGGGCATCGGCCGCGCGCGCAGCGGGTGCGGAGCGGCGGTGGTCGGCAGCCCGGCGGAGGTGCTGGACAAGTTGATGTCCTACCGCGAGCTCGGCATGGAGGCCTTCATCCTCTCCGGGTACCCGCACATCGACGAGGCGGAGCGCTTCGCCCGGCTGGTGCTCCCCCACATCCCCCACGGGCCGCTCGCCTAGCCGACGGACTCACTACTGTCGGTCCGTGGCCGAAGTGGTTGACCTGAGGGGCGGACGGAACCGGGTCGTGCTCCTGGTCGTCGCCCATGCAGACGACCCCACGCTCTTCCTGGGCGGGACCGTCGCACGCTGGGCGGACGACGGATGGCGTGTCGTGGTCGTGCGCGCCACGGATGACCGCTGGGACTCGTGGGGGGTGGACGAGGCGACCACGATCGCACGCAACAAGAGGGAGTTCGACGACGCGATGGCGATTCTCGGTGTCGCCGGTGTTGTCGAGCTGGGGTGGCCCACCGACACGCTCGGGGATGCGAGCGAGGTTGCCATCCGCGAGCAGGTCATCCGTCAGATCCGAACGCACCGCCCGCACAGCCTCGTCACTTTTGATCCGTACGGCAGGTTCGCCGAGGACAACGAGGACCACAAGATGATCGGGCGTGCCGTCGACGAGGCGTTCTGGACGAGCCAGTTCGACAAGCACCACCCCGAGCACCTTGACGACGGGCTGGAGCCGCACGGCTGCTTCGAGAGGTGGTACTTCGGGCGTGCAGTCGGCGAGACGACCCACGTTGTCGACATCTCCTCCACCCTCGACAGGAAGGTGCAAGCCGCCTGTGCGCACGGCACCATGATGACGAACTACGCCCACCAACTGCGCCTTCAGGCCGCGACAGGCGGCTTCGACGTGGAACTTCTCGATGCAGTGCTCGAGACCGGCGACGTGCGCCCGTTGATGGAGCCGCTCGTGCGCGCCGGGTCGCGGCGCACCGGCGAACGACACGGCCTCGGTGCTGCCGAGGAGTTCCGCATCGTGCGCTTCGGGGGTCTCGATGCGTGGCTCGAGCGGTTCGGCACCCCGCACCGCGCCTGAGTCTCAGCCCGCCGAGTCGTAGGCGGCGCGCACGACAGCAAGAGCCGTGCGCCCCGCGGCGAGCGAACTGAGCGGCTCGCGCCCCGTCCGGCAGGCATCTGCGAAATCTGCGATCTGCCCCGCATACATGCCGACACTGCAGTGCCGGTAGTCAGCCCCGTACCCGGCGAAATCAGGCCAGATCTGCCTGCTTCCCGCAGTCCCGAACACCCTGGTGTCCGCCTCCAGCCCGCCTAGCACCGGCTGCCACCACCCGAACTCGATGACACTCCGCACCCCGTTGTCCCAGTCGACGACGACGACACCGTCGTCGTCAACGGCCACATCGCTGAACACACCGCGCCCGATGCTCGCCTGCACCCTCACCGGCTCGGGATCACCGAGCAGGAACCTCGCCGTGTCTATGGCATGGATCCCCATGTCGATCAACGCGCCACCACCGGCCAGGACAGGGTCGATGAACCATCCCGCAGGTCCCCAACCGGCGTGCACTCCCCATCCGTGGGTGCGCACCACCGTCCCGAGCTCCCCGGCGGCGATGCGGTCGCGCAACGCGATCACCTCGTCGCGGTGACGCCACATGTGCCCGACCCCGACGGTGACTCCCCCGTCCCTCGCGCGCGTCTCGAGTTCGTCGCACTCTGCGAGCGTCACCGTGACCGGCTTCTCCACCAGCACGTGGACTCCCGCATCGACGGCCGCGAGCGCATCGCCGATGTGGTGCGCGTTCGGACTGCACACCACCAACGCATCCGGACGAGCACGTTCCAGCATCTCGCTCACCTCGCGCACGGAGGTCTCGATGCGGCGCGCCGCGGCGAAGGCGTCCCGGCGCGCGTCGTTTGGGCCAGACACCCCGACGACTTCGTGCCCCGCGAGGCCGATGGCATCCGCGTGCATGGCCGCAGCCCATCCGTATCCCGACAGTGCGAACCTCACGCCTGCCCGCCCTGCCGGGGAAGGCAGCTCACGTGCTCCCAGGCCCCGTCCACTGCGTCTTGGTCGAGAGCGATTTCGTCGATGATGCTGTGGTCCAGATCCTGTCTCCGCACGTAGCTCTTCAGTTCGGAGAAGGTCCGCCCGAAGTCCCCGCGGCTGATCCCGATGTCGCCGGGATGGGCACGCACGGCGCAGTCAGCGACGATCTCACGCCATCGATCGGGGTCGTTCCCCTGCAGAAAGGACATCACGATGACCCCGAACGAGATGATCTCTCCGTGCACCGGGTGTGCGCCGGTCAGCCACTCGTATGCATAGGCCCAGAAGTGCTCGGAACCCTCCTCGAACCTGCTGTGCCCGGCTGCTGCGCACGCGGCACCGATTTCGCGGTACGACCCGGCGAGGAAGCGCACCCCCTCGGCACTCACCGCGGCGATCTCGTCGCGCGCGGACGACAGGTCGGCGAGCAGACGCTCCCCGAGTTGCGCGAGCGGCTCGTCCCACGGATGGCCGGCTCCCCTGGCTGCTGCGAGCCGCCAGTCGTGAAGGCCCACTGCACAGGAGAGAATGTCGCCGATGCCCGCACGGTTCAGGTGCGCCGGCGCGGAGCGGACCAGGTCCACGTCGAGCACCACCGTCTCGGGCCGCACCTTGCCCACGTACGTCACGTTCCCGCCCACGCGCACGCCGACCGCGTCGGTGAACCCGGCGTCAACGGAGGTGATCGAGGGGATCTGCACGAGCGGGCGGCCCGACTTCCACGCGAGGAACTTCGCGGTGTCCATGGCGGTGCCCCCGCCGAGTCCCACGACGACATCACCCTCTGGTTCCCCGGCCGCGACGGCCTCGAGGTGGGCGAGGTCCATGTTCCACGCCTCCACGACGGAGGCCGGGGGCGGGAGACTGCCCGCGAGGCCCGACCATGGCGGGTCATTGACGACGAGAGCGAAACTCCCGAGACCCCCAAGGACATCGGCGACTGACGACTCGACCATGCGGAAGGGTTCGCCCATCTCACCCACGGGACGGGACCTCCACGCGGTGTTCCCTGATCTTTTCGACAGCCCGCACGACATCGCGGGCATCTTCCTCGGTGCCCATGAGCACTGACGTCGTGAACCACAGCGTCGTGTCGGCCATGCGTTCGCTGACGGGGAGTGCGAGGGCAGCGAAGTCCTGCATGCCCGCCCGCGAGCGGATGCGGGGGGAGAGACCGTCCGGGGCGGAGAAGAGATCGAGCCTGGAGAGAGGCGGGTACGCCATCGTCAGCGGGATTCCCTCCGCGAGCAGTGCCTCACGGAGGGTGTCGCGGTCGAGACCGAACTCGTCCTCGTCAACGCGCACCACGTAGCAGTAGTTGCCCTGCGACGTGCACCCGTCCAGGCGTCCCTGGGGATGGAGACCCGGGATGGAGGCGAGCTGACGGTTGAGGATGTCCGCGTTGCGCGCCCTGTTCAACTGCTGTGCGGGGAACCGCTCGAGCTGGGCGAGAAGCACCGCGCCCTGCCACTCGGTCATCCGGTAGTTCCCGCCGAGCAGATAGTGGGAGTAGAACCACTCCCCCGGCTTTCGTCCGCAGTCAGAGAAGCTGCGCGCCGCGGACAGCACATCATCACGGCGGGAGACGATTGCGCCGCCCTCGCCGGCGGTCATCAGTTTCGACGACTGGAACGAGTACGACCCTGCATCGCCGAGCATCCCGACGGGGGTCCCGCGCCATGTCGAACCGTGCGCGTGCGCGCAGTCCTCGACCACGACAAGACCGTGCTCACGGGCGATAGCGGTGATCGCATCCATGTCGGCGACGCTGCCCGCGATGTGCACCGGGATGACCGCGCGGGTGCGGGGCCCGATGGCGGCGCGCACCGCGGCGGGGTCGATGCAACCCGTGCCGGGATCGACGTCGACGAGCACCGGGATGGCGTTGACCATCAGCACGGCGGACACTGTCGCAAGGAACGTCCAGTTCGGAACGATGACTTCGTCACCCTCCCCCACCCCGAGCGCGAGCAGGGCAATCTCAAGGGTGTGCGAGCCGTTCGTGACCGCGATCGACGACTCCGCACCGTGGAACCCGGCCCAGGCCGCCTCGAACTCGCGGACCTTGGTTCCCTGGGTGGCCCACCAGCGCCGGCTGTCGAGGACTTCGAGAAGCAATTCACGCTCCCGTCCGTCAGCCGTCGGCCATTCGGGGTAGGGCTCCGTGCGCACGGGCGGACCGCCGTTGATTGCCAGGTGCAGTGCGCTCATCTCAGTTTCCCTTTCCAGATCTCGTGCTTCGGCCCGTGTGCGAACGCACGGAGCCGGTCGTGCCGCCGGTCAGCCAGTCGGCGATGATCCTGCGCACCTCGTTGCGGGCGAGGGCCATCGCGCCGCAGACACCGGAGCGGTTCCCGAGCGCGGACACCCTGACCTCGACCGGGAACGGCGAGATGAGTGCGAGCGCCTCGTTCACCGGGCCGAGAAGCAAGGGGTTCGACCCGAGCCCGCCCCCGAGCACGATCCGGTCCGGGTCGAGCACGGTCGCGACGCTCAGGATCACCCTGGCGAGATCATTGGCGAAGCCTGCGAGCACGGTGGACGCGACCGGATCACCTGAGGCGGCGAGCTCGAGAATCTTCTCCGCCGGCTCGGGGCGGGACCGCCCCGCGTACGTCCTCTCGAGGGCCGGACCAGAGACCGTCATCTCGGTCGCCCCGTGGCTGCGCACCAGCGGGTCCGCGAGATCCCCTGACAGCGGCAGGAACGCGATCTCGCCGGCACGACCCGTTGCACCCCTGATGACACGTCCCTCGTGGACGATGGCCATGCCGATGCCCGTGCCCACGCTGATGAGAACGTACGTCCCGTCGTTGTCTGCTGCATCACGGTCGAGCTCGCCGACACCGGCGAGGTTCACGTCGTTCTCGATCGCCACCGGGCACTTGAGGTGGTCACGGAGAAGCGCCCGCATGTCCCTCGAGTCGAGGCCGCTGATGTTCTCGCCGTGGGCGATCCGGCCGTCTGCGGCAACAACGCCCGGGAGGCCGACGACCGCCGTCACGACAGACCGGAGCGGCACGGACGCCTCTCGGGCGAGATCGCGCCGCAGGTCACCGAGCTGCACTGCCAGTTGCTCGGCCTCGGCGCAGGTTCCCACCACCCGCTCGGCGAGAACACGGCCCGCAAAGTCGACGAGGGCGGCGACGATCTTCGACCCGCCGACATCGGCCGCGAACCCGACTGCGCGCACCTGCGAGAGGGAGATGAGCTCGGGGTTTCGTCCCGCCAACCCGAGTGGGCGGGTCTCGGTGTCGGTCATGGCGAGGGCTGACAAACGCGCGAGGACGTCCACGACGGTGGGGCGCGAGAGCCCCGTCGCGGTGCAGATCTGGGAGCGTGTCAGTGCGCCACCACCGAGAAGCGCCCCGAGAACCGCCGCGTCACTCGCCAACGGCTCGAGCCGCCGCACCGATGTCTCTGACACGTAGTCACCCCCTCCGACAAGAGAATTCCACATGGAGACATTTCTGTCAATACGTTTGACAGAAATGCTTCAGCGTCGTTACCGTCGTCGTGTGCCCGATGTCCGTGTCGCCCGCCCGGATGAGTGCGCCGCTGACGCCTCCCGCGTCATCATGGACCATCTCGGGAGCACCGACCCGGTGATCGGTCTCGCCACCGGACGGTCCACGACGGCACTCCACAGGCATCTCCTGTCGTCGCACCGAGCGGGCAGGACCGATCTCGGGCGGGCAACGTGGGTCATGCTGGATGAGTTCGTCGGCATTGCCCCGACGGACCCGCGCTCGTTCAGGAACCAGTTGTGCCGGGACTTCGTCACCGCCTTCGATGCCGCAGCGACGAGCCTCGTCGGACCAGACCTCGGCCTCGTCGACCCGTCAGCCATCTGCACGGCCTTTCGTTCCGTGGCATCAGGACTGACTCCCGGGGTCCAGGTGCTCGGAATCGGCCGGAACGGTCATGTGGGTTTCAACGAACCGGGCTCCGCCGCTGACAGCGGAACACGACTTGTCGACCTCTCGGCCTCGACGCTGGCAGACCTGGACCCGGCCGAATGGCCCGTCCACGACCGGCCGGCGCGGGCGGTCACCCGGGGAATCGCCGATATCGCTGCTGCCCGCACGATCGTCCTCCTCGCCTTCGGCACGTCGAAGGCCGGGGCGATTGCGGCCGCCCTGAACGGTCCCGCCACGGCGGACTGTCCCGCATCGCTCCTGCGCGACCACGCCGACCTTCGCGTGTTCGTGGACAGAGACGCCGCCTCGCTCCTGTGACATCATGACCCGAGATGAACGGCTGCTGATCGGGCACCGTGGCGGGAGGGACACAATGATCCGCATTCGTGCCGGAGCTGCATGCAGGGATGTCACCCCGGACTTCCCGGTTCCCATGGGGGGATTCGGCCAGCGCACCACCGCCTCCGAGGGAGTCCATGACCCAGTGCGGGTGACGGCACTCTGTCTTGGTGACGACTCCCCGGCCGTTGTCGTGACGTGCGACCTCATTGCGATTCCCGGCCAGCTGAAGTCGGCAGTCGTCGACAGGCTGGGCGCCCACGAATGGTTCGACGCCGAGCGACTGGTGGTCACCGCCACGCACTCCCACTCGGCACCGATCCCGCATGATCCGACGGGGACCAGCGAGGCCACGACGCGCTTCACCGAGCTCCTCGTGGCAGGAGTGGTCGCGGCAGTGGAGGACGCGCGCTCGACAGCACGGGATTCGGTGCTGTCGAGCAGCACGGGTGACGTGCGTATCGGCTTCAACCGTTGGCGTCCGGGGGAGGACTCACTGGTGGACACCCGTGTTCCCGTCGTCACCGTCGTCGACGGCTCGAACGGAGAAGTCCTTGCCGTGCTGTTCGGTGCGGGCTGTCACCCCACCACCTTCGGCTGGGACAACATGCTGGTCTCCGCCGACTACCCCGGCGTTGCGAAGCGGTGCGTCGAGGAGGCGTTTCCCGGTGCGGTCGCGATGTTCGTCAACACGACCGAGGGTGATGTGGTCCCCCTCACGTCCGCCCGCCGTGACGCACTGGACCCCCGCGGCTACACCGGGACCGATCCCTCGCGCGCGGACCTGATCGGCAGGATGCTCGCCGATGAAGTGGTGCGTGTCGCGCGCGAGTCGGCACACTCCCCCGCGGAGGAGACCGGGATTCTCCGGATCCTCTCGGCCGATGCCGAGGTCGCGCCGAACAACGCCGGGCTCGATGACGCCTCCGCCAGGAAGCGACTCGAGGAGAGCGCCGGGGTCCTTCGTGCCCATCTCGGCGATGACTTTGCCGAGAGGGTGCCGATGGCCCGTCTGTGGGCTGCGTCGTCCGCTGCGGTGATCGATGCCGACATGGACGACGACGAGATGCGGGACGTGATGATCGCCTGCTGCTACTACCTCGGGCTCACCGCACGGGTGGCACGCGGGACCAGCCCGGCACCCGTGCGCGCACCTCTGCAGGTGATGGTCATCGACCGGGCGCGTTTCCTCTTCCTGCCGGGCGAGGTGCTCGTCGGTGTCGGCCGGCTCTGGTCAGAACTCGTCGGGCATCCCGATGCGTTCACCGTCGGGCTCGCCAACACGCACCTGCGCTACCTGCCACTGGCGAGCCACTTCGCCGAAGACGGTGCTGACCGACGGTACGAGACCGTCACCGCGGGGATTGCCCCCGGGGAAGTCGACCGGCTCGTCGCCGTCGGGGCGGACATGCTGCTGCACGGCACCCACGCCTGACCGGCGCCGCCGCCCAGGGCATGTGCACTCGGCTTTCGGATGCCCACCTGCGGGGGCGTAGTGTGCGGGCATGAGTGACATCACATCCCTGAACGTGGAGTTCCTGTTCCACATGCACGCGACCCTCGACGCCCCTGTCGTGGTCCCGAACGGCCCGCACGGCACCCGCGTCATCGTGGGCGTCAACGGCGGGACCGTGAAGGGCCCGAAGGTGAACGGCACGGTCGCCCACCTCGGTGCCGACTGGCTGACGATGCGCGCCGACGGGACCGCACAACTCGATGTGCGCGCCCTCATCAACACCGACGATGGTGCGGCAATCCACGTCCACTACACGGGCATCATGGCCCCGGGCGAGAACGGCCCGCGCATCATCACCGCGCCGCTCTTCGAGGCCGGCGACGAGCGCTACACCTGGCTGAACGCCGTGCAGGCAGTCGCCGTCGGCGCCCCCGGCGCCGGCAGCGTGGACTACGACATCTACAGGATCCTCTGACATGAGCACCGCGACACTCGACTCCGCGACAGCCCGCGTGGAGGAGGCTGTCGACGCACTGCTCGCCGCCTTCGACCCGAAGAAGGTCGACAACATCACCTTCCGTGGCGCACGTTTTGACCATGGCCTCGCATGGGTGCACTTCCCCGAAGGCCACGGCGGTCTCGGCGTGCGTCCCGACCTGAACCGTCTCGTGGAGGAGCGCCTCCGCAAGGCCGGTGCTGCCGCGCAGGACCCCGCAACGTTCTTCATCGCCCTCGCCGGCCCCACGATCGTCACCCACGGCAGCGAGGAAGTGAAGAAGCGTTTCCTGCGCCCAATGTTCACCGGCGAGGACAAGTGGTGCCAGCTCTTCAGCGAACCTGGCGCAGGCTCTGACTTCGCCGGCCTCGGCACGAAGGCCGTGCGCGACGGTGACGAATGGGTCGTGAACGGCCAGAAGGTGTGGAACACGCTCGCCCACCTCGCCGACTGGGGCATGCTCGTGACGCGCACCGACCCGGATGCACCGAAGCACAAGGGAATGACCTACTTCGCGCTCGACATGAAATCCGCAGGCGTGGAGGTGCGTCCGCTGCGCCAGATCACCGGCGAGGCCGAGTTCAACGAGGTCTACATGACGGATGCCCGTGTGCCGGACGCCCACCGTATCGGCGAGGTCGGCGAGGGATGGCGCGTGGCGCTCACCACGCTGATGAACGAGCGCTCCGCCATCGGCGGCGGCGGCGGGGGCAACGCCAGGCGCCGCGGCCCGATCGACGAGGCGATCCGGATCTGGAACGAGATCCCCGCCGGGCAGCGCAACACCGCCCACAAGGACGTCCTCATGCAGCTGTTCTGCAAGAGCGAGGCGCTGCGGCTCACCAACATGCGCGGGGCCCAGGCGGCGAAGGCAGGCAACCCCGGCCCGGAGGGCTCGATCGCCAAGCTGATGCTCGCCGAGTTCAACAAGCGCGTCACCGAGTTCTCGGTCGAGCTAATGGGCGCCGAGGGGATGGTCGGCTACGACTTCACCTTCCGCCGGCCCGACACCCTCTCGGTCGACGGCGGGGATGGCGGGGTGCGCCATTCGTTCCTGCGCGTGCGCGCCAACTCAATCGAGGGCGGCACGAGCGAGATCATGCGCAACATCCTCGGAGAGCAGGTCCTCGGCTTGCCGGGCGAGCCGCGCCTCGACAAGGACCTCCCCTGGAGCAAGGTCCCGCGCAGCTAGCGCGGGACCGGAACACAGCACCGCGCACCCAGCGCGGGACCGGAACACAGCACCGCGCACCCAGCGCGGGAACGACAAAGGGGCCACCGCCGGAGCGGTGACCCCTTCGTTGGGGGTTCAGTTGTGGTTGTGCGTCAGGCGGCGCGGAGGCCAGAGAGGCCGCGGCTGATGAAGGACACGATCGCGTCCTTGACCGGCACCATGCCGTAGACGATGCATCCGTCAACACAGATGGTCATCCAGCTGCTGCGCATGTCGCCCGTCCAGGCACTGACGAAAGTGACGTCCAGGGCCCAGACCAGCAGGATGCTGATGGCGAGGGCGGTGTGGGCTCCGATGATCGGGATGCGCCTGATGACTGTGTCCAGCTTGAGCGTGTGGGTCAACGAGTTGAAGACCGGCATGACCGCGCCGAGCAGGATTGCCATCAGGATGAGTGATCCGAGTGTGTACATGGGACTTACCTCTTTCGAGTTAGGTACCCCGCCCAATTGGGAATGTAACGACGGTCACACTGGAGGTGGTGGATATCCACAGGATTATCTCTTTCCCATGCGGCACAGGGGTTTCCAGTGCATCACGGTTGTGGACAGCCTGCGCGGGGTTTGAGGATGACCCCAAAAGTCAGCCCGCGGCGAGAGCCTCGAGCTCGGCCAATGCGGTCTCCTCGTTCAGGGATCCGCGCCGGACCCGGGAGGTGCCGTCAGTGTCCAGGTACACCCAGGCCGGTTGGTACGGCACCCCGAATTGGGCGTACACCTCGCCGTCGGTGTCCGAGATGGTCGGGAACGTGATTCCGTGCCGCTCGATGAAGCCGGCGTAGTCGGACTCGGTGCCCGCCCATGCGACACCGATGACCTCCACCCTGTCCTTCATCTTGCGGTGCACCGCCTCGACCGAGGGGGCTTCGAGATTGCATGTCGTTCAACCGGGCGCCCAGAACCAGAGCGCCACCGGCCGCTCCGCCTGGAGTGCCGACAGGTCCACAGTTGACCCCCCGACAAGGCCGTACGTGGCACTGCCTGCCGGGACCGTGTCCGCTCCCGCGGTTCCGGCCGGAGCCGTGGCACCGTCAGCAGCACACGCCGCGAGAGCGGCGGCCATCGCGAACATCGCCAGAATCCTGCGCACGTCCCGAGCGTACCTCGCGGTCCGGCCGTGGCCGCCGGTTCGGTAACGGAGCCTCACATCATCCGCGGCGGGAGGCACGACGCACGCATGCAGGGATACCTTCCCGCCATGGGTATCCGCCGCATCTGTGTCCTGTTCGTTCTTGCATCTGCTCCGGCACTCCCGCTCCAGACGTCGTCGGCAGGTGCCGCGGCGGCCCCGACCAAGACGATCTGTGCCGACTTCCTCGGTGTCACGCGGTGCGTCGTGGTCACGGAGCCCCCGCCGAAGTCGCCCTCGACGACACCCGGCATGCAGGCCGTGGCCACGCCGCGGACGGTGCGCGTGGACGGCACCGTCACAGTGACGGCCGGAGGACGCCCGGGCGGGCGCGGATTCGCGAGTGGTGAAGTGGTGCGGCTGTTCGAGTTCTGGAAGGGCAAGGCCACGGAGCTCACCGGCACGAAATTCGCCGACGGCAAGGGCCAGATCACGTTCAAGCGCGAGTACCTGTCCCTCGTCGGGGTCGACACGGAGGGACCGCGCACGCTGTGCGCCCGCGGTGAGAGGAGCCTTCGGATGGCATGCACGGGTATCACGGTCGGCACGGGCTCCACTGCCACCACTCAGCCAGCAGCCCCGACCTCGGGCCCGAAGTCGGCCAAGACCACATCCGGCATGAAGGCAAGTGGCAGCAGGCCGAAGGTGACGCCCGGCCAGACCACCAAGATCACGTTCGGGCCGATGCCCGGCAAGAAGGGGTTCGCACCCGGCGAGAAGATCGTGTTCTACGACTTCGTCAACGGCTCCCGCGTCACGCTCGACACGGGGAAGGCGGCGGCGAACGGGTCGGTGACCCTCACTGCGGGCTGGAGCGCTGACACCACGTACGACGGGACCCACGAACTGTGCTCGTACGGAATGACGTCAAAGAAGATGTCCTGCTACTCGGTGGTGACAGAGGGCTACGGCGTGCCGGAGACCGGTGCGGCCACGACGACCACCGCACCGGCACCGGCGACGACCGCACCGCCGGCGCCCGCGACGACCGTCAGCACCGTGCCGCGGACCACGCTCCCGCCGTACGGCCCGCCCGTCGCCGGCTGACGGGCTACCGGTCTGCTCGCCGCTTCTGCGGTGACGGGAGCTCAGCCCCCCAGGCCCTCTTTCTCGAGACCACCCAGGTACGCGAGCACTCGGGTCCCCACGTACCCCGACCAATACTTGCCGAGGGCACTGAACTTCTCCTGCACATCACCTTCGCGGTCGATTGAGGCAGACTCATAGAGCCCGACCTCGTTCGATGGTTCGATCGAGTTGTCCCGCAACATCCCGATGTTCGAGGCGAGATGGCTCTTGCCCAGGTCGAGCGCAGCAGTCAGTGCCGCCTCTGACCTGACCCCGGTGAGGTTGAAGTCGTTGTCGGTCACACCGTTCGGTCCGTACTTCAGCAGGATCTGCGCGGTGCGGGAGTAGTTGTTGATGCCGTACCCGAGCACTGCGTAATCAGCGGCGGGGCTCTTGCCCAGGAAGTCCGTCACGCTGAGAAGGGCCTGCTGCTGGAACGTCGCGAGGGCAACATCCAGATCCTTGTCCGAAAGAGCGGCCAGCACGGTCTCGTTCGACCTGTCCAGGGACGCCGCGAATTCGTCCACAACCTGCGTCTTGAACGCCTCCAGGTTCGCGTCGGAACCCTTGCGCAGGAGGGCAGCAAGCGCCTTGATGCCGCCACGGCCCGGCATCTCGGTCGTGCCGAGGTCCCTGCCCGCATCGAAGAGCTCCTTCGTGGACTCCACCTGCACGGCGGCGAACTCGTTGTAGACGAGCGGCAGGATGAGCTCCGAGACAGCTTCATCCCTGGTCATCTTCCCTGCGGTCAGGTCCGCGATCACACCGTCGATCTCGTCCTCGGCGAAGCTCACCAGGCTGAGCCCGTCGATGGCGTTCGCAAATGCGGTCATCAGTGCAGAGGCATCGCTCGGGGACTTCGGGGCAAAAGTCTTCAGCACGTCGAGGAGCGCCATGACCTTGCCGTTGACCACGCGCGAGTCCTCGATCAATTGGATCGCGGAATCGGTCGACTCGAAGAGGAACGCGTCGAGGACCTCGCCCGCCGCACCGATAGCCCGTGCGTAGCCCCAGGCGAGGACGGCGGAGTTGAACGCACCTGCGACCTGTCCCTGGCCCTTCAGTTCTGCGGCCCTCTCGGCCGCGGTCACGGCCTCCGTGCCGAGGCTCTCGAGCAGCGACTTCGTGAAGTCGCTCAATCTTGCCGCCTCGCTGCGGGCCTCCTCGTAGTTCGCGAGCATCAGCGAGGTCTTCGCGCTGAGGCGCTCGTACGACACGTCGCCGAGTTTCGCAGTCCCGCCGGAGGCAAGGGCAGGCAGCGTCTTGCCGGTCATGAATTCGTAGGCCTCGTAGACGTTCGCAAGCTCGGTCACCTCCACGCCCAGTTCCTTGCCGAGCGAGACCACGTCGACCTGCTCCCCCGACGCGGATGATTTCGAGTTGCGCATCCCGATGGGTATGCCGACACGTTCGTATTTGCCCTCTGAGGCACCCTTCACCTTCTCCGGGATTCCGCCGACCGGCCCGACGGAGCCGTCCGGCTGGATCGTGCCTGTCATGGCGGTCTTCTCGAGCAACTTGTCGCCCCTCATCGCGGCAAGGGCAGCCACGGTGGACACCGCACCCGAGCTCGGACCGTCGGCCAGACCGGACACCTGGAACCTGAACTCCTTCCCGGGGCTCTCGCCTGTCAGCAGGATCGCGAGCGCGGCCGAGTTCCACATGGCGGCACGAAGCATCGGCCCGAACCCGGTCACCTCGTCCTCGCTGAACTCGATCCGCATCTCGCCGTCCGGGGACTCGGCAACCTCGACTGTGTCCTCGGAGAATCCCCCGGACTCCCCTTTGACGTAGAGGACGGGGAACGTCAGCGAGCCCGATCCGGAGGAGTCGCCCCCTCCGGAGCACCCGGAGGAGCCGGCGCCCACGGCGAGCAGGGCCGCGCAGAACACGGCGATTCGACGGGTGCGCACGGACATGGTGAAGCCTCCTCGGGGCACGGCTGGACGGTGTTTCCGCCACCGTTGCCCGACCATAGGAATCAGCGATGGCCCGTGGCCGCAGCGTGTACCGATACTGAGGCTCGGTTATCGACCCGGGAGGACGGCCTGGGCAATGATGAGCCGGAGGGAACATGTCGAGGCAGGACCACACCACCCGTTTCATCCGCGAGGCCGTGGTGGACGAACTCGTCCAGGCTGGGCACTCCGCCCTCACGATGGAATCGATCGCACGGCGTTCCTACTCCTCGATCGGGAGCGTGTACTCGCGCTATCCCAACCGGGTTGCGGCGATGAGGGACGCTCTCCACGCCTGCGTGCTGCCGGTCCTCGGGGACCGCGCGCCCGGCCCGGGCGCCGATGTCTACGGATGGGCGGCCACCGACCCCCAAGTCATGCGCCACATCCGTGCTCTCGTGGAGATCGCGCTCTGTTCCCGGTTCGAGCCCGACCTCGCGGCCGCGGGCGGTGCGCTTCGTTCGATTGTCACGACCGGGACGATGGGCGGCACCGACGGCCCGCGGGGCAGCGGGCTCGACTGGCTGGTCGGCACGGTCCTCGTCGGTCATGTCGTCCTGTCGGGTGCCGGGTGCACTGTGCCCGACGTGGTGGGAGACCTCTCCGTCCTCGTGCGGCGCGCGTCATCCCACAGCGACGACGCGCCGGCGGTGGCCCGGGGTGTCACGGCGCCGATCCCCGGGAGCCCGGTCCCCCGCGCGGACGACGACGTTGCGGCGAAACTCGTGGACTCCACGACCGAGGAGCTCGCGGCATCCGGG